>JAABUO010001839.1_pt1 | contig 26802 bp, 28 predicted proteins | sample 5559291 | NCBI WGS metagenome assembly JAABUO01 (sample SAMN10711878, study PRJNA513372) | rock metagenome | isolation source: Antarctica rocks | place: Antarctica: Victoria Land, Finger Mt sud
TGGCCGGACCCCAAATCTCGCGGTCGTCGTCTTTGGCGACCGCCATCACGAAGCCGCCCGCCAGGCGGGTGGCGTCATCCATGCTCATCTGCCCGCCGAGCGGGTTCCACCACCACCCCTGCTTGGCGTGGGTGATGTGTTGCGGGTCGAACACCCACACCCGGCAGCCGGTGTCGGCCTCCCGCAACGCCGCGGTGGCCAGGTACAGGTCGGCCTTGTTCGAGCAGGCCACCACCGCACCAGGCGCGTCCAGGATCGTCGGCACCGCCAAACTCGTGGTTTTGCCTGTCCGCGGGGCGAAGATGGCCAGAATGACGTCCTCCCAGGACGCTTGCAGCAGCCGGCCCGCCGGCAGCAACCGCCCCAAGGTCACGCCACGCTGCGCCTGGGCGACGTCGCTGGCCTTCCTGCACTCCGCGGCCAACGACGGCCGCAGCCGCAACGCCACCGCGGCCGCGCGCTTCGTGTCCAGCGTGGCCACGTCCGAGCGGGTGGCCATCGACCGGGCCGCCGGCCGTGCCTTGCGGGCGCCCTGGATGAACAGGACCACCGGCACGGTCACCACCGCGGCCGCCACCAGGAACACCACCACGGCGCAGGCCCACAGCAGCCCGGCCGGCACTCCCGGCCACGCCGCGGCGTGGTGGACCAGGTCGCCCGGGCCGGCCAACCGCCACCTCGGGCCGCGGAAACCGTGGCCCGTTACGCCGGAGGCCAGCCGGCCGCCCAGGAACACCGCGGTCGAGGCGGCCGACACCAGCACGAAGGCGGCCGGGACCAGCCACCACAACCACTCCGGCCCCGACGAGCCCTTCGGGCGGACCTGGCCGCCGACCGCGAGCCGGGTCATCGGGCATCCCCCGCCCCGCGGCCGCTGCCCCAGACTCTGTTCGTGTTCTGCCCGCCCCACTCGGTCTCGGCCGAGGTCAACACCACGTCGACCGGGATGCCCGGGTCCTCGGAGCTGGCCTTGATCAGGAACTTCCCGGCGCCAGGTGGGACCTCGTTGCGTTCCAGCGCCGACACCGAGGTGGACCACCATTCGCGGATGGCGTTCTGTTCGGCGTTGGTCAGGGTAACCACCGAATCCAGGGCGATCAGTTCCTTCTTCGGCACCCCGCCGATCACGATCGCGCCGGCCCGCTCCTCGATCCCCTCGATCTCGCTGTTGCGTCCCGGGGCGAGGTCGCGGATGGAGTGGGTAATCATGATCTGCCCGACGCCTTGGGTGCGGTTGAGCCGGGTCAGCTCGTTCACCCGGTCTGGCATCGTGCCGCCCAGGCGCAGCACCCGCCACAGCTCATCCAGGGTGAGGCAGTACAGCCGCCGCGGGGCCAGGCCCTCGTCGGCGAGGGCCTGGTCGGCCTCGACCATGCCGTACATGTCTGACCAGGCCGCGATCATCACCGCGGCCAGGAACCGCGGGTCACCGGCCTTGATCCGGCTGGTGTCGATGTTCACCACCGGCGGCCGGTCAGCGGTCCGCTGCACCCGGCGGGCGAACACGTCGCCGAACTGGCCGTCCAGCAGCGCCCGCAGGGAGCGCTGCAGCGGGTCGACGAGCCGGTCATAGGCCTCGTCGACGCCGCGGTCGAGGATGACCGCCCGCACCGCGTCGGGTCGGGTCTCCAGCAGCTCGACGACCTCGCGCAGCACCGGAACCGCACCCTCGTTACGGGTGTAGAGCAGCCTCAGGCAGGCCGAGATGGCGGCCTCCTCGTAGTCGGCCACCGGACCCTTGCGGCCCAGCTCCACCAGCGCGGAAATGCACACGGTGGCCCGGCCGATGGCCTCGGCGAGCAGCGTCGCGCCGGCCGCGCCACCGATCCGGGCGGCGGCCGCGCCCATCCCGCCCGGGTCACACGGATTCAAAGCGGCCCCGCCGGAGCGGGCCACCACCCGGTGGTCCCCGCCCAGGCGACGGGTGAACTCCACGTAGTCCGGCTTCGTGTCGCCCGGGATCAACACGATGTAGCCCAACGCGGCCAGCCACAGCATCAGCTTCGAGGCCAGCGTGGACTTGCCCAGGCCCGGTTTGGCGATGATCAACACGCTGGGGTTGGCGATCCGGTGGGCCAGGAACCACGACACGTGATCGAAGCAGATCACGGCACGGGACTTCTGGTGCCGCCCGATCGGCGCCCCCTCAAGCGGGAGCTGGCCGGGGCTGGCCCACGGGAACAGCCCGCACACCTGCCGGGTCGTGCCGCGCCACTCCAGCGGCACCGGCACGAACGCCGTCGACCCACCGCCCGGCGCGGCGATGCCGTTCTTGAGGATGAACTTGCGGCGCCGGATCGGCCGCGCGTGCCGCGAGCTGCGGGAGCTGGGCTTGGTCATAACGGATTACTCGCTTTCTCAGATGTGTTCGCGAGCCACGTGCGGCAGCACCGACAGGTCCGGCAGCGACAGACCGATGCCCAACGCCCCGGCGAACGCCGCGGCTTGCGCGCCGCGCACCGGGGACAGCCGGAACCGGGCGCCTCGGCCGGCGCGCTCGATCGTGGTGCAGGCCCGGTCAAAGGCGGCGGCGTCGGTCACCGTGACCGTGACCAGGACCGAGAACGACACCACCCCGGCGCCGTCTGCTTCCTCCTCAGTCGCCTGCCGCGCCGAGCGCAGGTCGGCCGAGTCGTGCGCATGCACCAGGCCCTTGCGCCGCCCGGCGCGGTTGATCGCGGACTTGTAATCCCGATCGACGGTCTCCGCGGTCCGGCCGGCATCAACCGGCCGGTACAGCAACGTGACCCGCTTACGCGGGGCGGTCCGCATCGGCCCCATCAGCCGCTCCATATGCCCGTCGCGCACCACACCCGGTGGCACCTGCAACGCCTCATACGTCCGGGACAGGCCCGAGTCGTGCCGGTAGGACAACGCCGTCTCGTCGTGGGCGGACGGGCCGGCGTCGGCGAACTCGACGTGGATCGGCAAGCCCTCGGCCTCGGACTCGGCCAGCTCGGCCGCCACCGCCGGATCGAACGCCTCCCGCACCCGGCGCGACAGCTGCGCCACCGACAGCGGCCGCCCCTCCGACGCCCCGGCGTCCTTGAGCGCCACCGACAATCCGGGCAGCCGCCGGCCGACCTCCTCGGCCACCGCGGCCGCGGTCTGATCCGAGCCTTTCCGTTCGATCCCCAGGCCCCGCTCGGTGAACGTCAGCGTGACGTAGCCGACCGTGTCGGCCACATCGACGGGAAGCTCCGCGGCCGCGGAGAACGCGACGTCACGGGCGAACTGGGGCGCGTCGTCACGGACTTGGGTGGCGACGTGGGAGTGCAGCATCGCCCCGGCATCGGGGATCGTCTCGACCACCGCGGCGGCCTGCACCACACCACCCTCCTGGCCCAGCAGTGCCAGGTACTCCCCCCACGAGGCGACCCACACGTCGTTGGTCTCCGAATCGACCAGCGCGCCGCCCTGGGCGGCCACCCGCATCACCACCGCCCACTGGTGGGCGGCCTGAATCTCGACCAGCGCGAAATCGCGGCCGATCGCGTCCGTGGCCTCCCACACCTTCACCTTGGCCAGCAGCCCGGGCAGCGACCGGGTGCCCGAGGGTGTGACGCCGGCCAGCCCGGAGCGATACATGTTGCGCCCGCGACGCTGGTGCCGGCGCCACCGCGCCGACTTCGACCACTCCGCATACACCGTCCGTCCGCGGAACGGGATGACCGCCGGCCCGGCGCCCAGGAGCGCGACCAGCGCGAACCCCAGCGCCCACCACAACCCGGCCACCATCGACACCAACAACGTGATCCCAAGCTCGGCCATCATCACCATCGTCGGAATCAGCTTCAACGGACCCACGCCCGGCGACGCCGGCCGGCGCCACCCGCCATAGGTCCGGTCCTTCACATCGACACCGGCACTCACTGCGACCCTCCCTCACCCACGGCACCGTTGGCCGCGGACTTCGCGCCCGAATGAACCTTCTCCAGCACCGCGACACCGGCCCCCACCGGGCCGGCCCCCGCCGCAGCACCCGACGCGGCCGCACCACCACCCGCAGCGGCTCCGCCTGCTCCAGCACCAGCTCCAGCACCAGCGCCGGCGCCGGCGCCGGCAGCGCCCGAAGCGCCGGCCTGCCCTGCACCGCTCGCCGCCTTCCCGCCAGACGGCAACGCCTGACTGCCGGCGGACTTACCGCTCGTCCCGCTCGACCCGGACGGCCCGCCCTCGCCCTTCAAACCCGGCGACGCCGTGGGCGTCGGACCAGACGAACCGCCACCGGACTTGCCCGACAGGCTCACCGCGCCCGTCGCGGCCGCGGCGACCATCCCAGCCATCGCACCACCGGAGCCGCCGCCCATCGCCTCAGCAGACGGAGGCAACAACCGCAGCAGCGCCGGCAACGCCAGAATCGCCACGACCAGCAGCGAGAACCCCGACACGATCCCAGCGAGGTCTTTCGCGTCGCCGATCATCGTGAACGCCGCCGCGTAGATGATCGCGGCCACCAACTTGTAGAGCACGAAAGACAAAATCCAGCCACACAACCGTTTGAACCACGAATAGCCGGCCTCAGTGATCGACGCCCCCGCCGCCACCGGAAGAATCCCCACCAGCACCGCCAGGATCGCTCCGCGGACCAGCATGATCCCGACCTGCACCAGCGAGGCGATCATCCCGAAGAACGCCAACAGAAACACCAGACCGCCGCCGACACCCGGCAGGCTGCCCAGCGCGGTCAGCCTGTCCCCCACCGAATGCCCGTCGAAGCCGTTGTCGAGGATCGACATGGCCAGCAAGTCGAAGCCGGTCAACGTCACCTCGACGATCGTCGCGCCGGCGGCAGTCACGATCGTCATCAGCAACAAGCCCCGAAGGATCGACTGGCCGGACTGCTCGGCCCTGGCGGTCCACGCCATCCGCACACCCCCGACGACAAGCCCGAGGATGGCGCCGAACGCCACCAACGGTCTCGTCAGGTTGTCCAAGGTCGTGATCACCCCCGAGGACGACGACAAATCAGGCTCCGGGGTGTTGATCCAGAACGTCATCAACGCCTTCATCACGTCCGCCAACCCCTTCGCGAACGCATCAACAACAGCCTGAAACGCACTACCAGCAACCGCTTTCGTCGCACCCCCAACCGCGTGGCAGATGTGGCCAACAATTGGTGCGTTGCAAAGCCCCATGGTTAGACGCCTCTCCACTCGACGAACCCGGCCAGGCTGTCGACCGTTTGGACGTTGGTGTCTTGGCTGCCATCCGGCGCTGGCACGAACTTCCAGTCCGTCCCGTCCCAGCGCACGTGGTCCGCGCCTACCTGCAAGGTGCCGCTGCCGTCGCGAGTGACGATCTGAATCACCGCATCGCTGGGCGTGTACGACACGAACTGGAAGCCCGCGATCTGCGCGAGCTGGTCGGTCCCCGCCGCGCCACCGGCGCCGTAGGGATGCGACTTGCGGATCTTCACCCAGGCGTCTTTGCCAGCCCCCGGTAGCAGCATCGCGTCGGTGGCCTGGCGCCAGTCGTGGTCTGGCGCCAAGAGGTACCGGTTTCCCTCATTGGCATCTGCTAACAGCGCACCGAGCGGGGTGTGGCTGTAGCCGGTGGCGATCGCGTCGGTCACCTTGGTTGGGCCGGCTCCGGGCAATGTCGGGAGCGCCACGGTCTGGTAGATCGACCAGGTGACCCCGGCGGGTGCGGCGCTCGGCACAGTGGTCGGCAACGCCGGCCCAGAGCCGCTGGACGACCCGATCGTGGTCGTCGCTGGTCCACCGCCGGTGGCGTTCGGGCCGTTCTTCTTGCTGCCGTGGTTGACGATCAGCACGACCGCGACGCACAGCACGACGAGGATCATGAAGCCGATCGCGGCGATGCCGGTCCAGCGGCGCCCGCCAAACCAGTCCTGGTCGGCGGGGGCGGGTTCGGTGCGGGGTTCGTTGTTAGTCATGAGCGGCATTTTTCACTCCCCTGCACGGTTCCTGGCCGCATCAGATGAGCGCGCCGATGATGGTGGAGGCCCCGCCGACGATCAGGCAGCCGGTGGCCACGCCGCCCAGGCGCCCGGCGTGTTCAGAGTTGCCGCGCTGGTAGGAGACGGCCAGCATGCCGCCCGCGACGATCAGACCGATCAGGCACAGCGCCGCGGCGATCCACGACACGTAGGAGATGACGGTCTGCACCCCGGTCAAGCCCGGGATGGCCTGCGGGGTCGAGGTGAACAAATTGAACCCGAGAATGGCGCCGGCAATCGGCGACGCCGCGCCGACCACAAGACAGCCCGCGGCGACGCCGCCAAGGCGGCCCACGTGCTCACTGCTGCCCCGGTGGTAGGACACGGCCATCATCGCCCCGGTGATGATCAGACCCACCAGGCACAAGGCGGTGGCGATCCAGCAGACGTAGCCGATGATCGTTTGCAGGTTCGTCACCCCGGGGATGGCGCTGGGGTTGGAGTTGAACGGGTTGTTGCCGGCCAGGATGCGGGCCGCCGCGGGAGTAGTCATTTCGGTTGTCCTTTCGGGGTGCTGGTGGTGCGGATGGCGGCCAGCACGTCGTCGACGGCTGGATGGGACGCGGGACACTCCTCACCGGGCAGGCCGGTCAGTAGCCGGTACTCCGGCACGTAGGGCACGTGCCAGGTGTGCGGGTACACCCCGCCGAGCAGGCCTTTAGCCGCAGCGATCGGTTGCGGCAGCCGGCCCGGCTGATCGGCGATCGTGACAACTCCCAGCAGCTGCGTACCGGCCGGGGCGCAATCGGCGAGGTACTGACCTGCGATGTCACGGGCCCAGGCCAGGCCGCGCATCGTCGTGGCGCACACCACCACGACCAGACCTGTGCGCTCGAGACTGGGCTCAGGCCACGCCCGGCCGGCGTTCACCGCAAACCGTGGCAACTCGATCAGAGGCTGGCCCGCGGCCCGGGCCGCCGCGAGGGCGGTGTCATAGGGCTGGCGCGCCAACCGGGTCAGCAACCCGGCACCCGACCCGCCGTGCCCGGCGAGGAACGCCCACGCCGGGTGCTCCGTCAGGGGCGCCACCCGCGTGGGGTGAACGGGCAGCTGCCGGGCCGGGGGCAGGAATACGTCGCTACGCGGGGCGGCCAGCGCGGCGGCCCGGTATGCGGGTCGGCTGTGCAGCGCGGTGGCACGTTTGACCATGACTTCCTCCTAGATAGCTAGCTAGCTCCACGGCTAGTTGGATTGCTCGCTGGACAGCCGCCACTGGCCGTGAACCGGGGCCAGGGCCACGAACACGACCGTCGTCTGCACCGGTCCGGCCCAGCCGTCCCGGCCGACCGGGTGCAGCACAGCGACCACCTGGCGGTAGGCCGCCGTCGCGCTGTCGACCGGGTGGTCATCGCCGGCCAACGACGTCATGACCTTGAGGTAGGCGCGATGAGCCGCCCACAGGTTCCACGTCGCACCGGGTGCTGCGACCGGCGGATACGCCCGGACCTGCGCAGCGAACGCGGGTGTCAACCAGGCCGAGGCCCGCTTCACCGTGTCGTTCGGGTCAGCATCCAGCCTCGTGTCCGATGACTCGATGGCCCTCACCGCCGCCAGCGCCACCGCATCGACGTCCGCCCCGCTCACCGTGACCGGCGACGAGACCGGCACAGGCGGTGTGCCGGAAAAACTCGACGAGGGGTAAGGGCTCACACTCACCAACGGCGCCGAACTGCTGCTCGCGGCCGGGGGCGAGGTGAGCCGCCCGCAGCCGACGAGCAGCACCGCCACCAGGCCGAGACCAACCACGACGCGAACCTGCTGGGAAGCGGTCATCCGAACCTCGCCACCTTCCACTGCTGGGCTTGGTAGTAGCCGCTGGTCAGCGAGTCGATCCGCACCAGCTCCCCGCTCTGCGGGGCATCGATCATCTGGTTGTTGCCGATATAGATGCCGACGTGGTGAGCCACCGACTCGCCCGGGTTGGTGAACGCGATCAAGTCACCGGGCAGCATCGCGTCCCGAGCCACCGGCCTGCCCGCATCGACCTGGGTCTGGGAGAAGTGCGCCAACTTGATCGACCCGCCCGAGGCTTGATAGACCGCGTACATCACCAGCCCGGAGCAGTCCCAGCCGACAATGTGGCAATCGTTCTGCGCCCCGTCCGGACCGCAGACCCCGAGCGTCGGGCCGGTGAACGTGCCGCCATCCCAGGAGTACGGCTGACCGATCTGCGACTGTGCGGCCGCGATCTCCTTCGCTGCGAACGGTCCGCCGCCGGGAACCACCCCGGTCGTGTCCGCGAAGTGGGCCGCCCGGGCGGTAATCGTGGCGACGTAGCCCGGGGTCTGACCGTTCTGCGGGATGCCGCCCGCACTCACCACGGCGTACGGGCCGGCGTTGTAGCCGGCCAGCGTCAGCTCCGTCAGAGTCAGCGACGTCGGCACCTTGCCCTGGCCCTGCCAGGTCTGCATCTGCGCCGCGATCGCGCAGTCATAGCGACCCTGCGCCGGGATCGCAGCATTCGGGTCGAATGGGCTCTGCCCCGGCTTCGACCACGACGGCCACGTACTCGGCAAAAACTGCGAGATGCCCTCAGCACCGGCCGGGCTCACCGCCTTCGGATTCCACCCGGACTCCTGCTCGATCTGCGCCGCGATGATCGACGGCGGCGCCGCTGCGCACATCGCACCCGCCGCCGACACCAACGCCACGTACGCCGCCGGCACCGTCCCGGCCCTCAACCCCTGACCCAGACCCCCCACCGCAGCCTGAGCCGGCGTAGACGCCCCACCACCCAGCACCGCAACAACGATCACCGGAACCGCCACAAAGACACCAGCGATTGCAGCGAAGGGACCGACACCCTTCATCGCGCGGCCACCCCCTCCAGAAGTCTGCTACTTATGTTCTCTACGTTATCGCGGATCATCGCGGATCGGCAGCCGAAGGGGGACGACGATGACTGAGGTTGGTGGCGACGAGCAGGTCGGGGGAACGATGCGCGGTGGAGTGCGAGCGTTCAGTCGCACCGCCGCGCGTGGTGCACGTGAGCGTGCCGGCCTGACGCAAGCCGAGCTGGCGGTCCTTATCGGCGTCACCGATGGAATCGTCAGTGCATGGGAAAGTGGCACGCGTGCACCCTCGGGCCGGAACCTGGTTGCGCTGGCCCGGGAGTTGGGCACGCCGGCGATCGAGTTGCTCAATCTTCGGGAGGACGAGCTGCGCCTGGCCGACATGCGCGCCCTGTATGGACTGAGCGGCAGTGAGGCGGCTAGTCAGCTGGGAATCGGAACGTCCACCCTCTACGACATCGAACGCGGCGACCGACGTCCGACTGGCCGCACCCTGGCCCAGCTCGCGAAGCTGTACGGCGTCGACGAGACGACGATTGAGGAGGCGTGGGAGCGCGGACGTCAAGCGCGGATAGCGGCGATTCGACGCTCTCACCGGCCTACCTCCTAAGTGCTCTACACTTTCGCGGCGTTATTTACTGGAATGGTGACTAGCTCCTACAGTACTTCACTAAAGTGAAGCTACCGGCACGGTAGGTTCCCTCGACGGGATGTGTCAACCTGCTTGCAGAGTGGACGGGACCGAAGACGGGTGAGGGTTGAGTGGCGATTTTTGGCGATCGGCTGAACCAACTGTTCGCGACGGTGTATCCGCGCGGCCGCGGCCCGCACACGCTCCAGGAAGTCGCAGACGCCATCAACTCAGAAGGCGTTGCCAAAATCTCCCCGAGCTACCTGTCGCAGTTGCGCAGCGGGCAGAAGGACAATCCGAGCAGCCGCACTATCGAGGCCCTGGCCCGGTTCTTCAAGGTCCGGCCGGACTTCTTCTTCGATACCGAGTACGCCCGTCACATGGACCAAGACCTCGAAACGCTCGCCAAACTCAGGGACGCCGGCGTGCAGAAGATCGCGGCGCGCTCCTTCGACCTGTCGGCCGAGAATCGGGTGGCGCTGGAGACGATGGTGGAGGCGCTGCGGACGTCGCAGGGGTTACCGGCCGAGCAGTCTGGCCTAACGCAGGGCAGCGAAGCTCAGGCCGGCGACAGCTAATCCCACCGCGGCGCCCGCCCACACCTGCCGAGTGTTGTGGTCCTCGACCCGCACCCTCGACCACATCACCGCTGGAACCGCGAGCAACGTTAGGGCAGCCCACGCGCCAAGAGACTCAGCAAGCATCACGGCGCTGCCGGCAGCCACAGCCGCGTGGACGCTCACCTTCCAACGGAAGGCGATCGTCACTACAGCCAGGACGACCAGGGTCGCCAGCATCGCGCCCGTCAGCGCTCGGACGTCGCGCGGCGCGTGCCAGATCAACTGGGCCGCCAGCCCGGCGATCAGGGAAGCCAGGATGAACGCCATCACGGCCGGACGTTCAGATCGGACCGTGACGTGGTGGTCGGTGACGTGACGGGCGCGCATGCCGGCGAGGATGCCGGCGAAAGGCACGATGCCCGAGCACACGGAGACCGAGAGGCCCCACCAGATGTTCCCGGAATGGGCACCAATTACCAACGGAACGATGGTGTTGACGAGCGCCGGAGTCGTTAGCTCAGTGATCACCCGCGCGGCGATCTTCGTTCCCCGTGACTCGAGAGCGAGCCCTCTCGCGGTCGTCGTCATGTAACAGAAACCTCTCCCGGACTGGTCTGAGCAAAACTACGTGCGACCAGGACACACCAAGCCCGGTCGGTGAGCTGTGCAGGCGTAGCCAGCATCTCGACCGTGACGTCGCCTGGCGCTCCTCCTCGGAGCCACAGGGCGATGGTCCGGGCATCGACCTCGGGGTTTCGGTTACGCGCCAGCCGTGTGCTGCCTGCCGGAAGCCCGGCGAGCTGGGCCAAGAGGTAGAGACCATCCTGCACTTGGACCACGCGGTGGTCCGCTACTAGCGACAGCTCCGCATTCCGCGAGGTGTCACCGGCTGCGACCATCGGCAACGTCGGAGCCAGGTGGTTCCAGAGCGGGGCGAGGCGGGCGAGGTCGCCACGAGCCCGTAACCAGGTCTCGAACGCCGGCAACAAGGTTCCGATGGCCACCAACGGAAGGCCGAGCTGGACGCAATGCGTGCCGAAGTCAAAGACCGAGTTGGGCACGGCATATCCGAAGCGGTGGCCCACAAGGAAGATGGTCCGCGCGATGCAGTAGATCACCATCACCGCGGCACCGGCCGCGAGGATGAGCACGCCCCGTCCCAGAGCCGAGCGGTCCCACTGCTTGAAGCACAGCCGGACGACGAGGCTCAGAATCACCGCAGCGTAAATGGTGACGACCAGCCGAGACTCAGACAGCCACCGCGTGCCGGCGTAGACGCGGGCGAACTCGGTGCCGACCTCGCGGTGACGGCCGCCGATCAAGAACAGCATCACCGACAGGGCGGACACTGCCCCGGCGGCCGCCCACCGAGCGCGAATACGACCGGCGGCGGGGGGCTCCTCCCCCGGCGCCGTCTGAAGATGCAGCAACATGACTTGGTTAGCGCACGCGGCGACGACGATCCCAATCTGTTTGATGAGGTCCGCTGCGTTTGGCCAGCCGCATGTGTCGTCGACCCACCGGGCCACCTCCGGGATGTTCACGGTCGCTGCTACAGCAATCGCCACCAGGGCGATCGCAATAGCGCGCAGAGCGTCGGCGTGGCGTTTCTGCCAGGAGCGCCAGATTCGCATACCAGCGGCCAGCCATAGCAGCACCGCAACAACAGTGGCGGCCATCTTTACCCCAGGGTGTCGCTGAGCCGCGCCCGCACATTGGGAGCAGATGACCGGCTCGCCAAACGCATCCGGGCCATGAGCAGGCCGGCGAAGGCTTCCGCTTCGGCCTCTTGCGCGCGGTCGGCCTCATCGTCGTCGCCGCCCCGGTTGAGCATGTACTCGACCAACGACGTGTCCGCCGCGGTCACGTCCTCTACGCCCGCCTGTGCCACCGGCCGGCCGATATGCCCGAGCATCACGTGGCCCAGCTCGTGCGCCAGCGTCCAGCTCCGGGATGGCAGCCCGCGACGCAGGCTCAATGTGTCGTGAGTCTCGGCCGAGGCCCAGCGGCCGCACACAGCCAGTGGCAGGTCTTCGACGTCGATGATCTCTATACGCCGCCCGCGGGTACGCGCCAGAGCGGCCGTGAGACCTTCCAGTGAGCCCGCCTCACCAGCGGAAGCGCCATCGAAAAGGGACGCCACCGCGGCCGCCACATCAGCGCCGCCAGCCACAGACATACTCCCTTCTCCAGGAGATGATCGTACTTAAGTCCGCAAAAGGTGCCCACCGAAGAACCAAGCTCTCTTCACTTTGGCAACGTGCTGCCCGGCGTGTCGCGCCTCCTAAAACTGGATTGCCACGCCAGGATGGTGTCCATGTCTGAGCAGAGCGTCGAGGAGCCGACCCTCCCCCGCCGAAATCCCTCCGCGATGTTCCGGAGCGACGAGCGCGAGATCGCCGCTACCTACCGGATGACGCGAGCCGAAAAGCAGCGCCTTCGTCAGGAGGCCGCCGAACTTGGGCTCACCGGCCAGCAGTTGTTCGAGCTGCGCATGTTCGGCCGGGCGAAGCCTGTCGGCCGGAATGGCCGACCGCCGAAATCCGCCGAGCAGGAGGAGTTGCCGATCGCGGGTTAGCCGAGACCCACAAGTGCCGTAGCTGAGAGGCCGTCTGAGCCCTGCTACGCACCGGAGCCCTTCGGCAGTCGCGGGCGAAAAGCCCCCAGACATGCCGAAGGCCGCCCCTCAAATCTTGGCGGAAGCGAGGGCGGCCGGTGGCGCAAACAAAATCTCCCTGGTGCCGAGGGTACCTGATCCCTCTCCTGCCGCAAGTGTCCACGCGTGTCGCGTGGCGATCCGGCATGCCTGTTTGAGCGGCCTCGCGGCCCTCGGAACCTCCCCATTGATGGAGGCTTCGTGCTGCCCGCTCCCCCACATCCTGCTCGATCCGATTCGGCCACTGCCGACCGGAGCACCCCTGATGCCCCGCCCGGCGAGCTGGAACAGCTCGTGGTGGCGGCCGCGGACGAGCTGGCGGACCTCTCGGCCGAGTACGAACGCCGCGGCCCGTGGTGTAACTCTGTGCGCCCAGGGGCCTACAGCCGCACCAGGTCCGTCAGCGCTGAGGTGTGGGCACGGTCGGTGCACGCCATGATCGACGCTGGCCACTTGGACGAGTTGCGTGGCCGGGTTGTGAGCCGGGACTACCTGCACCGCCTGGTCGAGGAGCTGGCGGCCGCGGCCGACTACCTGACCGGCCGTAATTGCATGCCAGGGCATGAGGAGCTGGGCGCCACGCTGGGCCGGCCCACGAAGCCGGCAAGGCTCGCGATGATGGCCGTGATGACCCCAGCGGCCCGGGCTCGGGCGCAGGCCCGCATCGACCGCGACCGTGCCCGCCAGGTCACCAATGCCCTGGCCGTGCTCAAGGCCGCCGGCGTGCTGGTGTGTGTCGAGGAGGGCCGGATGCTGACCTACCTGGAGAAGGTCGAGCTGTATGCCAACGGCGTGGACCGGCGCTACGCCCGCGCGGTGTACGCGCTGACACTCCCCCGGGCCGTGAAGCCTGTGGACAACCGGCCGGGCGGCAAACTGTCCGCTCAACCCATTTTCGGCCCCCCACGTAGTGGCAAAGAAGGCTCTTATCGTTCCGATTTATTTGTAGCTTTTCCGTCTTTGAGTGAAACAAATTCAGAATCGAACCGGACCTGTGGATGGCCAACCACCACAGATCACCGCCTGCCGGCGGAAAACGACGAGAAGGACGGCGCTGCGCGCCGCCCGGCACCAAAGAGAAGGGCTTTGTGGGAGCTGGACCGGGAGCACTACGCGTTCGTGGTGGCCCTGCGCAAGGCCCTACCTGGGCAACTGGGCGGTGAATCGGTGCGCAAGCTCGCTGGCACCACGAAACGGTTCTACGAACTCGGCTGGGATGCTCTCAGCGTGGCGGCCGCGGTCGTCGACCTTTACGACGCCATGGGTCGCCACTTCCCTACCTACCGCCCGGGGAAGCCGGCGGCCTGGCTGGGCTGGGCGTTACGCCAGATCGACCACACCATCACCCCCGCAATCCGGCGCTACGACATGTGGGCCGACGCCGCCGCCGGGTCTGAGCTGTGCCGGCACGAGTGGCCCGGCGGCGCCCGGATCAGCATCGTCACCGGGCAGCCCAAGTGCCCGTCCTGCCGCCGTGCGCAGTCAACCTAGAAAAGTCTTTCTAGCTACTACTTGCTAGCTAGGTTGCTGTCGAGTAAGCTAGCTAGCATGAGTCAAGTCATCGCGGTCTACTCCGAGACCGGAGGAGCGACCAAAACCACCACCGCCGTCTCACTGGCGGTGTGCTCGGCGCTGCTCGGTCATACCACCGACCTGATCGACCTCGACCCCCGCGGCGCTGCCACCAAATGGCTCGGCGTGACACCGGCCGAGGACTGGCAGCACATCGGCGCGATCCTGGGCAACGCCGACCCGACCGGCTGGGTCAACGACCTGGCCCTGCCCAGCCCGTGGGAGGAAGTGCCCGGCCTGCGGATGGTGCCCTCGTCCCGGTCGCTGTCGAACCGGGAAAAGGCTGTTGAGGACCACTCCGACGTCCGACTCCGACTCGCCCTGGACGGCACCACCGCCGCGGTGACGATCCTGGACCTGCCCAACCGGCAGGGTGGGCCGCTGATCCAGAACGCGCTCACCGCGGCCACCAAAGTGGTCTACGCCGCCAAGCTCGATGAGGACGGCTTGGACGGGGTGGACGGCGCCGCCGTGTCGGTACGCCGTTACCGCCAGCACCGCGCCCAGCTCGGCGCTCCCGTCGAGCTGGGCGAAGCCGGGATCATCGTCGGCGCCGTGCGCGACACGGTGATGACCATCGATTCCCGCCGCGCGCTCAACGAGCTGGCCAAGAGCTACGGGGAGCTGCTGCTGCGCCCGCTCGTACCGGAACGGGTCATCGTGCGCGAAGCCCGGGCCGCCGGCCGTTACTACGGCTTCTTCGACAAAGGCGCCGTGGTCCACGACGCCTACCTCGCACTGACCCGAAAGGTGCTCGACGCATGACAACCAACAGCGAACGACCCACAGCGCGAAGCCGACCCCGACCCGCTGAGGACGAAGGAATCGACCCCATCGCACCGGCGGCCGGCCCGCCGCCCACAGCCCTACCCGGCACCGTTCGACCCGTCGAAGGAGCCCACGCCCGGCGCGGCCCCGAACCGACCGTCCAACTCAACGTGCGTGTCGCGTCCGACGTCAGTGCTCTTATCGACCACCAAGTCAGCACGACCGGGCGCACGAAGCGCCAGCTCATCGAGCATGCCATCCGCCAGACCTACAGCTAGCTAGCGCACTAGCTAGCTACTTCGAGAATGGGAGACGATCATGACCGAACTACGCACCTACGACCAACTGCTGGCCGAAGCCATCGCAGTCCTCACCGAGGCGGCCCGCCTGACCCGCAGCGTCGGCGCCGGCACCGACCAGGAACACACGGAGCCGGCCGACTTCGCCGAATTCGTGACGCTGGCCGTCGCCGGGGCCGCGGCGAACATCGGTGGCATCGAAGCGATCCTTGCCGGCCGCCCGGGATCGTGGGAGGCCGACTATGTGCGAAACATGCTCGTGTCAACAGTGGGGGAGGACCCGGCCACGCTGCTCGCGCAACGTACCGAGCCGCTGCGGGTCCAGGTCAACGTCGAGGATCTGCTCAACGACCTGGACTACTGGAAGCTCCACGACGAGGCCACCGATGAAGTGAGCCGGCGCGACGAGGCGATACCCGAGCCGGGGGTACCCGTCGACGACGACCCTGAACATCGGGCGGTGTGGGACGCCTACGAGGCCGCCAAGGACGTAACCGCGGCCCTGTACCACCGACTCGACGAGTTGCTGCAGGCCGACAAGGCCGCGTACGGCGCCGCATTCCGAGCCAGTGTCGAGGCTGCGGCCGCCGAGCTGTACCCCAACCTGCCGGTGCCGGTCGAGGTCGTCGTCGATCTGGACTGGCAGGGAGGCAACCTCGTCGTCGATGACGAGTGGGACGGACCGGCCTACCAACTGCGGGATCGCGCCCGCATGACGACGCCGTTGCCGCACTCCGGTATCGCGCCGAAGGACTACCCGCCCGGCGGCATCGCTGAGGCCGATCGCGCGGCCGGGCGCACGCCTCTCGCGCGGCTCCAGAGCGACCCCGGCGTAACCGGAGGTTGAGCAGCGCCGGCGCCTGGGAGCCTGATGAGGTCGAGCCCCTGTGCTGGAAGGTCGCGGTGCGCCGAAGCGACGGGACTCGGCTTCCACAACGGGCTCACCGTGCGGGGATGGCATCGAGCCCGCTACCAGACACGATCTACCTTACGGCGTGTCAGTAACCGATCGTTTTCCTGACGTCAACCTTGACCATGCGACACGCCGAACATTGAGCGTCAACAACCACCGTCAAAAAGCCGTCGCGTCGATGCCAACCTGTCGTTGAGTTGGCTTACAGTCCGGCCATGACCAGCTACCGCTACGGCTACGTGCGTGTGTCGACGATGGAGCAGGACCCGGCGGGCCAGCTCGACGCGATGGCCGCGGCCGGCGTCGACCGCGACCGGGTGGTCGTCGAGTACGCATCCGGCGGCCGCGACGACCGGCCCGAGCTGGCCGCCGTGCTCGGCCTGCTGCGCCCGGGTGACACGTTGGTGGTCTGGCGTCTGGACCGATTGGGACGCTCGATGCCGCACTTGATTCAGACCGTGACCGAGCTGGGGGAGCGGGGCGTCGGGTTCTGTTCGCTCACCGAGGCGATCGACACCACCACGGCCGGCGGGGTGCTGCTGTTCGGCATCATGGCCTCGCTGGCCGAGTTCGAGCGGCGCGTGATCCGGGAGCGCACGATGGCCGGTCTGGCCGCGGCCCGGGCGCGGGGCAAGCTCGGTGGCCGGCCCACGGTGATGACACCGGAGAAGATCGAGGTCGCGCGCCGGATGCTCGCGGACGGCCAGGACAAGGCCGTCATCGCCCGCACGATCGGCGTCAGCCGGCCGACCCTCTACAACTACCTCTCGGTGTAGTCGTGTCCATCTGGCGCTGGTCCGCGCCACGCTCGGCCGAGCGCTTCCGGTTGAACAGGCCGGAGGACTAGATATGAACCTGGCCGCCGAAGGTGTCAGCGTCGCGGTTCTGCTGATGCTCGTCCTCGTCGTTGTGCGCCGGGGCTGTGGTCACGGATTTCCGCACGGCTCGACGAGCTGGACTCTCGTCGACGAGGCCGGATCGACGGCGGCCATCGGGACGGTGGCTGCTGCTCGCGCACGTGGCCCTCGGGCTGTTCGTTGTCACGCTGGCCCTGTACCTGGCGGTGGCGGTCGTGGCCGGCAGCGGTGCGGCCGGTGCGCGTTTGGCGATCGCGTGGGCTCAGGTCGCCAGTCTGGCGGCCGCGGCGGCGTGTTGGGTGCTGAGTCGAGCCGCCCGCAGGTGGGAGCGTCGAGCGGATCGGCGGTGGGCCGCCGAGCTGGGGGAGCGTGGGGCATAGCAAAGCCCCGTGGTGCCTAACTCAGCCGAAGCTAGCCAGAGGACCGAGACCACGGGGCGCTGTCTCATAGTCTACGGGATGTGACGAGTTCAGACCAGCCGGTGGTGTTGACACCGGATCAGGTGCGTGAGTGGTTGGGCGGTCCGCGGTTCGGCCGGTACCTCACCGCGGCCGGTGGCGATGCCGGCCGGGCGTTGGCGCTGTATGAGTGGAACTCGCACATGGCGGCCGCGGCGCTTCGCGACGTCGGGCATTTCGAGGTGGCGATGCGCAACGCCTACGACGCTCAGCTCAGCGCCCGGTTCCCGGATTGGGCCGCTGATCCCTCCAGTGGCCTGTTCCGGTTGGAGAGCGGCCCGGCCAAGGACCGGGTGCCGCAGCGCCAGCTCAACGCCGGCAGCGTCGGCAAACTCAGCGCAGCTCGGGCCGGCCTCGGCGGCCGGCCGTCGCACGGTCAGGTCATGGCCGCGCTGGACTTCGGGTTCTGGACTCAGCTGTCGCGGCGTGAGCGCACGGGCACGTTGTGGACGCCCACCCTGTCCCGGGCCTACCCGGCTCACGTGACTCGTGGTCAGGTCCACGGCCTCGTCGACAACGTCCGGAAGTTCCGTAACCGACTGGCGCACAACGAGCCGGTGTTCTCGAACAAGACCGGCTTAGTAAAGCGGATGGAGGAGACCGAGACGTTGTTTCGGTTTCTGCGGACGGAGGCGGCCGAGTGGGTTCGTCAGCACTCGGACGTGCCGCGGCTCATCGCCCGTTGCCCGGTGCAGGGTTTGATGCCGACGGCGGGCCAGACGTGGCCGATGACGGCCGCTCAGGCCGCCGCTCAGTCCTTCCCTCGACCACCCGGGCGGGTACGGCCGGCGACCTCGGCGGGGGCGGCGCCCGATCCGGCACGCCGGCCGAAACCACCCGGCACACATCTGTAGTTACCAGCAGCCGCAGCGACGGGCACGCTCGGCGTTGACCGCGCCCCAACCCAGCTGGGCAAGCAGAACCACGGTCAAGAACCCAACGATCGCGACCTCGACCGTGTTGTGTTCGATGAACGCTGGCACCGCCAGACAGACAGCAACGATCACGTTGCTACCGACCGGAATGAACGTCAACCGGGAGTAGCGCCACCAGCCGCGTAGGGCGTGCGAGACCGTGGCCATCGCTTCAGGACTCAGGCCACGTCCGCGACGTGCTCGCCGTCGCGGTGCTCGTTGTCACCATCGCTCTGTGAGGAGGCGGCCGAGCCGGCCTGGTCCGCCACGGCAGGGCGAACCGGTGCGGACCGGCGCGCGACCGGCGGCTTGGCGTAACCCATTGCGCGCAGCTGGGCCGGTGACCAGCCAGCGTCCTTGCCCGCGTTCCATGCGGCGGCGTACACCTCATCAGCCTTGCCGGCCTCAGCCTCGGCCGCCGCGACCAGCGCTTCGCCCTCGGCCTGAGCCGCCTCGACAAGCGCCCTGGCCTTAGAGCGAGCCTCTGTCACGTTCTCACTCGCCTCGTTCTGGCCGGCCAGGGCTACGCCCAGCTCTCCGGCCTTATCCACGAGCGTCCCGGACAGCGCCTCCCGCGCGGCCTTCTCCGCTTCGCGGCGAGCACGCCTCACATCAGCCATCGTCTTTCCCTTCCCCTCGGTGATTTTTGGTTAAGCCAGCCGCCCGGGGCGGCTTGCTTGTGTCCGCCCGAAGGCGGACCGTCTTAGCTATCGTATCGGCCGTATAGCCGACCGCAGAGCAGTTTTCAGGCAGTTTTCAGGCATCAAGAGAGCGTAATGCTATGCATTACGAAGACAAGTTTGCCCGCGCAGGGCATACTTGTCGGGTGCTGACCGTTCCCGTTGCTGGCCCGGGCGCGGGCCTGTCCCTGTCGGGCCACGGGAACGGTGTGCGGCGACCGGGCGCGGTCGAGGGTGGTAGGTGAGCAGCGGTGACGGAGCAGGAGGCGGTCACGCCGCGCAGTTCTCGCAAGCGGACCCACCGGTCTGAGGCTCGGTCGAAGTCGGTGAACGTGCGATTCACCGTCACGGAATGGGCTGCGTTGGTTGCGGCTGCGGACCGCGCCGATTTGAGTCCTACGGCATTCGTCGGGACGGCCGCGGTGGCATCGGCAACAGGTACGGAGGCGCCGGGCGCGCCGATCCGGGAGGCGTTGAACGAGCTGACGCAGGCGCGGACGTCAGCGGTGCGCATCGGTGGTGCGGTGAATAAGCTCGCCGCGAAGGCCCTCGCCGGCGGGGACGTGACCGCGGCCGAAGTACAGGCGGCCGCGCGTGCCAGTGCGCGCGCGGTCGAGCGGGTCGAGGCGGCGGCGGTGTGGGCGCACCGGGTGATGGCGTGATCACGAAGGTGTTCCGGGCGCGGGCAGCGGGCCCGGTGCTGCGGGCGGTGTACCGGGCGGCGGAGGTCGAGCCGGTGGTGCCAGCGCGGCTGATCGCGTCGTGGGACGGCTGGCCGGAGCGGATGGAACCGCCGCTCGATCCGGTGACGGGCCGCGCGAGCCTGGCCCAGCTCGGTGGGTTGCTGATGCAGCCGGTGCGGGCGTGTGAGCGCGCTCCGGAGCTGGTGGTGTTCCACCTTGCGCTGCGCAACGCCCCTCATGACCGGCGTCTGTCGGATGAGGAATGGGCGCAGGTGTGCGATGCCGTGGTCGACCGCACCGGCATCGCGCCGGCTGATGATCTGGCGGGATGCCGGTGGGTCGCGGTGCGGGCTGGCGACGAGCTGGTGCATCTGGTGGCGACGCTGGCCCGCGAGGACGGGCGGGAACCTAAGCTGTGGAATAGCTACTACCGGCTGCGCGAGGTCGCCAACGACTACGAGCGTGAGTTCGGATTACGCCCCACCGGTCGCGGCGCGAGGTCAGCGTGATCAGCCGCGTGTTCAAGGGCAGCTCGGTCTACGGGCTGGTCAAGTACCTGTACGGCGAGGGCCGGCGTAACGAGCACACCGACGCGCACATGGTGGCCTCGTGGGACGGCTGGCCCGAGCGGATGGAACCGCAGCTGGACGCCACGTCCGGGCGGCACGATGTGGCGCCGTTGGTGCGGCTGTTGGAGCAGCCGGTGCGCGGATGTGACCGGGCGCCGGCCGAGTTCGTCTACCACCTGGTGTTCCGCAACGCCCCTGAGGACCGGCGCCTGTCGGATGAGGAATGGGCCGATGTGTGTACCGAGGCGATGAGCCGCACCGGTATCGCCCCCGAGGGTGACCCGGCCGGGTGCCGGTGGGTCGCGGTGCGCCACGCCGAGGACCACGTGCACCTGGTGGCGACGCTGGCCCGTGAGGACGGGCGGGCGCCGCACCTGTGGCGCGATCACTACCGCCTGGCCGAGATACGGCACGAGTTCGAGGACCGGTACGGGCTGCGCTCGACCGCCGGGCGTGATGACAACACCGCCGCCGCCCGCCCCGGAGTCAAGGAGCAGGTGACGGCCGAGCGGAGAGGCCGGCGCGAGTCGCCGCGGGTCACGCTGCGCACGAAGGTCAAGACCGCGGCCGCCACCAGCCACGGATTCGGCGAGTTCGTCGACCGGCTCGCCGCCGAGGGCGTCACCGTGTGGCCGCGGATGTCCGAACGGAACCCGGAGGAGATCACCGGTTACTCGGTGTCCCTCAATGACTGGACCAACGCCGCCGGTGATCCCGTCCGCTTCGGCGGCGGCAAACTCGCCCCGGATCTGTCCTGGCCCAAACTGACCGCACGGTGGGAACCGGTGACCACCGGGCACGGCCGCGAGCAGGGGCCACAGCAGACGCCCGAAGCGGGCCGGCACGCCGGCCCCGAGACGAGCACACCCGGGCCGGCCGCAACGCCGCGCACACCGCTCACCGACGAAGAGGCCGAGCACGTCTGGCGTGAAGCTGAGCGCATCGTGCGCGAAGCCGCAGACACCATCACCGCCGAAGCGGCCTCTGACCCCGACGCGGCGGCTGACGCCGCGTGGGCCGCGTCCGACACGCTCAGTGCCGCCGCGGTCGGTTTGGAAGGCGAGCAGGGCGGGCCGATCACCGATGCCGCCGCCGTGTTCGACCGGGCCGGGCGGGAGTGCTACCGGCGCATCCCGGCCTGCACCGACACCGGCACCGCGCTGCGCTCAGCGGGCCGGATGATCGCCCTGCTCGCACCCAGCACCAACCATGCCGGCGCCCGCGTCGCGGCCCTCACCACCGCCCTAGCGGCCCTCACCGCCGCCGTGGCCGACCTGCGCCAATCCCAGTCCCGGTTACACCAGGCCGAGGCGGCCCTTGCCTCGGCCGAGCAACTACGACGCGTCGCGCCAGCACCGCAGAAGGCCACCGCCGCGGCACCGCGCCGGCCGAAGAACGCGGCCGACCTGGCGGCGATGTCGTTCAGTTCCACGCCGTTCCGGGTGCGCCCGACCAAGGCGACACCGGACGCGCAGAAGAAAGCCGCCGCGGCGGCCGAGGAACTACGCCGCCGCCGCGGCGACGGCCAGGGCCGAGGCCCGACTCGCAGTTAGCGCCGGCCCCGGGCCTGGGAGGCCGTGACCCGGTGTGCTGGCCGGGCGTCGTCGGCCGGGCGGGCAGTGGCGGGCCGGATGACGGCGGTGCGCGGTGTGCTCATCGCGGCCAGTTGGGCCGCGGTGGCTGGGATGTGCTGGCCGCGATCGAGGTCGTCACGTCGGTCTCGGCCGGTGAGTCGCCCCAGGGCATCAGCATCCGCATCGGGCACGCCGATCCTTTCGGCGAGGACCGTTTGCAGCATGTCCGCCGGGAGCCCGGTCCGGGCGGTGACAGCTGTCAGCTCCCGCTGCCAGGTATCCAGGGGCGCCTTGGCCAGGATGCCGGCCGCCATGCGGGCGGCCGCTACGCGGTCCTCGGGCCAGGTCAGGTCCCGCCCGGCGAGGGCCTGGTCGACGAGTTGCCGGCCCATCGGCTCGGCGGTGGCCAGCCGATCGACGAGTGCGGCCGGCCCGTGCAGCTCGCCGAGCTGGGCCGGGTCCAGGCCCGCAGGCAAGACCGGCGCGCGCGGGTCGAGCCCGTGGGCGGTGAGCAGTTCGTAGGCCCGGCCGGCTGCCTGTGCACCGGCCGGGTCGGCGTCGGTGGCGATCACGATCCGGTCCGTGCCGGCACCGAGGGCGTCGGCGAGCTGGGCGGCCTGGTGGTCGGTCAGGGCGGTGCCCAGCGGTGCGAGGCCGGCCATCATGCCGGCCGAGGCCAGGTCGACGGCCAGGGCGTCGATCGGCCCTTCGACGAGGACGGCGAGACCGCCGCGGTCCAGGGCGGCGGCGTTGGCGGCGAGGCCGTACAGGTGCTCGCCTTTGGTGTAGAGCGGGGTGTGGCCGGTGTTGAGGTACTTGGGGTTGCGGGTGTCCGTGCTGGCGTCCTGGCTCGGGTTGCGTCGGCCGACGAATCCGACGATCTCGCGGCCGCCGTCCTCGGTCCGGGCCTGGATCGGGAACATCAGCCGGTCGCGGAAGCGGTCGATGACCCGGCCGGTGGAGGCGCGGGTGCCCAGCCCGGCGCCGAGGATCTCGGCGTCGGTGAAACCGTTGCCGCGAAGGTGCTCGGTGACGTGGGTCCAGCCGGGCGGGGCGTAGCCCACGCGCCCGGCCGGGTCGTCGAGCATGCTCGTGCCCAGCCGGGTGTCGAGGTAGGCCGGCGCCCACGAGGCCGGGTACTGGCTGGCGTAGTAGGCCGCCGCGGCGCTGTTGGCCGCGGCCAGTCGGTCCCGGTGCAGAAAATCGTGCTCGGGATCCCGAACGGGTTTTTCTGCACCCTGTCGAATCGCCTCGGTGCGAGCGGCGCCGGCCGCGGTCCGAGTACTCAGCTCGTCACGGTCGACCGCCACGGTTGACGTAGCGGTCGCCGCGGCGTCGACGTCGCCGGCCAGGTACTCGTGGGTGCGATCCAGGACCGAGTGGGCGGTGCCGAGCACCCGCGCGCCGGAAGCGCGGACCGCGGCGTCGACGTCGCCGGTCTGCGCGGCCCAGCCGGCGACGTAGGCGAAGGTGTATTCGGCGGTGTCCAGGCCGTGGTCGGCGGCCACCAGGTAGGCCAGGGATTCGGCCTCGACCTCGCGGTCACCGCGGCAGCTTCCGGTCTGACCGCGTTCGAAGCCGGCCGGGTCGTGCATGAGCACGTGGCCCAGTTCGTGGGCCAGGGTCTTGACCGCTTGCGCGCCGTCGACGTCGGAGCGCACGACCACCTCGTGGGTGGCGTAGGCGGTGTAGCCGTTCGGGCCGGCGTCGCCGGCAACCGGCTTGCGGGTGACGGTGAACCCGGCTGCAGTGCACTGCGCCGTCAGGGCGTCCCACAGGCCCTCGGGGGCTTGCCCGGCGAGGAGCTGCGGCATCGGCGGCGCTGGCAGTGGGTCACCACTGGTCTGGGACACGTCCCAGACGTAGACCGGTCGAAACCCGACCACGCGACGCGCGGTGGCAGCTGACTCCCCCGAATCGGCCGCCGCCCCCTGGGGTTCGGCTGCGGTCGCGCTATTGGTTTCATCGGATTCGATCTTGCGGGTGACCGGCGCCAGGATGGCTAGGCCCTTCTCGCCCTTGACCACTTGGCGGCCGAGTTCCTGCCACAGGTTGTAGCCGGCGACCTGCGTGGCGTCGGGTTTCTGGGCGAGCAAAAGCAGGGTGTTGTTGAAGCTGTAGTTGTGGAACTTCGCGGCCACGTCCAGCCAGCGCCGCCACTGCGGTCCAGACGCCAGAGCGGACACCTGCTCGGTGAGGGTCTGATGCAGGCCGGCGAGCTTGGCCTCGCGGGCCTCAGCGGCCTTGGCCTGCTGTGCCGGCGTGGTCGGGCGCCGGTACCTGCCCGCCACCGCCGATCAGTCCTTCCGGGCCTTGGCCTGGCCGTCCAGCTCGTCGAGGCGCCGTGCGTGTGCCTCGACGACAGAGGTCAGGTCATCGATCTGGTCCTGCATCGCGGCCAGGACCGCGGTGAAGTCCACCGGTACGGCCGGCGGCCGCCCGGTGCCCTGCTCGGTCTGCTCGCTCATCGCGGGGTGCTCCTATCGGCTCAAGCTGCGGGTTTTGCTCTTGGTGGCCACCGCCGTCGTGGCCGCGGCCTTGCCGGCGGTCGCCGGGGTGACCTCGACATACGGGCGCGGGTAGCTCTCGGCCGCCAGGTCGCCCGGATGCGGGTAGCCGGTCTCCGTGGTCCGCCGGCCGGCGAACGCAGCGGCGTCCGCCTGGCCCTGCCAGGCGCCTTGCTCGTCGCGGCGGGGCACCGCAGCGACGACGCCCTCGGCGTGCTCGTCGACCCGCGGCGTGGACAGGTCATCCGGGGTCGCCTCGGATTGGCGCGCCTCATAGGCCGCGGTGTTCGCCCGTGACTGCGCCCCGCCGGCTACATCGTTGTTGCCGGGCTCGCCGACGAACACCCGCGGCTGGTAGCTGCTCTCGGCCGCGACATGGGCCAGGACGTCACGCATCGCCTCGATCCGGTCGGTGCCGCTCTCGCGCAGCTCGTCGAAGCGGGCCATCGCGTTCGGCGCCATCTCCGACAGGCGCGTCTCGACCCGGGTCGCAGCCACGTTCGCCGCCGGGTCGGTGTCGGCCCAGCCGGCGGCCGCGCCCCAGGCCCGGCCCAGCTCGTGCAGGTCGACCCGGCCGGTCCAGTCGGAGTCCAGGGCGTGGACCCACACCATCCGGTCGGCGGTGTGCTGCGCGGTCCGCTCGGCCCGGGCCGCGGCCGCGGCCTGCTCGGTGCCGGCCGTGCGCTGTTCGGTGTGCTGCTGCCGCATCCGGATCACCGCTTCGGCCACCTGCACCGCGACGGCCAGGTGTTGGGCCAGCTTGGCCGAGGCTTCCCGCTCCGGTCCTTCGTCCATGACCTACTCGCTTTCTAGCTAGCACTCGCTAGCTCGCTCGGTTGTTAGTCGGTGTCGGCCCAGTGCCCGGGCGGTGCTGGGGTGGTGGGCATCGGGGCTTGGTCGCTGTGCCGGTCGTTCGTGCAGGAGGAGAACGGGCCGTCCGCGGCCAGCAGGACGGGGTTGATCGCGTCGAAGCAGTTACGAAGCCAGTCGGTCATGCCGGTGGCCTCCTCCGACACCCGCGCGGCCTCCCAGCTGCGCCACAGCGCGGTCAGGCGGATGATCGCCTCGCCGTGTGCCCACCACGACGGGCACCACCGCTGGCTCTGGCTGATCTTGCGGATGTAGACCGGGGCGTAGACATGCTCGACCCACGTCTGGACGTCCTCGCACAACGGCTGGATCGTGTCGGCCGGCTCGTCGGCGAGCTGCTCGTCGACGCCGCCCTCCTCCCCGATCCGGGGGTCGGTCATGCCGGCCGCCGGCCGGCTTCGAACCGTGCGATCGATGACCCGCCCGCGCTCGAGGAAATTCCTCGAGCGGGGCCGGCGTCGGCCGAGTCAGCCCCGCCGGCGCTGGCTCGAGACTGGAGTTCCGCGGCCGCCTGTTTCTCCGCCGCGGTGATGGCCTGCTTGCGCGGCCCGTCGTACCAGGGAAGGAGCCGGATCATCGCCGGCTTGATCCCGGTGGCCAGCAGCACCGCGTGGCTCTTGGGCAGTGCACGCACCGCGGCCGCCGGCAGGATCCGTTCCCGCCTCGTCGACGTCGAGGAGGACCCGCCGCCCTGGCCCCGGCTGTAGGACACCACGTCGACGTCGTGCTCACCGATAATGCGGGAGATGTCCTCGGCGAAGTCAGCGTCATCAGCACCCGAGCCGATGAGTTTCACGGTGGCCGCGCCCCACAGTTCCTTCATGCCGGCCTTGCCCCAGACCCGCTCGCCCTGGGCGTAGGACTGCAAGATCGCGATCGGGATGATCGAACGCGAGCCCATGTGGGAGTACTGCTCGGGCAGGTCGCGGATGCGGCAGATGTTGGCCACCTCATCAAGGACCAGGACCAGCGGTGGGTCGATCCGGCCGCCGCGGCGTTCACCGGCCCGTTCGGCCGCGACCCGGACCTCGGTGGTCAGCGCCGACACCAGCGACGCGGCCGAGGTGCCGCCGGCGACGTTCTTGGACAGCAGGTACAGCGTCTGCCGGGTCTCTACGAACGCCGCCGGCACGAACTCGGTCAGTCCTGGTTGTGGGGTGACCCAGCGGGCAATGTCGTTGTCGCGCAACGAGGAACAGCCTGAACGGGCGGTGAAATACACCGACCCGCGGGTCTCGGGAGGCAGCCCTTGGGTGCCGGCGAGGGAGTTCGCGGCCGCGTCATGGCCGTGCGAGCGCAGTAGCTTGACCGGCTCCTCCGTCGCCTCGTCGAACAGCCACCGATACACGTCTAGCAGGGTCAGCCGGCCGAGGTAGGCGGCGAAGATCAGGTTGGACAGCAGCTCGTTCGCGGCCGGACCCCAAATCTCGCGGTCGTCGTCTTTGGCGACCGCCATCACGAAGCCGCCCGCCAGGCGGGTGGCGTCATCCATGCTCATCTGCCCGCCGAGCGGGTTCCACCACCACCCCTGCTTGGC
>JAABUO010001842.1_pt1 | contig 26795 bp, 38 predicted proteins | sample 5559291 | NCBI WGS metagenome assembly JAABUO01 (sample SAMN10711878, study PRJNA513372) | rock metagenome | isolation source: Antarctica rocks | place: Antarctica: Victoria Land, Finger Mt sud
CCCCACATTTCAGGGCAGTTGGGGCACAGCCTTGTGCTGAAGCCCTCAACATCTGAAGCTCTGCCAGCAGACTGCTTATTTGTTTCCTGGCAGAGCAAATCAGGTACATCTGTGAAAAAGAGTTCCTGATGTCACAGACGTCAACTTTGCTTTGCAACATTACCATGAAAGGACTAACTGCAATATAGTTTGCCGTTGCCATGGTGCAAGCTGCATACCAGCAACAACTGCTTTTCAGTTGACAAGCTCAAATCACAACATTGATACTGCCTCCCAGGACAACTTCTGACATCATTCCAGCCGCTGTACCACTTTGCCTTGTGGAAGAGAACAGGCAGTATGCTTTTTGGCAATGCCCCATCAGCTGATGCTGTAGCAAGGTGCAGCTGCATCACACTCAGAAGTCCACACTGGGGTCTCTGACAAAGCGCTGGTCACGCTCAGGCAAGGTGTCAGAGCCAGAAATCTTCCCACGTGCTGATGGCACTGTCTGGTGCTGTGGTGAGAACAGCATGATGGACCCCCCTGAGGACCCCCTTCAGGTCAAGCCTCGCCCTGGGGCCCCTGCTGCCATTCAGGTTGGTGATTCTCATCACCCTTCCTCAATGATGCTTCTCTCGAGTCTGCCTGCTCTTCTTCTTTTAGCATCATGAATCACCATCCCCAAGATAGGCCCTCCCCTTGCCATGCAAAAACTGTACCCTCTTCTTCAGTCGTATTGATTGATTGTCCCTGTGCTCTTTTCTGCCGTGGCATAGTCAGCCCTGTTGAAGAACCCCTTTACTTGATGCTCGGCCCTGAAGAGGGTGCTTGTCAGGTTGCTGCTCTGGCGACAGCCCTAGGCCCTGGCAGTGGTCCATCTCTGCCATTGGCATGGCAGAACTGATGCAGCATTGTTCACTCACTCACTCACTCACTCACTCACTCACTCACTCACTCACTCACTCACTCACTCACTCACTCACTCACTCACTCACTCACTCACTCACTCACTCGCTCGCTCGCTCGCCCACCCACCCACCCACCCACGCCAAAAATGTGCTGAAACACAGCAGAACATGCGAAATGACGCTGTGCGATGCACCTTCGCAATCGAAACATTAAGCACTTGACAGGCCTGTGCAATGATGCTGGTGCATGCTGCACCTTGCATGATGACCTGCGCGAAGCTTCAATACTTACAGAACCCGGCAGTGAGTTTCTGTGACTATGGTAGTTTGGAATGGTCATTTTTGGCATGTTTGCAGGAGGTAGCACAGGCGCTGTCCTCGCATTTAGATTCAGCTGAAGTGGTGCAGCAGCAAGCATGCATCCGGCCTCTGTCCCCAGATGGATCCCCAATCATTGGTCAGCATCCCTATGTTGCTGGTGCCTACATTGCAACAGGTGTGAAAAACACCAATTAACTGCATGATGCACAGCATTCGGTGCATGTTTTGCTCTGCATTCTCCAACTGCATATTTTGACTGAAAGTCGCTATTCACCTGTGCTTGCATGGCTGTGCTGCATATCAGCACCAATGCCAAACATGTGTATGCATGCATGCAGCTGTTGATGAAGCATGCGGCCACTTGCATCTGGTCTTAAACTTTTTGCATGCAATTTACATGCTCAGTCTGTAGTCTGGATGGCCTTTGCTGTAATGCACAAGGTGCAGCTTTATTGTGAACTGCAGTTGAGCGTTCTACATGGCAGAGCAGTTGCCTCTGACCAGCTGCTATCATGATGTGGTTGAGTCACACCTGTTTCATCGCTGATGCATGTGCAGGGCACAGCTGTTGGGGCATTTTGAATGGCCCTGCAACAGGCAAGGCCTTGGCTGAGATGATCGCCACAGGTGCATCACAGTGCGTGGACCTGACCCCATATGATCCAGCCAGACTGATTCGGGAGACAGATGGTGTCAGGCGAAAAGAGCGGTTGATTGAGTCTGAAAGAACACACCTGGCAGACTGCGAACCTATTGGTTGGGACAGTCATTTATAGCTGCCGACAGGGTTTATAGCAGCACATGCACACTTCAACGCACACAGGCTTTGTCTTTAGCTGTTGTTCATTACTGACATGGTGACAACATGTTGACACGACTATCAAATTGGCTGTTGCCTTTGCATCCCTGCAGATTGTGAATGAACACGAGACTCACATTCAATGACACCGTCATGACCCCGATGACATGACTCGAGTTTTGCACAACGCACATTTTAGTAGCACGCTGTGTCTCCGGAACGTCAGAGTACGTGTGAGGCATCATAATTTCCTGAGCAGATGTACATCGGACTGACACTTTATTGGATAGTCCAGCTAACCATAGCTCGACACCCACTTGGCTGATGGCGTTACAGTCGGGGATCCGACCGGGCTCGGAGCATCGCTTGTCAAGCACCTCTCCTGCAAAGCGGCAAGCGCATTTTCCGCTGTCGCCTTTTAACCCTACAGTACACAGAGGTAGCACACGCAGCGTGCCTATGCATAAAAAGTGTGTGAGCGTTACACAGCTCCAGTGTCCCGATACCGATGCCATAGGCCGTGTAAGCTTCTTTCGTCAACCCGGTCTGAAGACTGGGACTCACGGGACAAGTGAGAACGGTGAGGGACAGAGCAAGTCCTTGAGCATTTATGCGTGTATCTACGTATATTGCTGATGCAGCTGTCACCTGGTGTAAATTGTTCTTTTTATTTGTGCAAGGTGATTGGCAAAGTGGCTGGGATGGGACATCCCAAGAGTCAGACCAGCAAGACAGAGACTCCAACAACTTGCAGGTCAGCACTGGTTTCACAATCATGCTGTGCTAAATCTTCAGACCACAGCTGACCATCGGCACGTTGCATATATGGCTTACATACGTTTGTTTGATAGTGCATGTTGATATTCTGTTTTGACATGGTCCCTGGACTGCCCACCAAACTGATGATGCATGCTTTCTTTGTGAATGTAACAACCTTGTCAAGCACTGAGACATCCTCATTATCCAAACACAGCCTATTTACTAACATTATTGTCTTCTTCACAACTGTGCTTGCAAATCACAGCTGTAACAGCCAGTCAAGGACATACTGAGTGTACCTCAAGGTCAGCCATTTCACTATGACAACCATGGAACAAGCTCAGGCGTCATCCTGTTTTGGTTGCCAACTCACAAACCACTATTTACTGCCTCACAGGTGATGACCCCAGAAGAGCCAAAACAGCTAAGGCAGCTGCAATCGCAGAAAAGGAGTGGTGTTTTTCAAAACTTGGCAGATGCTACCCTTATGGCGCTGTACCTGTACAAGATGCCAATAGCTCTATTGCCAATCCCATCTCTTAGCGTTGCACACAGCTACACAATCATCATGGCAGTCTACATGTGCTCTGAATGGCATGCATTTGCTCATCAGATGGACCGCACAGGCAAAACTGTTTTGCAAAATCTTCAGGCTTTTTCACAGCAGACATGGTCAGTGTATGCTACTGATCACAGACTCTATCATACGCCATTGGAGATGCATGCAGTCTTGAGCACACTCCAGGAGATTGTCCACTCTGTCTACCTGCAACAACTGCTTACTTCAGAAGTGGCATGTATGTTAGTGAGCTTTTCTGCACTTCATGTTGCCCTATCCATTCTGCGTAGAGGTCTCTCCAGTTGATGCTGACATATGGAAGAAGAAAGCACAGCTGAGTCTCTCAACTGCAGCTTTGCTGCCTTATAAAAGAACAGCACATGACCACCAAAGATCAACTCCCGTTACTTTTTGTTACTTGATAATAGCGTGTGATTTCCATTGCAGAAAGGCTTCATGCCCTTTAGTGTATTCTGTCAAGGCTCTTAGTGAAGAACTGCTCTATTCCTATCAGAGCAGAAAGTCCTATGTAATCTAGCATTACAGATAGAACACACTCCAAGTCTGCTACTTGCTCAATCATGCTACTCCTGATGCAGCAGGCATGCAGCTTGGACAACTCAATGTCAAGGTCGATTATTTGAAAGGGCAGCTTTTATCAAGATCACTGGTGGTGAAGTATGTCAGCAAACTGCAGGCAGCTGTTCAGCATCCGGTGCCAGTGCTATTTATGGGTGGCAGCAAAGATGACTATGAAGCTGTGCCTATCAAGCGGTTGCCATGATCATGATTTTCTGATCAGCTTTTTTCAGCAGGTTGTGTGTTGACCCCATCTGCAATGTCCCTATGTAATCACATTTCATCCATCATGCTTTCTGCTGTGCACACGTGTGATCAGAGACTTTCTCCTGCTGCTATCAAGCTGCCATGCAGTGTGTGATGATGCTGAGCTTGACGCTGTCCCCACCATAAGATGCCACAGTTGCTATTGACTGGCTGCATTCTGCTCAACTTTTGGTGCAACCTGCAGGCCGACGATACTGCACATGCCAACAGCCTGCAGCAGCAAGGAGGCAAGGGCAACAAGTCCAAGCGTAGTGAAGTGTTGTTTCAATTGCGGAAAGACTGGACACTGGTCCAGGAGCAGCACCTTTCCCAAGAAGGAGGTCAGCCCACAGTTGCCTACTGTTGCATCTGTTATGCCTTCACTTGTTACCGGAGGTAACGTAACATTTGTACAACCTAGGACACAGTCATGGAGTGTACATGGCTGAGCATGTGCCTCACGTGACTACTGATGAGTCTGTTGTGAATGCATTGAGTGAGCATGGACTGACTATGACATTTGTTGGACGTGTAGAAGCCCAATGCGCCCAACAACTGGTCAAAGCAGTCAGGGGCCCTGCCCACGTCCTGGGGCAATTTGTTGTGACATTTCTGAGGACTTGGGCAAGAAGCTTGGAATGAAGATGACACCGTCTTATACTAAGCTTAGACTTGGTAAGTCTAGATCTAGTCAGGCTATTGCTTGTTGAAACTGCGGATTGCTTGTCAAGATACAAAGGCACTGTGCACCTGCTGAGGCTTTTGTGTTGAGGTTGAGCATCTCCTTTGATTTGATTTTTGGAGCAGAGTAGTTTTTGTGACAACACACATTTGTTGACAAGAAACACCATTGCTATTGCTTTTGAGGCATCTAGCCTGTGCATGCCATTCCACATGACTCATCAGCAACATGGGTGGTGCTGTAGTAGTGGGTTTCAGCTGAGGCCTTGTAGGTCCCTGTGTGCGTCAAGAGGGGCATTGCACTATATGTATCAGGCTGAAGCTTTACCAATGTTGGCATTGACGCGGTGTGCAAAGTGCTCATGAAGGGCACCTGGTGTGGCTTGTGCTTTCTTGTTCAAGCTCCTGAAACAATGCTGCATGAATAGCAGCTTTGCACGCATCAAAACAGGCAAAGTTTGATGCATCAGGCATGTGTGAAGTTTGGCGCACAACACACCCAGGACGATGGCATAAGATGCAGATTTGACTTGTTGAGGTACTGATGCACAAGTACACAATGCACCCAACAGTTGTGGCCAAAGAGTCACTTTACTGAGTATATAAACTCAACACAAGCTGCCTCCTTTTGTCAGCAGGTTCACAACTTGCTGTATCTGGTCATTTTCTTGCCTATCTGCTGAACAATGCTTCTCTCCGGATGACTGCCAAGGCATTGGCAGCTTCTGCCTTGGCCGCTCTGCTGGTGACCCAAATGGCACTGTACTGCTCTGGAATGACACGACACGCTGTGCATCCCTTGCCTCGCTATTGACAGCAACACTGCGCTGACGCCATTGCCGCGGCTGGGCCAATGTACCTTTCAGACCAGCACAGACAGTATCATGGACAACAGCCCCCATGTCCAGGGCCATTGAGTCCTGCAACCCTTCCCCTGCTCTGTTTCCTGTTAGGAGACCTGTCACTTGGCAGTGCTACACAGTTGTGGCCCTCGGGAAGCACCATGTGTTGCTCTTGCTGCATGCTGGCATGCTTAGGGACTTGGTCGCTTGGCAGCTCTTGCAACACTCTGGCTGGAGACAAGCCTTCAGTGCTGCTTGGATGATCATACTCTGGTAGCTCAACCTGTTGTTGGCTGCGTGAATGCCTGCTAGCAGGCGCGCTATGGCTAGCTGACACAGTGGCCCTGTCTCCGGCTGTGCATATCTGTGTATCTTGAAGATTGGCAGAGACAGCATTAGCACATGCTGCATGCACTTGGATTGGAAGTTGGTGCTGTTGGGCACTTGCAAGGGCAGGTGCTTGCTTGACATGGGCACTTGAAAGGGCAGCTGCCGTCTGATAGGCGTCATGTGAAAAGGCAGCTGCCTTCTGAGCCTGGGCATCTGGAAGGGCTTCTGCCTTCTGAGGGTCAATGACTACCACACTGCCACCCTCTGCTGGTGCATTGTAGCTGACCAAGTCAAGAGCCAGCATGGGAAAGGGAGCCGATGGGCTGCCTGCCTGCCTGTGCCCTTCCAGATCACACATCTGCCCTTCAGTGTCATGCGCCTGCCTTTTAGCACATGATCCTTGCCCCTTTACCTGGCAACTGTGCCCTTCAGGCTGGCAAACCTGCCCAGGGAGCTCCTCTCTAGCAGCGTCCTCAGCAAACTGTAGCAGACTCTGCGCTCCAGGCCAGTTGCTGACAACGTGACCCTCAGCATGTGCACCACATGCACAGCTTGGGCTCAAGCTGACTGAGTCACAGACATGATGCAAGTCAGGCCGCTGCTGTGGCTGCGGCTGTGGCTTTGGCTGCTGATGTAGCTGGTGCTGTGGCTGCTGATGTGGCTGCGGCTGTGACTGCTGATGTGGCTGGTGCTTCTGTGGCAGCTGCCATGATGGCTGCTGCTGTGGCTGCTGCCGTGCTGGCTGCTGCAGTGACTCATGCTGCCACATTTGCTGCTGCTGTGAATCTGACTCAGCCTCCTTACGGGATAGCAACAAAACACTCTGCTGCTGCATTTGGGCTGATGCGTGCTCTGATGCCATGTCAACATCAGCAGCATAGTCACTGGGTGATGTGGAGCTCATCTGAAACAATGGGTTCAGCCATTGGTGCAGCACTGGGTCCTGTATTATCACTGGCTGTCGTGTTGCCTCCTGTGCATCAACGCTTCTGGCCGTGTGTGCAGCACAGCCCTTGCCTGCAGGGCATGACAGCGCTCTCAGCTTCATGCTGCAACACATACCAAAAGTTAGTCAGGCGCTTGTACAGCTGCAGCACACCTACTCACCGGCCGGTATAAGCATCCTCTCAAACTCCTCTGCAACCTCATACCAGTCAGCTTGTGACTCTGTCACAGCATCCTCCCCAGCGTGCCCTTGTTTGGAATAGCCCTGGTTGTAACAGCCCTGTCTGGCAAGGCCCTTCTTCATATGGCCCTTTCTGTGCAAGCCTACTCTGCTGACAGTACTCTGCCCTCTCTGAAATCTGGGAAATGCTGCAGCTGTACGCTTGCACAGTGCCATCGCAGTGCTGTCAACACAGCCTTGACTGGTCGCACCATGTGCATTTGCAGATGCCCCTAGCCTTGGACATGTTTGCAGCAGCCCTGCCCTTGGCTTGCATGCGCTGTGCAAAGCGCATCAAGGCTTCAGTTCTCAATTCCTGCAGTAATCCAATAGATTTGAGCATTGATGTGTTGCATGATAGACATCTCAAAAATAAATGCAGTGGTCATTACAGCATCATTACAGTATCACCACAGCAGTTGATGCAGACACAGTCATGCACCCTTCTGGTCAAATGCGCAATTCTGCGCTCTGTAAAAACAAACGATTGTCAAATTGGACTAAGTGCTCATTGCTGGAATGTAAAGTACTTACAGCTTGAAGCACGGCATGCATGCTGTGAGAGCTCTGCTCATGCTGCATTGAGGCTGATTGCCCTTTCTGTCCAGAACATCGTTTCTTGAGCTGCCCAGATGCAACAACTCTGCCATAATTCCTCAGCATGACATAACTGCTTGCCCTGTCCAGCAGAAACCTGCACTTGGTCATTGATCATGAAGACATTGCTGAGCATATGGACGGAGATCCCAAACATGACTGACTGTGTTCACTGCTGGTGAGCCTGTCTGCAGTCACGGCAAACAATGCATGCTGTGCATGATGCAATGAATTCAAAACAAGCAATTTGAACATGGCAAGACACAGGACAGCCAATTGTGGTCAGAGGCAGCAATGTGCATGAATTGTCATTAGAGCTTGGATATATGCTTCTCCAACAAGCGTAGAGTAGGTGTATATACGCAGGTATACACGCTGTTTGCCAAAACAGGTCTGTATATACGCCAAAACCAATTTGTCATGCACTGCCAGATGAGGTGTGGTGCAAACCTTTGTCAGGCCACACAGCAACAAACTGCACAAAAGACAAAGCAGCATACAGCTGTGCAATTGTTCAGCTTGTAAAACAAAACATTCACACAGGCTGCCTCAGCACAGAGGGTCCAAATCTGACCTGTACAGCTCAATTTCATCACCAATGGCCAGCATAGCTGTCTTTCTGCGTGGTGTCACTGTTTGTGCTGCACTGAGGCTATACAGCTTGTGTGCGTCTGTTTGGTCTGGCAAACTCACCAGCAGTGCTGTGAGTTCCTGCAAGTCAGTGCTGACCAGCCCTGCTTGTCGGCACCTCTGGACGAAAGCTGTGTCTCGTTGATTTCTTGTGTTATCAGAATGCGCAGCTGAAGATGCTGTGTCTGCAGGTGCTTGGGCATTCTCAATTGCTTGCAAGCATGTGCTGCTGGAGCTGCTTGACATAACTTTAGACAGGCTGCTGGCTGAGGTCAGGGGTTCAGCAAGAGAAGCAGACGACTTGAACCTTCGGATGTTGGCCTCCGTAAGATCTTTCAAATTAGGAGTTGCCTTTGCATTGAGCTGCTGCAGAAGCAGCTGGCAGCCAATAGGCAGCCTGGGTGAGGAATCTGTTTGCTGCTGCGGTTGCTGCTGCTGTGTCCCTGGTGAAGACCTGTGGCTGAAGTCCGCCATTGCCCCCGTCCTTGTACGGTTGCCTCGGAAATGTCGTCAAGGCACAGCTGAGCTCTTGTCTGTTGCAAAGCACAGTCTGGCAAGCTGTGCAGCTGCCTGCAAAGGTAGCTTGCCTGAAGACCTCCAGCCAATTGTTCTATTGCAGACTCGAGAAGCAGTTACAACAGAGCTCTGGACGGGCGTCTGACGACTGGCCAATCTGATGAACGAGTGCACATTCTGGCTTTCCCTTGCCACGGTCACACGTGCTGGTCAAGCGTTTTAGTAACGGTCGTTTGTGTCTTTGATGTGTTAAGGTGCTTTTGTGCGAACACCAACATCAGCGCATTGCCATCCAGTACACTGTTGATTTGTTGAGAAGGATTTTTTCAGATAGATCTAGGCAAGGCTGTCGCACGGCTCCCTGGTCAACAGAATGATCACGTATAGCAAGACCACATGGGGTTTGCATCTTGTGCTGAGAATGTACGGCTCTGCATTCCCGCGCTCCCTGATCTTCTCTGTCATCAGCACGTCTATTACGGTAGCCTTGTATCTCACCAAAGAACGACAGCTGTACGACGACTGGCGGCACCCGTACCCATACCACATCTTCGCTTTTATTGTTGGGTTTATCGTCGTCTTTAGGCAAGAACAAACTGCACTCGCAGGCCATGGTTTCACGCATGTGAGCTCTTGCTGACATGTTTGGTACGTTTTACAGGAGCCAGCTGAGCTATGGAAGGTATTGGGAGGGCAGGCTGCAGCTGCAGACCATGACTGCTCGGTGGGCAGACTTTTGCACAGAGGTCAGCACACAAACATGAAGCCCAGCTCATGCATGAGATGTAATGAAAGGGCCATTACCTAAGCAAGTCCGGAGTACAAGTACAAGAAAACGCATGGTGTTGCTTGTGTCTTACAGGCTTTGATGATGGATGCTGGCACATTGTCTGCTGGCATCCAGTCAGACCCAAAAGCTTGGAATCGAGCCAAGTGGTTTACAGAGACCACTGTGCATCTGTCTAGTCTACTGCATGGTATCGCTCTTCAGCACCTCAGAAGCGACTGGGACCTTTCAAATCTTACTACCTATCACAGCATTGACCCAGCACCTCCCTTGGTACGTTCTGCAACCTGATGCAACTTGCCTACCAGGTCTTGCAAGCAATGCGTTATGATCATCGCATTTCACATACAAAGCTACAGACGAGCGCAATGCATCTGCTGATTCAAGATATGTCACACTGTATGGCATGAGACTCAGCATGCACCAAACAGCAGAGATAGCTTTGCCTATCCCTGCTGCGGCTAGTGTGTCATGCTCAAGTGCCAAAACCACGACAAAATGATAGACACCCACAGTGCTGTCCAGCTGTTGTCAGTAGGCACCCCTGTTGAATGCAAAAGGACAACATGTGTCCCTGCTCAGCTAATGAGTAACTAGCAGCTATCATTGACTGCACTGCACTGTTTGGTGGTACAGGACGCAGCTGGCTTGCAAGCAGCTTCCAAGGGCAAGTACCAGTACAACCTAGCAGACACTTTCTTGCTCAGAGGCACAACTGAAAGAATGGAAAGATACAACAGGTGTGAGCACAGCAAAGTGTTACACAGGCAGCACATGTACATCATTGATACAAGCTGCCAAGATACTTGGCATGCTCAACCCGTCAAGTGATCATCATGAATGTATGCACCTGAGCGAAGAATGCAGCAAGAATGCACAGCTGCTACTCATTTGCAATGCGCCTTGCTTTTGTCCCCGGCGTTCAGTGCTATTAGCAGGCTCAGCAAAGCCTGTAACACCAACTGAGAATGGCATTGCTGTGCTTCAAGGCAGAGTTTTGGGTTTGAGTTGCTCAAGCACAGTTGCTACTTCACTCTCACTTTGTGGGTGAAGCCAAACCTTTTGCTTTTTGTTGCAGGGCAATGCCGTTGCCTGTGATAGGATCAATCTCAGATCCAGAAGCTGTAGGTTTAGGCAAGTTGCTGGAAGCGCATTCCCAGAAGCAGACAGGGACCCTGTTCAATGGCATTGACATTGCCAATGATGACCATGACACAATTGCTGGATGTGTAAAGTCCATGTTTGTTCACACAATAGGTGAGTTTGTGCATGCAATATTGCTTGTGTGGCCTGACACTATGTACATCTTACTTTGGCAAGCTGTCGTGATTTTTCATATTGCACCAGGTCAGGGATTTTACAGTCGTTGAAGCCAGCTAGCCCATTTGACTAAATTGCAGTTTTTCATGCACCCAGAATCGTACTAAAGCTGTCACACATCTTCTTCTCTGACTTTGCTATGATAACGTATCAGTTTCATTCACTGTAATGTGATCAATATATTTGCCCCTGCCTTGAATTGCACGTGACGGCATACATCATGTTCATGCATAGCCCATTCACAATAAGGTTTGTCATGAGCGTACAAGACTTTACATCAGCAGGTTCTTATGACTGGTACTTATGACTGGTACACTCAAAGGTGTCTTGCAGTCGTGATGTAGCCAGTATTTCAGATACGTCCATTCAGCATCATGTGCTGTCATGCAGGCAAAGTTGTGCCTGGTGCCTCAGAGAGAGTCAACATTGTGTATGCGTGGATACAGCAGCTGCTCCAGGAGCGTTTCAAGGAGAAGGGATTGACCCTTGCTGCTCCTGTGGGGTCCAGGATGTGGCAAATGCTGTCTGAAGGCTACCTTCAGTTTGAACAGTGCAGGTACTGTCACTGTGGCTCTGGTTTGCCGGCTGTGTGTTTCAGTCTTAAGGGCCTTCCTGGTAATCACCAAAAAACCATGAGGCTGTAGGCAGTTGTACCGAGCGATTGAATGCATGCACAACTGCAGTTTGACAGATAAGTTGTTATGTGATGTTCACGCAGAGCTGGCATGAGCATCTCACATCCATCTTTGCACGCAAATTATACGTTGTTAGTCCCTCTGTGCTTCCAAGGGGCCACACTTCCCCTGTTGACCTGGCCGATTTGTTGATGCTCTGAGTCTTTTGGACAAGACTCTGTTGATATCGCGGCCTCAACTAGCTTTGTGGTGAAAGACTCGTCGTTGCATTCGACTTTTGACTCATGGAGAGGCGACGACAATAGAGCCTTGATCCTATGTGTGGTTTCACAACTCAGCAAACGTTCTGATCACTAGCTGCGTTGCTCAATGCAGGGTTGTTTCCAGCGTCCAATGGTTTTTGTGATCCATTGGGCTCAAAACACTTTCGCAAAAACACATAGAACAATGAAAGATCAAGAATTGAGAAAGGAAAAATCATTAATTGACTGTGCACCCGCAGGGCAATTGCAGACACCCCCTTCCCTTTCCCCTGGGCTCAAATGGTACTGGTCATGCTCATCATGTATGCAATTTCGGTGCCCTTGGTGGTTGTTGCCTTTGTGGACAGCACGTGGATGGGCATTGTGGTCAACTTCTTCTGTGTGCAAAGCTACTGGTGCCTGAATGAGGTGGCAAGAGACTTGGAAGATCCATTCATCTATGACCCCAATGATCTTCCCTTGGCACGCTATCAGGTAAGGAGGCCTGCAATGAACATTTGTTATGACAGCATTGTGAATGTGCACATCACAACGAGCTAGTGGAAGAGCAGCAGTTGACAGCATCTAGTAGGCTGCAATCTCTTGCTACTGGATGCTATCGGCAAGTCAACTGATTCGCTTATGACCATTTCCTTCAGACCTGTGTGCATTTGTGCACTTAGATGGATGCACTTGTCCAAAAGCTATATGTGGAATTCAATGAACGCTAAGCAATGTGCTAAAAACACCTTCGCATGCACCTCACGCTACTTGCATGTCCTGTATGCTTCAATTTAACTTTGGTTCACCACCTTGTTGCATCACGTGCCCTGCAATCTCAAACTCTGCTGTTTTTCTGTAGTATCAGTTCAACAACCGCATTCTAGCAGCTGCCAGAGCCAGACGTCCAGTCTCAGCCTATGAGATGGCTCATGCTGAGGAATGTGGAGCACCCAATTTCCCACCAGTATTATATCACACAGGTTGACTGGGCAGCAGCTGCCATGACAGCCTGCTCAGCACACCTGGTAGCACTAGCTCTGTGGGTTTTGCTGAGGATGATGTATTCTCTTTGGTAGGCATGCTGCTCTATCATGAGCAGCATAAATCAAAGGCAGCGTCTCTAACCTCTGCAACAAGTTTTGCACAACTTGCTGAGAGCAGCAGTCACTGTGGAGTCAGCTAAGATCGTGATGAGAGTGCAAAGGCTTAAAGAGAGCATCCAAGCTGTGGAGTGTGGCTCCACTCTGTTACATTAATCGGGTCAGCAAGAAGAGCTCTCAGCAATACATCATCCCAAAACGCTCAGCTTTGGCAGGCAATGACAGAAGGTCATCAGTCAGATGAGGTCTCAGCTTAGGCTCTGTCTACCAGCTGCTTGTCATTGTCATATGCATGCTAGCAATGTCCACTTTCTCAGCCAAGCAGTGGGGATAAACTGCAGCTTCCCTGCCAGCTTCTTATATAAGCTTGGTCAAGGTCCAGATGGCAGCTGAGGCGTGTGTGACACCCTCTCAAAGGCAAAAAAATCTGACAGGCACAAGCTCAGCAAGTCGTCAGGGGCAGGGCCGACTTGTGTCATGTGGCAAAGGTGTAAGCCAGGTAAGCTGCGGCCTATTTCAGTGAGTCAAGCCTGATGTCTTGGACTTGTGCACTTTTGCCTATTGGTGCCAACAGGCAGATTTGCCAATCTTTGTGCAACTGGCATGCATAGTTGTGAGATTGCACTGTTCTGTTGAGGCCCGTCTCTGTGACAGTCACTGTTCGCACATCCATCGGATCATCAACTGGTTGAGTTGGCCCACACAATGGCAGACTGCCTGGCAATGTTTGACAGTACGACTGTATATGCAGGAGTCATCACGAAGGTGTCGCACATCAAAGATAGGCATCTTCATGCACCAGCCTCAAGCAGCCACGTACAATATTGTTCACTGTTGACTGAGATGAGGCGAAACTCAAACATTTTTATGTGAGCACAGTGCAAGCTCCTGCATGGCGTGGGCTATCTGGCTCTCTTTGAGAGTCTGGCTTCAGCGGCACTGCCTGCACAGGACCTGACTATGGCATTGGCAACCTGACATCTCCTATGTAAGAATACAGCGGCGGTGCTATTGGCTTGCCGTCAGAGTGAACGTACAGCGATGACGGCAATTCGTGTGTGCGTGCAGCAGTATCACCTCACCACGCATTTGAACAGGACGCTCTTACGCATCATGTTGCCGCTCTTCTACTGACTTGGATGTATCAACTGAAGCGCCTGCCGTCTTCTGGGACAGGTCCTTGGTAACACAGAAGTTTACTGGCCGCCTAGAAACATGGCAGCTTGAGTGAAGGCGTACTGGCTGTGCCCGGTATTTTGAGCTCAATACTTCAGCACAGGCCTTGCGGTGTCGCTCGACAGCATTCCCTGAGAGCACCCACCTGCGCTGTATAGCACCCTTTGTGACAGCGGCAGTGTGATCGTCAATGCCTCCTCGCAAAAACAAAGGCCGTCAGGCACGCCGCACTGAAAGTCTCACCCCAAGGGGCACCGAACAAACGGCAACCAGTCCTCCCCCAGGCTTTAGGGCAAGCCGTGGTCAGACGAATACTCCGCAGCTGCAGCGCTCGGTCTCTCAGCAGGCAGGCCTCCCCTTGTGCTTTGGCACGACACTGGTCTGAAGTCCACTGAGCAGATCAAGTTGCACGCCACTCAAAGCAAACACTCCTTTTGTTGCTCTTGCAGGACTCCAGTCAGAGGCACAGTATCACTGCAGAGGTGAGTCCAGACGTCACTGATCAGTATGAAGCAGGCTGGACTCCTACTCCATCGCCTTCACCAGAAAAGCCAAGCACACATGAGGAAGCAGCACCTGACACTAGACAGATGACATTAGCCGCAAAATGCATGTAAGAGCAATTACCCATTGTTCTTGTGATATCTACCATCGCTGGTTTTGCTTTTCTAAGCACATATGCTGCAGGGCAAAGCTACAACTTGCATCAGTAGAAGAATCTGGCAGTCAAGAGCTTGAGCTTGCTGCAAATCTCCATGAATCTCAGGAGGCTTTGCATTTGGAATACACAGACACTCAGCAGCTGCAGACTACCTTGACAGACAAGGAGTTGCAGCTTGCTGCTGTCACGCAGCATGCAGAGCAGCTGTTGGTACAAGTGACAGAGCTGCAAAGCAGTGCTGAGAAGACACAGCTCTCATTGCAATCTGAGCAGCAAAGCAGCAGTGCCGCAGCTCAGTGCAGCTCTCAGCTAGAGCAACAGCTCCTGACAAGCCAAGGCAGCCTCCAGCAGCTTCAAGAGCAGCTTGATGCAAGCACACAGTCAGCAGCAAGTGCAGTGCTATCCCTGCAGGGTAAGCTTTTATGCAATAAGTCTCACCCGGCATCATCCTGCTTGCTGTTGCTACTTCTTGAATCACATCAAATTCTTGTGCAGGTGAGCTGGCTGCCAGGGTCACTGAGGCTCAAGCAGCAGCTGCAACAGCAGCAGAGGCTAGCGCTCAGCTACAGGAGCAGCAAGGGCATGTTCAGAGCCTGCAGTCCCATCTCAGCCAAACACAGCAGGCCCTCGAGGACCTCAAACATCACCAGGCTACTGCACAGCAGAAAGCTATGTCAGATGAGGCCAATTTGAACTCTGCCTTGAGCGCCAAGGACTCAGAGCTGAGAGGCATCCAGGTGGCTCTGGCGTCATCTCAGGCCATGGCAGCAGCAGGTCGATCTGAAGTCACCAGTCTTCAAGAGCAAGTCACCAACCTGCAGGCAAAGCTCAGGCAGGCAGAGGACGCTCACAACACCCTCCAGCAGCTGCAAGCAGATTCCCAACATGAGGCAGGTGAACATGCTTCGAGCTTGACGGCGGCTGTTGAGGCAAAGGCTTTGGAGCTTGACCAGGTCGCAACATCCCTTGTAGACAAGGAAGCCGAGCTGCTACAGCTCACAGCCTCTCTGAAGGAAGCACAAGACCAGGTGGCAGTGCTACAGACTGCCCTGGTAGAGCAGCAGAGCAGCTCAAAGTCTCAGGAAGCCAAGCTCAGCAAAGCTCAGCTTGCCTTCAAGAAGCTGAAAAGGCAGCATGAGGACTTCCAGCAAACTGCATCTGCCAAGGAGGCAGAACTGGTCAATGCTGCACAGGCCAAAGACGCTGAGCTTCAGCAGGCAGCACAGGTTGCAGCAGCGCAAGCTGCAACCCTGCAGGAGCTCACCACAGCACAGCAAGCTTCCATTGATCGTGTTGCCTCCCTAGAGACAGCAATACAAGAGCTTACGACTCAACACGAGGGGCTGCAGCAGCAGCTGGCATATGATGCGCTCAAGCTGCAGCATGTCAGCGTCCAAGCAAATGTATTCAGCACAGAAGCTGACTCAGCAGCTGATACCAAGGCCTTGCACTCAGAGCTCAGTCAGCTCAGGGAGACAGTAGCTCAGAAGGAGCTAACTGCCTTGCTAAGGTCATCAGAGCGGCACATCAGCCACCTGCAGTCAGCATCAGAAGCAGCAAACCAGTCGCTGCGTGATAGGCAGCATCAAGCTGATGAGCAAGACACATCAGCTGAGCCTGACTTAGCTGATCAGCCTGATGTGCCTGGTGTGGCACGCTCAGATGATCCAGCCAGCTGGCCTGATGCTGTTGGATCAGCTAATCAAGGTGCTCACAGGTTGCCTGTGGACTCAAGGGGAACACAGACCACTGACTCGGGAAACACTACATCCATCAGCATTGACCAAACACACAAGTTGCAGAAGCTGCTGGGAAAGGTAGAGAAGAAGTACAACCAGCTCAAGCACGAGCACAGCGCACTCAATAAGCAGCATCAAGCTGCCATAGCAAAGCTAGCGGAGGCAGACAAGGCGTTGATAGAGAATGAGCTGATGGATGCACGCTTTCATAAACTGGAGGCAAGCTTGACAGAGAAAGATGATGTCATCCATCAGCTACAGCTTGAAATGGCCAAGCCGACAGCCACGCCAACAGCTGACCAGTCAACCAGCACAGATGCTGTCATGCCTAATGCCTCAGTAGAATCCCAACATTCAGATATACACGCCAGCCAGGTCACAGCCACAAAGGTGTCACATCTGATTGCCTCAGGCAGTTCAAGAAGCCCAGCTACATCAGACAGGAGCGTCTCCTCCCTTCAAGAGTGGCCTCTCAAGCAAGCAAGTCTTGCTGGTGCTCGAGAAGATGAGTCAGATGTTGAGGGCATCTCAGGCAGCTCTCACTTAGCAGCAGGTACATCAGCAGGCAGTCTCAGCATGCCAGAGGGGAGCGTGAACAACCCCCTTGCTGACCAGCCAGAACAAGATGATCACCAAACTCCAGCAGGAATGCTTCCTCTGTCACCTCAGCTGTCCAGCCACACAGTGAATACCGACACAGAAGGTGACGCTGATAGCAAATTTGAGGTGCCTGCCAGTGGTGGTGTGGTTGCTGGTCAAACACCTGTGACTGTGGTACTGTCTGCCCCAGAAGCTTCTGCAATTGCAGCAAGCAGGGCCACGCAGCATGGGACAAACACACAGGTATGCATCAGCAGCTATACCAGTGTTAAAGCCTGCATGACTTTGGTAGCTGCTCACGGTGTCCTGTAGCCCTCCATGCTGTTCATTGCTTAGGTGACCTTGAGACCTACCTGTCATGCCCATCAGGCAGTCAATACTCACATGCATAGTCTGTCCTGTTGTGGTGCAAACTGCTGACTGTACAGCCTTCATTCTCGCACAGCCTTGACAATGGCATGATTTCAAGCACAGGTGTCATCAGCAGCCAGCGAGCAGGCAGTGGAGGGGTCAGCACTGCCTAAGATGACCAGTGTAGCAGCCACTTCTGGGACGGCAAGTGAAGTCCAGGTCAGCAAGACAGGCAGGGAGAGTGTTGCTACACTGAAGAGAATCTTGCAGGAGCACCCTCTCGCTGGTTCACCCTTGCAGACTGACAGGGTGGGGTTTGCAATAGTCTGCAATATGTGCTGTGCCATACGCCATGTCGTGTGCTGCCCATGAGCTGCATTATCTGCAAGAGTGTCACAAATGTTGTTCAACACAGCTTGTGCATATACATGCAGACAACAACATGTAAACACCATGCTGCTGCTCGTTGTTGTGATCACTGTGTTAGTTAGGCAAGCGTCTCTGTATTGGCAAGGCAGCTGCAGTGTGCCGCAGCCACATTCCTGACATTTCACGGCGTGTTGTTCTCCATGCAGGGCAACCTCGGAGGCTTGATGAAGGAGCCTAGCACTGCTTTGCCACTGGCACTTCTGCATCCTCAACCTACAGCTGTGGTCCATTCCAGCACCCGGGCTATGGCCAATCAGCTGATGCAGTACCCTCCCACCATCCCAGATCATGCCACCCGCAGCGCTGCCAATGCGCATGCCCAAGTGCACAGACGCCAGTCAGACAGAGGCCATCTGGGGCATGTAAGCTACCCCTGTGTCTACCCCACTGCACCCCCGGCCCCACCTGATTACAAGGGCAGGCTTTCATGGGAGTTGACACCACAGATGCCTGGCTATGATGCAGTCTTGAATCAGCTGCAGGCAGGCATGGCTGCTGCTAGTTTGCCAGCAGGGAGCACAATGGCATCAGAGATCCGCCAGCTGGATCTGGTGGTGACCCCTCAAGAGTCCTATACCAACGGGGACCTGAAGAAGGGCGCCTGGAGTCCCCTTGAACACCATGCAACAGGCAGACTGAGTGCCCAAGAATCACAGGTAAGAAGCTTCTCAAATGTACCCTTCCATTTGCACGCTCGTGAAAGCTCCAAGCTGGCGCAGCAATGAAGCTGTGACCATGCATGTAGGGTCTTTCCTTTGCAACTGGTTTGGGCCCAGATGCTCCTGTCTCAGGAAGACAACGTTGCATGCTTAGCAGCCATCTTGCATGGGAAGATGAGTGCTCTTACTAGCATTTCTTCCTGCAGCACTGTTGCATAAGTGGTTTGCACCCAATGTATTGTGTCACAAGTGGTGCTCATGCAGATGGCTCTGAGCAGAACATACGATGCTCGGTATTCTAGCACAGCTGATGGAGCTGAACAGGTGGACCTGGCCTCTCAGCAAGCTGAGTACCCCTTGCCAGTGCGTCATCACACTGAAGTGCAAAGAGCACCTAGGCCTCCCACGCAGGTCAGTTGTCCCGTTTAGCATCTGATCGGCATTCATGGCTGTTTGCTGCTATTGTCTGGTGGAATGCATGAGAAGCTGTTGCATGTCTGCATGCTTTGGAAGTAGTGAACACACACAGGATTGACTGAAACCAATCATGACAGTTCTTTAACGCCATGTGGCCTGAGTCATACATACATGTCTATTCCTTGGCAAACCTTGTGTAGGTCACAGGCAAATGCATCACTATAGCACACTATGACCATGCAGTGCTGCTCAGCTGAGTCAGCTTTGTATGCTGAGCACATGATAACAAGCTGCTTTGTCTTTCCGCAAGCCCACGCAAACCTGCAGTTCAGGGTGGTTGATTCTGGTTGTTTATGTTGTCGTGCTCTCGCAGGAGCAAGGGTATGCTGCTGATGGGCTCAGCAGAGCAAGATTCCCCCTTTTATTGTGGGGCTCCCACACTCGCACTGAGCCAATGCTGGCATTCCATTCATCAAGTGGCCTCGACGCTAAGATGGCTGCTGTGAGTTTGCCTTTGATGTCAGCTCCACCAGTGGCAAGCCTGCCTGAATCTGCTGACAGTTTCCCTCCTCTGGACTTCAGTGCACCTCCAGAATCACCCCTGAAACACTTGCTGCCAAGATCAGCGGCAGCTCAGAGTGCTCAAAAGCAGTCTCCACAACTGCCCAGAGACTTGTCTCCTGCCACTGCATTATCAGCCTCCACAGCTGACAAGGAAGGGAAGACACCTGCAGTGGCATCAATGCAAGGAGAAAAAGCAATCAGGGAAGACTCAGCACAGATCTTAGCCGCTTCACAGGCAGCCAAGGTTCTCAGCAAAAACAGCAGTCCTGATGAGGCACAGCCTGCTGAGCAGACAGCCAAGCATAAGCATCTCTTTGACTTGGCCCCTGAGCTGACAAGAATGCGAGCTGAAGCAAATGCAAAGGAAGAAGAGAAGACAGCCCTGAAGAGGGAGCTAGCTCAGCAGAGGTTCCAGCTCAGAGAGGTCAAATCAGCCCTGAGCACTCACAGGCTTGAGACCAGCAGCAGTGCCCAAGCTAAAGACAACCAGATTGCTGAGCTTGCTGAACGGTTACAACAGACCCAGCAAGCTGTTCTGCAGCTGCATGGAGCACTCACAGCTGCCACAGCTGCACGCCAAGGGCCTGTCAGGGAGGGCACAGAGGAGAGCCAAGCACAAATGCACGCTGTCATTGACCCTGCTACACTGGCAGGTATCGCCTTGCCGGCTGTATCTGCAAGACCAACCTCTCAGCAGCCCAGGACGTCTGCTGCTGCTGCTGCAACTGCCAAGCTTTCGTACTATGTCAAGCGAGCTGCTGGCCATGGAGAGGTATGACTGTCCACAAGTGCTTTGGTCTGCAGCATTGTGCCTTGCAACATGCTGTCATTGCAACTTTGTTTGGTGCAGGGACTTTCAGGCATCACTTGCATGTGCATGTTCAAGCATTGCATCCAAAAGGTTGGGCAACATGCAAGTTCAGCTGTTAGTCTCATGCTCAGCTATCTCATGGTTACTGTTGAGACTGAATGGTGTCTGGACTGTGTGTGTATGGGACACAGCATTGAACATAGTGACCGGTTTGGCTTTACCACACATATAGTTCTGCTTTGCATGTCATCTTCATTGTATGTGAAGGTCCCGCCAAAGCCTGCTGACCCTCTCAGTACTTCTAGAGCAAAGGCATTACAAGCTGTGAAGATAGATGCTGCTGCTCTAGCTATCCTGCATCTGCCGCAGCCATCAACTCCATGGTCTGAGGTATCTGGAGATGAAGCTGAGTCTCACTCTAAGGTGACTTCAGCCACCATGCTCAGGCAGCAGCAGCAGCAGCAGCATGCAATGCTGTGTATGCAACCAGCAATCCAGCATGCATTATGCGTCTGGTGTTTGATAAAACAGTGTTCAAACAGGGTAGCGGATTTACAACAATGTTGACAGTGTTACAGTGTAACACAACGGAGCTCTGAATTTAGCTCAAGTTCTGTGCCTTCTCAAACTTGTGAGTATGGGTGCGTTACACACATGCGCCCTGGCTTAGTTGTCCAGTACGTCTAACTCCTACTTCCTGCAAACAGAAATACAAGAGCTCAGCTTACAATGGCAGGCGGTTGCAGGGTATGACAGCATCTCCTGAAGGGCGGGCAGCACTGGACAGATCAGCTCCTGATCAGTCTGAGACATTTAGCCGCAAGCCGGCTCTGCTGTACATCAAGGCACAGACAGAAGAGGCTGAGGGGCCAACCACTGTGGTCTTCAGGCGGGCTTTCAGTGTGGACCACAGCTCCTCTAGAGACAAGCCAGGTATCATACTCACGCCATTGTGAGTGAGCATTGTCATATTTCTGGCACCAGGTGTTGCATATCGTACACCTCAAGACAAGCTTCCCTGGCACTACTAGACTCTGAGCTACAAATTACGCAGAGCCAAGGTGACTCTGGGGACTGTCTCATCCCTAAGCATATGAGCATCTGTACTTGTGTCACTCAATATTGAATTGATTAATCTGTTGCAAAGACATGAGCATTAAGCACGGCATCAATGTTGGCACAGAGCATGTAAGTGAGACTGCTGCGCAGGTGCCACTTATGCTTTCAACGGGCAACACTGGCTGAACCAAGACTTCATGGTACCTTCCCTTGACGCAAGGCTCTGGCTGTTCACAAAGTCAGGAATGGTGTTCCCTGTTGCCGTCCAAGAGCTGCCAGCTGAATCAAACAACCCTGCCAAAGCAATTGTTGAGCAGGTGAACAGCTGTGGGCTTGCTTGCCAATGCAAGTGTAGATGCAGTGCTTCTTTTTTGGCCGGCTGACCCTGCATGTTCATTCAGTAGCTTGCATGAGTGTCAGTAATACCATGCTACGTAATGTCTGTGCATCACTTGCATCAAACTATATCATATGAAGTTTACACACTGACACAACCGTGTATGTACAATGGGTGCAGCTTTTGTCGCTGGAAGATGGGGATGAGGTCATTGAGGTTATGCTGATCCCCAACAAACCTACCAAAGATGAACTAGTACTGCTGATGACTGCAGCTGGCTTCATGACCAAACAGCCTCTTGAGAGACTCTTGGAGCAAACTTGGGAAGCTGATGGCGTGAAGCCTTTCAAGTGCATGACTGTTCAGGTAGGCAAAGCAAGTTTCAGTGGCAGCTGATGCAGCTCATGACCAACAGGGTGTACGTGGGTGAATTGACATCACAGTGCGCATGCTGTCTTTCTCGTAGGTAGCATGTACACTTGACCATACTATGACCGTTAAGTGACCAAAGGGCTTCTGGAAAAACTTCTACGCCTTTCGGCGTTCCCGGGTGCAAGCCCGAAGCAACCCTGGTACCGGAGACCGGGGTGGCCGCTGCGCAGCATATATAATTTCCAGGCAAAGCCTGTACCTACTTGACCCGCCGTCAGCTCATATACCAAGTTCCGAAAAACCAGAAGCAGTCGCTTAAACCACAGGCTAGGTGGTCCTGTGGGGGTAGCGCTTCTGGAATCCATATTGGGTAAAATACATGACTTGCTCGCCTTGTGTGCTCCAGCACAGACCTAGAACATTTCAATGAATTGTCTTGGCTTCATGAATTGCAAGTTAGAGGCTACAAAGCCACAATGACAGCTGCTCAAGAGCTGACCATTTGCAGGCAGGTGATGCGGTGGGATGGGTGTGCAAGGCTCACCTAGAATCGCACATCCTCATTGCCACCTCTGCAGGCTATCTGTTGCGCTTCAGGATCACACCTTTCTTGGCCGGTGACTTTGATGACCTTGACTCAAACACAACACTGGTGAGATGAGCGCATCAACCTGCTGGCTGTCAATGTGCTTTTGCTTTATGTATGCATGTGTACACAAAGCAAGTGCATCCTGACACTTGTTGCAGCCAATGAGCAGTGCACGCATTGTGCACTTCATGTACAGTATAGCATGCATGTATTGCCCATCATCTACAAGTTTGTTTCTGTCTGCCAAAACATACACTGTCTCTGAGTTCTTCATACAGCACTGACAACACTTTGCTCTGCTCTGCAGGGACCCCTCCTTACAATCCTGACACCTGTATCATCATGACTGCATGTCTTGCTACATATCCAGCCATAAACAGTGCAGTCAAATCTGATGCTCACTATGGACTGTGTCTGAAGGGAGTCAGTATTTCATGGAATGACAGCCGAGTGGTTGGGCTAGCTGTGGTGCCAAACAGCACTGCTGACTCAGCATCTGGCAATCAGCACATTGCATATTTGCATGGAAATGTCTTGGTGGTAACAGAGAGGGTATGACCCTCACATCTTGATATGACATGTTCACATGCATCTCTTGTTTCACTGGCAAACTGCTGCTGCAGGCAGTCTGTTCACTGATTGGCAGCATGCAACTGTTACAGCATCATTGGTGCTTACTTTCGTGTCATGCCACTGTTCTTGGCACTCAAAGCAGCAAGGCAACGCTTTTGTTTGTGCTGACTCTGCTGCCATTCAGTGACCGATCTGATTGCTGACCTCTCACGCCGGTACACCTGAGACTGTGACTGTGGCTGTGACTGCAACTGTGACTGCAACTGTGACTATGCCAATTGCACCTGGTAGTAAGAGTGTGTGCAGCATTGTGCAGGGTATTGCAAAGCGTGTGCCACTGGCAGAGTTCCCAGAGCAGAACAAGGGGCAGAAGGGCATGAAAGCCATCACACTGGACGTAGGAGATGTGCTGGTGGCCATGCATGCTTTTACCTTCCAAGGTACAAGATGAGTCAGACATTTCACCATTATATGCAAAGCAACATGCAAAGACGCACGTACATGCTTGCATGTCTGTTGGCTATCAAGCTTGCAATGGTCAAAATGGCCCTAAGGTTCTGCCTATGCATGACAACAACCAAAGTGTATGGTATGTATGACACAAATTTGCAGGTACTTGCTGTTTGCTCATTTGGGTAGTGAAGCGACTATGATTGCATTTTGCAGGAGCTAAACCTGCGAATTCTGAGTGCATTGTGGCGCTGAGCTCAAAGGGCAATGCCACAAAGCGCCTTGTCACAACTGTGCCAGTATTTGCCAGGGCAGCAGCAGGCCATCATCTTCTCAAGATGCAGGTAATATGCACCCCCCACATATGCATACTAACTGTCACGATATATGCTGTGCTGTGCATGACAGACTTGGAGCAGCTGTAAGGTGGCGATGTTCATAATAGCGATATGTCATTTGTGATCTTTCAGAGTTGCCTTTGTGCTTCAGGAAGGCGAAAAGATTGCTCAAGTCTTACGTGTTGGCTAAGCATACTGGGTACGACGACAAGGGGGCAGCTGTGCCTCTAGCAATTGAATAAGCAAAGCAAAGCTGCGCCATCGATGATGTCATTGCCTCATAGGTCGAACTAGCCTCGATGCCTGTCTGTGTCTTGTTAGATATATAGCAGCAGAAGCAAAATCAATGTAAGCCACTTGTCTCTCGACATGAAATTGCGTGGTGGTAGTGATGCCAGTTATTTGATACTGTCCAAAATATCACTCTGAAAGGCTTGACTAGTCTGTGGGGCTGAAGCATGCAAGACGCGCATTGCAGCTTTGGGCACCATGTTGCACAATGTTGGCCACACCTGTCTACTGCGTGTTGGAGTTGATGTGCAAATTAGGTGAGATACTTGGACATCCAAATCAGCATAGTCAGCAGCTGGCGTACTCCGAAACAGGCAAGTCCTTCTGCAGCAACTGCGTCAGAACAACGAGGGGCAATGCTTAAGTTCTTCACAAACATGGAGTCAATAAAGTGCATTTTCTTGTGATCATTGCAAATCCCATTGACCATGTACATGCACTCTTGTGCAATCTGTGCTGTCTGTGATTCGACATGCCAGCATTCTTTCTGGGCCTGCCTTTCTTTGCAGATTAAACACCTGCAACTTTCGCAAACACTATTCAGGGGTTTGTCAGGTAGATGCGGACTATGCCATGATGCACTGTTGCAGCATAAGCAGGCACATCATACAATTGAGTGTTGCTTCTGCTCAGCAGCAGCAAGCAATCAGTTAGCAAAGCAAAAAGGAGGTGGGTGCAGCAACAGGCAACAGGCTGACACCAATTGCAATTGCAATGCCAAGCTGCAGCTTCCAACTAGACTCAATGAAATCATTGTGCATGATCTGTTGTGCACGGCTTTGCAAGACCAATTGGCAGTGTTTGCAAGTGCTTACCTGCTGCAGCTTTGGCATGCTGCTGTACGTGTAGTCAACCATTGGCCTCACAATTCTCTTAAAGCGAGCAGGTCTGCTGCTGTACCGTAAGCCCTTACATGCCTGTGAATCTCGTCCTGCACCTGACTGACCTGCATTGAGCAAATGGACATCAGTACTTATCGTCGTGTTATCTGGCCAGCGTGCTGTCAGGGCATGATCATGTTGCTTGCATGCCACCAATATTGCACTTAGAAAGCTTGCATGCGAAGCAGCTAGGCTGCCACTTACAATTTGTCGAAACTGCCAGGGCCTGTGTGGCCAGCTAATTGCTGGTTAAACTCTACAGCAGTCAGACAAATTCAAGACTTCGAGCGAGACTTGCCAGGCCAGTGCACCGGGAACTGACATGGGGTGTCCAAGCATGCACTGCAAGATAACCTGATCCAGCTGCTCAAGAGTGTGGCAGCATTGAAGGTCTGCCCATGCACAGCATCTTTCAGGTTGTGTCAAGACATGGCGAAGCTCCCTTATCTGAGGACAATGTTTCAAAAAAACGCTTGGTGTTTGCTGTAGCGTAAGATGGTAGACAACTTGCAGATTCGAGAACAAGACTGATTGTGCAGGACACATCAGCAATGTTTTCATTGCTTGCTGAAGCCTGTTCGGCATGTGGATCAAGCTGTTTCCAAGCTTGCGAACTACACTCTTGCGGTCTATTTGGGAGGATGGGTAAAGACCACAGTCTAAAGCCAGCTTACAGTTTCCTGCATCGCATTCGTAGCGCTTTGTTGTGCTTCTGTACTGCCTCAGCAAAATTGTCGAGCTCATTGTGAACTTTGAATTGCAGTGTGAAATAAGCTCTTCTCACTCCCGAAACGTCTATAGTTTTATAGAAACGTCCATTCTACAGTGGCAACGCCTGGGGACAGTAAAATGCGACTACACTGGGGAGATGTCTTAGCATAACCTAGTCTACACGGTATGGTCTGATGCAACACAATATGATATGAGGTAAGCAATCATGAAACAATACAATCTAAGACAACATATCAGTCATGCATCCATTCTCACCTGACAAGAAGCTTGGTAAGTTCGCCTCAGCATATGTCACTGCTGCAAGATTTCCAGCCACAACGAGATCATCGCAGTGTTTAAGACTCCTCAGCATAGAGGGCCTAGCATCCACCAACGGCGTGCTGTCCATCGGAAAAGCAGTCAGCCAAATCTGCACCAGCGCACGGCACCTTTTTGACACTGAGAAGAACTCACTTGACTGTGATTGCGTTGACAAGCAGTAAGAACAAGTCCCAACATTCAAACCTGACGCAGCACAGGATACTGTCGCTGCAGGGCTTGAGGCGACCTCTGCTTCAGCTTGAGACCCCAACTGTGGCCGGATGTGTATCACTCGCACTTCCATAGCAACAGCAAGCTTCAATCGACGGTTTACTTGCCGTATGGACCACCAATCTGCTGTACAAAACGTCAAAACTTGCGATAATACCTCTGGAGGAAGATCGCCTAATTGCGGAGATTGAGTGCTGAGGGACATTCTTGATAATCACCGAGCTGCAGGGGCCT
>JAABUO010001843.1_pt1 | contig 26791 bp, 24 predicted proteins | sample 5559291 | NCBI WGS metagenome assembly JAABUO01 (sample SAMN10711878, study PRJNA513372) | rock metagenome | isolation source: Antarctica rocks | place: Antarctica: Victoria Land, Finger Mt sud
CACCGGCTGCCGCTGGCACAGTTCCCCCGGCTACGCGCCCTCGCCAGCGAACTCGCCGGCTACGACGGCGCCACCCAGCTCCACCAAGGAGTCGAAATGATGATCACCGGGCTGCAGTCCCACTTCACACCAGCCGACACCCCGTCTTCGCTTTCCCAGCCATCGCCGCCGGTGCACTAACCCGGTCCTGGGCGCGCCTGCCGCCGCGCATCAGCCATCCCAAAGGCGGAGCCGCACAGGAAAGGGGTGTGAGTAGCAACAGCGCAGGATCCTCCGCTAAGGAGTCGCTGGCGGCTGGTCAGTAGTCGACGACGAGGCTGTCCATGGCGGCTTGTCGGTCGGCGTCGCTGAGCAGGCTGTACCGGCGGGTCGTCTCAAGACGGCTGTGGCCGGCGAGCCTGTCCGCGTTGTTCGTCGCCGAGCGATCGACGGCGCCACCCAGCACGTGGGCGAGCGCTACCGACAGGTCCCGGTCAACGCCGAGTCCCGCACCGTTCTCGATACCTGGCTCGCCGCCCGGCGCAGGCTGCCCGGTGCCGACGGGCCTGCACTGTTCCTGTCACCTTGCCGCGGCGCACGGTCAGCTGCCCCTTGCGGGGGGAGATCGACAGGTCATCGACGTCGAGCGCGACGAGCTCGGCGATCCGCAGCCCGGTGAACAGCAGCACGCAGGCGATCGCCCGGTCCCGGATCCCGCCAGGTCCGGTGGCGGTGCGTTCGCTCAGCGCCGCAGCCGGCCGCTACGACCGAGCCGCCCGCGCGCCCTGGGGCGTCGACGAGGCCGAAGAGCCCGAAGGTGGATGGACCTGCGGTTCCTGACCCACCAGCTCACCCACTCCGGCCGGGCCGTCGGAGCCGATGACCACCACGCCGCCGGCGAGCTCGTCGGCGCGGTCGCGGCCCTGGCGGCCGGGACCGCACGCTGGCATGCCGATGCGCAGCGGAACCACCAGGACGCCGCCGACCAGCTGCAGTGGTGAAACTAGGCACAACGCCAGCCGACGGCGACACCGGCGCCAGTGGCGGACCGGCGGTGCTGCCGGCGGCCCCGGACGGACCAGCCGCGTCGGTAGACGTGTCCCGGCGATTTAGTCTGCGGCCGCACCGCCCGAGGCACGCCGAGGCGTCGTCCCCGTCCGCGTGGGTCGATCTTCGTAAGCCGATGGTCAAACAGGACCTGGGTGTATCTCAGCCCCCCGACTTGCCGCCTTTGTCGTCTCAGATGAACCGGTGAGGACCCGCGATCTTGCGGGCCGGCAAACGACGCGGACCGCCGGGGCCACCGGCCACTGGTCCCTCGCCCACGGTGCTCTGGTGCCGTGCTGCCGACCGAGGCTGTCGGGCCGAAGAGGTCATCGCCGCCCGCCAGGTCGCGGTGGCGGAGGCGACCGGCGCGGTGTGCGCACCTGACCGCAACCGTCAGCCGGAGAGGTGCTCCAGCACCTCTGCTGCGGCCCGCTCACCGGACTGCACGGCACCGTCCATGTAGCCCATCCACTCGGTCGCGGTCTCCGCGCCAGCCCAGTGCAGGTTTCCGATCGGGGTGCGCAAGGCCGACCCGAAGGCCGTCCAGGTGTGCGGCGGCAAGAAGGCGCCGTAGCAGCCGCGGGTCCACTCCTCCGCCGACCAGTCCCGCTCCACGTACTCGAGCGGACGGCTGGCCTCGTTCCCGAAGAACCGGGTGAGGCAGTCGACCACCGCCCGTTGCCGCTCGGTCGGCCCCAACCGGCCCAGTCGGCGGGCCTGGTCCCCCTCGAGGAAGCCCAGCAGCACGCCGGGCCTCCCGTCGGGTGGGGAGTTGTCGAAGACGACCTTGACCGGTCCGGTGTCGCTGGTGACTTGACCGGACAGGCCCGCCGCCCGCCAGAACGGCTCGTCGTAGACGACGTTGCACTTGATCACGGACCCGTTCGGCATCCGCTGTGTTAGCTGGTCGCGGTGCGCGGGCAGCGCCGGTGTGTAGGCGAGCCTGCCGGTGAGCGCCGGGCTCATCGCCAGCACGGCCCGCCGGGCGCTCACCTCGACGGTGGACCCCGACGCTCGGACGTCAGGCTCGTGGGAGATGGCCGTGATCGGCGCGTCGTAGACGACGCGGTCGCCCAGCTGCTCGGCCAGCCGCAGCGCGATCAGTTGCGAGCCGCCGACGACCCGGGACTGCTGGGCGCCCCCATCGGTCGAGATCAGCTGGTTCAGGCCGCCGGCTGAGCTTGCGTACGCCAGGAAGTGCAGCAGGGAGACGTCGGCCGGGTCGGCCGCCCACACCGCCTCGCAGGCCAGCGCAATCAGCGTCCGGCCGAGCGCGGTGGCCATCTGTCGGCGGGTCCACGAGGCCACCGTCTCGGCGTCCCACCGGTCGGCTCGGGCCGCTTTCCACGGTGCGGCCGGGTCGACCTGCTTCGCCATCCGCTCGAGCCGGGTCATCGCCAGCTGGACGTCCGCAAGCGCCACCGGGTTCACCCGTGGGATCTCGCCCGGGTACCGGCGCAGCCGGCCGTCGTGCTCGAAGAGATTCGCTCCGGACGTGTACGTGTCGAACGTCGCCAGGCCCAGTTCACCGATCAGTGCCGAGACCCGGTGCTGCGTCGGACCGACCCACTGACCTCCGACCTCGACGACGTGGGCGCCGTCGATCTCATGGTTGAGGGTGCGACCGCCGGGTCGGTCGCGGGCCTCGAGGACCACGACGTCGACCCCGGCGGCAGCCAACTGGCGGGCCGTGATCAGCCCGGCCAGACCGGCGCCGATTACTGCCACGTCCGCTTCGAGGTGGCGTTCGGCACTCGGCATGGCGCTCCTTGGAGTGGGTGGAAGGGCGCCGAGCGTAGCCGTGTCAGCCGGCTCAGGTCACCGCGAACCTCGACGGCGCGAACAGCTCGAGGCCGTGGGCCGTGGTTCCGGTCAGTGTCAGGTCGGCCAGGATCTCCCCGACCACGGGGACGAACTTGAACCCGTGGCCCGAGAAGCCGGCCGCCACGACGATGTTCGGGTGCTGCGGGTGGGGCGTGATGACGAAGTGCTCGTCGGGCGTCGTAGTGTACAGGCAGGCAACTCCCCGCTGGAATTCCCCGGCAGCACCGGGGAGGGAGCGAGCAAGTTCTACGCGCATGCGTTCGACCTCTGCCGGGTGGATCTCCCGGTCCAGCCGGTCGGGGTCGGCCGGTCCGCCGGCGCGGAAGAACGCGACCTTCACGCCGCCGGTCGGGCCGTCCACCGCGGGGAAGCCGTACAGCTGCAGCCCGCTCGGCTGCTCCCAGATGAACACGGGGTGCCGACCGACACCGAACGCCTCGACGTTCGCGATCGGGTCGAACCAGAACAGCAGCTGGCGCTCGACGACCAGCGGCAGTCCGAGGTCGGCCAGCAGTTGCGGTGACCAGGCGCCGGCCGTCACCACTAGGCGGTCTGCGCGATGCTCGCCGGCGCTCGTACGCACCCGGACGCCGGCGCCGGTGGCCGACCAGCCTCGCACTTGCACGTCGAAGCGCAGGTCCGCGCCGCGGTGGGCGGCCCGGGCGAGGTGCGCCAGGACCGTCCGCTCCGGCCGGACGAAGCCGGCCCGCTGTTCGAACAGAGCGACCGTGCCCGCGGCCGGTGCGAACGTTGGGAACCGTCGCCGGATCTCCGCGGTCTCCAGCAGCTTGTGCGGCAGGTCCCACCGCTTGGCGCTGGCCAGCGACCCGGCCACCGTCTGGCTGTCGCGGGTCCCGAGCATGAGACCGCCGGTCTCGACCAGCAGACCGGGGTCGTCTGCGTCCAGATCGGCGAACAGCTCGAAGGACCGGGTCAGCAGCGGCACGTAGTCGGGGTGCTCGAAGTAGGCCTGGCGGATGATCCGGGTGTCGCCGTGGCTCGAGCCCCGGGCGTGCGCGGGCGTGAACTGCTCGAGACCCAGCACCCGGGCCCCGCGCGCGGCGAGGTGTGCGGCCGCCGCGCTGCCCATGCCGCCGAGCCCGACGACGATCACGTCGAAGCTGGTCGTTCCCATCAGGTCTCCTCCGCGTTGGGCCGGCCGTGCCTGTTGACAGACCCACCGGGGACGGCAATTATTCGGTATCCGCTTAGTTCCGGTCTGGAACGAGGACGCGTGGAGAGTTCGGATGTGCATCGGGTGAACGCGGGGCTCGTGCTGCGCGCGCTCGTCACCGCCGGGGCCACCAGCCGCCAGCAGATCGTGCGCGAGACCACGCTCGGCAAGGCGACTGTCTCCCGTGTCGTCCGCGACCTGATCGATTCCGGCCTGGTGGTGGAGGGGTCGCTCGTCAAGGGTCCGGACGGCGGGCGGGCTACCCGCACGCTGGAGTTCCGGGGCGGCCAGGAGCTGGTCTGCGGGGTTGACATGGGCGGAACGAACACGCGGCTGGTCGTCGTCGACCAGCGAGCCGGCCTGGTCGCCGCCTGGCGGCAGCCGACCGCACACCTGGCCGGCGGTCCAAACATCGCCGACTGGCTGGTCGACGCCCTGCACGCCGGCTGCCCCGACGTCGTCCGCCACGGCCTGGCCGCCACGGTCGTCGGTGTCCCGGGCGCCGTCGTCCCTGGCAGCGGGGAGATCGCGCAGGCTCCCAACCTGACGGAGGTCGAAGGGACCGGCTTCGCCCGTCGTCTCGGCGAGTTGCTGCCCGGGCACGTCGCCGTCCGCAACGACTCCAACCTTGCGCTGGTGGGCGAGATGGGCGCCGGCGCCGCTGCCGGTTTCCACGACGTCGCGATGATCACGGTCGGTACCGGGGTCGGTACCGGGGTCGCGGTGGGCGGCGAGCTGCTGACGGGTGCCCGCGGGCTGATCGGCGAGTTCGGGTCGCTGCCCATCGCGCTCGACGGCACGGTCGTGGAGGACGTCTTGGGCGGCGACGCGCTGACCGCGGCAAGGACAGCGCTCGGGTGCGCCGACGGCGCCCTCTCGTTGTCCCCGCGCAGCACCGACACTCGGACCCGGGCCACCCTGCGCGGGCAGATCGTCGGCGCCGTGTACGCGGTGTGCGTGGCGATGTCCGTGGCGTATGACCTGGACATGATCGTGTTCGGCGGCCGCGGGTCGGCCTCGCTCGACGAGGCACTCGAGCAGACCCGCAAGCGGCTGTCCGCCGCGTTGCCGGCGGCGCCCGAGCTGGTGGCCTCGCGGCTCGGCGACGGCGCTGGCGCGCTGGGGGCGGTGGCCCTCGGCCTCGACCAGGCCAGGCAGCAGCTGGGGGCCGGCGCCGCTCCGACGCACGCCCAAGCCCTCGGCCGCGAGCTGCGCGCGCTCGCTACGACCGTGGTCGACCGCCTCGAGACCGGTCGGGCGACCGCACCGTCTGCCCACGCGGCGGTCCGCTAGTGCTTGCCCGGCGACCGGCTTCGGTGCGTCGACCCGCTCCCAGATGGATGGATGGGCTCAGATGAGGCTGTACAGCAGACGTCGGTGGCTGGTTGGCCTGCTCCCGGTGGCGGCCGCGGTGACGCTCGCCTCGTGCTCCGGTTCCTCCGGCGGCTCCGGCTCGCCAGGCGGCGGCGGGCAGGCCGCCGGCAACGGCCGCGAAGGCGGGTCGGTCACCGTCGACCTGGGCGCCTCGCCCGGGTCGCTTGACCCGCAAGTGGCCTACGCCGCCGGGTCGCAAGACTCCGTGTGGCTGTCCTACACCGGGCTGTTGACTTACGCCCGTGCCAACGGCGACGCCGGCACCACGGTCATCCCCGGGCTGGCCACCGCCCTCCCGACCGTCAGCGACGGCGGCACGACCTACACCCTCGACCTGCGACCGGGCCTGAGGTACTCGAACGGGACGCCGGTCAAGGCCTCCGACTTCCCGTACACGATCGAGCGGGCGATCAAGCTCAACTGGGGTGGCGTCTCGTTTTTCACCCAGACGATCAAGGGTGCCGCCGATTACCAGAGCGGCAAGGCCACGGCGATCAGGGGCATCACCACCGACGATTCCAGCGGGAAGATCAGCATCAGCCTGACCGCTCACTACGGGCCGTTCGAGAACGTGCTGGCGCTCAGCGGCGCCGGCCTGGTGCCCGCGGGCACGCCGATGAAGAATCTCGCGACAACCCCGGCGCCCGGGCTCGGGCCGTACGTCATCTCCAAGGTCGACGGCACGTACGGCTTCACGATGACCAAGGCCCCGGCCTTCGCCGCGTACAAGCTGCCCGGGATCCCGACCGGTCACCTCGACACCATCACTATTAAGACCCAGAGCAACGCGCTGTCCGGCGCCGAGGACGTGCTCAAGAACCAGGTCGACGCCTACGACCCCAGCGGCGGCGTCCCCGGGTCGCTGCTGGCCACCGTCAAGGCACAGGCCGGCAACCGCTACAGCACCCAGGCCATCCCCTGGACCTACTACTTCTGGCTGAACCAGAGCATCGCCCCGTTTGACAACGCACAGGCCCGGCTCGCGGTCGCCACAGCGATCGACCGGCAGGCGCTGATCCGGCTGTCGTCCGGCCAGCTGTCGGCCGGCTGCAACTTCCTGCCGCCGGGGATCGCCGGCCACGTCGCCGGAGACTGCGCGGGCCAGCCGAACGGGCCCGACCTCGCCAAGGGCAAGAAGATCCTCGCCGACGCCGGGCTGACCGGGGCGCCGGTCACGGTCTGGGGGACCAGCATCGCCCCGCGGGACGCGTACGTGAACTACTACGCCAGCCTGCTGACGTCATTAGGCTTCAACGTCACCACCAAGCTGCTCGCGCCGGCCGTCTACTCCTCGACCGTTAGCAACACGGCGACCAAGGCGCAGACCGGTTATGGCGACTGGGCGCAGGACTTCCCCCACCCGGCTGACTTCACGCTGCCGTTCTCGGCGGCGGGGACCGCGGCCAACCTGAACTACGGCCATGTGAACGACCCGAAGGTAGAGGCCACGATCAGCAAGCTGGGCGGCACCCCGAGCAGCCAGCTCGACAGCGTCGCCAGCGAGTGGGCCGCCGTCGACCACGAGCTGAACGCGACCGCACAGATCTTGCCGTTCGGGTACGCGCAGCTGCCGAAGTACCTGTCCGACCGGATCGACTACTCGAAGGCGATCTTCAGCCCGATCTACTACAACGACTACAGCAGCTGGCAGCTGGTGCGGTAGTGACCGCGGAGCTGACCGACGCCGTCGTGGAGGTCGCCTCGCCGCGGCTGCGGCTGCGGCCGCGTCGGCGTCGGCGCCCGAGCCCTCTGTCGCTGGTCGGGCTCAGCGTGTTCGCCCTGGTGCTGCTGGCCTGCCTGGCGGCACCGCTCTACGCGCACCTGGTCGCCGGCACCGGCCCGGACGCCAACCACCTCAGCGACACAATCGTCGTGGGCGGACGACCGAAGACGGTGGTGTCCGACCTCGGTGTCCCGATCGGACCCACCTGGCACTCCAAGTTCCTGCTCGGAGCCGACGGCAACGGCCGTGACCTGGCCGTGCGGCTGCTCTACGGCGGTCGCACGACGCTGCTCATCGGCGTCGTCGCGGCCCTGCTGACCGTGGGCCTTGGCACGATCCTGGGCGCGCTGGCGGGCTACCACCGCGGCTGGGTCGACGGGGTCATCTCCCGGTTCCTGGACATGCTGTGGGCCTATCCGGTGGTCCTGCTAGGCATCGCGCTGGGCACCGCCCTGACCCTGGGGGGCCTGAAGGTCGGGCCGCTCACGATCGGTGGCAACTCGCTGGTGCTGTCGATCGGAGTGATCGGCATCGTCTACATCCCATACGTCGCCCGGCCCATGCGCAGCCAGGTGCTGGTGCTGCGGGAGACCGACTTCATCCGCGCGGCCAAGGTGCTGGGCAAGCGGACCACGACGATCCTCGGCACCGAGGTGCTGCCGAACGTCGCCCCGGCGATGGTCGTGTTCATGCCGCTGCTGGTCGCCAACGCGATCCTGCTGGAGGCGGGCTTGTCCTACCTGGGGGCCGGCGTACATCCCCCTAGCTCCTCGTGGGGGACGATGATCGCGGCCGGCATACAGGTGCTCATCACCTCCCCGGTGCAGCTCTTCGCGCCGGTGGTGATGCTGGTGGCCACGACCGTGTCGCTCAACTTCATCGGCGAGGGGATGCGGGCGTCGACCGGCGCCGGTGCCCTGGCCAGGCCGGCAACATGATCGCCTTCGCGGCGCGGCGGACGCTCGCCGGCCTCCTGGTGTGCTTTTACGTCTCGATCGCCACCTTCCTGATCTTCCAAGTGATTCCGAACGGGAGCCCGGCGTTGCGCATCGCCGGCCGCGGCGCGTCTCCCGACACCATCGCGGCGGTGACCCGCAGCTATGGTCTGGACCGGCCGGTGTGGGTGCAGTACGTGGAGCTGATGCGGCACGTGTTCACCGGGTCGGTGGTGTCCTACGCGAACAACACCAACGTGCTGGCGCAGGTGCGTGCCGGCCTGCCGGCGACCTTCTCCCTCGCCCTCGGCGCGGCGGTGCTGTGGATGGCGCTGGCGATGGCGATCGGGATCACCAGTGCCCGCAAGCCGGACGGCCTCATCGACCGCACTGTTGGGGTGCTGGCCATCACCGGCGTGTCCATCCCGACGTACGTTCTGGCGGCCGTCGCTCTCTACGTGCTGTCCTACCGGACTGGCATCTTCCCCAGCGGGGGATACGTGCCGCTCACCAGCGACCCGGTCAGCTGGTTCACTCACCTGCTGCTGCCGTGGCTGAGCCTGTCGCTGGGCCTGGCCGGCTTCTACTCCCGGGTGCTGCGCTCGTCCATCCTGCAGGTCCGCGGCCAGAGCTTCGTCCAGGCGGTGTACGCCCGCGGCGTCACCGAACGGCGGTTGATGGTGCGGCACGTCCTGCGGCTGGCTGCGGTGCCGCTGCTGGCGCTGTGGGGGTTGGACATCGCCGGTGTCGTCGGCGGCGGCGCCATCCTGATCGAGACGATTTTCAACCTGCACGGGGTGGGCCAGTACGCGCAGCAGTCGATCGGGCTGCTCGACGTCCCCTCGATCCTGGTGATAGTGCTGCTGGGCTCGTTCCTGGTGGTGTTCATGTCGGTGGTGGTGGACGTCGCCGCGGGACTGGTGGAGCCACGGATCCGAGCGGCCGGCTGATGGCTCCCCTGCTGTCCGTGGACCGGCTGAAGGTCAGCTTCGGCCGCGGCGACCGCGCCGTACCGGCCGTGCTGGACGTCTCGCTGCAGGTCGAACCCGGCGAGCTCGTCTGCGTCGTCGGCGAGTCCGGCTCCGGCAAGTCGGTCACCGCGAAGACCCTGCTGGGGCTGACGCGTATGCAGGGCGCGACTGTGTCGGGAGCGGTCCACTTCAGCGGCCGGGACCTGCTCACCGCTGGCGAGAAGCACCTGCGCTCGGTCCGCGGCGGCGAGATCGGCTTCGTGTTCCAGGACGCGGTTACAGCGCTGGACCCGGTGGCGCGCGTCGGGGACCAGATCGTGGAGCAGCTGCGGCTGCACCGGTCGCTGTCCCGCCATGCCGCGCGTGAGGCCGCGGTCGCGCTGATGACCCGGGTCGGGATCCCGGACGCGGCCAGCCGGTCCCGCTCCTACCCGCACCAGTTCTCCGGCGGGATGTGCCAACGGGTCATGATCGCCATCGCGCTGGCCTGTGGGCCGCGGCTGCTGATCGCCGACGAGCCCACGACCGCGCTGGACGTCACGATCCAGGCTCAGATCCTGGTCGAGTTGCGGCGGCTGTGCCGGGAGGACGGCATCGGCGTGCTGCTGATCACCCACGACCTCGGCGTCGTCGCGGAGGTGGCCGACCGGGTGGTGGTGATGTACGCGGGTCGGGTCGTCGAGCAGGGCACTGTGGAGCAGGTGTTCGACCGCCCGCGGCATCCGTACACGGTGGGGTTGCTGGCCTCCACCCCGCGGATCGACCAGCCCCGCCGGGCGACGCTGCAGGCCATCGCCGGCACGCCGTCCTCCGCCGCCGGCGCCGGGGACGGCTGCAGCTTCGCGCCGCGCTGCCCGCACCGCTTCGACGCCTGCGACGCGCTGCCGCCGCTGACCGCCGCGCCGGGCGAGCCCGGCCACGCGGCCCGCTGCTGGCTCTCCGAAACCATCCCGCTGCCGCCCACGGTGGCCGGCTGATGGACGCCTCGCGCAGTTTCGAGCCGCTGCTCGAGGTCGAGCACCTGCGGATGAGCTTTTCCGCCACCGGTCGCCGGCGCGGACGGGCGGTGCAGGCCGTCGACGACGTGTCCTTCCGGGTTGCGGCCGGACAGACACTCGGCGTCGTCGGCGAGTCGGGCTGCGGCAAGACGACGCTGTCCCAGTGCATCGTGCGGCTGTTGCGGCCGCAGGAGGGCACCATCACCTTCGCCGGCGCAGACGTGACCCGCAGCCCGGAGCGCGCCCTTCGCGCGCTGCGCCGTGACCTCCAGCTGGTCTTCCAGAACCCCTTCGGCTCGCTCAACCCACGCCGCAGCGTCGCGGCCACCCTCGCCAGCGCGATCGCCGCCGGCGGTGACCGGCCGGGCGAGCAGAAGCCGACGGTGGCCGGGCTACTGGCCCAGGTCGGACTGGCCGACCGGCAGGGCGAGCAGTACCCGGGCGAGCTGTCCGGCGGGCAGTGCCAGCGCGTCGCCATCGCCCGGGCGCTCGCGGTCCGGCCCCGGCTGCTCGTGCTGGACGAGCCGGTCTCCGCGCTCGACGTGTCGATCCAGGCGCAGGTGGTCAACCTGCTGGCGGAGCTGCAGCGGGAGCTGGGAGTCGCGTACGTCTTCGTCGCGCACGACCTGTCGGTGGTCCGGCACGTCTCGGACCGGGTGGCGGTGATGTACCTCGGCAAGATCGTGGAGATCGCACCCACCGACGAGCTGTTCGCGCGGCCGGTGCACTGGTACACCCAGGCCCTGCTGGCGGCCGTGCCGGTGCCCGTCGTGTCGGCGGTCCGACTCGAGGACCGCCAGCTGCTGCAGGGCGAACCCCCCACGACCGGCCGGGCCACCGCCGGGTGCGTGTTCGCCAGCCGCTGCCCGGCCGCGAGCAGCGTCTGCCAACAGGTCGAGCCGCCGCTGGTGACGTACCCAGGCGGCCGGTCGGCCGCCTGCCACCACCCCCGCAACGTCGAGGCCGCCGACCTGCGCGTTGCGGTGGTTTCGCCGGACAGCCCACGTTCGGCCGGCGGGATGCTCCCCGAGCTCTCCGGCACCCACTCGGAGGTAGGACCGTGAAGCTCGACGTGATCGTCCACAACGCACGGGTGCTCGACCCCGCCGCGGCCGGCCCGCCGCCCACCTCCGTGGGCCTGCTGCACGGCCGAGTCGTCGGGGTTGGCGACGACGTCGCGGACCTGTCCGCGCGGACGACGGTGGACGCCCAGGGCGCTACCGTCATTCCCGGGCTGCACGACGCGCACGTGCACACCACCTCCTACGGGCTGAGGCTGGTGATGCTCGACCTGTCCGGGCTGACCGGGATGCCGGCGCTGCTCACCGCGGTCGCCCGGTACGCCGCCGACCTGCCGCCGGCCGCCTGGGTCATCGGAAGCGGGTACGGCCTCGGGCTGGCGATCGGGGAGCACCCGTCCCGCGCCGCACTGGACGAGGCAGCCGGCGGCCGACCGGTCTGGCTCACGCACTTCTCCGGGCACATGTGCGTCCTGAGCTCCGCGGCGCTCGCGGAGGTCGGCATCACCGCCGGGCAGGCGACCGGTGGCCGCGGCCGGATCGGGTTGGATGCCGCCGGTGAGCCCGACGGGGTGCTCGAGGAGTCGGCGATGGACTTAGTCAAGGCGCACCGGGGCCCCTCGTCGATCGAGGACCTGGCCGCCGCGATCGGCGCCGCGACCCGGGCGTACGCGGCCGAGGGCCTGACGACCTTCGTCGACGCCGGCATCGGCTCGCCGGGGATCGACCACAGCCCCGCCGAGATCGCCGCGTACCAGCTGGCGCGGGAGACCGGCCGGCTGCACGCTCGGGGGCAGCTGATGGTGCACGACGTGGTGCTGCACGCGCTCGGGTCGCATCCCGACGACGCGATCGGGCGGAGCCTCGACCTGGGTCTGCGCACCGGCTTCGGGGACGGCTGGCTCGAGGTCGGCGCGATGAAGATCTGGCTGGACGGCTCGGGTGCGACCGGCGACTTCGACGACGACCCGAAGGTGCTGCGACGCTCGATCGTGGCCGGCGCGCGGGCCGGCTGGCAGATAGCCGCGCACGCGATGGGCGACGCGGCGCTCGACCTGCTGCTGGACGCACTGGCCGAGGCCGCTGCCGCCGGTCCGAACCCGGGCCGCACCGCCGCCGCCCGGCCGCACCGGGTCGAGCACGGCGCGCTGATCCGGCCCGAGCAGATCACCCGGCTGGCATCGATGGACGTCGTGGTCGCCCACCAGCCCTCATTCCTGCCGACGTTCGGAGACCTGATGCTGGCCCTCACCGACTCCGAGCAGAAGCCGAACGGCTTCCGGCTGCGCAGCCTGCTGGCGGCCGGGGTGGTCGTCGCCGGCAGCTCCGACCGACCGGTCGCGCCGGGGGCGCCGCTGGCCGGCATCCAGGCGATGGTGGCGCGAAGGACCGAGAGCGGCGCGCCGTTCGGCCCGGACGAGGCCATCGACGCGCGGACCGCGCTCGCCGCGTACACGACCGGCGGGGCGTACGCCGCCGGACGGTCACACCGCTCCGGGGCGCTGCGGCCCGGGTTCGACGCGGACCTGGTGCTGCTCGCCGACGACCCCACGACGGTGCCGACCGAGCAGATCGGCGGCATCGACGTGCTCGCCACCGTTGTCGACGGCCGGCCGGCGCACGACCCGGCCGGGCTGTTCGCCGCGACCGCGCAGTCGTGACCGGCAGCACAGTCGGGACGGACAGCACAGTCGGGACCAACAGCGCCTGGGGGCTGCCCATCGTCGACTTTCACTGCCACTTCCCGGTGCCCGACCCGGAGCCGGACCCGGCGAAGCGGGCATATCGCCGCGCCTACGGCGACCGCAAGGCCGACGAGCTCGACCGGCGCTGGCGCCGCGCGCAGGAGGAGTGGTGGGACGCCTACGACTTCCCGTACCCAGAGGCCCTCGAGCCGCCGGCCGCGGTACAGGCAGAGCGCTGGCAGCAGGAGATCGACGCCGCCGGGCTGGAGCGGGTGGTGTTCCTCACCGGCGGTGGCAACGACGCGCTCGCCGCCGCGATCGCGGGCCACCCGCGGATGGTGGGCTTCGCCCACCACGACCCGTTCGCCCCGGGTGCCGCGGCCGAACTGCACCGGGCCGTGGCGGAGCTGGGTCTGCGCGGTTACAAGGTGCTCGCGCCCACGCTGCTCGGTGCGATCGACGACCCGGCGCTGCACCCCGTCTGGCAGGTCGCCGAGGAGTTCGGCATCCCGGTGGTCATCCACTTCGGGGTGCACGACGGCGGCGGCGGCACCGGCGCACACCCGAACATCGACCCGCTGCGCCTGCACGACGTGGCGAAGGCATTCCCGTACGTCCGCTTCGTCGTGCCGCACTTCGGCTGCGGCTACCCCGGCGAGCTGCTGCAGCTGGCCTGGACCTGCACCAACGTGCTGGTGGACACCTCCGGCAACAACGAGTGGGTGCGCTGGATGCCGTACCCACTGACCGTGGCGGACCTGTTCAGACGATTCCTGGACACCGTCGGGCCGGAGCGGGTGGTGTTCGGCTCCGACTCGGCGCACTTCCCGCGCGGTCTGGTCCGACGCTACTACGACGACCAGGTCAGCATCGCGCGCGACCTCGGGCTGTCGGCGGCCGAGCTGCACGCCGTCTTCGCCGGCAACGCGCTGCGGCTGCTCGGGCTGGACGAAGAGCCGTGAGCGCAGCCCATCTCAGCACGTTCGCTCCCCGGCTGGCCGAGCCCCCCAACTCCATCCCCACCGGGAACCTGGCCGTCTCCCTGCCGGAGATCGACCGGCGTACCGGCAGCGTCGACTCGCTCGGCGTCGTGCTCGCGGCCGCCGCCGGGGTGCTGACCGCACACGGCGGCACCGACGGTCTAGCCAGCCCGCTGCTGACGGTCGACGGGGACCGCGCGCGCCTCCAGCCTCGGTGGCAGCGCGACGGCGACTGGCTGCCGCGCTTCACCGCAGAGCTGCCTCAGGGCCAGCTGACCGGCTGGTACGTCGCCCCGGTGGGGGAGCGGGGGGTCGTCCTCCGGCTGCTGTACCGCCATATGGGCGAGCCCGCCGAGGTCGAGCTGGGCTGGTCCGGTGGTTGGTCGTCGTCCTCGGTGGAGCACCTGCGCGGCAAGCCGGTCGCCGGCGTGCTCGAAGCCCGCGACGACGGCTGGACCGGCAGCCGGGTGGTCGGCCTGAGCGCGGGCCTGCCGCTACTCGCCCTGGCCTGGCGCGCCGGCGAGGGCGCCGAGCTGACCGACGACGGGAGCGGCACCGGCTGGCGGGCCATCCGGCCCTCGGTCCTCGGGGACGGCGAGGAGCTGGCCTGCGAGGTCTTCCTCGGCGTCGCGCCCGAGCCGGACGGTGCCGCGGCGACAGCCTTGCACCTGCGGCGGCGAGGGTTCGCGTCGCTGTTGGCCGACACCCTCGGATGGCTAGCCGAGCATCGGCTGCCGGTCGACGGCCCGCTCGGCGCGCGCCTGGCCGAGAACCTCTTCTTCTGCTGGTTCTACGCCCAGGCCGACTGCCTCGACGACGGCCGGCCGGTGCTGCTGACCTCCCGCAGCCCGCACTACTACGTCTGTGCGGCGTTCTGGAGTCGGGACGCCTACTGCTGGACGCTGCCGGCGCTGCTGCTCGTCGACCCTGACCGGGCCCGGGCGGTGCTGGTCGAGACGCTGAGGGCAGGGAGCGAGCGGCTGCCCGATCATGCCCTGTACCTCAACGGCACCAGCCTGTACCCCGGCTTCGAGCTGGACCAGGCGGCCGCGCCCATCCTCGCGGTCGCCCGCTACGTGGCCGCCGCCGACGACTGGTCGGTGCTGACCGAGCCCGGCGTGGGCTCGACGCTGCAGGCGCTGGTGCGCCGGGTGGAGCAGTGGCGGCACCCGGAGTGGGCGCTGTACGGGACCTTCCTGCTCCCGACCGATGATCCCACCGACCACCCGTACGCGACGACCGGCAACGCACTGCTCGCGGCCGCGTTCGACGCACTGGCCACCCTCGTCGACGGCGCCGCGCCCGGTGCCCTGCTCGACGCCGACTGGACCGGGGGGGCGCTGCGGACCCGCGCGGCCGCGGTCCGCCGGGCGCTGACCGATCACCTCGTCGTCGACGGGCCCTACGGCCCGATGTGGGCCTGGGCCTGCGACGCAGACGGGCGCACGGAGCTGCGCGACGAGCCGCCGCTGGGGCTGCTGACACTGCCGTTCTGGGCAGTCGGAGGCTGGGACGACCCGGTGCACGAGGCGACCCGCCGGTGGCTGCGCGAGGAGGATCCACACTGGTACGACGGCCCCTTCGGCGGAGCAGGCGCAGCGCACTTCCCGTACCCTTCCGGCTTCGATCTGGCCAATCGGCTGCTGGCCCCCGGCCACGCCGACCGGGACCCACTGCGGCAGCTGGTCGAGACGCCGATGGACCAGGGGCTGGCCTGCGAGTCCTGGGACCCGCAGAGCGGGCAGGTAACCACCGGCGCGGCAATGGCCAGCATGGCCGGCCTGCTGGCCTGGACCGCGTGGGCGCGGCTGCAGGACGTGCCCCGCTGGGATGTGCCTCTGCGCAACAGATCCGAGCCAGGAGAGCAGACGTGAGCGAACGTTGCGACGTGGTGGTGGTCGGGGCCGGGCTGGCGGGGCTCTCGGCCGCGACGTCGCTCGTCGCCGCTGGCCTGGACGTGGTCGTGCTGGAGGCCCGGGACCGGGTCGACGGCCGGACGCTGACCGACCGGCTTGCTGACGGCACCGCGATCGACCTCGGCGGCCAGTGGGTCGGCCCTCGTCACACCGCACTGCTCGAGCTCGCCGCCGAGCTGGGGTGCGCGACCTTCCCGACATACGACGAGGGCGACCGGCTCGACGTCCGGGACGGGGTCGCGCACCGCTACGCCGGTCCGGTGCCAGACACCAATCCCGTCGTGATGGCCGACCTGCGCGACGCGTACGCCGGCCTCGACGCGCTGACCGCGGGCGTCGACACCCGAGAGCCGTGGCGCAGTCCGGACGCCCGCGCGCTCGACAGCATGACGTTCCACAGCTGGCTGGAGCAGCACGTGCGGACCCAGACGGCGCGAGAGCGGCTGGCCACCGTCACCCGGGCGGTGTGGGCCGCCGAGCCCGCCGACATCTCACTGCTGCACGTGCTGTTCTACGCCCGGTCCAACGGCGGTCTCGCCGCACTGACCTCGACCACCGGCGGCGCACAGGAGCGCCGGTTCCGCCAGGGGGCGCAGGGCATCGCGCTGGGGCTCGCCGCCCGGCTCGGGGACCGGGTCAGGCTGGGCTCGCCGGCCTGGGCGGTCCGGTCCGGTCCGAACGGTGTAGTCGTGGCCGGCGGCGGCCCGCAGGTGGCGGCACCGCACGCGGTGGTCGCGATCCCGCCGACGCTCGCCGGGCAGCTGCGCTACGACCCGATGCTGCCGCCGCACCGCAGCCAGCTGACCCAGCGGACCCCAATGGGCACGGTCATCAAGGTATTCGTCGCCTACCCGTCGCCGTTCTGGCGCGACGAAGGCCTGTCTGGGCAGCTGCTCAGCGACACCGGCCCGGTCCGGGTGGTCTTCGACAACAGCCCACCCGACGGTCGGGTGGGGGTGCTGCTCGGCTTCCTCGAAGGCGCGGACGCGCGGGCGTGGACCGGCCGCGACCCCGCCGACCGCCGACGGGCGGTCCTCGCCAACCTCACGACGTACTTCGGGGAGCGGGCCGGCACCCCGCTCGAGTACCGCGAGATGTCCTGGGCGGCCGAGCAGTACAGCGGCGGTTGCTATGCGGCGTACCTGCCGCCAGGGGTGTGGACCTCCTACGGCGCGGCCCTGCGCGCACCGGTTGGACCGCTGCACTGGGCCGGCAGCGACATCGCCGTCGACAGCGCCGGGTACATGGACGGCGCCGTCCGCAGCGGTCGTGACGCCGCTGCCGCGATCCTGGCGGCCCGGACATGAGCCGCACCGCAGCTCCTGTGCCGGCCCGTCGATGAGCCGGGCCGCCGCCGCATGGCTGGTCGAGATCCCGATTGCGCACCGAGGCCTGCACGGCCCAGGCGCACCTGAGCTCAGCTGCGCCGCGCTGCAGCGGGCCGTCGACGCCGGCATCGCCGTCGAGATCGACGTGCGGCTCGCCGCCGACCGGGTGGCCTTCGTCATCCACGATGCGGACACCGAGCGGGTCACCGGGGTCCGGAAGGTGGTGGCGGAGACGGACACCGCGGACCTGCGGTCGCTTCCCGTGCTTGACAGCTCCGGCCCGCTGCTGATCCTCGACGAGGCGCTGGCGGTCCTAGGCGGCCGGGTGCCGCTGCTGGTCGAGCTCAAGCACGGCGTCGCCGCCGACGTGATCGGACCGCCGGTGCTGGCGTGCCTGCGGGGCTACCCAGGACCCTGGGCGGTGCAGAGCTTCGACCCGCGGATCGTGCGCTGGTTCGGTCGGCACGCGCCGCAGGTCGTCCGCGGGCAGATCGCCGGCGACCTGACCGGCGAGGGGCTGGGACCGGTCCGCCGGCGGCTGCTGGAGAGCATGGCGCTCAACGTAGTGACCCGACCGGACTTCCTCACATACGACGTCGACGCGCTGCCGAGTCTGGCCGTCACGTTCTGGCGACGGGTGCTGCGCTGCCCGCTGGTGGTGTGGACGGTCTGCACGGAGCGCCAGCGCGCGCTGGCCGCGTCGTCGCACGCCGGCCTGATCTTCGAGGACATGCCGCCGCCCACCATCCGCTGAGAGTCGGGCACAGCCTCACTTAGTCCGGGTCACCTTGGACAGTCCGGCCGGTGCGTCGGGGTCCAGGCCACGAACCCGGGCCAGCGCACCGGCCAGTTGCTGGCCGCGCACAGTAGCAACGATTGGCAGCAGCAACGGCTCCAGGCCCGGCGCCAGCGCCAACTCGTCGTCACCGCCGGTGCCCATCCGGGCCGCGGACACGCCGAGCGCCACCAGGCGTGCGCCGAGGTCGCGCAGGTCGGCCGCGGTGGCCGGGTCGCCGTCGACGAGCAGCACCGCCGACCCGGGCTGCACCGCGCCGATCGGCCCGTGCAGCAGGTCGGCGCTGGAGGTGCCGATGGCCGTAACCCCCGCCGACTCCCGTACCTTCAGAGCCGTTTCGAGCGCGGCCGCCAGCAGCAGGCCGCGGGCGACCACCAGCAGGCCGTCGGCGCCGGACCACCGCTGCGCCAGCGCCGTCGCCGGCGCCCGGTCGGCGATCACCCCGGCGACGGCGGCCGGCAGCGGCTCGAGCGCCTCGCGCGAGAGCGGCAGCGGCCCCAGCGCCGCCGCGACCGCCAGCAGCTTTAGCATTTGGGCCGTCACAGTTTTCGTCGCCGGCACCGCCCGCTCCGGGCCTACCCCCAGAGGCAGCACAAGCTGCGCCGCGGCTGCCACCGGGCTGCGCTCGTCGTTGGTGATCACCAGCACCCGAGCGCCGGCTGCGCGTAGGGCACGCACCGTCGAGGCGATTTCCGGGGTCTGACCCGACTGGCTCAGTGCCACAACCAGCACGCCACGGTAGTCGGGTAACCCGCCGTACCGGGTCGTCAGGCTCGGGGCGGCCAGCGCGGTCGGCCGGCCGGTCGCCATCTCGATCGCATACCGGCCGAGCACCGCCGCATTGTCCGAGGACCCGCGCCCGACGAGCACGACGGCGGACGGCGGCTCCACGACCAGGCCCGCGACCGCGGCCACGTCGCCGGCGAAGCCGTCGACCAGCCGGGCCAGCAGTGCGGGCTGCTCGGCCATCTCCGCGTCCATCAGCATGGCTAGACGTTCGGGGCGAAGTGGTGGCCGGCGAGGGACAGCCGCTCACGCTGGTAGAAGCGGTGAGCGTCGTAACGCTGCACTCCCGAGTCCAGGCCCAGCGCGCTCGCCCCCAGCTCCTCCGCCTTGCCGCGTGGGTGCGCCAGCAGCAGCGCGCCATGCCCGCGGGAGCGGACTGCGGCGTCGGTGACGAAGTCGTCGATATAGAGCGTCCGGCCGCTCATGGTCACCGCCAGCGGCGCCAGTCAGCGGCCGCGTCCACCACGACGTTGTCGGCCACGATGGCGCACCGGGGCCGCTGCCCGACCGGGTCCGGGCATACCTGCTCCCAGCGGGCCGCGTCCAGCTGCGGCCGCAGCTGCTGCAGGCCAGCGAGCGCCTGCTCTTCGTGCAGGTCGGTCGGGTCGGGGAGCGCGGCGGGATCGACGCACGCGGGCATGAACGAATACTACCCTGAGGCTTTCACCGGGGTGCCGTGTGGGAACACGAAAAGTGCCCCTGACCAGCGAGAATGTGGCTTGCGACGGTCACATTCGAGCCAGGTCGAGGAGCACTCTTCAGATGAGCAAACATAGCCGTCCCGTCCCGGTCTGCGCGTCGACGGTGAGGGTGTCGGGACGGTCGCTCACGCCGGCGTGGTGCTGCTGCTGGAGACGGCCCGGGTGGTCGGGTGCGATCGACGCCAGCCAGGACTGGGGCAAGGTGTTCCCGTAACACCTGCCCGAGAAAGAGCCCGGTGCAGAGGGACAACGACAACGTCCCTGACGTCTCTCAACCAGGGAACTGAGACGCCCTGTCGTGAGACACCGCGGCCAGGTGTGACTAGCAGCGGTAAGTGGCGCGGTTCTCGCAGCGCTATCTGTCCGCCGACTCCTCCGACCGTGGGGACGCTGAGCGACGTGCTGCCCCAGGGTCGCGGTCGTGCCTTCAGCGCTGTTTTGACCAGGCGAGCAGCCCCACGACGAACAGCGAGCCGGCGGTGAGGTCGGCGGTCAGGCTGCCGGTGGGCTGGGTGAGGAAGCCCCAGACGGCTCTGGGACCGGTCGAGGACACGCCGCCGGTGAGGTAGGCGGCCGCGCCGTACAAGCACGGCAGGGACCACGCTAGCCGTGGTCCCACGACGGCGGCTGCCAGGAGCGCGAGGCCGAGCAGGCCCGTCAGGTCGCGCAGCAGGCAGTGCGCGCCCCAGGCCGCGAACGGCAGGGCCGGTCCGATGAGGGCTGCTCCGACAGCCAGGGCGACGAAGCCGTGTGCGACGCGCCAGGCCACCCAGTGCTGTGGGGCGCTGGCCTCCAGTTGCTCTAAGGGTGAGGGCAGGGTGCCCGCCAGGGCGATCGCGGCGACCATCGCCCCGAAGATCGCCCCGAAGAACGACAGGGGCAGGCGCACCATCTCGCCGTAGTGCCATTGGGCGACCAGCCACGGCTCGAGCGCCGACAGAGTCAGTGCGGTTCCCGCCAGGCAGGAGGCTGCGGCGAGGGCACCGCGGGAGCGGGCGTGCAGGACCAGCAGCCGGGGCTCATTGCAGCGGGTCGGCGGCAGCCAGCGCAGCGGGGCCGTCGCACCGCTTGACGGCGGCGCTGAAGGCGGCCGTGATGGCCAGCAGCTGCCGGTCGGTGTGGCCCTCCAGTTGCCCGGTCGGGCGCCGGTCCAGCAGCCACGCGGACAGCATGTAGGACTGCTGCGCGACGTCGTCGGGCGCGGGTCGTGCCAGTTGGTCGCAGCCCCATGAGGTGACGCCGTTGGCGAGGTCGCGGCGGACCACCTCGGTGTCGGGCCCGTCGAAGACGGTCGGACCGAGGTAGAGCTCGTTGAGACGGATCACCGCGGCGTCCTGACGGCCGTAGCTCTCCACGACCCGCGGCGGTCGGGGAGCCCGGCCAGGACCTCGTCGGCGAGCCGCCGTACGGCCGGCAGCTGGTCGGCGTGCCGGCGGGTCAGGCACACCTGCGTCCCGGTGGCGGGCGCGCACACGAGCTGCCCAGCGACCAGGTCGTCGGTGAACGCACTGGCTCCGGCTCGGACGATCGGGACCGCTGCGGCGACGGTGAGGAGCAGTGCCAGGCCGGCAGTGAGCCAGCGGCCGCTGATCAGCAGCAGGACGGCTGCGGAGACGGCGAAGAACACCGCGGTCGACGCTGGCGCCCACCAGGCGGCCGGCAGCTGGTAGGCCAACGACGAGGGCTCGATGACCGGCGAGAGCCAGTGCAGGGCGCCGTTGCTGATGTCGAAGTATCCCAGACCCACGTACGTGGCGAGTGCGAGCAGCGGTGCGGTGAGCCGCCACGGGACCAGTACCCCGGCGGCATAGCCGAGCGCCGACAGGGCCAGCAGCGCAGCAGCGCCACTGACGAGGATCCCGAGCAGCGGGGTGCCGTACGACGTCCTGGACGCAGTGACCGCCGCAGCGGCGAGCACGGTGAGCGCGTACGCCCCGAGCCCCCACAACGCCGGTGAGGCCCAGCCGACCAGGGCCTGTCGCAGCCGGCTGCGGCTGCTCGTGGCGAGCAGCTCGTCCAGACCTCGCCGGCGGCTCCGGCCTCCCTGCCAGGCAGCGGCGGCGACCAGCACGGGGCCACCGATCAGCAGCAAGAAGCGCAGGTAGTACGACGAGCCGGTCCAGTCGCCGGCCCAGTCGCGCTGGTGTCCCAGCAGCCCCGCGACCAGCACCGCGAGTACCAGTGGCGCCGAGAACGGCCCGACACCGCGCCGCAGCTCGATGCCCACTGCGCGGTTCATCGCCGTGCGCCGTGCAGAAGCGCGAGGTACCCGCGTTCACTCGGCGTGTCGCCATCACCGTGCGTCCCGGCCGTGGCGAGGTCCGCGGGCGTCCCGGTGAAGACGACGCGGCCTGCGTCGAGGAGCGCGACGCCGGTGCACGCCGAGGCGACGTCCTCGACGAGGTGGGTGCTCACCAGCACCGTGGACGTTCGGCCGAGCTGACGCAGCAGTACCCGGAAGCCGACCCGCTGCTCGGGGTCGAGCCCGGCGGTCGGCTCGTCGAGCAGCAGCAGCTCGGGCTGGTTGACGATCGCCTGCGCGACGCCGGCCCTGCGAAGCATCCCACCGGAGAGCGTGCGCATCCGGGAGCCTGCGCGCTCCTGCAGCCCGACCTGTTCGAGCGCGTCGTCGACGGCGGTCGGCACGCGCCGCGGCGGGACCTCCTTGAGCCAGGCGACGTACTCCACGAACTCGCGGACCGTGAAACCGGGGAAGTAGCCCAGTGTCTGCGGGAGGTAGCCGAGCCGCCGGCGCACCTCGGTGCGCCGGTCCCTGTCGGTGATCTCCCGACCTAGCACGTGGACACGGCCCGCGCTGGGCCGCAGGACGGTGGCGAGCACCCGGATGAGAGTCGTCTTGCCGGCACCGTTCGGTCCCACCAGGCCGTGTACGCCAAGTCCAAGCTCCAGGCTGAGCCCGGCCAGTGCGCGCGAGCGCCGGTAGTCCACCACGAGCTCGTCGATGTCCACGGTGGGCGTCACGGCAGGCTTCCTTGTGGGTCGTAGGAGTTGCGGTGCAGCACCAGCAGCGCCACGGCCGCGAGCAGGACAGCGGACCAGGCGGGGACGGCGGCCCCGCTCAGCGCCGCTGGTAGCTGCCGGGTCAGTGCGGCAGGACCGAGCGCGACCAGGGCCCACACCGCTGCTGCCAGCCCGGTCGCGACCTCGACTCTTAGCCACACGGTCAGCGCCAGCGCGACCCCCACCAGCGCCGCGGCGGGCAGCAGCCAGGGCAGGGGCGCGGTGCCGGTGAGCAGACCCGTGGCCAGCAGAGCCGGGACGGACAGCGCCAGCACGCCCGCGCTACGCAGCAGCAGCAGGCGCAGCGCTGAGGTCGGGGTGCTTGCCACCAGCTCGGCTGTGGCGTCCCAGGCAGGCGCGTTGCTCGCCGCGATACCGGCCAGGGGCAGCAGGGGCGCTACCAGCAGGAGCGCCGGGAAGCGGGTGGCGTGGACGAGGTCCAGTCCCGTCGTCGCCAGGACCACGACGACGACCGCGACCAGCCAGGCCGGCCGCAGCGCCGGCGAGACGGTGAGGCGCAGCGGCCGGCGGGACGGCACACGGGTGGCGAGGAGGACCTGCCTTCGGACCCTGGCGAGCGCGGGAGCAGTGCATGCCGCCGAAAGCTTGGCCGCGCACGTGCTGCAGGCCTCCACGTGCGTCTCGACCGACCAGGCGGCCGCCTCGTCGGTCGTACCGGCGACGTAGGCCCGGACGAGGTCAGCGCTCAGGTGCCAGGCGCCGGTCACGCCAGGCCCGCCCGGAGCTGCCGGCGGGCGCGTGCCGCCCGGGTCTTGACTGTCCCCTCCGGTACGCCGAGGACCAGTGCCCCCTCCCGGGTCGTGAACCCGTCGATGACGGTTGCCTGCAGCACTCGTCGCAGGTCGGGCGAGAGCCGGTCGAGCGCCCCCGCGAGGTCACCGTGGGACAGGTCGGTCAGCAGCACCTCCTCCGGACCGGGCACGGCGTCCCTGTGCGGGGCGTCCAACGGCTCAGCCGTGCGCTCGGCCCGCCTCAGCCCGTCGACCAGCCGTCGCGACGCCAGGGTCCACAGCCACCCCCCGGCTTCTGCGCCGCCGCCGGTCGACCGGTAGGAGCCGGCGCTGCGCCACACCGACATGAACGTGTCCTGCACGGTCTCCTCCACCAAGCCGGGGTCGCCACACCGGCGGCTCAACCGCAGTAGCAGCCAGCCGGCGTGCCGGTCGTAGAGCTCGGCAAGCGCGACCTGGTCACCGCGCGCGACCAGGGCGAGCAACTCTTCGTCGTCGCGCACGCTCACGCCTGCCCTATCGCAGCCTGTCGGCTGTCCGGTTCTCGGCGGTCGGAAGGATGCTCGGTACCTCGCAACCGATCGTTTACGAAACGCCGCCGACGCGTTCGGACGGCTGTGATTGCCCAGGGGTGGCGCGGTTCTGCCTGCGTTATTCGGCCGTCTTGGAGCAAGCCGGACCTTGTTGAGTGCTCTCAGACTGGATGGGACGGGTTTCCGGGTCGTGAAGCGGCCGGGCGGCTCCCGTCAAGCAGTTCATAGGTGATCACGACGCTGTCGTAGCGACAGACCGAGGTGCCCGGCGGCGGAATCTGACTGGTGATCAGGTACTCCGACTCGTGTGGCCAGAGCAGTGCACCCAGCGGCGGACCATCCGCGTCGGTTGGAGCCAGCACCACCCCGGCGTCACCGGCCAGCCGATGCCCCGCAAGGACGGTCATCCCCACGACGGCCGGCACAGTCGCTCGCTCTGCTAGTGGTCGCCGGTCGTTCACACGGCGATCGTCTACCCCACGACGGAACCAGACAAGCAGTCGCCCCGCTGCGGGCGCGGCTTGAAGGGGGCGAGTCCCGTGCTGGGGCGCGGACGTGTCGGGGTCGCCGCGTCCCCGTTCCTAGGAACTGGGACTCCCCGCTGCCGGTCCACTGCGGACCGCGGGGAGCGGTGCGTCGCGTCCCACAGGTCGGTTCCATAACCGGGTGCCGCAAGCCGCGTACGGGCAGGACCAGCGGTACGGGGCTGGCCAGGCTGTACCGGCGGGTGGTCTCGAGTCGGCTGTGGCCGGCGAGCTCGGCGACGAGGACGATGTCGTGACCGGCGCGGACGAGGCCGGTCAGGCAGGTGTGGCGCAGGGTGTGCGCTGACAGCGTGACGTCGGCTTCGCGGCCGGGGCGACGGACGGCGAGGTCGACGGCTCGGGTGGACAGCCGCTGGCCCTTCAGTGACAGGAACAGCGCGGGCCCGTCGGCACCGGGCAGCCGGCGCCGGGCGGCGAGCCAGGTATCGAGGACGGTGCGGGCCTCGGCGCCCACCGGGACCTGCCGGTAGCGCTCGCCCTTGCCGCGGCGCACGGTCAGCTGCCCCTTACGGGTCGAGAAGTCGCTGGTCACCACCGTCCAACGACGCCGGTCGGATGCGGCCGGGGATCGGCCTCGCGGACCTGGGAGCCGGTTGGGCGCAGCAGGCAACCGGCGGTTACCGCCGGTTTTCTCGCCGCTTCTGGGACGTGGGAGCACCCCGGGCAGACCGGGAATAGGAGACGTTGCTCACATCCCGTCCGCTCCCACCGTCGCACCGATCGCCGGCAACGAAGACGTACCAGATGCACAAGCACGGTCGGGTGGAGGAGAGGCGGTGCACCATGAGGTGCCCACAGGCCGCAGTGCCCGCCAGTGGAGCGGGCGGACCGGGAAGCGGCCCGTGTGCTGGCCGGTCATCCCGAGCAGGGATGGTCCCTGCTGTGCAACGGCGTAATCGCCTTCGATGACACCGGCGAGCTGCTGCCTGACGGCAGCGTCGTCGTTCCCCACCGTGGGACACCCCCGGCACAGTCGATGCCGTCGCGCCAGCGTCCCCGGGACACCTGCGTGCCGCATGCCGCCGGACGCGGCACTGCCGCGCAGGGGGCGTGAGCTGGCCGGGCCACATGGACCCCGGGCGGCTCTGCTGCAACAGCGGGGGTGACCGGGCCCGGCGCCGGAGGTCCGGGGAACGGTTGGCAGGGGGCCGCGGTGCCGGGACGGCAGGCAGCGTCGGCGCAGGCACGATACGCGCAAGCAGCGTCACCCGCTGTCCACGATAAGGCCCCGCACTGCGGTAGCGCTGGCGTCTCGCGCGCGGCCATCCACCAGGCGTCTCTGAACCGCGGGTATCCGTAGCGGCCGTGCCTGGCCACCCCACCCTGACACGGCCGCTGCCCCTGACCCGGAGGTTTGACCTTGCACCGTCGTCTTACCGCTTTCCCCCCGCGCCGGACGCGGCCGGCCTTGAGTGCGGAAGGAGAGCGAGATATGGTCTGAGTCAGACCTAGCTCGCCTGCGGCGCCGCGAGGCTTGACTCAGGACCGGGGGTGGTCGACCGGGCGCGGTCGACGGGGGAGGGGTGCGGGGGCGGATGGCCGAGGCGGAGGTGCCGGCGGAGGTGCCGGCGGAGGTGCCGGCGGAGGTGCCGGCGGAGGTGCCGGCGGAGGTGCCGGCGGAGGTGCCGGCGGAGGTGCCGGTGGTGACGCCGGAGGGGTTGCGTCGCCGGCGGCGGTTGGAGGTGTCGCGGGAGCGGCTGACGGTCCGGTTGTCTGCCGGCGAGCTGGCCGAGGTCGGGGTGGCGGCCCGGCGGGCGGGGCTGACCCGGAGCGGGTTCGTGGCGTCGGCGGCGGTGCGGGCGGCGCGGGCAGTGGTGCCGGTGGCGGGGGAGGAGGCGCTGCCTGCGGTGGTGGGTGAGGCGACGCGGGCGTTGGACGACGTTGGGGTGAACCTGAACCAGGTGGTGCGCCGGTTGAACGCGACGGGGGTGGCTCCGGCCGGGTTGGGGGAGGCGGTCGCGGCGGTGCAGGCGGCGACTGAGCGGGTCGAGGCGGTGTCGGCGGCGTTGCTGCGCCGGCTGGTCTGACGGGGCGGCGGGTCTGGTGGGGGTGGCAGTGTGATCGGGAAGGTGCTGCGCGGCGGGTCGGTCGGCGGTCTGGTGCGTTACCTGTACGGGCCGGGCCGGGCGAATGAGCATCTGGACCCGCGGATCGTGGCGGGCTGGCGGCCACCGGAGCGCTTGGAGCCGGCGGTGTCAGCTGCCGGGGGGCGGGACTTTGGGCGGCTGGTCACCTTGTTGCGGGAGCCGGTGGCGGCGGCGGGGCTGCAGGCCAAGGACCGGCCGGTGTATCACCTGGTGGTGGCGAGCGGGAAGGCCGACGCCGGGCGGGGGATCGCTGCGGACCGGGCGCTGTCAGATGAGGCGTGGGCGCAGATCTCCACGGACCTGATGGACCGGACCGGCCTGGCCAAGCCAGGGTCGCCGGGCGGGGTGCGGTGGATCGCGGTCCGCCACGACGTGCCGGGCGCTGAGCATGTGCACATCGTGGCGACGCTGGCCACCAAAGCGGGCCGGCGGATCACGCCGCGCAACGACTTCTACCGGATCGGGGAGGGTTGCCGCGCCGCCGAGCAGACCTACGGGCTGCGCGCGACGGGCGAGCGGGACCGGACCGCGGCCAAGCGGGCGTCGCGGGCGGAGACGGAAAAGGCGACCCGGGCCGGCTGGGAGACGCCGGTGCGGGTGGCGCTTTGCCGGGAGGT
>JAABUO010001845.1_pt1 | contig 26754 bp, 36 predicted proteins | sample 5559291 | NCBI WGS metagenome assembly JAABUO01 (sample SAMN10711878, study PRJNA513372) | rock metagenome | isolation source: Antarctica rocks | place: Antarctica: Victoria Land, Finger Mt sud
CACACACACACACACACACACACACACACACACACACACACACACACACACACACACACACAGCGTGTGTTTCATGTTGTGCAGAAGGAGTTGGCTGGCCGAATGTTTGCTGTTCGGTCCACCTGCATCAGTCAGGTGTTAGGTACAGACATGAAGAAGCACTTTGAAATCCTATCTAGGTTTCAGGTGAATTGCTCACAGCCGCACTTGCCAGATTTGCATTCTGTATGCATGTCTGTGTTGCGCCTCTGTTCTCCACGCAACACCCAATGGCTGACTCCCCATGTCCATATCTGTCTTGCAAGGGATGTCTACCCTGCCTGTGAGTGCTTGATGCACATCACTTTGTCTGTCATGTGTCAATGTGTTTGGCGTGCCTTTGGCTACATGCCCTGCGTGTGACTGTCTGTCGTACTGACTTAGGCGGCATTCAAGCAAGTTCCAAGGTCCCCAGGCGGGCACAGCAGCACAGACAGCACAAACTGGGATTCTACCAAGGTGGAAGACAAGACCCTCCTTCATCAGGCAGGTCCCAAATCCATGTCATACTCACATCAGGTCACAGACGCCTATCATACCTACATCCAGTCGAATGCGTCATTCCAACAGTGAGGCATGAAAGTACAATGTGTAGTCATCTTGTAGCAAATCATGGGACATGCAATGAAGATCACCATGGGACTGAATGTTGGACTTCACCCCAAAGGGCCTCTGTTGTTCAGCAAATGCCTGGCTTTGCTTTGTGGATCACGAGCAAAGCTACTTGTGTACTTGCTGGACTTGTCTTGAGCTGATGTTTTCCCAGCAAGGACAAGGACGAACAACAACAAGCACAGACCTGGTCCACAGACTCTCTGCGTTGAAAGCAAAATACATGTGTAAATGGGTTGCGTCCTGTGCACAGCGTGTGCAATGAAGCCGTGTTTGACATGTGCAGATGATCTTGAGGTGTTTGACATGTGCAGATGATTTTGAGGTGTTTGACATGTGCAGATGATCCTGAAGTGTGCTGACATTGGCCACTTGACAGCAGCTCCCAGGACTCACAAGCGCTGGGCTCTTCAACTGGAGGAGGAGTTCTTCAGACAGGTAAGCCTGAATGCAATGCTTCCATGGCTGCACATTGCTACCTTTGGTCTCTGGGAGCCAGCGTTGTACCCGTGTGAAGCCATGCCTGGTGTCACTGGTTGAGTTGGCAGTGTTGGGACAGACATGCTTCTGTGCTGGACTGCAGCCTTTGCCATTGCCATCGCTTTTGTGTGTGTGTGTGTGTGTGTGTGTGTGTGTGTGTGTGTGTGTGTGTGTGTGTGTGTGTGTGTGTGTGTGTGTCCCACTGCCTGGTCTTGCACAGCCTTTTGGCACAGCTATAGCTTTCAGCTGTCATGTGTCGGTCCGGATGACACGTGTTGGCCCAGTTGACACCCCACCAGCTGTATGCTTCGCTGTGAGGTGTGCCTGAAGAAGAACAGATTGTGGCGCACCATGTCACAAACAGGTTCTATGTTTGTGTGGACACCACTGCATGGGACAGCTTAGCATGGCATGACAACAGAGATAGTACTACACCAGACTTGTCTGTAAAGTCTGTTTGCTGCTGCTGCAGGGTGACAAGGAGAGGTCTTTAGGGTTGACTGTGAGTCCCTTGATGGACCGTAACCAGCAAGGTAACAACAGCATCACACTAAGCATTAGCACATCAGCAGGTGTCACAGAATTGCCATTGTCAACACCATCTGTATGGTGGAGTCAGGCTTAGCGCAGATGCGCATGCTCTGTAGGTGCATCCTGTGGTCACTTAGTGTATTTGCATTGTGTCACTGAAGCTATGGCACATGTGTTCCTGCTGCAGTGTCCTAATGCCTTGTCATGCATGCATGCATGATTATTGACTTGGTGTACCGCATTGTTGTTGCCCATGCAGTAATTTATGTGCCGTAGATTGCTTTCTGCATGTGCCCTGATGAGTTTTGCATTGTGTATCTGCAGGCGGCATGACCAGATCCCAGCTTGGCTTTTTCAACATTGTTGGAGCACCACTTTTCATGGCTGTCATTGAGCTCTTTGAAGATGCACAGCCTATGATGCAAGGCCTTCAGGCCAACTACCACCACTGGGAATCTGGCAAGATTGCAGAGCTGACAATTTGAGCTCAGCTCAGCTCATTGCACAACGTGTGTCTTGATAGCCAACCTGGGTGTCGTTGGTGATGCACATTGCAGGACAGGGAATCTGCATGTCAGCACTGGTACAAACGATGGGCATTCTGCAGACTGCCTGGAAAAACATCAGATGTTCTATCAGCCAGGCTGACTGTAGCTGGTGTTCAGTTGCAGTGGCTTTCAATGCGCCAAAACAGCATATACCTGGGTGCAAGACCAAGGGTAACCAACCACAAGCACTGCCTATTATATACAGATAGTCATAATCATTGCTGTTGTTTTTCATTTTTGCATGCTGTAGCTTGTTGCAGCCTATGCACTTTAGCACTAGTAGCTTTTCAGAACTCTTCAGAAAAGTGTGGTACTGCACAAACACAGCCGTATTTAACTGTGCAGTACAACATAGGCAGACCTCACTGCACTGCACAGGGTGTGTAGATCAATTGGGAACATTTGCCATATACGGACACAGTTTTGCTTCAGGCGAATGTTAGTGGTAGACATTGAGACTTGTCATACAGTGAGCCTGGGGACAGAGCATATATGTGCAAAAGGCATTCAGCACCATTTACTTTGCATTTTGTGCACTACCCGAATCAACAGCCTCTCTTGATCTGGTACGATATAAGATTACCATGACATGTTCTAGTCAAGCCGACCATGTGAAATCTGCGAGTAGCTCATCTACAGTGTCAGGGGTAGACACATAAAGCTGCAGCATGTAAATTTAATTTGACGTAGCTTCAGTGCATTCTCGCAGATGTCCTGCACCACCACCAGTAAACACAAAGTAGTGTATGATTACAAACCAAGAAATGCTTCGACTGACATGCAGTGCTCATGGACGCTGGGCATGCGCAAGACGCCAGGGCTCCAGCACTGACTAATTTTCAAAGGCATTGATCATAGTCAAGCATGCAAGATAGTTTACTAAGCGCCGGCCTTGACCTGGAACGGCTGCTCAATGATATTAGGAGAACCGACCATGGGTTCATTAAACAGTTATGCATTCCTGCATAGTTACCTGCAGACAAATCCGATTGGCAGTTTGTCAGGGTTCACATACCCTGGCACATCCATCAGACTTGAGGCTGGGCAAAGGATATAAAACACTTCTCTCTAGTCTCGAAGCAAGGTATTAAAACAGTTGTGTCTCGAAATTACCTTGTTTAGCAGAGCTGAGGTAGAAGGCGCAGTGCTAGCATGTCACCAGGCTAATTTCCTGCACTGTTACACCTTGCAGTAAGCGAATTGTCCATTTTGAGAAGCTTCGGGAGCATGCACACATCCTAGGAGGCTCAATTACAGGATTGTTATCAGCTGGTCTGTGCATAGTGGAATACGGATCCAACACAAACGGCCAATGTCCTTGAAAGCTCTGTGTTAGAAAACACTGTGACAAAATCACATTCAATACCTCGTACAAGTACAGGAATACATTTTGTACAATGGCTGACATGAAAATGATGCTGCAACATCCAGGTCAATGCGGTAGCATATTCAACAATACAATCTGACTATGACTCTTCATCTTCATGAAACAAAATTGCTATGAGCAGACCCTCAGAACACTGCCTCTGGTCGAAGACCTTGTGCATCACAAGCCTGCATTGCTGCCGCAAGAATGAGCATACGCAGCGAGTGTGATCACGCTGTTTGGCAAAATGTTACAACTGAGCTCTTGGTGCTTGCATCAACAGCTCATACGCTGACATGCGCAGCTGTCAGGACTGATATTTCAGTCGCTAGGTTTGCCTTCACCGCCACCGCCAGCAGGCTCTACACTAGCAATGAGACCGTTGCCTCTCAGACCCTCACAGTATCTCTCAGCATCCTCTTGTGCACACTCAATCACACAGGCCATGCCATTCTGATGTGCCTCCTGCAATTGACAGTAAGCTTAGCTACATGTGTGTGGAGACATTGCCTTGCAAATTACTCTTGCAACAAGACTCTGTGTGAACACTCACAAGTCAAAGCAAAGAGGACATTGATGGGGTGCAAAGCTCACAGCAGGGCCAAGCATGACATGCATGGTGCAAGGTTTGCAATGTGCATACCTGCATGACGTTGACAGCATCATCAACTGTCAAGCCATCCACGACCTTCATCAACACCCTTACCACATACTCCCGCCTACATACCATTACGCAACAATCCAAGGATGTGTATTGAAGTGGTGTTGCAAACCACTACAGTGGACTACGTGCTACATCAAACACAGCAGCACACCTGTTGGATGAGTCATTGTGCAGCATGACTCGGTACATGGGTGGCTTTTTCTTGACAGTGGACTTCCTGAGAACATACTGATGTATTGATCATCGCAGCATAGACTTCTTGAGGATGTGATCATAAGCTGATAGCACCTCAGGTGCTTACTTATTGTCGTATCCAGGAAGAACAGCTGGTCGATCTAAGACTCCACCACCAGGGCCTGGTGCAGCCATCAAAGTTGTGCTCATTGTGCAAAACACTTCCTTACACGCAGGGGGCTCAACTAGCATGGCCTTTATGTGAAACTTCGCTCGAGTCCCTTGAACAGCAGTATGTGGACTGGTTGAATTCGGCAGTTGTGTTGATCGAAGTGAAACGGCCCGAGAGCAGCTGGACATGCCAGAGCGACGGGTCTTGACACCGGACGGTACAGAGGCCATAGCCGTGGACATGACACAGTAGCTCAAATAAATGTCGGGAGTCGTCAAGCACATGCCATACTTGGCAAGCCTGACTCGGAGCGTTGCTGTTGATAAAGCTGCGCAGGCTGATCGCAGTGTTGCTAGCCACAGAGCAACGTTGCTTCGTGAGGTCGTCACCAGACCAGTGTGCCAGATTTGGCTTGCCTGTCATGACTAAGCTCGTATCGGCCTTCAAATTTCCTTTGGCAACACCAGGCAATGCTCAGGACATGCGTTCCTAACATGATGTTGCCACATGCCAGGAATGCTCAGGGGAACGCTTGGCACTGTCAGCATACTAACTTAGTAACTGGGAAACCGCGGACGTCAGCATGTCATTATTCGTGCCTACCAGAATTGTCAGCCTCATGACGGATGTAGCATTATGCTGTGAACCACCACCACTATTGTGGCAGAAGTGTCCATAGCCCACCACCCAACACAGTTCACGCACACAACAATGCAGGCATGAAGTCACAGGCAGTCTTGCCGAATAAAACTGCCAACCAAATGCTATATAGTATGCTTCAGGTGGCCTGGCAATGCACAGCTATGCATCCAGGCATTTTACCAAGCTCTGCAAATTAGTGTATCCGTTAGAATGTGTATCTGAGATGCAATCTATCAAGGATACAGCTATGCATTATTGAGCAGATAATTGAAGAGATCATGAGTATTACACAAGTAACAATCACTCTTCATCCTCGCCCTCATTGTCAGCGATGTTGAAGTACCTAAGCTCATACACCCTGCAATGTACAGCACTGCTCAGTACACATTGGCATTAACGTTTTCATTAAAGGGAAAAAATGCAAAAAACTTACCTCCTGTCCTTGTTTGATGCAATCACTCGTAGCCAGTCCCTCACATTGTGCTTCTTGAGGTACTTCTTTGTCAAATACTTAAGATACCTGTGCAGGGCACAGTCATTGCCGAAAAAAACAACAGCAACTAAAGACAATTATAGAAACAGCAGGATGACCAATAAAACTAACATGGCAGTGGTGTACCTCTTTGACATTGGGAGCTCAGTGGTTACAGACAGCTTTGTCTTGTCCTTCTGAATCTTGATCGACTCGCCCAGCACTCCTGTCCACATCACAGAATCAGCATAATGCCACCAATGTACAAGTCAACAGGCAGCACACAAGCCAGCTGAAGTAGGTTAGGCTCACTAGCTGAGTGGCAACTGCAAGTCACCACTGTATATAGCCATCGATTTTTATTCACCTGTCTTGCCATCAACCTTGATGCGGTCCAACAAGAACTTCTCAAATTGAGCAATGTCCATGATTTTGTCCTCCACAGGCTTGGTGCAGTCTATGGTAAAGGTTGTAGCAGTCTTGCTCTTCTGGCCCTTGGCAGCAGCTGCCATCTTGCCTCCCTTGGGTGGCATGGTGACGGACCTTTCCGTTCCAACCTGCGCCACACGGAAGCCCTTGTCACACTGTCCCTGAAAGGTGCACACGCACTGCGTGGTGAAGACATCGATCTCCAACCAGCAAGCGAAAGTGCAGGCAGGTGACAGCAACCAGAAGCTGAAACATCTGCCTTGCAGCTAACGCCATACCTGGGACGAGACCGAGCTTGCACTAAGACTTGGTCAATTGCGCAAAGAGGACTGACTTGAACGCTCAGCAAAGCTTTCCAGGCGGCGCTTTGACGGCGTCACAGCAGTATACTGTGGTCATAATTTCAATCAACCATGCTGCAGCTTGCTGCATTGATCGTTGGGTGTTCCTTCCCGGCATTGTCGTGCCGTGGTATTTGCTGCCGTCAGCAGGCGGGGTGATTGAAGGGCTTTTGCCCTCGGCGCGGCATGTTTGTACACGAGTTCTTGCGGGGCATTATCCGGTCAAATATGGAGAACCCAGTCGAGCGAGATGCCAAAGCGCACGATCATATGTACAAAGTCAAAGCTACTGCCGATAAATTGTAAGCAATGGATTGTGCTTGTGTTACCTGGGCGTTCCCTGGGTGTGGTGTATACCCTTGCCTGCACTTGTGACTGTCAGTGTACATATTGCTGCTGACGACAGTCGTCACTTTGCTCTGGTTGCAACACATGCTCGAAGTCTTGGCATGCGCGACTGCAGGGTTGCAATGTGGAACCAGCCTTCCAAAACCTACGGCTTCTGGAATACAGACAGAGCAAATGCAAAGTACCACACCAACTTGGACCCAGCTGTACAGCGACTCTCTGGCCGACATCATCCTTATGAAGACTGACAGTCAAGCTGACTGTTTTAGTGCTCTTGCTTGTCGGATTGTCTTTCATTACACAAAATGCAGACAGCACTGCAGTTTACTCGACAGTTGTGTCATGGACTTATTGCCGTGGCTCTCAGATACGTGTTCCCAAAGATGCACTGATCTGCAGAGCCTGGTAAAATGCCTGGAGCATAAGGAGTGTGATACAGTATGCAAACTTATGTTATACTGCATTACGCATTGACAAGCATTTAACAGCTTCATTTTGAAGTAGGACTGTGGGCCTTGGAAGCTGCTGAGAAAGTTTGGAGCATCTGCTGCCAATTTCTATGTTAATGCTGACAGTCCTGACGGTAGGCCTTGAGCGCAAGCACAGCGCATGTAGAGCTGAGATTGGAGGTTGCGTCAGTGGTCAAACCAGTGGCATGGATTTGCTTGGAAATTCAGCTGCATGCTTTGCGCCTCTTGTCCAAATGGTGCAATGTCGCATCCAGTCGGCTTGTCACAAATTTACAACAGTGTCAGGTGGAATCTTGTTGATCAGTCAGATGTAGACGAGCCATGTGTAACGTTATAAATAACAGGCACATAGGGTACCTGAACACATTCCTGCAGTGATCCAGTGATACATGTAGCATACAGTTGTATACAGCCGTAAAGCCATCCAAAGGCTGCACGTCTCGTGACACAAGTACATGCAGCTGCTGCTGTTTAGCAGGTACAGAAGAAGAAAGCATCAAAAGCTCGTCTCAAGAAGTGAGAAGACAGCAGACTAGGACCAACACTGTACAAACATGACAACCATTGATAGCACAGTCTTCACCAAAGATGCCGATGGCCTCTGCACAGGCCTGCACCGAGACCCACTGGTGTCGAATCTGCAACATCATGAGGAGGAAATGAAAAGCCCCAAGCACACAATCAGGAGCCTTGCTTAGCAGAAGCTTGCCAAACCATAAGCTAAGCAAAAGCACCCTCTGCGGAACAGACTTGCAACTTGTCTCCCGACCAGTACTGCTAGATCTTCACATTGATCTTGGACAGGATGCGTTTGCCATGAGGGGTGCCCCTGAGGGAGGGCAGGTAGGGTCTGATGGCATCCACCAGCTGAGCATGCAGCTGCCCATTGGACACTGTCAGCGCACTTTGCAGCACATAGTTGGCGTATGGGTCCTACAGTAACAATATCAGCACACGTCAATGCTGGCCAACAGGAGCTGCACGTATGTGGCCCAATAGTCTGAATCCACTGCTTGTGCTGAAGCAGCCAGGAGGTGATGTGTGTACACATGCACCACCAGCCTTTGAGCTGCAAGAAAGTACTATCTGGTCAGTGTGAGCTGTATGCAAGCACAATCCCCAGAGCAGTTATGCAGATGGACACAGAGATTGGACACAGAAATCATGTGCAGCATGAATAGGTCAAGACTGACAGAAGGCGCACATGGGGAACAAAACCTACCTGCAGAAGGCGAGGAAGTAGGGGTGAAACCATGAGCTCCCGTATGACTCGCTCTCGGCATTCGGCCAGTCCGGGCCCACCAAGCTTGAGGCACTTCTCAACTACATTTGAGGAGAACTTCTGCTGTGCTAGCTCAGGATACTGACCATACAGCTGGCGCATGATGGTGGCTGTCGCCTCCACATGCCCCAGCTCCAACACATACTGGACTACATAGTTACCAAATGGGTCCTGCATATTGGCATGTGATACATGGATCGACGCAATGCATCGAAGTCTGTTTTGGCAGGCTGTGGCTCTGGCATGAATTACAGAGCCCCATGCAGCAAAGAGGTTCTGCAGAGACTGCAGGGACATGACCGTACGTACAGACAAACAGATACACACTTCCTGTGTAGCATGAGCTAAGCCCCACAAACATGGCTCTTCAGCAGCTCCAAGTCTTACAGCAAATGTACGATGTGACCCAAACATGCAGCAAGCGTACTGAGTGACATAAGTCACATGCATCTGCTGCCTATAATTAGCATCAGCAGCGGCTGTGCACTGCCATAGTCTTGCATCAGGGTGTGAATCCCAGCTCTTGCATCATGCACAGTGATTTGTCAATGTCTGTGATGCTGATTGCCAAGCTTAAAATCCACGTAGAGACTGTCAGCAAAGTTTCTACAACATGGCAGTGAATGCCAAGCCGAAGTCCATGTAGAGGTTGTCAGCAGTGTTGCCGCAACATGGCAGGAGGGCACACCTGGCTCAATGGCAGGGCATTAGCAGCAATCTCTGCCACCAGCAGCTTCTTCTGGACAGGGGTAGCAAAGTCAATGCAGCGCTGCAGCACACAGCAGCCGTGGCGGTGCGTGGCAATCTCCATGGTGTGGGCGCAGGCAGCATCATACACGAACTGGCTGTCCTCCGGGCCCAGCCTCTGGAGGCACCTCTGAATGACGTGGTTGCCATTGAGGTCCCTGATGAGAGACACCACGCCCTCCTGGAGCGAGGTGATCACCAGCTGCCTCTACAATCAGACAAACGCTTGTTAAAACTGAGATTCCAACTTGCATCTGTTTATGCATGATGCTTGTGCTGAATGGTCAGGACAGTGTTGATCACCAGCAGCAAGCAGCTGAACCACTCACAGGTGCAGACAGAGCTGGTTGCCAACTTTACTTGGAACAGAACTCCTCGACAGAAATGACAAGCTACACTGTGTGCACCAGCACATAACAATGTCAGCTGCTGACTGCTGCTTTTGGCATAGCAGGCTTAAGATGTTTACCAACATGCCTTGCTTGTGCATTGATATATCCATACCATTTCATCACAGCATTACAACATAATGCAGTACTCACATGATTGTGCTGATGGTATGACTGTTTTGGCCATCTACCAACCCTTACCACGTACCAACATCCATCAAAGAAAGAGCTTTGTAATCGCAGTACCAGTGTGGTGCTGCTACAGGCTATAAATCTGTAGCTTGAGTTGAGACCAGTTGATTTTATGCACAGAATCATTATGCACAGAATGATTACACACACAGCAGGGTTATGCACAGACTGGTTTTGCACAGAATGGTTCATACCTGCTCTCGGGTGGCTAGGGTTTCTATGAGCTTCTGGACAGCACGGGTGCCATGTGTGTTCAGGGCGGCTGTGACCAGCCGGTCTTCCTCAGATGCCTTCTGCAACACCTACGCCACCATATGACCCAATCATGATGCTTGGCCCACAAGTGTAATTGTGGTGCATTTCACTGCTTGGTCTCACAGATAGCAGATGACATGGACTGATTGATATTTTGATCAGATGTGCGGCAGCTGGCCACCGAGTTGTGGCACAAACACGACATCCAACTGGTTTGACTCTTACCAAGGACAAGAGACATTTGCTCAGGCCCAAAATGTGCTCATTGCCGCAAGTAGAAAGACCAGGCCAACAGGAGCTGAAGGGCAATTGGCCCATTCCTCTTTCAGACATTGACACACCTCCCTCTGTCAGATCTCCTTTGTAATGATTGCATGCTGTTTGAAATTCGATGCAAACACAAGGTCACCTGCAGTCGCTGCTCTTCAGAGCATCTGTCCAGCAGTTTCTGGATGAGGTAATTGCCAAAGGGGTCCACCATGAGCTCAATCAGGTTGTCCAGCACCTCAGGGAACACCAGCGCTATGGCAGCAGCGCCGCCCTCATCAAACTTGCGCTGCAGAAAGCGGCACCCATTCTGGTCCTTAGCAACTGACAACACCTGCAGAAGAGTCACTATGTGAGCATGACGACACACTTCAGATGGCACATCTAATTACAAATCATTGTTTATTTGGTCGCATGACTTTCGTTGAAAGGCTGAGTAAGATGTGTCCAAAATGTTTGAGCAACAGCCTTGGAATGCACTCTGTTTCGCTCAGCACTACAATACTTGTTACCACAAAGCAGACGCCGAACTGCAGCAGGTTGCCAGCTGAGTGTAGCAGTGCCATGCGCATCACAATTCAAGCAATCAATCAACAAGAAGCTAGATGCAATTGTACAGTCAGTGGACAGGTGAGGCGAGCATGTCAAGACTTTTGACATCTGAGCTACTTCAGCTGTGACCCAGCTTCACAACATAATGTTGAGATGGACCATATCACCAGTGTTGCAGTCTGCTGATGTGAAATATCATCCGAAAGCAACATAGCTACATACCTGGCCAACAACCTCATCAAGCGTCTGGAATCTCATGGAGAAGTTGTCATCGTCATCTAGGTCATTCATGCTCTTCTGGCTCTCACGCTCATTGTGGCGGTTGCTGTTGCGGCCCTTCCTTGCGTGGCTGTGACGATCGCTCCGCCCCAAGTCAGATGCAGCGCCTCTTCGCAAAGCGCCTGGGCAGAAAAATGGCGTTGATCAAGCGTTTAAGCGCATTACAGCACAAGGAGCCTTGCGCAATTGCAGATATTGTACTGCAGTGTGAGTCTGCATCTGTCATGCTGCATGGGGCATTGAACTGCTGCCTACCATGGTTGACACATGACAAGGCGTTACTTCACAACTATATGCCTGGTAGACAACCATTTTGGTCACGCATTTAGAAAAGCTGGATCCACCCCCATGAACACATTCAACCACCCAAAAACAGTGCTGCAGTCCAGACCGCAAAGCAAGACGTGATTGACTTACCTCCATTCATGACTGCCGCGGCTGCCGCTGCTGCAGCTGCCGCAGCAGCTGCTGCCTGAGGGTTGTTCAGGCCGGGATTGTAGTAGCCTGGAGCTACTGCCAACTGTGCAGCTGTGGCAGCTGCATGCAACATGTTCTGCTGCTGGTCTGGGAACTGACTCAACAGGTGGGGAGACACGTGCGCGATGTGAGGAATCTGAGGCGGCACGCCTTGCTGCTGCGCCATGATGAGAGTCTGATTAGTCACGGCCTGCTGCTGTAGTGCTGCTTGATAAGCTGCCTGGTATACAGCTTGATACTTGATGGACTCGTTGACGTGCGGTGGCAGGCCGTTGCCCAGCGGTGGTCCCTGTGAACCTGGTCTGGACAGCGGTGGCTGGTTCTGAGCAGCTTGCAATGCGGCAGCCACGGCTGCGTTTGCTGCAAGTGCCTGCTGCATGTTGTCATTGCCTTGCAGGCCTGGGGTCCCTGGGCCCATGGGTGGGGGTGTGCGGGTGAGAGGGGGTGGGGTGGGCGCCATGGGGGGATTGGGGGTGGAATTCAAAGACCTGTTCAGTCCTGCAAGAGCACAGCTTGACTGTCTGACGTAAATGTTGAGACATGTAAAGCATTGCATGTCCAGCATCTGGTTGTGGTTACGCATCTTCATCTAGATTGCTGTCTCATGCATGCGGTATTACTCGGCACAATGACACCAGGCAACACGGCAAAGTTTGAAAGACAAAATGTTGCTGATGTGGTATGCAGACAGCAGCCTACCTTCTTGGTAGCCGGCCAATTGGTTCAACAGCTGCTGCTGTTGTTGCTGCTGCTGCTGTGCTTGCTGCTGCTGAGCCTGCTGTTGCTGCTGCTGCTGCAGCGACACAGGCGAAGGAGATGGTCTTCTGTCGATAGCTGCAGGGCACATGACCCTTGATCGCACATACATAGCCGTCAATACTGGCAATGCCATATGGATGCGCTCGGCATTCTGCCTGATCTGTGATGTCTGTTGAGCTTGTTTACAACATTTGCGCTGTGTGCTAGTCTTGCGCTGCACATGCTATAGATCCACAAACACAAAAACTCAGAGTGCTGACAAATGCAAAGAGCAAGCGCAGCTCTCCCAAATTGTGACAAAAGTGTGACATTGCGCTGTCATGCAAGATGTACAACTACACCACAGCGTCACGCTGAGCATGATGCTGGCTTATGTCTCTGTAAACGAATTACTTGGCCGCAGACATTGTCTCTGACAACATATACGCACAGAATGCAGATCTTACCAAGTTGACTCAGAGCCTGCAGCATGCCTGGTGATAGCCCTTTGTAAGGCTGCTGCTCTTGTATAGCGTCTAGCCCTGCAAGACATATGAGCTAGCCTTGAATGACCAAGTGTATCAGCTAGACCTACACAGCTGTCTTGGCTACTCTAAGGTCATCAGATCATTATGCTGTGGTTGCATGAAGGGTCATACTGCATGCAGCAGAAGCCATGACCTGTCAGAGCGCATACCTCCATTCAAACCATTCACCCCTCCTGACTGCAAGCGGTGTGCCAACGCAGCTTGAGCTTGAACGCTCAGGCCTTGGCTCATGTGCTGAGGAAGCTCATTGTAGATGGTTCTGTTGTCAAGAGGAGGAGGCAGTTTCTTTCCAGACGCTGCCTGAGCTCTATAGAAGCGCTCATAGTCCTCGTCGACACGTATATCTGTGAAGTCAGATGGAGTCCATCGTCCATCTTGATTCTGGTTGCCTAGTGCCCCCTGCTGTAGACAGCATGCTGAGAGATCAGCCATGCCTGAACAATGTCAACTTGGCCATGCTAATGGTCTTACCAGCTGAGCAGCCCACCGATCCTCCAGGTGAGGAGGTGCAGATGTGCTGCGGGGCTCATAGTCATCAACCAAGCTTGCTACGCTAGCGTGAACGTTTCTATCGATTTCTCCCCTGCGAATGCAAAGCCTTTCGAGACAAAGATCTGTTCTGCTTGTCGGACTTAGTTAACGGATTCCTTGAGTTGCCTTGTCACAAACGTTCAGTGAAATCCCAATATGCAGATGCTGAGAACAAGAGCTAGCATCCGCACCAATTCGGGGTTGCCTCAAGGACAGTGGAGTCTCGCATGAGGCCTCCGCTGAACATGACAGGTGCCGTCGGCTCACACTAAACAACGGCAAAGAGGGCGACCGCCACCGCATGCAGCCTTTACAACATGGTATGTTGGTTGGTGAATCATGATGTAGCAGATGATCGCGTTTGTCTCACGTCAAAGCGCCAAGCACGACGCCACTATGGCAGCCTTTACCGAAGTAGTCGCGGAATCTGAAACGTCGCAGATTCCCTCATCTTGTTCATGCAGTTCAAACGCAGTTAGCCTGGGCCAAGGATACATGTAACCTTCTGCGCATGCATTCAAAGCGGCTGTGACCTTTCTGCACGCACAGCGAACACTTGCAATGCAGTGTAATCAGGAGGTGTCACAGTTAAACGTGCAAATTTGGTGTGTTGCTTAGCTCTCTGCTGCAGTGAGTGGCAGGTCTTTCAAAACACGACTGCTGTCATGTTACAGCACAGCATGAATGTCACAGCACGACTAGCCAGGCGGGCAGTTTCTAGGCAAAGATCTATCTTGCAGTTTCTAGGCAAAGATTCAACTGTTGCATAAGATGCTGATGGCAGAGACCATCAAAGTATGCCCAGACACTGGTGCCCGTGACACTGCAACAGCCCTTATAAGGAGCAGCTGAATCAGTAATGTCCAAACAGGCCTATCTGCTCTGCGAAAACAGCAAAGCTGCCTCTGCTGCTCATTGCAGCTACACTTGCTGCTGCTTTCTGCCATCTGTGTATGGCTCCGCTGCACAGCAACACCCACCATTTTCTGAGCATGCACAGACTGAACCGCAATCATGCCTGAGCACAAGGCAACACTATGCTTTGGTGCTTTTGTGCAAGCAGCCACTGCTGTGGGATCATACCTGTGAACATACTGCATGGAAGAGGAGGACTGGCGGTCATCTTGAAAGCCAGCTTCTGAGGCTTGGTTTGCAGCAGCGGCTGCATCCTATCAAATTGACTGGGCTTGGCACGATGCGGTGTTGCTGTATGCATGTTTACATTGGCCACAACCACCTACAGCACAGCATAAGCAAAGACTCCATGCTTGCTATTGAATGCCAAACAGCTGACATGGCCTATCATCTTGATCAGCAGCTCTAGTTGTAGCAGAAGGCAGCAAAAGGTCGTTGCTGATATTGCCACCAATGGCGCAAAGAAGGCACCAATGCAGTTGGCATTCCAACAGAATGCACTGTGCCTGTCTACAGGGCCATCAGGCACACAGCATTGTTTGCATGAGATGCATCGCACAGACATCTGTGTCACATGGGTAATATCACTAGCTTCATGCAACAGACCTTGGCCTGCCAGGCTTTCTTTTCTTTTCTAGCTGCTTCTTGCCTCTGAAGCATGACACCCTGCCCTGCCTGAAGATGCACACTCTGCCAGTAGGAAGCCTCCTTGCCCAGCAGCGCTGGAGCTGGCATCACAGTGTGAAAGTCTTCCTGACCCTCAATCCTGCACAGTCACTCTTCAAGTTGCGCTAACTGGCATGAACGCCCATGTGGTTCAGCACCAAGGACTTGGTCTTGACTTCTGAGGTACGCCAAATCCAGCGAGGTTGTGAGGTAACACAGCACAGACACTGCCTGCTGGCAGACTGGCTGCCTGATATAAGCATGCAAGTTGCCCGTAAGCTCATCACCTTGAACTCTGGCAAACGTGCATCAGTGTGTGTGTTTCATGAACAAGCTACAGCAGTGCTACATGCTGCAGGTGTCAGCATCTCTGGGGCAGAGGGGTCACCTTGCTGGGGCCTGGGGGGTGTAGGGGTCATGCCAGGCGTGGGCCAGGTCTTCACACCGCGCCTCTGAAGGCTTGTCTGGGTGCGCCTGAAAAGTCTGCTTGCATGCAAGGCCTCTGTCAGCACTACATGCTTACCATTGCAATCTGCTTGACCTGGCTTGTGACTGACCAGGGTTGCAGCCTGAATGCTTGGAGAAAACCCAAGTGATCACAGCTCAACACCTGGGCTGTGCTCAGTGAGTGCCAGCAGCAGAGGTGAGGGCTGTTGCACAAAAGACAAAAATGAGCATATGCTGTGCAAACAAGCAAATTCCTTATAGTTTGATGTCCAGAGGTCTTGTATGAAGGCACAGCTTCTAAGCCAGATGTACCAAATGATGGCCAATGCCATTTGTGAGCTTCCAAATTGCAGACCACTATTTTCTAATATTACAGGCATAATGACTGTTGTCCTCTGAGGCTGCTACACAACTGCTGTGGCTGTAGCAGGCAATCTAGTCAATGCGCTAGGTTCCCTTGACCAAGTGAATCCCAAAACAGATTTCCAAGGACTTTACTGATTTACAGGTTTGTAATAGTATCCTTGAAATTATTGAGAGCGCCACTTAAGCCTCTAGATCGAGCTGAGTTGCAGCAGCTGTCCATGCAAACGGCTTCAAGTAGCTGTTCTCGGATGCATAACTATGCAGAAAGGGCTTCAGGTGCTTAGCAACCCAAGCCTCTGCACACACACTGTGACAGACAAGACCAGTATGCACTGCACTAGGTTGCAAAACTGACCTGAGAGTCTTTAGCAGCTGGCCATGCGAAGGGCTTGGGGTGGGCATACCACCCCCGGGCCTCTGCGTCTGCAGGGGCCATACTCCCAGCGAGCGGCTCGTGTTGTGCATGAGCACCTGCCTGTCTCTGAGCCGATTTAGTGTCCTGCAAAGTGACCTGGCCAGACTGTAGCAACTGCTGCAGCTCTTGAGCTGCACTGCGCTGTGGGTTCCAGGTTGCCCAGGAGTCTCGAATGCCCTGCTTGGCTGCCTGTGGGAACAGATCGTAGCAGTGAGGGGATGACGCTACACCTTTCAGAAACCCGTGCAAGCCAGCAGCCTTGGGGGGTAAGGCAGCTTTGAGCCACATCAATGTGTCACAATGTTGCGCTGGAATTCCACATCGTCCATGCATGCCCTGCTTGGCTGCCTATGGAATCAGCACAACAGGGCTGAAAGAAGATGCTGCCAACTGAGAACAGACTGTTGTCATTCATGCAGTGAACGCATGCTTGCCCAGTTGGCAGCTAGCAATACATCAGCCATTCGGTGATGGCAACTTTGCTGCATGCTTCTTTATGATGCAGCTTTTGCCATTGCTTGTACGTCCATCAACCTTTGCCTTCAAACCAACAAAACTCAGAACTGCTTACACCCCTCAAGCATGCCTTTGTCGGCACAGGGCCTGTTTGCTGCAACGCTGGTCATTAAGGGCTGTGATGTTTCCAGCAGGGACACCATGCCAGCCAGTTGATAGCTGGTAGCTGTTCAGCAGGCACAGCTGATGGCAGATGCAGAGCCCTCCCTGTGGGTCTGTTCAGCGTCTCAACAGGCTGGAACAAACTGCAGGCGTGATCACACGTCGCATGGACTAACTCTCTCTCACGTGTCCTTGCTAAAAGTCAACCAGTGGGAGGCACACTGCTGCAGAATTGTTCACGGTAGTGGTCCCGGAAGAGGCAGCAAGCAGGCTCACCTGCAAGCTATGCAGAAGCTGCTGGTTGTGTGCCATCCAGTCCTGCTGTTCCCTCACCGCTGTCGACTGGCCCTTGGCCTCCAAGTAACCACCATTCCAGCAGTCCACCCGGCACACATCCACATCTTCCACACCCTGCTGTGACTCATTGCCGTCCCCGCTCTGCGCAGTCGTGGGCCTGCTGCGGAAGCTGCTGCCCTGACGAAGGCTGCGTCCATTTGATCCAGCAGCCAAGCTCTGCTTGGTGTCCAGGTCAACACCCTGCATGACTCAGCACCAAGGGCTCAGCATCCACCACCACAGTACCTGGTGCTATAGGCTTCACTGCCCAGACTTAGTCAGCAGTCTTTGAAACTTCTTGACTGTTGCATTGCATGGCTTAACCAGGGAATGTTCAGGTCAATCAGACGACAGCCTGTGAGACAAGGCAGAGGCGTGATGCCTGACTTGAATGTCTTGCTGTTTGCCTGTTTGTGCCTGTGGCGTAGGTTCTGTTCAGACTCAGCTAAGGTGACTTGTAATGTCTGCAGCCATGACCGGATCTGTCAACTTGCATTCAACAGAGCGCAAGTGCCAAGCCCTCACCATGATATTGTCCGGTAGACCATGCATCATCCACCATGAGCAATCAGGCAATGACTGGCCAAAGATTTCAGCATGCACATGGTCTCAATCAGTCCACTGCATCACCCACATTGCCAGTGTGAGTCATGTGACCTATGACAGTGTCAGGCATTGTAGTCTTACCTGCACTGATACACACAAAGAGACAGAGCAATCCATGCGTTCATAACCCGACCCACTCGTGCAATCTGAACCGGTCATGCAACCCACAATTGGCATATGATGTCTGAACCAATCTCATCACTGACGCTGAGGATGCATGTTGGCCTCACCTGCACATCTTCCTTGGTGAGCTCCCCTCCAAATTTCTTGTCCAGCAACTTCAGCATGAGGCTTGTGGGCAACACGTTCAAGGAGTCCACTTGACGAGCCCACTCAACCCTGCGTAAGCCTACCACCCGCCTCAGCCCCTCCACACACTCCTTACGCACCTTGCCTGCATGGCACCGCCATGCATCATGCATTGTGACATGGTATGCACCTTGTAGCACTGCCATTGGCAGGATGCTGGGGCTAATTGAAGATGCCCCTCACAAACATCATGCTTCTCACTGGAACAAAACAGTCTTTGTGTTGGTTCATTGGCATGTCAATTGACTTAGCCAAACATACCTGACCACAGCCATAACAGGTACTTGCAGTTGGCGAGGCAAAAATCGCACATCACAAATTTGAACAGAGTGCATACAGAGAGTGTACGGTTGAGTGATGCACATAGCCTTGCTCTTCGGGCACAAGTTCACTGCTGTTCTTTCAAGAGGCTTGGATGAGCCAAGAACTGTGTATAACAGCAGACAGTCTTGGGCTCGTTGCAGACAGCCCTGTACACGACACTGGCCAATGCTTCTCAACGAACAGCCTGCCATCTCTGACATATGATGCAAAAACTAGCAGCCCACAAGGCAGTGTTGTGGTTGAGGGGCAGACAGCTGAAAGGCAAGGTACCTGTAGCATAGGATGCTGCTTCCCCTTCAATGCTGCTCAAGGGAGCCCGCATCTTGATGATCCACAGGTTGGGACCCAGCTCACTGTACAGCCTGGACTTATACCTGCAGACAATGCTTCCAGCAGTTGATGAGCGATTGTGATACGCCACAGAAGCCAGGCTACCCCCAAGTAGCTGATCTACCATTATGACCCTGTGAACTGGTGCACACCAGTCTGGATGGCTGTATTGCTATGAGGCAGCATGCAGATGCGTGCAACTTGTATGTCTGTCTGTGTGAGATTGCCAAAGCAGTTCTGCTGACTTTCCTGGAGTCCTTCTTCTTCCAATTCTTCTTCCAATTCTTCTTCCTCCTATGCAGGACAAGACTCAAAACAGACTACTGCAGCTGAGCAGGCAATGCCAGATGCAACATGCAGCTATGTCACCTGCCACCAGGCGTTTCCATGACGCAACATTACACAGGCTCTGTCAGGGTTGCAAGGCCTAGTTTGACAGGCACATACATATGATGCACATACATTTGACCATGTCCAAGCAGATGTGTCTCTGACCATGTCCAAGCGGTTATGTTTCTGACTGTCCAATCTGAAGGGACTGTTTTGGGTAATGTAGAGTAATACCTCAGGCCTTGATGCCAGTGAACTGCCCTCCTGCAGGTGGCATTGGGCTGGGGCAGGGCACCTGTCAGGGCTTGCAGGGCAATGCCCTCTATGCGCTGCATGGCCCCTTCAGCTAAGCCTTCAATTATGATCATGCGCTCCTTGCCATCCACCATCTGAAATCCTGCAGTGGAGACTGCAGAGTTGACACAGCTCATTTATCAAAGCGCACAGGTTGTGAAAGCCACTGCAGCTCATGGTTGTTGCTTGCTTAAGCTGTTGTACCGTTTTGCGGGCTAGTAGACAGACAGACAGACAGACAGACAGACAGACAGACAGACATACAGACAGACAGGCAGGCAGGCTAGCAGACAGACAGACGGACAGATGGACAAAGCACACGCACAAAACGCATTAATGGGCAATGCCAACCATGCACCTGTCAGCAGATCCAAAGTGTTGTCGGCAGCCTGCTCAGCAGTCAGCTTGTATGTCGACAAGCCTTGCAGCACCTGCAGTCACTCATGTGATCAATACACACAATCATAGACACACTGACTCAAAATTGTGCAGCGCAAACTGTTTATACATCGCATTCGGTCGCTTGCGTCTATGCACTTCCAGTTGTGGGGCAAAACATCTCACAGGCCCTGAGTAAACACAGCATAGTTGACTCGCCTCCAGACATAAACATCAGTCACAGAAGCAGGCAAGCAGTGCCGATCGCTGTTCAATGCATCATGTTGCAGCGAGCTCCTCATGCATCCTTTCTCACATAGATCTCAACTGTTTGGCCTGCTGAAGACCCAAAGCTGGCAAACATTGATATGCATTGACATGCTCTGGCTTGCTGCTGTCATGCCCTCTGCTTGGCTTAGCGTGGCAAGCACTTGCGCGACAGTAGCACATGCACACTGACAACACCTGAAGCTGAGTCAGGGCCATTCTGATATGGCTTGTGTGCAAAGAAGAAGAATAATAGTTGGCTTACAGGCGTGGGCACCTCCTCAAGCTGCTGCTCTGAAGAACCTGAGCCAGAGCCAGAGAGTGTGTGCGAAGCCGCAGAGGACGCAACAGCAGCCTGCTTGTCCCCGGCCTGAAGACCTGACACAGCGTAACACCACACTAGTGCATCACCTTTGCGTTACGCCACAAATGGAACGATGTGAATTACACACGTGTAATGACTAAGGGAACTGAGATGATCTTGGCGCTACATGGAGTAACCTAGTTCCTGATCAAACATGCTGATCCAGATGTTGCACAGGTCAAGCAAGGAACTTTGTGCAATGTGCAGTGTCAGTACATGTTACATAGTTCAAAGCACGAAGGCACACCTAGCCAGTATCTAGCTGGAGCACACTGAAAGAACAGATGAAGTGAAGGAAGCCCATTCTACCAAATGGATTGCAGACAGATCTGCATTAACCTGACCGTACCTGCATCAGTTGGGGGACTGCCTGCGACACTGGCAGCCTTGGCGCGGGCAGCTAATGCTCCAGGAGACTTGTGCAACCCCAAGCATCGCGCATTCACTGCCCTAAACATGCTCTCCAGGCTGTGCAGCAACTCGCTGTCAGCATAGTCAAACAGGAAGACTGCCCTGCTGAAAGGTCTGGGCAGAGCTGCTTGCTGGCTTGCCAGCGTTTGTGTCAACGGCAGGTGACTCCGGACTGTCAACTTGAAAGATGTTTCAGCCTGCACGGCATACAGACTGTTTCAACAGCAGGGCACAGGTGTCATTCAAGTTGAAATTCAAGATGGTAAAGATTCAGACCAAGACAGCCTTACCATTCTCAACAAACACAGCGCTGTCACATGTAGTGCCAGGACAGACATGCTGGCATGTGAATGTTTGCACCAAGTGCAAGATGCTGTCATGACTGTAATGCACGCTGTCAAACTATGTATCCGGACAGTCTTTCATGAAGCACCATGAATGAACAAAATGAGCAAAAAGCTGTGGAGAGGCATGCTGATTTTGCATGGGGCTGATGTTCAATCTCAGCCCACTGATTGCATCTTTTTCCACACTGCTTCATAATGCATCGTCACTGAGCTTCCTGCTTGCCATTGATCTGTCACTGTCCCTTCAACGCACACAGAATTGCCTTCAAGGCTGACCTCAATGTATCTGCCTGGTCTGGTATTCCATTCCAAGCCAGCTGCTCCTCTGACTGTGGTGAACGGCATCACATTGGCCCTCAGCTCCAACAGCTTTGCCCCACTGCCCAAGCCTGCCAAAGAGCATTTGGCAATGCCACAGACGAACCTGCAGGACATGCATGGTGTCTCATCTGTGCTTGTTCAGCATCAATGTGCATGCTGTCCCAAACGCTGACCACGCATGGGCCCCGGCTGGTATGAAGGCTGCTGCTGGTTTGCAGTTCATCATCAATGTGCATGCTGTCCTAAATGCTGACCACGCATGGGCCCCTTGTGATATGAAGGTTGCCGCAGCTTTGCAGTTCATAAAGCGACAAACTGTTCTTTCTCAATCAGCACTGAGCTGTATCCAACGGGTTGATGACCAACCTTGCCAAACACAAACATGAGAAATGGTCATGAGCACAAACATGGCAAATGGTCATGAGCAAGGTCATACTCCACAGGCAGACCAATATGCAGACGCTAGCTTGAAATCTTGCACGATGGTGATGCACTCACGTAGGCAAAGCCAACTGTACAGGTGAATCTGTTTGTTTGCAGAGTCTGTGGCGAGCAACTGGTCAAGGAGGACACTTTAGAATAGGCATACGCTACACAGCTATACTGTGTTGCAAGCTCAGTGCACTGCCTGATCAGCAAAGGACAGAGCAGGCATAGGCTAAGCAGACGCACTCTGCTGCAGGCTCAGCAATGGGCAGACTGGTCCCTTCGGCCTGGACTGGAGGTTGCCCTTTGATTGCTGCAGCAGAAGGGGTTTTGGGCTTTGCCACAGGGACCTTGACTGGTGTCTTGCCCCCTTTGGTGGACTTGGGTGCAGCAGCCTGTTGTTCTGCCTTGACCTCTAAAACAGGTGCTACAAACTGTGGCTGGGGCAGAGCATCTCTGTCATGCACCTACAGTCGAGGTGTGTAGCTCAGCATATACAATTCGCTAGTTGGGTGTTTCAACAGTTGTGCACATGTAGCAGCTCAGCTGATGGTGAATCAACAATACCTGCATGTGCTACATCTGCACAAGCAGAAGAAGGAGGAGGTCTTATGGAAGCGGGACAGGAAGACAAAGAGGACTAGGGCAGCAAAACAAACGAGATTAGGGCAGCAAAGCGAATGTGAAGGACCTTCGTCAGACTTGTCATGCTGAGAAAATTGCATGCAGATTCCTGGATGCCTTACACTCACCAATGAAGACTGTGTCAGAGCCCCCAGCCATAGATGACATGCTTGCATGCTGAACTGCCCATTGTGCTACACCAAAGCAGTAAGCTTATCACATGCATTTTGGTTCTTTCTGAGCAAGGTGCCCAAGCATTGGGACACTATTGCCCCCATTAACATGCTGCTAGAAGCATCTTTTGCGCTTGTCATGCTCTGCTTTCATCTCAGCTGCATGTAGAGTGCGAGTTTTGAGTTTTCATGTGCATCTTGAGGACAGAAGACGCTGTGGTGATAGTCACAAATGATGGCATGAAGATTGTATGATTTGACTTTGATGAACTCTGCTATTGTTGGTATGCTTGCTGCTGAAATCAGAGTTTCACGAACACAGTCACTGAGCACTGCATGTGTGGGACCATGCAACAGACACAGATCCATCAAACAGCAGCCGTGAATCGCATGGATTACCAAATTGGGCTGCATGTTCCTACACGGCAGAAGTAGCCGACTGACCTCAAAGACAACAGGCTGCTCTCTGCAAGCTTGCAGGAAGTCATCCACATTCAGGCTGCCTGCCAGCAACACTGCTGAGCCCTTGAACAGCAGCTTGCGAGTAGACATTGCAATGCCGCCTGCTGCCTTGCTTGACTGCCACTCTGTCACCTGCATATGCTGGATACTTGTATGCAAGCACACTATTGTATCAAATCTTGCTGCAGCTGCCACTCTTGCCACTGATCTGACGGGTGCAGATGCGTCACAAGTTGTGACTATGCGTCAAACAGCAACAGCTCTCTGCGTCATATGGATGCACAGTTGCACATGCTGTCTTGCTGGCAACAGGCCAAAGTTATGTTTACAGCATAAAGTGCACCGCAGGCATGAAGTGCATCCAGAGGTGAAAGAGACATACACAGCACAAACGCCCAAAAGGCTGCAGCACAGAGCTGCAGCTGCTTTACTAGCTGCACAGGGCATTTCATGCTATGTACATGCATCACAGGAGGAGCATCATCCAGCTTTGTGGTGTGAGCTGCTCTGTACTGCAAAGCCTGCACACCAAGCTGCAAAGCAATGGTACAACACACAGGGTGTTGACCAACCTGAGCAGTGGTCTTGACTGGGCTGGTCTGCAGAGGTAGCCTGTAGCAAAGCGTCAAAGGATGGCACATGCAGTCAAGCTGATCAACTGTTGCTGGTGCATCTGGCACCCTTGTCACCTGCACAGTGTTGTTCACCAATACAACCCTGTAGCGTGACAATGTTGGTCTAGGGAACCTTGCACTGATATGCTGTGTGCATGTCTGCAGACACAGATCATGCATGTATGGTGTGTACAGACTGCAAGGCTTTATGGCAAAGCAGGCTGCAAGTGCGGCCAGCCTCTGTGCAGTGCAGTGCTACCAGATTGTATTAGAGCAGGTCAAGGGTATGTTGCAGGACAGGATGAGCTTTTCATCCAAATGCACACACAACCAATGCTTGGTCAGCATGTGCCAGAAGTATATTGCTGTGCAGCATTGATCTTTATTAGATGAATAATGGGACATGTTGCTATGAATCACTGCGCGATCGCAATGAAAGGCTGTGGTGTCGGCTAATCATGTATGCATGTTTCAGAAAGAACGGCCTGCGTGTCAATTTGAGCTGATCATGCAGTGAGACACCTGTGCACGTGCAGCACCTTGCAAGGAGTGAAGATGATGGGATTGAGCTGAGCTGCTAGAGCAGGGCTCAGCAGTGAGCAAGGCTGAAGAGGAACAGCAGCCAAAGCAGCAGCTGCCTCAGCTGCTGCTGCAGCTGCTGCCTTGGGGTCTGCTTTGGCCTTGGCAGCAGCTGCTTTGGCATCTGCAGGGGACAGGACGGGCGGACTAGCAGGAGCTGCAAACACCTGCCATTGGCAAAATTGTCCATGTTGACCTATGGGGATTGCACTTGCATGTTTGCACAATGGCCCACTGGTGTTGCAGTTCAACTTTAGAACCTGCAGACATTGACTTCACATGCAAGTTACAAAGCATGTGCAAGTTGGAAAGCACAATTGTTGCTGCTGCTGCTGCAAAAGCAAGGAGATGGCAAAGGCCTTGCTGGTTTTTCAAGACTTGTTGCTTGAGCAGTGCCTGGTTCTTCAAGACTTGTGGCTTGAGCAATGTGTGTACAGATGAAGGGTGGGCCAGGCTACAAGAGGTATGAGCTTTGCGTCAACCAGCTCATTGCTAAACTCAGCACAATGCATACACTTTTTCTGTTGCAGCATGTTCCCAAATGCCGGCATGCATCGGTCAGCAGTGTACTTTTGAGTCATTGCAGCTAGTGCCATGCACGTTGTCGACCGCTAGAAAACTTGGTGAAAGCGCACCTCTACATGAATTTGGACTGTGCTATAGGCCTGCAGTTGCACAGGCATTGTCAGACCCTTCTGCGGCAAGGCACAGACCAATGCTGTGTCACCGACAAGCAGAGGCGCCAGGTCTACTGCTAAAACATGCTGCTGATCAGCCTGCCAGGACCCTTCATCTGTCACAGCACCTTTGAATGCTTTGGCAGGCTTAGCTGCCGTTGGAGGAAGGAGAGTAGCAGCTTCTGCTGTCTTTATGGCAGTGCGGCTGGCAGCAGTGAAAGTGATGGCAAAAGCTGCATTGCTGCTGGCTAAATTACGCACAACGGTTTCTGTGACAGGAAGAAGGTGAGAGGAAGACCATTTCAAACTCTGCTTGTCAGGTGTTGCTGCAGATTCTGCAGCAGCTGCTTCATCTGTGGTGGTGCTGGGTGTGCTAATGATCTGTGGGGAAGAGACAGCTTCCCCGGTGGGCAGCACGTACGACACTTGCAGCCGTTGTTCCACTGTTGATGCTGCACTTCTGCTGTTGCCACTCTCTGCAATTTCTGCCAACACAGCTTGTCCTGTTTGGTCAACAGTGTCAGCTACTGCAGGAACAGCCTGTTCACATTGCAAAACAGCCTCGAGAGACACCCTGCAGCAGCAAGTTTTGCTCCATGCCAACCGGATAGCATCTCAGACCGATGGTGCCCTGGTCGTAAAGATCCTAACCTGAGCTGAATTGTGTGACTGCCGGCAGTACCGTCCATGATTAGTGCTTCTCCAAGCACACCGAGACCGGCTAAATTACCCGCGGCCGCTCCTCGAGACCTCCAGGTGCATGCTTCATGAGAGACAGAGAAGCTTCGTCGCTCTAAATCCAGAGTCTCGTTCGTGTTGATAAAGACGTGGCCTTCTCAGAGCCAGGATGTTGGAAATTACCGGATTTTGCAGCAACCCAGGGTTCTCTGGCTTCGTTGTGGTTGTAAACGACATCCACAGAAGTAATCATATTCCGCGTTTCGATTGTCGAACTGCGATATACATAGCGTAGTTGTCGAGTAAAGATACACACACGCGCTTCCCTATCTACCAAGATGACGAGTCAGATGGCGTTCAGATCAGGACCAGTGCAGTGTAAAGCAGGTCACACATACCCAAAGTCAGCTTTGTTGGGTCGTCCCAATCTTCTACAAGGTATGTAATATTCTGTGATCAAGTTTGCCGCCAGCAAGCGCGCCCGAGCGCAGCGTGCTGACTCGTTGTTGCTGCGCAGGCAAGACTGCAAGGACAGTCAGGCACCTGACGCCTGTTCAAGCAAGCTCGGTGAGTAGCAATCAAAATCATCGGCGAGGAAGCTGTTTGTACGCAATGTTTCAAAGGTTCAAGGCATTTGGGACAGGAGGTGACAGGTCCTACTTTGTTGCAGGACAACAAGGACCACTCAACAAGCCGCAGAAATTTGCTGCAAACGTGAGCTCGGACAGATGACTGTTGCAGACTGCTGCAACTGATAACAATATGCATGAATGTGCTGGCATGCGCATGTTGTGTTTGAACACTATATCTGTTTCTGCAGTGCTCTTGCAGCAAGTGTTGCAGCACTACCTGCTTTTGGTAGAGTTGGTGCAGCCAAGGCAGATGATGGCCAGGGAGTTGCCTCCTCTCGCATGTCATACTCCAGATTCTTG
>JAABUO010001848.1_pt1 | contig 26690 bp, 39 predicted proteins | sample 5559291 | NCBI WGS metagenome assembly JAABUO01 (sample SAMN10711878, study PRJNA513372) | rock metagenome | isolation source: Antarctica rocks | place: Antarctica: Victoria Land, Finger Mt sud
TTGCATGATGTTCTGTTGATGACCATGCAGGCAAATCCACAGCTGATCTATTTGACAAGGACAGTAGACTACGGCTTGATGACTCGCTGCACCAGGTCAGTGCCATCAGGGACTCGGATGAAGAGCATTCCATTGTAGGCCTCACATTTCGTCTGGGCAGACATACACCAGGTTGGTTGCCTCCTTTGCACTGCACATTGGCTGAAGCGCTGACATTGCTTGCGTTCCCTTTATCCTAATCTTTCCTGGAAGTCAGCCACATATCAGACTGATGCTTCACTGCAATGACACATCATTCCATGGACACACCAAGCTGCTCCCTACACACAGCATCTTGCAGCAGATTGCATGCTTGTCGGCTGTGTACAATGTACAATGTTCTTCTTGTTGTCCTTCTCTTCTTCCTCCTTCTCTTCTTCCTCCTTCTCTTCTTCCTCCTTCTCTTCTTCCTCCTTCTCTTCTTCCTCCTTCCCCTCTCTCCTTCTTCTCTCCTGCTCCTGGTCCTTCCCTCCTCCTCTTCTTGGGTACCACACCGTACACAGGCGATTGTGAGTAACAGCAGCAGGGAGCTGCATTCTACATCCTTCTGTGCAGGTGTTGGTGACCTGGTTATGGATGTGTTGTCACAGCTGCAGCGCAATGGTGGGAATGTGGCAGCCACACATGGCGCTCACTCTGTTGTTGTCTTGGGCCCTCCTGGCACAGGTACACCCTTGCTCAAGCTTCCAATTTGCTTTGTGTCATGTCATTACTCTAAAGCAACTTCAAATGACCATTGCTGAGTGGAGAAGTATCTTGGGATCAGACCTGTGCTGACTGTCAGTCTCTGCTTGGTGATCCAAGATATTGATGGATATCAAACATGGTGCATGGGCATTCAATATTCACAACTGTTGCAACCAGTTATCATCTGCCGCAGGCAAGACCACATTGTTGCGAGATATGGCCAGCATCTTGTCTGACAAGCTCAACAAGTATGTCATGGTCATTGACAGCAACAACGAGATTGGAGGTAATGGGTCAATAAGCCATCAGTCCCTGGGAGGAGCCCGCCGCGTGCCAGTTCATGATCGCGCAAGGCAACATGAAGTCATGCTGCAGGCAGCAAACAATCACAAGCCTGAGGTAAGACTGCTGTGCTGAAGTTGTGCCAGCAGTGACTACTGCAATGTGATGGGATCAGTTCAATGTCAATGTTATTATGCGACTGCTGGTACGTGTGTATTTCCATACCTAGCTCTTGGGTTTCACCTGATTGTCTGAACAGATCTGCAACTGTATGCTTACTCACAATCAACAATTCAGGAAAACATGATCGTTTGCACTTGCTGTCCTGTGCCTGCTGCATGCTGTCCTGATTTAGCCCTGCAGCAGCCTTTTTGAAACAGCACAATTTTCTGCTCGGAGGCAGAATGAGCAACATATTCATCCTTTGTCTGAACATGCCTTGGTTGCATGCTTGACCCCTAAGCCGCACGTGTATGTCAGGCATGAGTGTGTGCCACAGGTGATGCTGGTGGATGCTGTCAGCAGTGCTGAAGATGTCAAAGCAATTAAAAGTATCATTCAGAGGGGCATTCCTGTTGTGTGTGCTGCTGAAGCAACCTCCCTGACATGCCTGATGAACAACCTGGAGCTGAGAATGCTGGTGGAAATGTCGCAGCCAGACGCACTGTATGCTGCAAGCAGGTGTGATTGAAATCCAATCTTGCATCTGTGCTTGCTGTGTTATTGCTTGCTCAGGGACCGCATACTGTTTTGCTTATATTGAAGGGCACATTAGGCTTTCTTGTTCATTGGAGGATAGGCTTTTAAAGGGCCAAGAGTCACTGCTGGGATAATAGTAGTGACTTTTGACCCTTGATGATGCATGTTTGTCTATCATCAGCATGCATACAATGGACTGAGTGCAGCAAACATAGCATGCACAGCTATGTGATCAGCATGGTTCCAGCTGAAGCTTGCAGTGCTCAATGTTATTGCTCAAATGAATGTTGCTGCAGGAACCATATGTGTACCAGTGGAAGGCAAGAGGTATCAAATCTCTCACTGATTGAGGTCTTGGGTCATGGACACTGGCGACTGCACTATGATGTTCCTGGCAGCATTGATGCTACAGCCTCATACACAGCTTTGAATGCACAAACATGGCAGGTTACTTGTGCGACATGAAAGAAGCTCGTCTCAGAATGAAGCAAGCCTCAAATTGGGCAGCCATTGAAGCTAAGACCATGCAGCTGTGTTTGACTGAATTCGAAGACGCTGGAAACTTCTCTGGTAGATGTGGATTTTGATCAAAACTTTGGCCTGCCCTCCCAGCTATGCTGTATCTACAGCTAAGTGCCACGGTGTGTTACGCACGTACATGTGACTTGCATAAACAAGTTTTCGCATGATTTCATGTGGAAAGATAGGTGTGGTGGTTCCCAGGCTGTCTTATGTTTGGACAACGAAATGCAAGATACAATGTGCAAGCAAACACATCAATTGTATTTGCTGTATTTCCGGTGCATGTTGCCTACTGTGAGGCAGGCTGTTAAAGCAAAAACTGCAGCGAGAAAGTTGCTTCACAAAAAAATGAAATGATGCAGATAATTAAGAATAGCAAGCCAACCTCGATTCCAATGCAAAAGAGTTGCGTAGCAATGATCCAGCTGGAGACTTCTAGATAGTTGCCAAACATGTGTGAATGAGCAGAATCAAGGTCCACCTGTCATTGTGGCAGCATTTGTGTGGTGCCTACTGCTTACTCTGGTCCTGTATAATCAGCCTCGACGGCCCCAGCATCATGCACCGGAAACACAAGGCACACTTTTAGCAAGACTTCCCAGGCTGGTTAGCCATGATGACTTTGCATCAGCGGTGACTCTGTCAGGTGATTTGCATTCTGCGGCTTTGGTCTCAAAGCGAACAACAAGCTTGCCATGTTTGTGCGTCCGCAACTGAGTGCTGGGCTGCCTGCTAGCCAGCAAATCATCCACGCTAGATGCAACATGGGTGTGCACTCGCCAGCGATCATGGGACAAGACTTCAACCAAGCAGGTGAAAACTGGCGCCCCACGCCTTTCTGTCTTTGTCTTGCTGCCTGTGTGAGTCTTCCTGCAGCATTAATAGTTATCAGCACTGGTTGACTTGCTAACATAGCCGGTATCTTGCACTCTTTTGGGCTGCAACAACCCAGGTTGAACACCAGAGTACAAAACTGAGACGATTTGTGTCTGTTGCTGTAGCACAATAGGCGCATGAACGTACTTTGCCTGCATGTCTCCCACAACAACTTGATGCACTCCTCCCACCAAAGCATTCAGTTCCGGATTGCCAATCAGACTGCTCAAAGAAACTCCATGCGCAGTGCCAACCAGCATCACACCCCGCTGAGCTATGCTTTTTACAGCTCTGACCTCATCTGCGCTGCCAATCTCATCCACCACAATCACCTGCACAGAGTTGTGTACTGTCACTGTGTGTCAACGCCCTGCAAAGAAGATGACCTGCACAGCTTGTAAGTGTCAACATGCTCTTTTGACGTGATACAGAATGCAACGTTCAGTCTGCCACCGCAGCTGCATGACCACGCTTTGTTGATTGAGGGCAAGCCATCATCTATCTTGTGAAAACAGTGCCGGCAGGTTTGAAGACAAGGCAGTCCAGACCTATACCTGTGGGTTATGATTCTGCACAGCCTGTAGCAAGACCTCATGCTGCCTTGATTGGTCATGCACAGGCATGCGGCGAGCTTTGCCCAAGCAGCTGTGCGGCACTGCTCCATCACCTCCAATCTCATTGCTGGTGTCAACAACAACCACACGCTTGTTGGCTAGAAGACCAACAACATCTCGCAGCAGTGTGGTTTTGCCTGCAGCGCCATATTGAGCTGATTATTCATTGCGCAGCTCCTCCAAACTTCAAGCCATGAGTCCAGATGCAGTTTGCTTTAAAGAGTTTGACCAGCCCTTGTTCATAGCATAGGCAGCTGACCTGCTCTTCAGTCAGCATCACATTCATAGCAATCAGCAAGATATGCAGTGCAACATTGACTCACCCACGCCAGGCGGCCCTAGCAGCAGCAAAGATGAAGGACCGCTGTGCTGTGATCCCAGGTCATCGCCACTGCCTAGCTGTGCAAGAATGTCTAGCATCAGGTTGGCAACACCTACACAGCATGGCACATTTGTCAGCACCTGACTGCTTTCACCTGCTGCCATTGTGGCACTTACTGAGCGTGCAATAGCAGTACATGTAAAGGTAGGCGCAGGTTTGTCGCATGCCATGCAGCGCCCTGTAACTGCACACAGTCAAGCCATTCCAGTGTTCTTGTCTACCAAAAAATATATGTCTACCTGTTGTGCAATGCAGCACTGCAAAGACAATGGGAGAAGCATGTGGGCAAACCTGGCATATGTCTGCCCACACGGTAGGTCAGGCCAATCACAGAGCGCTGCTTGTCCCTGTTTCTGATAGCACTGATGCGGTGCAAGGTTCCCTCCACACCCATCCGGTTATCCTCATGGAAGGGGTCTGTGTCACTGTCACCTGACAACCATATGCAGGTCCTAAGAAGCTACAGCCTGTTCATACCTCTCATTGAAGCAAGTTCAGGCGTGCTTCAAGACACGCAGCTAACTGTGTCTAGAGCTGTTCTCAGTTACATGCGCAGCAAAATATCAGTCGCGGCGGATACTAGCTGATGCGCAAGGTATGCAAGTCAAGGCACAAGCGCCTGCGTGTGAACATCAATTTCTGGAACAGCAATCATTGAAAAGTGGAGCTGACTCATTATATTGCCACATAAGCACTGATTACAACTTTGACCCAGTGCTATAGCAACGTCACTCAGATCTCACCACAGTCAGCAGAGGCCACTAATTTGGCCAGGGCATCAGGGATGTCTATGCAGAATGGCAGCTCCTCTGCAGAGTTGTCACTGAACCTGATGACCACAGGTCTGCCCTTATCTCCCACCACCTCAACAAGCATTCTGTCGGGGAGCTGCCTGTGGCAAGAGGCATGTACACTATAGCTACTTTTTTAAACACTCTGGCATGTGGCGTTGCTGGTTTAGCCAGATGCAAGCACATAAAGTCCAACAGCTCTGCACAAAATAATCCGTGTGCACAGCAAAACGTCTACAGCCAAGCAGCTGCCATGAGGTCAAGCAGTCACAGATGATAGTCAGCAGTGTGTTGCATCACAGGTAGCCATTACTTGGTGTACCTGGAGCTAGAGGCCAGCATCTGTGTGTCATCGCCAGCGTCTGATTGTTTGTTCTCCAAGCACTGCAGGATGGCAGCCTTGGCAGCATCTGGTAGCAAGTTCAATATGGTCTGAACGCTGTCAGAACCTGTATCTGACTCTGCACACACATGCTACTCAGAACACATTTTTTCTTCATACCAAGTTGTACAAAGGTCAGCAGAACAAAAACAGCTGACGTCTGAACCACACAGCATAGTATAGAGTGTTTTCAGAGTGGGATATGGCTGCTGAGAAGACAAACAACCAAATGTGTAAGCGGTGTGCCTTGCACATGCAAGTTGGACTTTATCATCTTTCCAAAAGAAAACAGGAAGCACCTGTTGCTGGCAAGGCTGCTTGCATATGCAGCCCACTTGCTCCCGAGTCATCTTCAAGGAACTTGGTGAAGGACGCTTTGTGACTTGTTGGGTCAGGAAATGTCATCTCCAAGTCCTCGTTGAGGGGCAGCTGGACTTTAGCACTGCACGTCACGCCACCCATAGTGCACATAGCCCGTCACATGCAGGTTGAGTGGTACGCTGACATGCAGAGAAACTGCAGAAAATTTAGATGCAACCTTGGTATTGTGCCTATGTTTTGATGCAGGTTAGGGCGCCACAAGTTTAGCCCTTCAAATTGAATGCCAATGACATCCCAAGCACTTCAAGGGATGTGCGCTGATGTACAGGGCCACAAATGGCCAGATGAGGACACATAAGACAGACCTGTACAAGTGTGCTGATTTTGCACTGCTGCGGTCACTAGGCTGGTAGTCCCATTCACAGTAAGCTTGACTCAGCTTGCAAGCCAGGGCAGTCCCTGAGCTGCCCAGGCACCTGCTCAACTCCTCTGCTAGAAGAAGCAGGCAAGCAGCCTCTATACTGGCACCTTGCAAGACAACCCTGACGCAGTGAACAGCCAGCGGTGTATTCAATTGTCATGCAGCTGCAGGCTGTGATGGCTAGCACATTGTCTGCAATATGATTGTAAGAGGGAAGCAGGAATGACAGGTCATCAGGTCTTGAGGGTCTGTCAAGCAATGTAGCCTGCAAAAGGTCTAGTAGATGGTACCTTTACTTTGTTTTTGAGCAGCCTGAGCGGCCTGAGGCTCAATGCTGTGCAGCAAAAGCAAGTCGCCCAGCTCCCGCCTCTGGTGTCCCTGTGCGGGGTCAATCACACTGTGCATGTGGTCCAGCAAGCCTTGTGCCACCTGCAGCGACTCTATCTTATCTTGACATCACATTGTCTGTATGCTATTGGTCCCGACAGGCAAATGAACATGTGTACGCCAACATGCTCCACACATCAGTCATACATTCAAATGCACTGTCACTGGTTGCTTCATTGGTTCAGCGTGGGCTGGTGTAACAGTAGTACATCTTTGCAACATCACAAACAGAGTATGGGAGGTTGCAGAGCTCATGTTGCATCACACAAAGTGGACTTTGTGAAGATATTTGTACACTTGCACACCAATTTCCAGCTTGTAATGATGAGATGGAAGAGATGTTGACAAATATCTTATACAGTGACAAAAATCGTATATAGTGACAAAGACTTGTAGACATCGATTACAGTTCAGAGTTGGACCCTCAACAAAGTGCAATACATGCACTATGCTGTGTCAGGCAGAAAGGTCACCTGTGTATCAAACACACTCTGCAAAGCAATACCCTGTTGATAGAGCAGAGCTGCAGAAGGCCGGCGAGAGTCATGCAGAACCTTGACAACAGTTGTATCCTCCAGCAAAGCTTTCAGGCTTTGCATTGTTGTCTCAGCAAAAGGCTTTGCCACATCAAACCCAGAGTGACTGTCTAGGGAGTACACCTGCAGGCACAGGCATCTGATCACCAGTCACGTCTGGTGAGCTGTCCAATGCCTGTAGGGGTGTGACTGCAGGTGATGTCTTTGAATTTCAGGGTGTGCTTTGGGATGCTCGATGCTTGATGCTGTTGAAAGCGCCAGGCATAGGCACTGCATAGGGATTATGCTTGATCGTCATACACGTCATTTGCTTGCAACCAGTATGACGCCAGGTGTCTGGTCCAAGTACGCTCATCAGCAGCTAGCAGAGATGCAGTCATTGACTCATGCGAAAAACATCAAGTATTCCATGACACATACAGTGTCTGGGAATGAGTGTACCTGAATCCTGCTCAGAGTGTCGGCTTGCATATGGGTTGCTTGAGCCTTGCTACCTTGCTCAAACACACAGACAACTGACACTCTTCTGGGTAGCAAGGAGCAAGATTGTGCATTCTCCTGAATAGCAGACCAGCAACACAGTCATTCGAGTGCTTATGTTTGATCAGCCTGTGAACACTCAAGCTGCAGGGGGACACAAACAAATGCATACCCTGTACACGTGCTGCATTCATTTGTCCCGCATAGCTGGTACATGCATGGTGATTGAGCCATCGCAAATTGTTGCAGTCATGTCTGCTTTGTCATACTTGCTGGCCGGTAATGGCAAAGGCAGTATGCATGATTACCTGCTCACTGCAACTAGAGGTCTCACAGGAGGCTGCCTCAGTGACACGCTTTGCTTGCGTAGCATCTTCACTGCTAGACGTGCTCCACGCAACGCCAGGCAGAGGCCTTCTGACACCGTCACTAGCATCTGGGAGAAGAGCTGCTGGGCGCACGGTGATCTGCTTTCCGCTAGCACCATCTGCCGTCATCGGCATTTTGCCATCTGTATCAGCCAGACTGGTAGCAGCCAGGCTTGCAGCCAGGGCTGGACACTATGCTACTGCTCTTTGATGGCTGTCCAATGCTGCTGGAAATTTGCTGCAGAAGCTGACTGACAGAAGATGAGTGCTTAGAAGTTACCAGCTTGTCAAGGTTTGCTGCCACAAGCTCTGGCAGGCCAGACTGGGTGGTGCCCAACAGCCGAAAGTACTTCTGGCCTGTTGTGCCATGCAGCTTCTCCAAAAGTTTGCTCACTTTGGGACGCTTGGATGTCACTGTCTTGGCTACCAAGGACCAGGCAACAGGCCGCAACTCAAAACCAGGCTCTGCAACTTGTAAGCCATGATCCAGGCAAACTGCAGCTGTCTCCACAAGGTACTGGGCAGAACGCGGGTGACTCTTGCAGACAGCAGCTTTCAGCTTTTCCTGTGCCTCAGTCACCTACATCCATCAGAAGCCCTGCATGCTTGTTCTAGGCACACGGCATGTGCGCAACCTGTAAGCAAAAAGCATGAGCATCACAGCTGCTTGATCCAACTTGGCAATTACTGGGTGAGTTTGATGCGCATGTGATTCCTGACTGCAATGACTTACGTCTAGTGCTTTCTGAGCAGGCTGTGCTGGGCTGGGAGGGACAGACCCCACCACCTTTTGTTTCTTGACCTCAGCGTCAGCACCAGCTGGCAGCAGTGGTGCTTTGACCAGTGTCACTGTTTGGATGCTCTATATGAGAGCTGAAAGTGATGTGGTCCGGCCTACAGGTGTGATTATACTGCCGATGTTCAGAAGCACCAATGATGGCAGCTGTGAGGCTCCAAGCAATGTGAAGTACTTGACGCCCGTACTGGTTCTGAGCTTTGCAACAAGATTGCCAAGGTGCTTGAAGTGAGTCTTCACGCGAGCTGAGACTTGTTGGATGCTGACAGACCTTAGCTGCAATCCTGAAGGTGAGGCCTCAAGGCCAACATCAAGGCATGCTGCTGCGGTGTCAATCAACCATCTAGCTGTGTGCGAGCCATGACAGCTGCGTATTGCAGCTTGCAACTCATCTTTTGCATTGGTAGCTGCCTGCAACAGCAGTGAACAAGGTGAACAAAGCTGCCAGGCTTTAGTTGATGCAGATTTTGTCAACAGCAGGCCTGCATTGTTTGAGTTTGCTAGGCATGCAGGGTTGGAAGCTGCATAGCCTTTAGTCAGCATGCAGCATGTGCTGCATAATTACACTGGCATGCAGGCCTGGATGTCACCTGCTGGCTCATCTGAGGCAATGGCTTTGCCACTTCCCTGTCAGCATGGCTTGTCTGTGGTAGGTGGTTTGAATGCGGTTGGACTGTGCTATGGATGGCTGTCTGTGCCTGATGAGGTTTTGCAATGCAAGCTAATGCAGCTGAGACAGGTTTTTGCTGATGTGGCAAAATGATGGCATGAAGGTTGACAAGCAGAGCTGCTGGTTGGTGAGTGGATGTCACCACAGAAAAATACTTGCTGCCTGCCTTTCCCTGTAGCTTTTGCATGAGGTCAGTAATGTCTGGGCATACTGTTTTCACATCCTCAACAACCATGCTGCAATCTACTGCCATCAATTGCAAGCCTGTTTGAGAAGCCTGCAAGCCATAGTGCAAGCAGGCAACAGCTGCTTGCCTCAGCCACCTAGCTGTTGCTGATGGATGACAATTGCTGATTGCAGCCAGTAGCTGTGATCGTGCATCTGCTACCTGCATGCATGTGAAATTACAGGTGCTATTGTTGTCAGTATCGTTGTTTGATGTACCTCAGATTGCAAAAGAATGTGTGAAAATGTGCAAAGCCAGCATAGGCGTCTTTGAACGTCTACAGACACGGTCTGCGCAAGTGTTGCATGATGGCTGCATACCTCCATCAACGATCAGGTGCACACAGATCAAGCAGCCTCACAGTGTGCTTGCTTGCTTCAAGATACAAATCGCCATTTTCACTCAGCTCCCGCCACCCTTGCAGTGATCACTTCAGTAGCTTGACAGATCTGAGGAAAAGCAGGCACCAGGCACAGCGCTGCGGACCGCTGTTGAAGATGCAGTGAACAATGATGTGCTAGATGATACAACAAGTTCAAGTTTGAAAAGGCCGTAAGGGTAGAGTCGCAGCCTCTGATCAGCCCCCGTGTCTTCTCTCGAAGACAGTGCAGAACTAGGCAACGACTTGCAGAGGGCTAGCTCCACGTCTTTAGACGATGATCAGACCGACGCGTTCACTAGGCTGTGTTAATCAGGGCCCCAGTCAGCCAAGAATTGAGCCTGGTTACCTAGGACTAGTTACCAGCGCAAGCACGTGGTGCGTCCGCAACTAAGTGTTCCGACGTTTCGGGATTGAAGAGAGCAATCAATACGTTGTGAATCAACAGCCTGTGATCAGGCTACACAAACTTGTGTCATCAGAGGGCCGACGTATGAGGACACCAACGGCTGGCAAAACTCTATATTTACATCCTGTGATACAGCACACGAACACCCGCATGACAACTTATTGGGCAAGGGTGGATGTTTATCATCAGCCAACACAGCAATCTTAGTAGAGTATATACCTACTGCGTCAACTTCAAAAAACGAACCTCAATGTCATGACTGGTGACAACAAGCACAAAATTTGTCACACCGTGTGTCACACTGTGCATACTACATAATATTGGACAACATCACTGCAAACACCACCACTGATGTAGGCATGCGCCAATGCTTAGGCTAGACCTCATGCTGTCCATTCCTTGTCCAGCTGACAAAGCATGTACAACACAGGATACCTTAAGCATGGCTTGGTACATGATGCAGTCATCACAACAGACTGCTGTCTTGATGCAACACCAGTATGCCCACTGCATACAGACGTCACTCAGTCTAGATACAGGCAGTACCACAGCGTCAGAATTGCGATACAAGCGCCGTAGGTACAGGCGATTTTGTATAGGAAACAATTGCTGCCGCAGCTGTTCTATGGTCACTCTGAACATCTGACAGTCCCAGCTACAAGTAGTGGTTGACAAATCAGGCCATGTGCGCCTGCACAGGAGGGTAGGAGGCTCCAGGGTAGTCTGCATTGGCAGGCACTGCTGCCAGGCCAGCCTGGTTTGTTGGCACACCGCTGCCGTCAATCTGCACAGTTCACAAAGAGCTTCAGCATGATGCCGCCCTGCATGATGGTGGCTGCAGATCCAGGGCCAGAACCTCATGGCTGGCTGTAATTGCTAACCTGAGGGCTTGTTGCAGCCACTTCGCTGGTGTACAAGTCATCAAGCACCTTGCAGATGAACCTGAGTTGACAGATTCACGCCACAGGCCAATCAAATGTGACAGCCATGCAGCTGCACATGTGCTGCGAGGCTGACATCTGGCAAGACTTACTGGAACAACGACAGGGGTGGGGTGAGCGCTGTCCCCCTCAAAGCCCATCTTGGGGTTGTGAATCTGGTTCTCCTCGATAGCCCGTCCCTCCTCTTCACTCAAGGGCACAACCAGTCCCTTGGCCTTCCTGGCAGCCCTGATACGCTCCATTGGGTCACCAGTCTCGTGGGGCACAATCAGGTTGAGCACCATGGCCACCAGCCAGCCAAACACATAGCCAGTCTCCAGCACCAAGATCACACTGTCCCTGCATGACCAGCCACCAAAAGTCAGCACAAGTGTTGCAGTTGGCAGCCAACACTATCAGCATCAAAGTGCCCATCCATGTAAATGATGACAGGAGAAGTGCAAGGTGCAATCAACATTACAATTGTCAGAGTGCGCAACAGGCAAGACCCTGCAGCTGCAGAAAACAGTATTTGGTGATAATATGGTGTACCTGACTGCACGAACTCCTGAAGGCATGGTGGATGTAGCAACCCACAGATTGTCTGTGGCCCACCCAGGGTTGATGATTACACCAATGCCGAGCGAACATGCCACAGTGGCAATGAAACGGCGCCTTCTGTCAATGCCCTCATTCATCAACACCTGCAAACAATAGATGGCTTGGAGCTGCTTTGCATCAACAAACATGACAACCTTGCATCTTTGCAAGTGAGCATCACTCCTGTACAGGACAGCCGTCACAGATGTCTGTATGCTGTAGGTACTCTCTTTTTCATGCCATAGCTCTGCTGTATCAAGTTTCACTCTGTCTACATAAAGTCAGTGAACAAGAAAGCCTGTAGATGCCTGTCAATATATGATGTAACGACCTCAAGCAAGACCTAAGCAATCTGTCTTTGATAGACTTGCACAAGCGCCTAAAAGACAAGATGCAATGAAGAGAGACATCTCAGCACATCTTGATCGCATACCTTGATGCCAGAGATGGCAATAGATCCAAAGAGGAAGGTGGTGATGCCTCCAATCACACATGTGGGAGTGTTAGCAAAGAAGGCTCCAATCTGCAAATCAGACTCAATGCTGCACCACGACATTCGCTCAATGGCCTCACAAGTCAACGTATGAGGGCAATGCGGGACAGCATGTCACATGCATGTGGCTGGGGAAGCGCAAAGCATCTTCAAATGCACTAAAGCAGATGGAGATAGTGACTGCAAAGCAGATGACAAAGCGCAAGCACAGAGACAAGTCTCAATTCACTAGGCTACTAATAGCACTTGACAACTCAGGGGCTAAAAGGCAGCAACACCAGGATCTACCACACGGTACAACAAGGTACTCATGGGCATTGCAAATTTGTACAGTGCGGGGCAGGGGGGGAAGGGGGTTAGGGGGATGACCAGGAGCCTTGTGCAGTGGTATTACCTTTCCAAGGACTCCAAATAGGAACAGCCAGATGGCAGTGGCCACACCCGCCATACGCGAGGCACACAGGGTGAAGGCAATGATACCATTGTTCTGGGCAAACACATTCACTGGTGGTGAAGTGGCACAGCTGGCCAGGAAACAGTTGAAACCTGTGCATCAGTGCCAACAGCTTCAGACATCAGCAGTAAGGGACAGAGGTGGAGCCAGCACATGGCTTTGCTTGCAGTCTTGGGCCAACAGTACACTGGGCATGCATTAATGTAGGGGAGAACAGGAAAAAACAACAAAGCAGGCATTTGCAACAAGCACAGAAGTTAGATGACATACCATCTGCAAGCAGACATCCTTGAATCCTCTCGTCATGCCTGGGGCCGATCTGCTCAATGCCTGACGCTTCCTCGGTAGCTGTGATGTCTCCCACAGCTGTGGCAGCATCAGCCCAGTACCCAATGATGAAAGGCAAGATTGCACCAGGATAAATGCCAATATTGAACGTGTGCACCTGCATGTTCAGATAGCATGCTGAAGAGTGCTGTGGCTCAACATGGCTGCAAGATTATGTGCAGTGACCAGCACAGTCTAGCCACATCAGGACAAACCAGCTTCAGCTGCACTGCATAACCTTTCAAGCATTGGCACAAGCCATAAGCAAGACTATTGCAGAGGGGCAAAAGGCATTATCAGACTAGGGACAGTTTGTTAAAAGGCTTACCCAGAAGAAGGTGCCGGCTGGGGCAGCGTTGACAGCGGCCATGTCCACATACGGCTTGCCATCCTTCTTCACAATAGCAGCCACAGCATAGGCCATCAACCAAGCCAGAATGATCTGCACATCAGGCAGATGTCAATTACAACATGACATTAGCTGGATTGTGCACGGACCTCTCAGTATAAAAAGCCTGATGAGCAGCCTGGGCCAGGAGAAAGTGCAGCATCAAGCAATGCTGCCAGTCTGGAAGTCCACAAGATACAGTAATTCCACAGCAGTGGCAATACAAAGTACGGTGCGTCAAAGGCAGCAGCACCCTTGTGCAGTAGTGAGTCACAAAACCATACTTTACTACAACACTGAAGATTGCACATGATGCGTGTGAGGGCTTACAGCAGAGTTTCTGGCAAAGGGTGAGCCAAAGGTCTCCAGCAGGATGATGAACAGGAATGCCAATCCACCCAGACCCTACAGCGCAACAGAGCCTGAAAATGGGCGCAGATGCAGTAAGAATGAACTTTGTCTTCCTCCTGGTGGCAGGTGCAATACACTACAGCAAGCGTGGTTGACAATGCACTGCGGCAAGTGTGCTGCATGACGTGATGCTGTGCAGCAAGAGGGCTCTTGCACAAGAGTACACAGGCATTAGGCCTGACCGGACTCCTGCCGATGTGCCCGATGACCTACTGTCTGCAATCATCAACTAAGGCTCTCTACTGTGGCCCATTTGGTAAAGCACAATGTAGACACACAATGCAATACATGATCAGCTTATAAAGATGCTGATTGGCAAACTGGCTACTAGCAGCTTGTTCAGCAGCGGTGTGACAAGGTGAGAAGCAAGCATGTCCTGAAGGACATGAATGACACAGAGATGAGTGAGCAGCTGACCAGGTACTCGCGAGAGCCAAAGGGAAGCTCCACTTGGCCATTGCCAGTGCAGTTCTGAGGCAGTCCAGTTGCTGAGTTGAGCAGAGAGCATCCACCACCCCAGTCCTGAAGAAAGACAATACCAGCCTCAGTGCTGCTGAAAGCCAATAAGCCCGGTATTTCACAACACAATAAGACGTAAAAAGAGCATGCAGACACCCACAAAACTGCTTGCCACTTGGCACTCACTGTTACAAAATACACTGAAGAGCCAATTCCAAAAGGCTTCTTACCAACCACTGACAGCAGAGGAAATGTCAGTTGAAGACAACAGACTGGATGCATGTACAGGCACACAAGGTACTCACCGAGATACCAGCAACACCAATCAAGGTGACTCCGACCAGGAAGACAGTCAAGCCAGCAATCCAGGTGGGGAACAGCTTCCTCAGCACTCTGGGGGGCAGGAAGGAGATGAGAGTGGTGGCAAATGAGCACACCATGTTGGTTCCCAGAAACTTGCCGTAGGCATCATTCCAGCTGTATCCTTGTGCCTGAGGGCCACAAAACAAGAAGCTGTCATGATGACTTGGCATGCACAGGAAAAAGATAAAGCACTCTGGCGCAGCCAAAGAAACATCTGACAGGATGACTTGAAGCGTGAAAAAGCTTGCATGCAGTGCACTGCATCTGCTGTCACCAGAGGTCCAAACACACTTGTGAGGACAAGGTATATGGAAAGTGACAAACCTGGAGGTTGCTGATACTGTTCAGCCCAACCACAATCTGAGTGGTGGTGATCCCCAGCACCGAGACAATCCCCGTTCCGTAGTAGTACCGTGTAAAAGGCAGCTTGAACCGCACAACGTGGAAGAAGGTGCCAATACCACAAGCCATCAACGCAACAGAAGTCAAGTCTGCAAGAGAAGGTGAACATTTTTGCCTTGGAGGAATTGGCACTACTGAGCTGCTGGATGCAATAAGTGTGTGTGTCTGAATGAAATGGCTATGCTGCAGCCTGGAGCTACTGAGAGCACAGAATGATGATGCAGCAAAACGCGTTGCTTGCCTGGTGGCTTTCTCAGACAACTAAGTCAATGTTAAACACAGATGGACATCCTGGACGTTCCATCATTGCATGTAAGGCAGTTTCAGTCTGCACTCAGCATGCCAACAACAGCTAGTAATGCACTAGTGCATGGCAGTACAGCTGCTTACATTGGGTGATGTTGATATTGGGGTTGGTGGATGCCACAATGATGGGTCCAAGCACAATGCCTCCTGTCATGGCCAGAGCATGTTGCAGGCCCATGATTGCAGCCAGCAAAATTGGCAATGGCTCATTGACAGCAAAGAATGGCGGCAGCCTGTCTGTGGTATCCTTTCTGCAGTAAGGCCACTTGGGCTGCAACCAAAACACGGTAAGCTTAGCAACTGTGCGACTGGATAAATGTTGTCCACTGTTGGTAAGCATACCATACACTCCGCAAGCACAAAGCAAGGCCTGAAGAGGCCCTGACTCCTGCAACAGCACCCTTGTTTCACAAGTGCTTTCTGAAGCTCACCATAAACAGATATTTGTAGTCGTAGTCGCCAATGAAAACATCTTTCCAGCTACCGTGTGGGATCCAGGTCGCCCATCTTACTTTGGGCAGTCCGCCCACCATTGATGCTTTATGCCACGCCAACAAGCAACAGGGTCAGTTCCCGAGCGCAGGAGGGAAACGAGGTGCAAGCCTCCTGCAACAGAAAGACAGTCAACTTTGGCTCGCAGGCTGGCAAGCTTTATGCAATCGGTACCACACAACAATCACGCTTGTGAACGGCTTGCGACGATTCAGCAACATGCGTGCGTCAGAAGAATGAAGACCGGGAGGTCGAGATACGGATAAATATACTGGATACATGACAGGTTACGTCATCTACACAACACATCCCGTTGTACAACGTGTGCTTTTTCATAGCTCGGACTGAAAGATAAGTCCTTGACTTGCAGTTTCTTCATCGACGGCAGTTTATATATGCTATCCGAAACGGGTCAGAACGCACAGATCCAACCAACCTGCAGCAGCTGTTTATCGCAGCCCGTCGTCTCCTGACGTATTGGCAGTCGCTGCGCTGCACAGACCACTTTGTCTCGGCACAAAGCTTATATCTGAGTGGGAGCTCACCGAGGAACCTGTAACGCGTCTCCTTGCCAACTTTGACGTCAGTGAACGATCTGACTAGGGACCACTTTTTGATATGTTTAGTAACATGTGAACAGACTAAGCAGATCTCATGACTAACTTTGTGAGTAAGGGGCCGTTCACGCAATGGCCTTGGCCCCTGACGACTTGGGCACTTTATGAGCCACTTTTCACTTGCTTTTGCTGCATCCTTGATAGATTGGATCTCAGATACTTTCCCAAGGATACACTAATTTGCAAAGCTTGGTGAAATGCCTGGATCATAGAGGTACTGCATCAGATACAGTATGCAGTCAAGCAAGGTTGTGTTAGGCTGCGCAATGCATTGAAATGCATGTCGGAGGCTATAGTTACAGTCATGGAGAGTAGAGTCGCTGACTGAAAAGCTGCTGAGACAACAATCATGGCGTCTGCTACTGCCTGTTAGGGCAAGGCTGACACTCCCGACGGCCGGCCACGAGCGCAAGCACAACTCATGTAGAGCTGATATTGGAGGTTGTGTTAGTGGTTATACCTATATCAGCAGAGTTGCTTTTGCTGCATGCGGAGCCAGTGTGATTTTGCATGCACTCAAATACACACCCGACAATCGTCCCGATCTGCCCACAAACCTTATGGCATAAAGGTCTGTTTGAGATTATGCATATGATGCATGCTAGGAATGCTACGGCTCTTCAAAGATGAGCTGTGCAACATGAGCTGTGCAAGCCGTGCCTTGACAACATAATTGACCCTTGCATCGTTGTTTGTGCATGTGCTTCAGTGGGACCAACATCAACTCATCACTGGGCACCATTTGCTGCATCAATGTAGACAGCACTAGTTGCTTACGTCACAGAGGACCCCTTCAAAATTCTAGGTTGCGACTATTGTTTGTTTGCGATTTGGAAGTGCGTTGAAGCTTTTGATGCAAAGCAACCCCGTGCAACATCAAACTGACCATACTGCAGTTGCGACCGTCGACTGCCATCCGCGGGTGGCGCTTTGTTCAAGTTAGGTCAAACAGATGCAACCTTTTGCCTAGCCCGATCAGGAACTTGGGCGAGAGTGCAACTTATCGGTTTCCAAAATGCGCTTGGTCTTATGGTATTGACCCAGTAAAGAGTCGCTGCCACAGTGTGATGGCCCAGGCAGGTCAGCAGCCCTCTGAAGAGGTGCATGCAGAGCCACAAGGCATGGAAGAGGAGGCATGGCTCTTGACATGTTTGCAAGAAGTCCCGAACATCAGCAAATGTTGGCTCAGACCTGCTCATGCAGGCGGATTGAGCTTGACGGTATGGTGACCTGGCTGGCTCATAACTCGTGCCTGCTGCTCCTCTGAACATATCAATTTCTGTAGAAATGATGATGTTTGTTGAGCAGCTTTTCTGTGCACATGCAACATGCAACACACGAGACGCAAAGGCTGGTCTGGCTTTGCGTGCTTGTGTGCAGAAATGTAAACATAAGCATCACATGCAGATTGTGGTTACACCTTGACACAGGTACAATATAGTCAGCGCAATCTGCCCGGCAACAGTCAGAGGAAGTATGCGCAGACAATGCATGTCCCCAAAGGCTTCTCTGGAGACCACCAGGTCACACCAAGCTTCCCACTAGAGCTCAAAGATGTGCAAATGCTGTCAGTTTCACCCTCAGGTCAGCACTGCCTGCTCAACTACACAACTCACATACCTGTGCACAGCAGCAGTATTCTGCATCCCAGGATTTCAGGTGATGCTCATTTAAATGTGCCCACATGGCTGCAACTTTCCAGCAAGCGTCTTGTTGCTTTTAAAGCAATGCTTTATACTTGACTTTCTCATTACTTGGCATCAGCAGTAGCATGGGGGTGTAAGTCCATCACAAGCAAGACAATAAAATATGTCATGCAGGGAAACGTACACTAATTGTGCGTGGCGGAAGTGAGGGTAACAGCTGCAGCCTAGAGATATGGATGGGCAACAGGGTGACTAAGGAGCTGCTTGTGCCCAAGAAGCAGCATGGAGGGGTGTACAATGATGGCTGGTTTGGCAGTGGCGCTGCCTGGAGCCCTGACGAGTCCCGGCTTGCCTATGTTGCTGAGGTCAGCCTTCCTGTAGCAACCACCTCTTCTTGTCAAAAACTTCTTGTATGTTGCAAACACTCATACTGTTTCATTACGTTCCTGCCTAGACATCCTTCTATGCTTGCGCATGAGCTTTGCATAAGTTTACAGTCTTCACAACAAGGTCAAGAGTCCTTCTCCATCATGTTGCATGCAACAGGGCATGACTGACAGGGCGTGATGAATGCAGGCACCTGCAGCTTCACAGACACCATCATGGGGAGGTCTGGTCAAAAGCTCCAAAAGCAGCGGCGATGGGGACGAAAAGGATACGGCTGGTCCCAAGACCTGGAGAGGGCAGGGTGAATGGCAGGTGCCCACCCAGTGCCCCCCATGCTTGCCTGCCTACTTGTGTTTATATTCCCAGCCATTCTGCACCTGTATAAGTACGCTTCACTCGGACATGCCAGCTAGTCTTGCTGTTGGCATTCTTGCTGTGCGTCCATCATTCCAGCCTTTGAGGACATGTTTCAAGGATGTATTCAGTCTGTGATCTGCTGTCTTTGCACCAAACAAAACAGCAGTGTCTGAGCACAAGATATCCTGACCTGAGTTGCCTACTTGTTGCTGCTGTTTGTACAGGAGGACTGGGGAGAGCTGAATGTGGGCAAAAGACCGCCCTCGCTGTTTGTGCTGGACCTGAAGCGTTTGAGTCTGAAGCTTGTCGAGGGCTTGCCGCAGGACAGCAGTGTGGGTCAACCAGAGTGGACTCCTGATGGTATGCATGTTCTTCACATCTCCTGTACAGCTCTGCCCTGCCCTGACCTGTGACTTGAGATGTAAGTGATAGTGTGGCTGTTGACAGTGCATCTGAAAAGCTTCAGGCATACATTCTCAGCACATGTCGGTACAAGCTCTGCTGCTGCATACAGTGAGAGGCTGCTACACCTTGCTGCTGATCTGCTTCAAGTGATTTTCCACTGAAACATCCGCTGGTGCACCCTTGACAGTTGACGGTCAGGCTGAGCACATGCTCTGTTGCTGCTGATATGCCACTTGCTTATCTTTCTTGCTTACCTACAGGCACGTCTCTGGTTTGCACCGTCTGGTTCCACAAGGCTCACAACTTCCCTACAATGCCGCAGCGCCTTGGGATTGTATATTGCATGAACCGTCCCTGCTCCCTCTACAGCATCAAGGTTCCCTTCACCTGCAAGAACAACACTCCCTCAGACTTGAACCCTCAGGCCAAGTGCTTGACAGAAGGCTTGCTCAGTGCAGCAAGCCCTAAGTTTGCTCCTGGTGGGGACAAGCTCATCTTCCTGTCCCATGATGCAGCTGCCAGCAGCGGAGTGCATCACGCCACTGCAGCCCTCAAATGCCTGAACTGGTCCAAAGGTCGGTGTTGCTCTATTTTGATTTGTTGCCTGCGCAGCGATGGCAGCACAAATGCTGTCACACTCATGCTACTGCAGCCCCGACTGCCTGAAGCGGTTCAAATGTTAGTTCTGCGCTGTCTTGTTCTATTACTGCCTGCTTTGCAGAGATGGCAGTCTAAATGATGTCACACTGCATGTGCACATCCTGATCTTGGTGCAGATGTGGTCCTATTGCAGCGCAGCGTTCGCCTTCTGAGTGATGTCAATGTTCTGTGCATGCCACTGCTGTACCACTTGATGCAACGCATAACACTGCATCTCTATTCTGCGCAAGTGACAACATGTGACTGACGTGCAGAAGGTGCACAAACAGCTGTAGGGACTGTGGTTGAGGTTGTAGACAGTCCTAGCTCAGATGATGCCTTCCCAGGGCTTTACCTTGGGGCCCTGCCAGAAAGCCCTTTCCTTGGTATGATATGGTTTCCCAGTTGACGTCAACAACGCTTGCGCTTTGCTGGTTGTTGACCTTTCCAGCTGTGCTGTGCTGTGCTGTGCTGTGCTGTGCTGTGCTGTGCTGTGCTGCGCTGCGCTGCGCTGCGCTGTGCTGTGCTGTGCTGTGCTGTGCTGTGCTGTGCTGTGCTGTGCTGTGCTGTACTGTGCTTCTCTGTGACGTGCTGTGCTAGCCTGCCTCGCCAGAATTGTAAAACCCTGTGATATTTCCTTCTTGAGCTATTATTGTTCAAAAGCTGTGCACTCTGATTATTTTTGGGGCCAACAGGCCACTGCCACATTCTGCTGTGTTGCCTGCTGCACTGCACTCACAGCTTGCTTTGCTTCTGCTGTTGACATGTCACCATCGTCTTGACTGCATGCAGACAGCAATACACTGATTGTGACCTCTCAGTGGCGCAGCAGCATCGCAGTCTTGGCAATCAGCCTTGACTCAGGCCATGTGCAGCGCATGAGCCAGCATGACACAGACAGAGCCTCCTGGGCCTTTGCTGCCACATGCCAGGGTAAGCACACACGCACTGTCCGATTTTTTTTGTCGACTTGATGTCCTCACCTGTAGCCACTACTTATGCAGACTGCTTGATTCTGTGGCAGAAGCATGGGTATGACAGATTGCTTGCATGCTTCATATATCACGTTCTATGGCAATGTGCATCATGCACAGCCTGCAAGCATGCTGTCATGCTGCAAACAATACAGCCACACCAGCAGTTTGTCTGGGACGTCAGCAAGTGGGACTGGATGACGACGCATGACATCATTTGTTGTGACCAGGCAGAGCCACACTGTAATGCATGCATTGGCACCGCTGAAGAACTACCATTGCAGGGAGCCAAGCTGCAGCAAAGCTTTGTATCACGACCTTTCTTGCTGCTTGCAGGATCGGTTGTTGCTGTGACATCATCTGCACATCACCCACCCAACCTCCAGTTTACAACACAGGCTGCCAGTAACAGCCCTGGCTGGGTGCCCTTGGCCCTTGAAGGCAGCTGGCCTTTTGACAAGGTTGTCGAGCAGGCGCTGCCCAAAATGCACCATCAAGTCCTCCAGGTGCACATCTTTGTTTCGTGCTACTCTGGGAACACCCTCTGCAGCAGCTGCTCTGCCTTTCAGCTCTTGGTTGTGCCAAGGCAATTCCATAAGTAAGATGTCTTTGGTGGGTTGTACTGCTAGTAGCTGAGGGAGCGAGATTACCTTTCTGGACCACTGCATGAGTCACTCGCTAGTGACCAGCTAGAGCAGCTGGTCAGCAGTGACAAGCTGACTTTGCCACTGTCTTCAGCCTAAAGAGCTGCTGTGTAGCAAGTCTTGCTAACCCTAAACTCTATATAGCTGCCAGTAAGAGCCAAGTAAGTGCTTTGATTTGCTGCTGATCTCATGTATGAAATTTACTGCAGGTGAAAGCCACTAATGCACCAAACTTGCCTGTTGAGGCGGTTTTGATCACTCACAAAGACATCACCAGTCCCCGCCCAACCATCCTGATGCCGCATGGGGGTCCCCACTCCTGCTACCCCACCTCATACTTCTCTGGCTACACCTTCTTGGTCAGCCTGGGCTACAACCTGGTGCTGGTCAATTTCCGCGGCTCTACAGGCTTTGGCGAGGACTCGATCCAGTCCTTGCCTGGCAACATCGCCACCAATGACGTTCTGGACTGTATGGCGTGCTTGCAAGCTGCTATTGAAACAGGTATCTGTCTGCATCAACTTGTCAAAGTGCTGCAGCCCTTGGCATGGACACGCTGCGCTTGCATACATGCATGGCATCAAGCGTACACACATGGTTGGTTACCATGCATGAGCTTGAACTGGGCAATACTGACATCCCTGTTGCAATTACTGAGGGTCAATCTTGGATGGAGAAACATATTGAAGCTTTGCCCTTGTATGAAAGCAACCATCAACAAAGGAGGCTGACTGCAAATCTGATGTGTGCCGCTGATTGATGCTGCGTTCCACATGTGTAGGAATGGTGGACAAGGACAAGGTGGGTGTCATGGGAGGCTCACATGGCGGCTTCCTAACAGGCAATCTTGTGGGGCAGTACCCTTCATCTTTCAAATGCGGCGTGCTGAGAAAACCTGTCATGGATCTGGGGCTCATGATCCACTGCTCAGACATCCCAGACTGGTGCTACATTGAGGCCTTTGGGTCCAAGGTGTGCAGTGACCTGACACTGAGGGCTCTGAATTTATCTGCATCCATACGGCAATAGTGCAAAACTCCAATGCATGGCGCAAATGCAAAGACAGCCTAGGATGTTTTTGCTGGTCAGATGCGCTCAACTTGAGGCCACGTCGTACATTGTTTGCCGGCTGTGTATTATTGGTTCTTCTTGTGTCATGCATCATAATAAGATGCATTCTATTCTCGTACACTGAGGCGCATGATTTGAGACAGATGTCAGCACAGCTTGCGGATGTGACATGCGATGCTGGTTGACTGGCATGCGGTCAAAGCAGACAATGCTCATGTCACATGTTGCTCCTCAGCCTCTGTGCTGCCATGACTGTTCTGGTGTTCAATGCTACCGTTGTTGTGCAGGAGGGGCTGCGCAGAATGCAGGTGAAGCCGACGCTTGAGGACCTCAAGAGGTGGAGAGAAGTGTCCCCAATAGCTCATGCAGACAAAGTGACAGCTCCACTGTTCTTTATGCTGGGTGGCAAGGACCAGCGGGTTCCGCAGCGTGATGCCAAGCAGTACTTGGCAGCCTTCACAGCTAGACAAAATGCACCGGAGACCCGTGTCATTGTCTTTCCTGAAGACACGCATGCTCTCGACAAACCACAGACAGAGTTTGAGCAGTTTCTGAATGCTGCTTGGTGGTTCAAGCGGTTTCTGAAGTGATGCCCTGCCTCAATGTTTTGCCAAAAAGTGGTCGCCCAGTAGCACTATTATGGGTTTTATTTGCATTAAGGAACTTGCATACATAGACCTCAAGTATGATACATTTCATGTCAGAGTGTAAATGGTTTAGCATTTGTGAGGACAGTAATTGCAATTTAATGATCGCAATCCTTGGTGACAGGTGATGTAAAAATAACAGACAGGTCTAGTTGTGTCATTTTTTTTACATCTGATACAAATCATGACTGAGGCTGATAATCTCATCAGATCTGTCTAGTCTTCGTCTAAAACAGACAATTTCAGGCTGAAAGCTGGCCACTGCACTGGCTACCCTGTACGTAAGGTTGTCTCAACTGCATTGGCCCTAGTCTGCAAATCAGAGTCTATGCTGATCCAAACACTGTACATGTGCACTCTGCCTACATTCAGTGAGACACACTACAAGGACAAGTAAAACTGCAAGTGCTGTCACACAACTGCTGAGACACTGACACAAACAGTGCAAGCAATAGAAAGCAATAAATCTACAGGAAGCCTCGTGCTTAAGCATGGTAAAAAACAGCATACACAATGCGGCTACAAAGCCCACACTGCTTGACCATGGCCAGGCTGCAGCAAGCCCCTGATCTTCAGGGATGGTGCCTCTTCACACAGGTGGCAGCCATCCCCCACTGCACACCTCATCAATACACAAGCAATTGTCCATCCCAGTTTTCAGCCTGCACAACCAAGAAACACTTTGGTGCTCATTGGGCAGCATTGTAAGCCAAGCATCAGACTACAAAGACCTCTGCCTTATGGGTACAACATGTGCAAATCTGTGGGAAAATGTGTGGTGAGTCTGGATGGACAGCTAGCTACACATCAGTCAGCTCCTGTTAAAAGCACAGCTACCTGGCAACGGACATAAGCCCTGCAGAAGTAGCAAGCCTCCTCAGCTACGTGCACAGGCACAGGGAAAAGCTTGTTATTGGTTTGAATACCTTTCAGGGTCCTCTATGTCCACGATCTCACTGATCATGTCAGGGCCATTTGACTCATTCACCTCAGCCTGCCGCTTGAAACACTTCTTGCTTGCTTTACCCTATAATGACCAGCTTGGCTGTACCCTCTTTTGGCCTGCCAGCTTTGCCAGCCTGCAGCTTAGACTGAAGAGCTGATAACGAAGGAGTCTTGGGACTCCTGCTCCCTGCAACTATCAAAAAAGACTTAGCCTTTGCAGCCAGCACAGTCATCCACTGGGCTGCTGCATATTCTGCAGTAACTGCAGAGCAGCGATATGTAATTCACATAGTCCAATTGACAAACCCAAAGTTTAAATATGCAGTTATGCATGCTGGCAGATATCAGCTGCTCAGTGCTGTTGCATCACCACAACACAATACTTTATATACCCTGCAGCCATGCCTATCATGAACGAGCACTTGTGCACCATATTGTGACTTGCCTTTGACATGGACATGCCAGCCAAGTCTGGCATATCACCAGCTTCCCCAGGAGGCATAGACGATTGAGCAGACTAGCTCAAGGTTCACCATGCTGCCGCGGTTACACATGGAGGCCGTTATTTGTGCCAGCCTGCTCTTCTTGCCTGCACTCACAAAATGTTGTTCCTTGCACAAATGGGAAAATTATGTGAGTGTCATGAGTGCATAACCAATGATAAATAAGGCTTGATCACAAAGACACAATGAAGCTGGCAACGCCATCTGCCAGCTATGCACAACCAGTACTGCATGGACTGCTTGATGAGGCAAGAGACTGTAAATGCAACAAGTGTGAATGCAACAGCAGTAACAAGCAGCAGCGCAAGCAATGGCTGAACATCAAGAAAAGCCAAGTACACGGTCTAAGTAGCTGACAGCTTTTGCAGCAGAGGCTTGCAGTAACTGTTGCTGCCATGTGACTGATGATCATCAATCAGATGGCAGCTCTAGTGCTGGGTCATCAACAAGCTCCAGACATGGTTGCAACATACCTAGTAATTATTCCTTTTGCAATGCAACTTTGTTTTCAAGTCGGCAGCGGCTTGCTCACACACGTCCCCATCAAAGTGTGAGTCCTCCTTGCCAGCCATTTGGACCGCCGGCAGCTTGTTCAGCTGCAGCAAACAAAGCAGTTTAGTAAGCTCACAAAGCAGCTCAATAAGCGTGGTAACACCACGCACCTCCCTAATCAACATGGCAGCTTTGATATGCTGCTTGAAGGGTTTTCTTTTCTTTTCTTTCTGAAACATGTTGTGAACTGGCTACAACAGCAATAAGCTCACAAATTTGTACACTTGACATGTGTCAGGCGGTGACACAACTCGCCTTGCGATCGCACTACGCCTGCTTGTGCAGATCTGGATGTGCAAAAAGATGTATTGATCCTGTTGTCAAGATCCAGTTACTACATGCAGCTTGGAAGTAAACTTAAGGCACAGATGCACTGATCAGGATTAGTCATGTTGGTCACTGGAATTATCTAATTGAATGTCCTAGCCGAGCTGCATAATCACACACATCGTGCTCAAACTTGACATTGCAGTGAAGTTAACCCAACATGCAAGATTCTCACCTGCCTTAGCATGGTCAGTAGTTTGCACGGTGTGTGCATGTTGCATGACAAACTATACTTCAGTACATATCAATAATACTGTCCACTGAGCACAAGTGATGTGCCAAGCAGTTTGCTCTCTCTTGCTAGAGTACACAATCTGTTGTCCGCTTAGACTTGCATTTGTCAAAAACATATGTGTAAAGGTGAAATTCTGAGCTGCTGCCTCACACAACTCATGCTTCAATGTCTGACAAAAACAGACTCTCCTTAGTGCACCTTAAAGAAGAGTTTCCAAAACAGTGTTAAGCTATTGTGCTACTTGTTGACTCATTTGCTGCAGCTGCAAGCAAAGCTGGTTTGAGAATATACTTTGCTTTTAATGAGTGATGAGCCACAAGGCTGTCAAGTAAAAAGGTACTTCAAAAACATTAATGTTTGCAGCAACAAATCCAAGTGCAATTGCACTCACAAAAAAGGTTTAAGGAAAAGGTGACTCTGAGGTTTGGCTGAACCAACTCTGGGGCTTGTGAGGGTGGGCTCTAAGAGGACTGCATGAGATGCTTGTCATGCTGTCACCAGCTGGCCTGCAGATACCAATGAGAACTCTTGATGCATTATCATTAAGGTAGTACCCTATGTCTTTTGGAACAAGTCTCGCAGTCTAAGGAAACGGATGCATATTCTTGAGCTTGTTAGCAATACATTTGGCGTGGACTTGCTGAGGCAAGCTGCAGCCTGCAAAAGCAATTAGCCAAAGGCATCACTGGGAGCGCTTGAGGACTGAAAATCTGATGCTGTGTGCCACTGCTGCTTGGGATCATGACACAGCCAGTGATGGCAGTGGCAAGTCTGGTTGTGGCCAGCAAGCATGGCCAAGCATGGTGGGAGCAAGCAAGATGCATGTAGTGGCTTACAGCATCTTGTAAAGGAGCTCGCC
>JAABUO010001850.1_pt1 | contig 26666 bp, 28 predicted proteins | sample 5559291 | NCBI WGS metagenome assembly JAABUO01 (sample SAMN10711878, study PRJNA513372) | rock metagenome | isolation source: Antarctica rocks | place: Antarctica: Victoria Land, Finger Mt sud
TTCAAATGAATATAATCAAAAGCAAGTTTTACATCATTCAAGTTTCATATCTAGAATTAATAATCATCATTGAAAAAATCAAGATGAATTCTTTTAAGATAAACATCATTGTCAATTGATTCATCTTGATCAACGTTAAAGACATTCAAAGTTTTCTAGATTTCACGAACTTCTATAGAAGATTTATCTATGACTATAGTAGAATAACTATTTCGCTCACTTATCTCATCAGAAAAAATGTATTCTTTGTCTGATTTCAGAAATGTCAGATTGCATTCAACACTCTTAAAAAAGTCTTCACTTTCAAGATTATTCTTTGTCACTATAATTCAGATCACAAGATTGTGATAGAAATCAATGCTTTAAACTATGTATTTGAAAACATTCTTTCTCAGTACGATGAGAATGAGATTCTTTATTCAGTCGCTTACTTTTTGAAGAAGCATAACTCAGTCGAGTGTAACTACAAAATCTACAATAAAGAACTCATGATCATTGTTTGCACTTTCAAGAAATGATGATCAGAACTTAAAGATTTTATTTATTCTGTCAAGATGATCATGAATCACAAAAATCTTGAGTATTTCATGTCAATTAAGCAATTAAGTCATCATCAAGCTCGTTGAAATGAGTTTCTGTTTAGATTCAACTATTGTATTGCTTATCATTTTGACAAGATTGATGATAAGTTGAATGCTCTGATACGTCACTCAAAAAATCTTTCTAAGAAGAAAAATACATTTGATTCTTGACATCAATATCAACATCAAATAATTCTGAAAACTTATGTTTTAAATCTTAATATTGTTGAGAATCTCACTCTTGACATCTTTAACATCAAGATCATGAAGCTTCAGTCACAAATCATCACTTTAGATTCAATTCAGTTACATCTGTTCTCAATTACTTCAGCATTCTTGTAAATTCTAGCTTTCATGAATTTAAAAATTGAAGAATTTGATGTTGAAAACATCAAGTCTCAGCTAAATCAAAACATTTTGAATCTTGATGAAGATTTTGCTGTCACTCTCACTCAAACATTGTGAGAGTAAATTGAAATCAATGACAAATTCGCAGCTCAGATAATCAAAGTGCTTTGCAATAAAGCACGACATCACAACAAGATTTCTCTAGTTGAGTGTGAAGAACACAAGAATCATCTGTACTTTCAAGAAAGAAAGTATGTGCTCAACTCAAATAAACTACATCTTCGTATCATTCAGCTCACTTATGATAATGTCATCAATGATTATTCAAAAAGAGCAAAAAGCTATGAACTGATCAGTTAAGTTTACTGATGATCAAACATTTATAAGTATGTTCAACACTTCATACAAAACTGTCATGTATGCACATGTTTCAAGCTCTTTAGATCACAAACTCAAGAATGATTGCATTTTCTTTTAATCTTCAAACGTTGTTGATGTGATGTTTTCATGAACTATGTAAATTCTTTATCGCTCAATATTTTCATAAGTATCACATATAAATATGTTCTAATCTTCATTGATCATTTTATCAAAATGAAACATTTAATTCTCATCATTTCTATGAAAGTTGAAGAAGTTATCAACTGCTTTTATGCTCATGTTTGAAAACATCATAATTTACTCAAGTTCTTCATGTCTGATCAAGATACACAATTCATCTTCGATGTTTAAAAGCATATATGTAAAATGCTGAAAATAAACATCAAGTTATCAATGATGTATCACTTTGAAATCAATAATCAAATCAAGAGAATCAATGTTTATTTGCAGTTTGTAAAGTGAACTAAATTTTAAAGTTTAATGAAAGAAACATTTGTCACTTAAAGTTGAATAAAATCGAGATTTAAGCTGAGCTCGTCTGACTGAGTTCTGCTTTTGTTGATAAAATCTGCGTTCGTTCATATGTTTCTGAACTGCATCTCGATATAATTTGCGTTTATTCATATGCGCTGAAATAAATCTCGCTTTCGTCGCTTATGTTGCATATGTTAATTCTTCTATCTATGTATATTATATATATCTACAGAGACTTATTTATAGACAGATTATAGTATGAAGCGTCGCTACAATGAATGTCATCGTTGTACTCACTCTAGATTTTCAATGATGACTCGTTCTTTCATTCTTCGACATTATATCAACAACAGCTCAAACTCTTCTTCTATTGATTTCATCATTTTCATCGCTACTTTTGACTTCTTGCAGTCTTCACAAAGCTCGAATTATTCGTTATGAATGCATTACAATGACTGATTAAACTTGACGTGTTAGCATTCTTTGCAATATTTTGAATCAATTTCACATTATTTGAACTGATTTAAGTTGTTGCATTTTTGATGATCTTGTTCTCAGTCATAGTGTGCAAGATCTCAAGTAATCACATATTTGTTGTTTGCAGCAAATTTAATAACTCATTTAGCTGTTTTGTGATTTCATCATTGTTTTTGAAATCATGAATCTGAGATCAGTTGACTATATCAATGTAAGCGAAATCAATCATTTGCGAACGCGTCGTGAATGTCATCTGTTTGACTCATGTTTTTGCTTGATGTGCAAGTAAATGATCTCACTCATCTGAGAACTGAGCTTTGCAGTAGTCTGACACAGCTGCTAGAAAGATTCTGTGAACTGACATTTCATAATCTTCAATCTCGAGTTAAATCAACTGCGTGTGCTTGATTGATTTCAAAGCAGATACGCTGCTACTTTTTGAGCACATTGACAGAATGTCAAAGACTGACTCGCTTGATTAGACTATCATTATACTTGAATCACAAAGACACATTGAATGTAATCTTTGAAATTGAGAATCTTTGTTGACTCGCAAGATCAAAGATCAAGAAACACTCAGTATATATAAAAAGATTGTGAGCATCGCATTTTGCAGTGAAGAAAACGAGTCGTGTGCTCTATATAAAAAGCAGATAGAAAGATCTCGCTCTCATGATCGTATAATGTTCTTGTCTTGCAAATTTTCTCTTTTCATTTGATGCAATCGCTGTCAAGAGTTTAATATTGCGATTTGCAAGTTCTTGAACAAACGCAGTGTATTCAGCAACAGAAAGTTTCTCTCATGTTCATGAGTTGATGATGTTGAGCGTGATGTCAAAGTTTATTGATTAGCATGACATAAACATTCAAGATCTTTAATCATATTGAGTATTTATCTGCTATCTTCAAAGAGACAAGAATACTCACACTTTCTACAACTTATGACAAAAGTAGCTTTGAGATCTTGCAAAAGATGATTTCTTTCACAGACAGATACTTTGCAACTTTGTTAGAATGTGATAATTCTGACTTGCATATCTCATCTCATACAAGAAATATGAAGAAAACATTCTTGTAAGATTTAGACATGTGCAATCATGAAGATATTGAGAAACGCAATCAGAATGATCTCATTGAGTCAATTCATCACATTAGTAAACTTGATGCGTGATTAATGATGAAGCGTAAGATCGATCGATAAGACTTTTTGTTGATGATAAGCAGAGCAAGACAGCTATTCAGATACAAGTGATAACATCTTGTATATTTCAATGAGCTGTATATAATCATGATTCTAGCTATATATATAATAATAAACAAAGAAAGCATTTCATCTTCTGATGTGCAACTTTGATGATTGAATTTAAGTCATAGCTTCGAATAAGATGAGATTTGAGAGTCAGTCTGTCATTTTCGTGAGTTTGACTGATGTATGATTCATTGAACTGCAAGACAGATTAATTAAACTGCGAGACAGATTCATTGAACTGATGATGTTTGCTCTGATGTCATGAAACATGTAGTCTTCAAGATGTATGAAAGTCATTGAGTTTAGCACTCTTGATCGTATCTAATATCTTAACGACAATTATTTGAAGATCATAAAACTCGACTATTGTGATTACAACGATGCAAAGTGCATCTGTGTCTCATTCAATCAAGCAACTGCATCATCAATCTTGTTGATAATCAGCTGCAATGATTGTAACTAGTACGCTCTTCAAGTCAGAATCTTTGCAAATAACTTTCATGAGTTTAGATCTTGCAGATTGTAGCTTCTGCATTCACGATGATAAGCTTTTAGTGAGTTGTCATCACAGAACGTGAGTTATCTGTGTTGATGCAAATTCACAAATGAGCGAGCTGACAATCAAGTTTTGAACATTAAAAGTCAAGTCAACGTTTGAGTCAAAGAATGATATAAATGAAGTATCATGCATTTTTTGCATGCATCAACAACGCTTCTTCTCTTTTCTAAGAAAACATTCTTACATTCTTGTATTTCAGATCTTCATTGATTGCGTTCACGTTTACATTATCTGCAGTGTGTGAATGTCTGACAAGTATGAGAAGACTTTTCAAGTGTCAATTTTCATGTAGATAACTTGAACTTCAACATTCATGATTTTTAAGAAGAGTGCACTTTTCTTACTTGTAGTCTTTCGTCTATCTCTTTTCATGATTGATAGTAGTAATGTGATAGAAGCGAGATGAATGTTGCTCGCTCATTCAGAGCATCGTGATTTCAAGTTGTGACATTGCTGACGTTTAATAGACACTCTCATTACATTGATGAGTGAATTTTTCTATACTTTGCTGCGTTTCATAAATGCAGAACGATCATAGCTGAAATCAGTATTGATGAACATTATTGTCGATCTATGAAATGATACTGCGTCTGCTTCTTTGAATCTTTGTCAATCTGCACACATTCAGACACAATGTTGATTAGATAGTCATGATTTCTTTAATGAGCTATTCGATCAAATTTATTCAAAAGATTGAAAATGAGAATCTGTGATTATGCTCAAGCAGTATTGCATGTGTTGTTGAAGATTTGTTGCATCATTGAAGCAGTGTCTGCAACATTGTCAAGAATCACAGAGCTTAATGTTGATTCTATAAATTTTCTCATGATCTCAATAAGTTTTGATGAATATATCAGTAAATGTCAAAGAAGAAAGAGTGAGTACAACTATTAATAATATAGATTGATAAACTAGTAACACACTGCGCGTTCTTGATGCACATGTATGAGACTGTGTGATCTAGACGCAGTTGTCATCTTTCATCTTGTTATTGACTTCAATGTTGTTTGCTTCATCATCATCGTCGTTCTCGACATCTCTGATTACATCATCATCTTCAAAGATTTTAAACTTCAATGTCAACTTCATTATACACATTCAACAATTTTATCTATCGTATATCAGCATCTCGATTCTTGAATCTATGCAGCGTAAGTCATAAGTGATAGTCTTCTTATGTTGTTCAAGACAATTGACTCTCTTCTTGATCTGTGCTTGATTTCTCTTCATTCATTCTGAGTCAATTTGAACTAGTCTTTTGATCTTGTATAGATTGTAATCAACATCGATTAATTTAATAATATCAATAATAAAGTGTGATGACTTTTCATTTGAATACTTCTGCAGTTTTTTCAAGTTTTCTTAAAACAATTAAACTATGTTCATCATTCTAGATTTGATCAATTTTGAAGTTATCAAAGTCACAGAAACTTTAAGCACAAGTTGAAAATACTACATAATTAAACATTAACAATCATGTTGAACATATTTTTTCTTGCTATGCATGTGATAACTTTCAAGAACAACATTAACAGAAAGTAAAGACTCTGTCACTTACTCAATAAAGAATAAGTGCATTCATAGAACTCATGATACAGAATACAGTCTTCTCGTTCTTGTTTCAGACATCATTGATGAGCATGTTGATTGCTTTGATTTTGCTACAGTTCACTTTGAAGATAATGTTGAGAATATGCTTCTCATAGAAAGATTCAACTTGCTTCAAGTCGTAGAGATGATTTGTTTCAAAGCAAACATATCTCTTATCTCAATCTTTTACTTCAGAGAATGTAAGTGACTGTATCTCTGAAAGTTGTTCAAGATGCAAGAATGTGCTAAGTACTTTGAGTCAATGAACTTTCATCATTCAGTTGTTGACGTTGAATTAAGACTCAATTTCAATGCAATGATTGTTGATTTAGTCTTGCTTTTTCTTATTCATCTTCTTTCAAAGTTGATCAATGATTGTTATCACTGAGAAATTGACAAGTTTATTGAATCTTAATGAAAGATTGCAATCAATATCTTGATGCTTATTTGATTTCACATCTGTAAGAAAAGAGTTGAAAAACATCAATTGATTGACATCATATCATAATCATAATGTGTTGCACACAGTCTTTAGCTGTTTGATGTACTTCTGAATGACTTGAGAATTTGTCTCTTGAATCTCAATAATTTTCATATGTATCTTGTTCATGTCTTTCAAATTTTAATATGTACAGTATTTCAAATTGACTTGATGAGCTTCTTTTTCTTTTCATACTCATTCATGTTGATTCACTATTGAATCTATCATCAGCATGTTCACTCATGTCGTCATTTGAAAGAAAGATCGTTTGAAGAGTGTATCTGTAACAAATCACTTACAAGATTTTTTATTCATGATCTTAAATAGATTGATGATTTTGAACATCTGAGTCATCTTTCTATGCATTTCATTCATGATCAATCAATCTCATCTCATATCTCAGAACTTTCATATTGACTGTGATTGTCTTGCTTTAGAACTTGCTTTTTGAGAATGATGTAAACTTTTCATCAATTCTGCAACGCAAGTCTTGTACATGTTTATCATGATCACACATATGAGACTAGAATTAGCTTACTCTTCTTCTGATAGAAGATATATATCTGTTTGTCTCAGTCTGATGATCAGCGCGTTTATCTTAACATCACAATATGCATGATGAATCTGTCAACATAATAAATCATTGTTCTTGTCGAGATGAATTTGAATCTTCTTTAGTCAATTGATGATCAAGATTGACGAAATAATAACTAGATTGACAAATTTCAACAATATGAAACATGCAGATGAACTTACGTTCACACATGAACACTCAATTTTCAATCTGTTATCAGAAGAGCACTTTGCATCTCTAAACTGAGAAGTATCGAGAGTGTCTTCTTTCAGATGTTCATTGAACTTCTTCTTGTGATAAGCATCATTGATCTCGTCATGTGCTATGTGCAATAGATGATTCAGGCAAATCAATTCAAGCATCTTTATCGTTTTATCAATAAATTAGCATGCTTCATTCTTAATTTTGCTGACATTCATGTTTATCTTTTCAAGACTCATATCATCGACATTGTATTCTTTTCTTATAAACATTTTCATTTCAAACATCACAAAAATCTCAAAAGTCTAATATAAAAAGAGTGATGTGATCATTCTTTGCAAATGTATGCATGACTGAAATTCAACATGATTAAAGTCATGCAGAAACAGTTGAGCATAATTTCGTCATATGTCTTCTTTATGAAAATGCTCTGTAACAGTTAATGATATCTTCGTCATGAGTCTGTTTGATCTTGTTAGTCAAGAAACAAGATCAACTTCGATATTTCAATCATCTTGTGTAATGCTTCTTCAAAGTCTTCTCACTATCTTCAACATTATTGAGATTCACATGTGATTATGCATGTTCTGACTTTTTCGCGATATCTTCTTTAAATGAAGTGTTGAAGATCATAATGTTCTGTTGAAATTTCATCTGCTGAGATGAAGATTGTACAGTTGCTTCATGTTGTTCAATTCAACTCGTTGAATCTCGATGTGAGTTAATAATATTGTTTTCATTCAATGAAGAATTGTTATTCTTTGATTTGAAACTTGATACTGTTATTGAATTATCAAAAGTTGAAGCTGAAATGTGAGATTTATCTGAAGCTGACATCGACATGTCATTTTCTTGAGTTTGCATCTTGTCATTCGACTTTCGTCGCTTTGAATACAATGATTCAGAATTCTCATCATTCTCTGTAAAGATCACTTGTCGTTAATCTGTCATTCATACACATACTTCAATGACTTACTATAATGCAATGTTTGATCAGTTAATATGATGCTTGTTGTGTTTTTCTTTGAATGATTGAATCTTGATCACTTTCAAGAAAAATATAAAAGCGTGTGAATCTTGTTCATGAGATCTTCACTCTTGTCAGTTTGCTGTGAATGTACACTCTTCACAAATTTATCAGATTTCGCTGCATTGTCTGTTGAATCAACGTTGTTCTTCGTTGTACTCAAAACAGCTGTGTCATTCGCATCGTTCTCTTTCATGTTAATGACTGTTGACTGCTTCTGAACATGAGTAGACGCTGCATTGTCTGCTAAGTCAACGTTATTCTTCGTTGTACTCAGAACAGCTGTGTCATTCACATCATTCTCTTTCATGTTAATGACTGCTGACTGCTTCTGAACATGAATAAATGCTGCATTGTTTGCTGTGTTGATGTTATTCTTCGTTGTACTCAGAACAGCTGTGTCATTTGCATCACTCTCTTTCATGTTAATGATTGCTGACTGCTTCTGAACATGAATAGACGCTGCATTGTTTACTGAGTCAACGTTATTCTTCGTTGTACTCAGAACAGCTGTGTCATTTGCATCACTCTCTTTCATGTTAATGACTGCTGACTGCTTCTGAACATGAGTAAACGCTGCATTGTCAGTTGAATCAACGTTATTCTTCATTGTAAACAGAACAGCTGTGTCATTCGCAATGCTTTCTTTCATGTCAACGACTGCTGACTGCTTCTGAATATGAGTAGAGTCTATTCGATTCTGCTTTATGAAATCTAAAGTTCTTGTTAGTCTTTATTAACATACATGATCTATCAAATTATCAATTGTTGTTTCATGATTGATTAATAATGTGTTGATCTCATTTCTTTGAATTGTCACTTTGTTAATCTTTTTGCTTTCATTAACATCAATGAATCTCATGTGCTCTTGATGAGAAGCTGAGATTGATGAAGCATTGTCTGTGAGTTCTGCACTGATCATTAGTTCGCTGTTTACATACATGTGTTTCTGATCTATCAGAATATGATGTAGCACAAGTCACATTAAAGCGAGCAGCATGATTAGATTGATTTGAGACATCGCGTAAGACAGCTCAAAAAGTTCTGTCTGAATTTATTTTCAAGATCTCATCATTTGTGATGTAAGTGATAGTGTTCATCTCAATGTAGCTCATGTCATTTTTGAAAATATCAATTCACATTTGAAACGAAACATTATAAAATTGATCTTTGTCATCATGTAAATCGTGATTAAGTACATCTTCAATCAAAGTCAAGCTCATTTTCAAAGTCTCTTTTGAAGTGATCAGATTCAAGTGTGAACTCATCATTGCATGAAGTTCAACGTCTTCAAGTGTTCTGATGAATGACATGATTTCTTGTGACTGCAAAAACTCAGATGCAGATGATGCTCGTTGAATCTTTACAATCTTGCATGTGATGATGAGTGATTGATCATCTGAAGATGATGTAAAACTAGTTTGTGTATGAGTGAAAGATGTGTTGATTTTTTCGACACATTTCTGTTTAAAGCGTCTCTTGTTGAAGAGCAATTATTAAACTATAATGATCAAACTGCTGATAATATGATTTGCTTCAAAGTCATTGAACATAAGTGAGTTGATGTTGTACAGAAACAATGTTAATTTCTTCTTAATGATAGTTGACTTCTTATGAGATTTGATGTGCTTAAGTGTAGACGTGTGCTTTTCAAGTCATTGCTCAGCTTGATTTGTTAAATTCTTCAACTGATATTTATTGATGTTTAAGATTCTAAGAATCTCTGTCATGTTTCTGAAAGTTGAACACTCATCATCAAGTTGAGAATTCTAATATCTAATAGTGATATTCTTTTTGAGATGTGAACTAGTCATTATGATGAGTTGATAAAATCAGTTTGATAAGATAAATGATGATGATGAAATATGAGTGTTGCTATTTGACTATGTGAGATGAGTTGACGTGATAAACTAGACACGTACTCAACTGATGTTAAATATGCAGATTCAATCAATTGAAATCAAGTTCAATGAACATATCTTGATTTTAATGATGATGCTCATTGAAAGAGACACATGATTAAATCATGATCTTATGTGATTATGAGAGCAACTTGAAAGACTCACATCGAGTATGATGAGCAAATGAATGAAAGATTAAGTTGTGTTAAGTACATGCAGCGAATGTGATACTGTAAAAGCTGAAACATAATAAATTTACTTTAGCTTACGTTGAAGATCTGCGCTTACATGATGTGCATAACAGCTTAAAGAATAAGCTAGTTTATTGTTGATTGAAGTGTATTGTATCTACAAGTTGTTATGTTTGTATTTCAGTGTGTATTACACAGTGATCAGTGTCTCAATCTCTTTGACAAACTTGAACTAGCAGCAGACAAAGAATTTAGACTTCAAAAAAGAATGTCATCTTTTGTGAAACATGTTTATCAGTCGATGAATACTGCTTCTTGATCAGATCTATTTTCTTGCAATGCTTGCTCTTTTAAGAAGTTTGTTGCTTGATCTTTGCTTACATCTCAATGATGCTTTTGCTCTTCTGTGAGATTTGCTGCAGAAGCTTCGTTTACATTCTGATGATGCTTTTGCTCTTTTGAGAAGTTTATTACTTAATCTTCATTCACATTCTGATGATGCTTTTGCTCTTTTGAGAAATTTGTTACTTGATCTTCGCTCACGTTCTAATGATGCTCTTGCTCTTCTGCAAAGTTTGCTGCAGAAGCTTCATTCACATTCTGATGATGCTTTTGCTCTTCTGAGAGATTTGTTGCTTGATCTTCGCTCGCGTATCAAGCTTTGTTCTCATTTCATTGTAATTCTTGCTCTTGAAATTGATGCTCTGTTTTCATGAAATCGATGAATTCTTGTTGACTAGAGTATTTCTTATAGACTTCGTTGATCGAGAACAGATTTTAAACATGTTGTATCATGTGTAGATTGTGAGCGTAATCATGCTGAAGTTCATCATAGTTACATAATACAACAAATGAGTCGTGAGCATGATTACAGACAGTCAGAAGACAATTGAGTTGAGACATGAAGTCAAGTTTTCTGATTTTTATCATACATAGAATGATGACAGAAGTTTCTTTCTCTTGAAAAGAATCAATCATGTACGCTTCAACATTTTGAACTTTCAAGTCTGAGACTAAGCTTCTCTTCAATAGCTGAACTTGTGCAGTATATTTTGTAAGAATGATGATGTTCTTGACAGATATTTCGACTTCAGCGTAGATCTTGACTAGCTCGATTGCTACAATGACTTCAATCTCATTCTGCTTGAACTGAGATGCATCAATTCTTATGTCAATCTCATTGATGTTGAAAAATGTCAATGATCATTCTATTTTGCAAAAGCTCTTCAATATGATGATTGCAATAGTCATATTAAGTTGAAGTGAAGAATCAACTGAGAATTGCATCTGAGCTTTATATCAGACAGTGAATACAATGTCATCTATGATGAGAATTGCGCGATACTGTTCAGTGAGAAGCATATAAGAGTATTCAAGCATAATCAGATGTTCAAATAAACTTTTGTTTATGTAGTGCGCAAAGCAATTGTTCTTGATATCTTCTTTCGTTGATCGAAGTTGCTCATCATCATTGAACATATGCATTAAATCGTTGCTGTGAGTCATAGCAATAAAGATCTTTGCGTTCTCAACTCTCATGACTTTCTAAATGACAGTATGATCTTCTTTGAATTTTTTTAGCATAGTAGTGTTGAAGTTAATCAGCGTGCAGACAACAACGCTTACATCATGCTCAAGAATATTCACACTTAACTCAATCTCAATGCGCTGAAAGAATTCTTGATCTTTCATGTCAAGAGTTTTTCTTATCTTAATTCTTTGAAAGTACGAGCAGAAAGTCTTAATAACAGCGTCACGCTCAGTCTCATTGTTCATTTTATTGAGCTTGACATTGATAATTCTCTGAAGCATATAACGTTCAAATTTGTGATCTCGCTTCAAGAATTGACATGTGACATGAGAATTAAGATCTTTGTAATTCATATCAAATGAATTCTTGTCGCTCTTGAAATCTTCGTGAATCATATCAACTTCTTCATTGTTGATTTGTACAATTGAAGAATCTTGTGTCTCATGCTGCTTGTCACTCTGTTCACTCTGTTGACTCTGAGATTGCGTCTTATTCATTGAACAATCGCTCAAACTCGTGACTTTTAGAAGCAGAGTGTCAAGACTGATCTGATGCAATTTGTATCAATGATCTTTAATGTCATGTAAAATCTTCTTGCTCTGATCGATAATTTAATGTGTCAGCTGATCATAGAAGATATCAGATAACTCGTGAGAGACATTTCATCATTGTTGAGCGAGATCGTTGTTTACTGAGTGAGACGTGTGACTGTCTTGAGCGACTATCTGACGTTCAGTGAACTGCGAGTGAAAACGAATGATCTTCTTATTCATTAGAATGATGTCTTTGTTTTTCAGTCGTTGAAGCTGTTCATTCAGTTTAAGAATGAATGTATCAGCTGTGTTGTTGAACGAACTTAGCACTTTGACTTTCTTGCTCAACTTTAAGAGTAGCATTGTAATAATGACATTCATCAATGTCTTTTCAATCTCAAAGAGTTTCTTGATAAGATTAAAATCGTTAGAAAGATTCTGAAAATATTGCATGATCAACATCTGAGACTTATTCAGCTTGATATTTCACTCAGCAAGAGTAGTCGAAAGATTCAAGTCTTCAAAAAGAATTAATGTGAATTTGATACAAAGATTCTGACTCAGTATAATATCGTGAAAGCGATCATTGTATTCATAATATTTCTCATCAATATGAGCAGAATTGAGAATTTTGATTGTCGCTATTTTGATTTTGTCGAGCTTGTCAGACATGATTGAACAAACTGAGATCACATTTAATGCGTTGAAAAGACAATACTGAAGTACTTGTTTATCATCATTCTGTCACTTACGCTCGCGAAGATTGAACGTCAACTTCAACTTGATCGAGCTTCAATTTGTCTTGATGAGAGAGTGATGAAGAGCTACGCTCACATCTGTCGTGTTGAAGAAAATAAATGATTTGACAAGAATGATAACAGTTCACTTATCATCATTGATGTGCACTTTAAAGTGATTCTTTGAGTCAAATTGATAGTTGAAGCGATTGAAAAGACGCAGCAAATCAACATACTTCTTGTCTGTTCTCATGAATGTGATGAGTGCACGTAACTTGCAAAGCAATGTCTGAGTCTTCATAATCAGTGCTCGCTGTGTCTTTATCAACTGTAGTTTAGAGAAATCTTTGATAAGTCAGCACTTTTTGTCATTGCAATAAGTGTGTCAATATGATAGATAGATAGTTGAACGGTTCTTTTTTGAAGTCACTTGTTCTACTTGAATAATATGCTTGTGATTTTTAGATTGACTGAATCACATGTTGAACGCTGAAAAGTCTCGCTTTATTCTGATGCTACTGTTGAATTTTCGATACTGATTCAGAAACGTATCTCGTTCAATCGTTAAGATGAAGATCTTCAGCTTAACTGTGCAATCTTCTGACAAATTGAAGACTTTTTTGAGTGTGTTCTCTATATTCTGAAGAACTGATGAATCTTCATGATTCTCAAGCAGAATTAACTGAGTATGAATCAAGATCAATCTGAAGATAAATTCAAGAAGAGTCATTCATTCATCTTGATGCAGATTCTTGATCTTTGAATCATTGATGTTATGTGTGAAAAACATGAATTCAAAATAAGAAGTGTACAACAGAGACATGTTTAAATAGTTCATAATGATAACTTCGTGAATGTCAGAATTTGAATGTAAGCGAAAGATTCAGTTATGTAAGATGTCGTGAACAGAAAGACAGCTCTCAAATAATGATGATGTGACTTGATGTAATTTAATGTCAAAGTGAATGCTGAATGTTCAGTTTATCAAGATCTTTGTCACAATCATGCAAGTAACATAAAGACTTTTATTCAAAGAATTGAATGCATCAATTGCTGATTCAACTACTTCATTGATTTTGAAAATAATCTTAGCTCAAAAGATGACAGATTTGATGCTCTGATGCTCAGTTAAATCTGCTTTCTGCATCATCTTCTCATCATTCAAGATGAGAGTAGTGAAATTGTCATTCTCAAGCTTCATCGCTTGAGATGTGTGATACATGACGTCAGTCGCTGCATCTTTATCTATCAATGTCGCTTTGAACTTTTCTTTGAACATCATGATGAGATGTTTGTTGAAAGATATAAAGTAATGATGTGAGATGATGTTAAGCTGTTAAATGTGAAGAAGCAATAAGAAGCAGTGAGATTGTAGAATGTATGATGATAAGATGAAATGAGATTGCAAAATGTTGAATTCTATACTGATGTGAGTTTAAACTGAATGATTGATCTTGACAGTTGCAGCTCAAATTGAGATTGTTATTTGATTGTGATAAAAGATAAAAAGTGAGATAATGTTACAGAATGTAGAATTCTAGATTAATGTGAGTTGAAGCTGAAAGATTAATCTTGATGATCGCAGCTTGAATTGAGAGTGTTATCTGATTGTGATGAAAGATAGAAAGTTTCTAAGATGAGAATGATTCTGATTTAACTGTTATGATGTCTCGAAAGTTGAGTTTCTTAAAAAAGCACACACTTGAATAAAGTGAGTAAGATCTCGTTAACGAATTGTATTCTTCTATTAAATATAATTAAAATGATAGAAGTGTTGATCTCAATTTTGATATGATGATTATCTTTCATTCATAAAACAACAAAGCTGTTATTCATCTTTTATTGAATCATGCTTATCTACACTGTATTCTTCACTATATTCAAGCTAACAATATAGAAGAAATGATACAGTGAATATTGTTTGCATTTTTATCGCTTATCATGTTTCGCTCTGAGACATGAGCAAACAAGCTGCATCATAAACATCTCAGTCACATCTTCATCGATCTGCATATTCTTCATGTTGAGTCTTTCTGCAATGATTATTTGTCAACTTTCGTGATTATATTGAGAATGTTCTTCAAGATGAATAAATCAATTCATAGTGAAAATACGATATGTATCTTTATAATTCAATCAGAATCTGTCAAGATAGTTAATCATTTATATCGAATTGAGATTTTCTTTGCTTAGAAAGCATAACTGATCATCTTTTAGCATCATGACGTCTGTTAACAAAATCAGTATTGCATTGCAAGTCATAATGCTTTCAAGCGAATCTGTCTATCATTCTCACTGTTGCGATTCATGAGAATGTGATAGCAAGTGCTTTCATAAGAGCATCACGAATCACAGCGATTCATTTATTGTCAGTGAGCAGATTAGTCATGTAGTTCAATCAAGACATGTTGCATCTACTCATTTGATGATTGCATAACTTTCACATTACTATCAATTGCTTTCTGAATACAGTTATGAAGATAAGCACTCTGTTCAAAGTCTTTCGTGAGTAGCACAGCTTTAACATTTTGTTGTGAAGATTACATTCAAGTGTTTGATGATGCAAATCATAGTTCACATGATTGAAAGATGAGATGATGATCATCATAGAATCACTGAAATGTGATGTCGTTGTCGATTTGACAGCAGAGAAAGTCAAGAAATTTTCTTCGAGTCAAGATGTTAAAGAACGACATTCTCAAATTAAAGCAGATTCAAAGAATCATTATTCAAGTTCATTGAATCTCACGCACTTTAATTTTTCAAACGTATTGCATAATTTCACTTTCTTCTCAATCACTCTTTGCATTACTTGTGACTTAATAAACATTGAATGACACTATCATGAAGATAGTGTCGACTGAACGTATATGAAACATCACGACTAGTGCTAGACAAGCTCTCACTACTCAACATGTTAAGAGATGAAGAAATACTACTTTTGAACTTCATTCATCTCTTGAATCTGTCAAAAAAGCAGTCGTAGAGAGAATATTGAATGTTTTAAAGCAAACAAATAGAACAGAGTCGTGAAACAAACAGTCTAATTTGAAAGACATTAAGTATCTTCTTAAAGATACTGTTTTATTTACTGATTTGAACTCATGATTCAAACATAATACACAGCATCGATTCGAGCAGATCTTGAGTGTCAATGATAACAGTTGAAAAAACAAAGTTGATTCTGAAATATATGATGAAGAAATAAATGAGAACATGATCGAGAAGTCTATAGACTTTCATGATGATGATTCAGATGTATATGATCTGTCTTACGTTGTGAACTGAATAATCATACTTGATGATAGAAAGATTTTACACGACTCAGATACAAGAATATTCAATCATGCAAACGAGTTTGACTTTGAGCTTTGATGTAGCGATCAATCTCATTTGATCTTCGACTGATGTATCAACTGAAACTACATGCATTTTTCACTTTGCAATCAGACTATTGTTTATTGCTTTGATCAATCAATCGAGATGATAAAGACGTTGAAGAAACGTAATGATTGAAGAGATCTGAAAAATATACTGTTTCATTTGCAGAATAGTGACAAGAGAGAATTCATCATCGAATTGATCAGTTCATGAATTTGCAAAGATTTCAGTGATTATATCACAAATGATGAAACTTCTCTCGAGCTCAAAGTATCAAGAAAAGACAGAAAGATACAAGTGTCAAGAAATGAAATTTTAATTATCATTTTGAGTTGCTTCTTCTGTGTATTGACTAACTGATTGCTTTCATTCAGATCAGTGACATCACTCATGCAAAGCATTTAAAGAACAAACATAAGAAGCATTTGCAGAGAGACGAGTCATACATACTCGATCTTCTTACTCATTAACGATGTTGTCATGAGCAGTGTAAAAACTTCACTCGCATCTGTTATCATTGAGATATAAATCATTTTCATGAAGTGATAGAATCAAAGACGATATGATATTAAGTAACAGCAATCGCGAGAGATGATGAAAAGATTGACTGCAACAACTCTTCATTCAGTTTAGTCGTTAAACGACTTCATTCATTCTCAAGAGATGAAGATTCATTGATGAAATTGAAGTCTTCATCAAGCAGTCAGTTCATTGCAGACACTGTTTATAGTGCGACATCGTTAAGTACATTCTTATGAAAGTCAACGTATGCAGCAACATCTGATTCGTTAATATGTGCATTGTAATTGAACTCATGATCTAACTATTGACAGTAGCAATAGATGAGTTCAATTGAGACGTGTTGTCAGATGCGTCAAAATTCTTGTTGTCATTCAAACAAGCAGTCAACATCGCATGAAGAATCATCAGACAAGAGACTCTTCAAAACAAAACTACATCATCTTCAATGTCATCTCATCATCAACAATCATCTTCGCTCGTTACTGTCGCTTATTTGACTGATGAGTTCATCTTTACGTTTGTTGATCAGTTAATCTCTTTATTTAAGTTCAAGTCTTTAGTCTTTGATACTTGAATCTTCTCAATCTTCATTGTACATCAGATAGCGATGACTATAAAATCTAAGCAGTCTCGCACTTATGATAAGCTCAGAAGAAGTAACGATGAGTTTAAGCGTAATTGACATGCTATCAGAGAGTTTCAAATAAAGATGAAGAAAATAAATGCATAATCATATATTTCTTGAATTGCTCATCAAGTCATGACAAGAGCGAGATAGATGATGACAACAAGATAAAGTTTGTAAATTTTGAAGATTGCTTCGACTTGAAATATATAGCACTTTAGCAATCATTACTTTCATCTCATAAGAGGTTTAGATAATTGCATCTTGAGCGACAATAGCTAAATCATGAGAATAGCGATGATATTTGTTCAAGTGATTGATTTCATTTTCTTTATGATTTAACTAGATATAATTTACATATCTTAACTATCGAGCTCAAATTGAAGTCAATAACTTCTGAACAAACGTGATTCATCGACTTTGCAATTAACATTTTTCGATTCATCTTGTTACTGACATTTCATGCACAGATAAACAATCGAGCGTAAAGAATTGTTACAATTCATCGTTGCTTTGTACAAGTTATATAAAAACACTAATCGAAGACTTACAGATAATGCAACGTGTATGCTCTTCATGTGAAATGAAGATAAACAACATCAGCAAGCTTGAACATCATCTTTATCACTGTCATGTTCGCTTGCATGATCGATCGCGAAAAATTCTCTGACAAAAGTTATCATCATTATCAGAATCATCATTATGCGATTCAATGCAGCTCATCTGACGCGATCATGAGACTGCAAAATGAGATTCAAACTTGAATGATTTTCATGATGAGAGTGTTCAGATGAACATTGAAGACGAGAATTCAGAATATATGTTAATAGATGATTTCACAGAAGAGCACATGAACATTGAAGTGAATAGCGCTGATTTGAATCAGAATATAAAACATATATCATCAAGAATTGAAACAATACAACTTCAGACTGAACTTCTCTTTACATCATCAGCGTTGCGAGTTGAAATCTTCATCAAGACAACTGATCATGATGTTGAAACAACAGTTAACGTGTCAAAGAAAATATCAGAGTCGTTGAGCTTGAATTTTCAAACGATCAAGAACATAAACAACAATCAATACTATTCATTTTAATGCGAAGCAGATTACGCGTTCGCTCACTGACTTCATCAAATGAAGATTATCAAAGACAATGTTAATTGATTTTTTCAAGACTTGCGCTTGCAAGTCTTACATTAACATGTCAGCTTTCACGATGTGAACAAGTGACTGATACTTTTACATCAGACTTTGTATGATGTTGAAAACGATGAGTGACATTCTTGAATGTTCACAGTCAAATTCAGTTACAAAGAAGTTCAAGAAGAGCAGCACTGCATTTTGTATTGTGACATCATCGAAACACTTCGATTCTTGTTGAATCACTCATCATTTCAAGATGAGCTGATCTACGCACTCGTTCAACATTATAATGTCGACAACTTTTGAGTCTATGACGAGATGCATACTGCTGATTGATGATGAAAAACGTAGAAGAAGCTTTCTGATGATGCTATCGTGATATCACTGTTAATTTTCATCGATAAGATAATCTTGACTGAGCATCGAGATGATTTATCTGCATGATCTATATATCTAACGATAGAGAATCTAAATCAACGCACAAGACATGCTCAAAAATGATTGAGATTGATTCTTCTGAAATTTCTTTTCATAGTTGACAACGATGATGATAATATCAAGTCAAAGATTTGACACATGATATTATCAATCATACTCAAGCGTATGTTAAACATGTATCATCATGCATTAATACATGATCTCACACGTAACAGTTGTTGAAGCTATGTTCAGAAACGACATTTCTGTTCTTTGTGCAAACAATAAGATAAAACAATGTTATTCAATAATTATCAAGTTCATGATGAACTACGAGAAACAAGTATTAATCACAGACATCAAGATGAATCAACAATGTTCTATCTGTCAAGTATCATCTCATGAGCGCGAAAATCTAGACAAGACATGATCAATTTAAACGCATGCATTCACTAGAAATCAACAGAGACAATAAAGAAAGAACAATATGATCGAGAATGACTTTGCTTGAATACATTCAGTGAAAAACTTTGCATGATTACATATGTTTATCAATATTCACAAGACAATGATGATAGACATGTTACATCAACTACTTAAGAGAATTATCTCGTATCTGATGTTATGATTCAGTCAAATCATCAACGAGAGTGTTTGTACAAGTCGAAGAAGAAAAGAAATCAGATTAGCTCTAAACGATGCATCAGAAACAGCTCAGCTGAATCAAAGATTTCACGTCATTTCATCATTTAAAGACATGAAGAGATTTGTTAAGTACAGTACGATTAAGCAATGAACTGATGCAGATTGAAAGTCGATTGTATGTCAGTTTATATCAGTCATTGCATCGCTTCTGATCACGAAAGCATCTGCAGCGATTCACTTCACTCAAGCAGTGATAAACTTCGTGATACTTGCTCAGTATCATTCACATGATGAAGAAACTCTTCAATATCTTGAACATGCGCTTTTTTGATTGAACAAGTTAAAGAATGTTTTTCGTCATTTGCAATCTGAGCGTTCAGATACAGATGTTGATCATTTCAACATTTCAAAACTACATGCAATGACACATTATGCAAGTCAGATTTGAAGATATGATAGTGCTGATAATTTCAATACAAAGCACAGTGAGATTGCACACAAGCATCTAATAAAGATCTTTTTCGATTGCATCAACAAATGAGAAACATTTCAAAGACAGTTATTGCATCATAATACTTGACATCTGAATCTTCTCACAATAAAAGATATTCTTCTTCACAAAGATACAAGACAAAGCAAGATCAACAAGCATGCATTGACTGCTATGATAACACGATTCAGTTATGTCTTTAGTCTTCGTAAAATTTAAGATGCATTCATTCGTGAACAATGCAATCAAATACAAGAGACAAAACTCAATTCAAAGTTATGATGTTATGCATTGATCTTAATTGAAATTCTGAACATAAAGAAGCTTCTTAACACGTTGACAGTCTTCATGCGCAAGTGTCACAACATAGTTGACAAGAAAGTTGTATCAGATAGAGAGTTAGATAAAAAGAAAAAAAACTCAATCTGAGTGAGATCATACTACGTAAGCGTTCATGAATCACTTCAATGCTGAAAACAAGATGAAAAAGATGTTGATGACTTAAAGAATCTTGTCAGTGATAGAGTATACTGCTCATTGAACTGACAGAAAAAGAAGAAAGTTTGAAGACGTGATTATGTTCTTATTCAGAAGAGATCAAAAGAGATGACTGAAGTCTTAACTCTGCTAAACGATCAACTATTTGATCAGCTACGACTTATTCTTTTCATTATAGATTCATTATGTTGAGACAACAAGAGTAATGAGCTACGACACAATGATGCTCTCATTGAACTACTCAAACTTCGCAATGAGAAAACTTAACATGCTGTGCATGAAATGATTGAGATAAAGCACTGATCTAAAGATAACATCAAAATTCTCGTTTTCTTGAAGTTAGTCGATTTTTTCATTTGCATACAATTCTGAGAAGTGTGCATGTTGTATCAGCAAACGATATTTCTAGCGAGTCAAACAAAAACAAGTTCTTCTACATTAACAACTTCAGTAACTGAGATTCATACAATTTGATATATGAGAAGAATTTCTTGCATAAAGAAACAAAAGTAGCAGAATATTACTTCAAATGCAAAAGCTGAAGATATTTGAAACTAAATCAATCTCATCACAGACAAAAATCAAACAATGTATATGTATTATGTTTATGTTTCAGAGCATATACAGAATCATCGAAGTCAACGATGCTACACGATTAAGTAACTAAGAAATATAATCATCTCTTGACTTTGCTCAATCAAATTCTTCTTGATAAACAGAAGTCTCAGCTATGAACTGATGAGAACTAAAGTCAGAGTCTAATCTCACAAGAGCTTTGTTCTTATGAAATATACATAACAAACAAAGCTTTGCTTGTTGCAAGAGTATCATCAACTACAAATTTGATATCATGAAGTTAGTCAGTCAAAGTCAACTGTATCAATGAATTGATCTGAAAGAAAATTGACTTGATGATCGCGAGCGATTGTATTATAAAAGAGTGTGAGTGACTCAGTAGTAAACTCTAGATAATTGATATGTATTTCATAAATCTAGTTGAGAACTTAAGCAGTAAGTAGATCACTGAAAGCTGATGTCAGTTATCACATGAACAAGATGCAATGAGTGTGACATCAATCAAATTCTGAAGTTATGAATTGCTGATGCTAAAGTTTTTTGTGATAAGCGCAGTCATTAGTTACAAACATGAAAATATTCAACAAACATCAAGTCTTTTCTTTAGTATAATGAATGCATTGTTGAAGATGTCATGTAAAGAGTATATACACTACAAATGATTAATAAACAGAGTGAAAGAAGAACTCAGCATTGACGAGTCTAAATACATGCAATTGAAGACGCGAATATGAAATCAGATGAGATCTCTTCAGCTTATAAAACGAAAGCTAAATATAAACAAGTCAAAAGAGATTAGACTGATTGCATCAAGTCGAGTATTCAAGTTCGAGTTGAGTACTTAACTCGAAAAGTGTTGAGTTGAATTGAAATTTTTTTGAAAAAGTGTCGAGTCGAGTTGAGAAGTTAAACTCAAGCACTCGAGTCGAGTTGAGAAGCTTGATTCAATAACTCAACTTGAAAACTCGACTCAACTCGACAAGATATTAAATAAATGTAAATAGCTTGATTGAACAGTCTTCATGATCTTCTTCATGACTTTCTATCATATTTTCCCGTCATGACTCTCTATCAAAGTCAAACGATCTTCATGTTTTTTCTTCATGTTTCTCTTCATGTTTCTCTTCATGTTTCTCGTCATGACTTTCTTCATGTTTCTCTTCATGTTTCTCGTCATGACTTTCTTCATGTTCTTCTTCATGTTTCTCTTCATGTTTCTCGTCATGACTTTCTTCATGTTTTTCTTCATGATTCTTTATCAAACTATCTTCATGTTTCTCTTCATGACTCTCTATTAAAAGATAATGCAAAAAGGTAATGCAAAAGTCAAAAATCGGAAAAATTTCTATATTTAGCTCTCTTGATGTCAAGCTCAAGTTTTTGACGAGTCGAGTCGAGTTGACTCAATTTTCAGTTGAGTCGAGTCACGTCAAGTTGAAAATTTGAGCAACTCGACTTGATCTCGATTTGAGTTCAAAATGTCAACTCAAAACTCAACTTGATGATCAGTTTAAAAGAGATCATCAGATCAACATTTGAAGTCATATATCACGAGTTTCATATTATATTCAACGATGTCGCGAGATCAAGAAGTGATTCTATGTTAATGTTCATGACACAACGATCAAATTACAATGTAAGAAGATGATTCAGAGTCAGAGAAACATGACGAGACAATCTCAAGTACAATTCTTCATCATCTTCTTAACTGAAAACATACTCACATCTCTTGAGTTATGTCGTCTGCGATGAACGAGATCTCAAGAGATCTCAATCAGTATCAGTCAAATCAGTCAAAATTCTCATAATACAGATCAGTTGTGATTTCAATTGTAACACATGCTGCAGATCACAAGATCTTCTTAAACATAAATTAATGAAGAACTCGATTTGCATTGATGACATGAAATATGACAAATTTATAAAGCTGATTGAGAATGAGCTGAATTACGACTGTGTTACAGATATGATGATATATAATTGAGCTGAATTCGTAAGAATATATATCAGCAATGAGCCTGAATGAAAAACAGCATTGAAAGAAATGCATGCAAAAGAGTCTATTCACTTTCTTTTTACAATTCAGTCTGCTGCAAACAACGATTGTAGATTTCAGACTTCTTGTGATACTTGATTCAAGCAGCTGATCATTGAAGAAATTATGTAGAATGCTCGTAGAGAACATGTTCATGTTCAAGATTCTCAGTATAAAATGACATAACAAGATCATGTCATAATTGAAAAATCTTAAGAATCAATGATAAGACTTATAGTTTGTTCAACATCAACAAAGATTCAATGAACTTTTATTAAGATTAAATGAACTATTCTTAGTGCTCGAAATAAGATAAATTTCTCTTTTATCATGAGAAAAAATCATTCGCAATCTGACATTCTCTTTTATTCTTCTTCTCAATCATTTATTGCATAGATTTTCTTGACAATCATACATTGTTGAATCACATCAAACGACTTTCATCTTGAATGCAACATGAAAATACATTGATCTTTATGATGATGAGTTTATCAAGATACTAAGTGACATTACAGAAAAAACGTCATCACATGAGCAACTTCAAGACATCATCATCATCAAAGCGTAACGCAGTTGAACACACAGAGACTCACAATGACAACGAGATCACAACAGACTTAAGCAACAGTAATTCTGTAAGAGAAGTTTTCAACAAAGACAGACGTGTCACTCTTGAAGTAATAACTCATTTAAGAATTCAAAAAAATAGATAATTAATTTGAAAAAAGGCAGAATTGAATGCTGTCAGAGCATTCAGTGAAAGTATCTTCGTGAAGTCATCACGATATTTCAAAAACTTGATGTATGCAACATTGAACAGCTTGATTCTTTTCAATCAATTAATAACAGACATACTAGAATTGATTTTGATGATGATGATGTCAACGATGCAGACTGAGAATCAATAACATCATATTTATGAGAAAAAATATCACATCAATCATGAGTTGATTGTCAAAGTTTGCACTCGTTATCTACTTATGTGAATATTAAGCGATCATGTTGATAACAATAACAGTTTATGATCAGACTTCAAAAAGAAATGACTTAATGAGAAAATGAAAGAAGCATGAAAGAATATTGCAAATCATTTAGACAAGAAGTCAGATCACAAACGTTCTGAAGTAAAGAACATTTCAATGACGAAAGAGACTTGAAAGATAATACGCTCAAATCTTTCGTTGCAAATAAGACTCATAATAAATAAGTGTACGACATCTTTGAGATGTGATGATTTAGTGTACTGAGTTGAGTATGAATCATAGTTGAAAGTGAATACGACTGACAGAAGCAATTCACAAGAAAAGAGCAAAAGAATTTGACAAAAAGTCTGCTAGATAATGATGACTTTGCATGTGAAAAGATATGTACTAATCAAAGATTGCAACATCGTTTAACATGAAAAGATTTCTTAAGACAGATTTTGCGCAAGAATCATAGCAAATGTACTGACTCAGAAGATTTACTGCAAAGTCAGAGATGAAATAGCATATCAAGAATACTCAAAGATATTCTTTGATTCACTTTCTACTAATGTCATTCTCATCACAGTGACAATGATCACTCATTGTATACAAAAATATGAATCAGAAAAGCACAGATTAGACAAGTTTGAAAAATTAAACATGAAAAGTAAGTGAACATTTGCATATATCAATGATTAAAGTGATTGAAGCGAAGCTGAACTTGATAACATGCAGTGACATGAATGCGCGTCAATGTGACATGAAATCAACAAGCTTGCGAGCATCAACAATTAATATTGAAGATTCTGCTATGTTGTATCAAGCAACAAATTGATAATGATGATATCAAAGCAATTATGAACACTCAAGTTGTACTCAATGTATACGTTGATTGTCTTGATGATCTCTCATTATATGAGTTAGAAAACGACGTGCAACTCAATTTAAACGCAAGTCATAAGAAAACGTTCTTGAGTTCAGAAAGCATTTTCATCTTTCAATCTTCGAAACTAACGTCACTTGTTTTTGATGTAGTATTATTGAATGAAGTCGTAGATATTGTAACTTGTAACTAAATCTTCAATCATTGATGCTGTGTAGAAGAGATTGATCGAATTGAACACAGAGAATGAATTATCAACTGATGATATTCAAGTCAGCAAGAAGCAAACTCTTAGCAAGAGATCTCACTTTACATCACAAACTAAAGATTAATCATGTATCATATTGCAAAGCGATGAATATGAGTTCATGATAGCACAACAGAATGATGTCTAGTCAACAATGATTAAAATCAGCTGAAAATGAAAGTTTGATGACTTGTGAAATGCTTTAAACATGAAGAAGAATGAATGTTTGTGATATAAAGCAGACAAGACAAACAAAATTCTAAGCGATGAGAAGAAATATGAAAGCTTCATGTGCAAGATGAGAAAGAAAAGCATCATGAACATAACTTGCAAAAAGAAAGAAATTAAAGAAGAATAGAATTCAAGCACAGTAGTCATTATAATCAAATGATTTAAACAAAGTGAATATTTTGCTTCATACTGCGAAAGCACTTCTGTCACATATGCTTACATGAGAAAACATAATACTGATAGTGATGCAAGTGCATTGATTGAACACTTTGAACATTTTGCTCAAGAATGCGTAAGCGCTTATGTTGCAGATGCTGTCATGAGAGAACATAGTGCTGAAAGTGATGTGAATGCACAATAAGAAAAGAGTGACAATATTGAGAAGAATGATCAAGATGTTTATGATGACATTGATTATTAAAGAACAAAAGATACACTGAACACTTTGAGCAATCTGTGTGACATTAAAGCTATGTTTGCAATGTATGATAATTGCGCAGTTGACAGCTTGATCATTGATAATGATTCTAACAAAGAAAGATCATGCAAAGATAACAGTGAATTACAAGCTTTAATGATATTATTCAACATTGCAACTTTAATTGCTACAAATGTCAAGATCATATTTGTTGAATCAAATGATAAATAAACATACTGCGCTCTTAAAAGTTCTAGAGATGTTGACACTTTTATGAATATGCATCAGCTAAAAGTGACGCAAATCTGAAACATGAGATTAAATGAATATTTGAGATATTGATCATTAAAAGCGCTAAAATCTGTCTCTGTCACTCTTTACAAATTGCAGATGTTGTCATGAAGCATTATCTTTGAGTCTTCGTCAACTACATGTAGAATGATTGAACTAAGTGACTTTCTGAAGTTAAATTCATCATCAATAACGCATTGTTATCAATTACTTTAACATCATTCTTCTTGATCAATTTAAGTCAGAACTTACATTTAAATTTTAAGTCTTTTGAGTCTTTGTTCAAGAATTTTATGTTTCAAGCTTGAAACAAGTTAATCAATGTTGAAGAGTTCATCATGTCAGGACCGTGCCTAGATGATACAACCAATGGAGGTCAGGGTTGATAGTGCTTGATCTTTAGAGGTAGCTATAACTGAATATTAAGAATACAGAAGAAGGTTGGTACAAAAGCTTCTAT
>JAABUO010001851.1_pt1 | contig 26663 bp, 32 predicted proteins | sample 5559291 | NCBI WGS metagenome assembly JAABUO01 (sample SAMN10711878, study PRJNA513372) | rock metagenome | isolation source: Antarctica rocks | place: Antarctica: Victoria Land, Finger Mt sud
ATCTATTCTTGTCCGCAACTGTCCATCATTAACCGATACCATATTCATTGTTGCATCCTTTCTGTTTCCGTTGTAGAGATGAGTAAACAGCATTGACTCGTCACTTCTGCACTTTAGGAAAGAACTGTCGGCGACAACGAGAGTTAGGTACGTGATCATATTTTCGTCCAGACATGTATCATGAAGTGAACGTTTTCATGTTAGAGTTGCAAGCACCGAGATTGGTTTGACTGGCGTAGTAAGTAGGATGCATATATCTGCTTATGGATCACCCCACGTTGTTCGTGATATTCAGCCTCCTATCTCCCTCCTGTGTCGTGATTGCGCTCATTGAGAGATCAACATCAAAGCGATAGACCTACCTTGGTATCATTAATTCAGGATGCAAGAAGGAATACGGATACTGCACTCGTAGAATTTCACTACAGACGGAAAAGTACAGATTGTGCCTCTTTTCTCACTGTTTTAATGGAGAAGTAGCCAAAATCGCTTATCTAACGCTGATAATCTGAATATTCTCAGCTTATGATATATCTTTCTCTCATAAGACCTCTGTGAAGTTTACGAATGAACTTCCTCAAACCTACAATTTGTAGGCTTTCTTCTCTACTTCATACCTTGGAGAGAGAAGCAATAAAGAAATACTGCTGGCAAGATATGGAAGGATACTACACATGCCGAAATTGGGAGAGCTTCTTGGAGCGGATGTTATTCATGCCGTTCGGAGTGATGGAGCTAAATTGCTTGCGATGAAAGTTCAATTTAGTGATACAGAACAACCCATGTGGGAAGTACGCAAAGTTGACCATCACGGCCATTTTGCAAAAGATGGCAAAATTACTCTTGATGAAGGCAGAGAGCCTGCTGTTTACAGAAAGACGTTTACCTCAGAGCAACTCCAAGAGCTAGCCACTGCTGGTGATTACGTTGATTGGGAGCAAGGTTTTAAAAAGGAAGCTGTGGAAGAGAACGCATCGGAGCTAGAGAGAAAGCTCCCTTTACAAGATCAGGATGATCCTTTCAGTCAACAGCTCAATGACGTGCTAGACCAAATACGGAAGGAAACACCCAGCGAAATCCAAAAAGTGATGGCAGAGCAGCTAAAAGTAGGAACACGATACTATGATGAAGCCGTAAAGCAATCGACAAAAAGTTTTCAACTCGCACGAATAACAACCATCTGCTCAGCTATACTCTTTGCCATTTCTATTTTGTCGCGATCTTCACTCCCTCGTCCTGGTATGTTCCAGTGTGTGGAACAGTGCTTTCGACCATCTTGCAAGGGGTAGGGCAATTTGGCTACTTATATAACAAGGCGTCAGAACAATTAAAAAGCTTTCACCTCTTCTTAGACCATATCAGTCGTTCACTGTTCGCCTATCAGATGGGCAAAGAATCGAACAATCCAGAGCAAGTCAAGCGGGCAATAGACCAGATGCTTGCAAGCAACGAAATCTTAAAAAAATAGACTTAAGAACTGGATTTGGAAGCTGTGATAAGGAGAAGTGAGAAATTACAGATGAGCTGCTTCTCCATTGACTTGACCTTTATACCAGCGTTTTGTATACTCATTATGAGTGAAGAATATGATCTCGCGATGAAGCTCGCGTAACGCCTGAAAAGGCTAATGGCTTCTACCACTGTTTTCGTACAGGGCTGTGCTGAAAACGAAGGTAGAAGCCTTTTTTTGTGAGTTGAAACGTAGGTCGGTTCGTGGAACCTTCTCCTTTGCCCATCGACTTGAGCCATTGAGGGGGAGCAAGGTTCCCTCTTTTTAACGATGCTAAATTGGGAGAGAAAATAGGAAGAAGGGGAATAATGAAACCATCATCACTAAAGACGAAAGCACTTCGGTTTGTTCTGCTTATCGGGGTCATGAGCTTTTTCGCGGATTTCACCTATGAGGGGTCACGAGGTATTATTGGGCCTTACCTGGCATTGCTTGGAGCAGGTGCGGTTGCCATTAGTATCGTCACGGGCTTTGGTGAACTGCTTGGATATGGTCTCCGCGTCGTTTCTGGCCGTCTCAGTGACCAGACACAGCAGTTCTGGCCGATCACCATCTTCGGATATATCGTCCAGATGGCCTCGGTGCCGCTGCTTGCGCTGGCAAGCAACTGGCAGACTGCGGCCTTACTCGTTATTCTTGAACGCGTTGGCAAAGCCATTCGCAACCCACCGCGTGATGTGATGCTTTCACACGCAGCCAAAGAGATGGGATACGGTTGGGGTTTTGGAGTCCATGAGGCCCTCGACCAATTCGGTGCCCTGTTCGGCCCACTTGCTGTCGCCGCAGTCCTCGCCATTCGAGGCGACTACCGTACTGCGTTTGCCGTCCTCCTTCTCCCCGCCCTCGTCATGTTGAGCATTCTGGTTATCGCACGCTTGACATATCCACGTCCTGAAGAGATGGAATCGAATCCGCCCAATATCCAGACACAAGGGCTTCCGCGAATCTTCTGGGTGTACCTTGCGGGTGCCGTGCTTGTCGCTGCTGGATTTGCCGACTTTCCACTCATCGCATATCATTTTCAAAAAACGGCAACCGTCTCAGGGAGCCTGATTCCTGTCTTCTACGCAGTTGGTATGGCCGTGAGCGGAGTTGGTTCACTCCTCTTCGGACGCCTCTTCGATAGATTCGGTCTCTCTGTGTTGATTCCTTTAACACTTGTCACCGCCTTGTTTGCTCCTTTGGTCTTCCTAGGTGGCTTCTGGGCAGCTCTTCTTGGTATGGCATTGTGGGGACTTGGCATAGGTGTCCACGAGTCGATCATTCCTGCTGCCGTGGCTCTCATGGTTCCCGTCCGGCGTCGAGCCTCAGCATATGGACTCTTCACCACAGGCTATGGCGTGTTCTGGTTTCTGGGAAGTGCGCTCATTGGCGTTCTCTACGGAATATCGCTCCCCGCACTGATTGCCTTCTCTGTGGTCGCCGAACTTGCCGCAATTCCCTTCTTCCTAGCAACAAGGCGACAATCACGTCCAGCGGAAGAGCCTTCGACAGAGCGACCCTAAGTCCTGTCTCCCTGTTCGCAGAGAGACACTAAGTATGATGGGCACACGAGGAGGAGATACCATGAGAAAGAGAGAAGCACTCTGTTCCCTCGCAGAACCGCTACGTCAGGTTGCGGAGCATCACCTGCATCCGACTGAGGATGTCTTGACATCTATCTACATCGAACACAACGCGTATCTCGTCCGTGAACGAGGTGTATGGTTCATGAGGTTGAGACGAGTGCAACTTCCTACAAGGGCTTTTGTCCTCACACCAGAACGAGTTATGCTTCTGGATGACCCCACTGATTCTGCGACCACTACTGCCGACCACGAGTATCTCTTTGCCTCCTGCTCCCTCAACACCATTCTGCATTTTGAACTGCGCTCGCACCTCCTGGACTGTGCTCTAACTCTTGTGTGCGCAACACCACATGGACCCGAACGCATCCTCGTCGAGTATAACGGTGTTGCTCGCAATCATTTTCTTGCAGCAGTTGCGTCCATGCGTGCCAGAGTAGATCATCAAACGCCTCCTTCTTCTGCACAGGCAGACGAGGTCTACGCACAGGAGCGTACAGTCGCGATGGAGGATTGGTACTCACATCTGATTGGGCTAAGCATGACACAGCAGAACGATGTTACACATGGCCTAGTTCCTGGTGAGTACATACAGGAGTGGCTGAGTGTACCAGCTATCGACGAGCGCACATGGTGGCAGCGACTCGGCATAGGTGCTTATGAACAGCCTGCCGCGACGTTGGTACGGACAGATCGACAAATCCTCCTTATCAAGGAGACAAGGAGGGTGGGTCATACGAGGATATACAACCTATGGAAGCGACACGTGGAGTATGCCGCTCAAGCATCTACGCACAGCCGCGATCATTCCGGAACAGGAGAAGCTCTCCCTCCAGATCACGCTGGAACACCTTGAGGCGACGGAGGTGGTATGTCTTCCTATTCCTCCAGAGCTGGCAGAACGTGCGCTGGCACTCGTTTCGGCACCTTTAAGCATGCAGAACGTATGAACGTACGGAGAAAAGAGAGTAGATATGATACAACTAGACATTCCTTTCAAGGGGATCATCGAACTGGAGCACGCGGTCTTTGACATCAATGGCACACTTGCTCTTGATGGAAAGCCAGTTGCGGGGGTCGTAGAGCGGTTGAAGGATGTAGCCGACCACCTTTCTCTTCATGCCTTGTCAGCGGGGACGCATGGGAACCTGTCAGAACTTGAGAAAGCACTGGGCCTCCTCATCCACATCGTTACGAATGGAGAGGAGAAGGCACGCTACGTGCAACAGCTCGATCCTGCTCATGTCATTGCTCTTGGGAACGGGATGAACGACGTGGGCATGCTTCGACTCGCTCGCATTGGCGTGGCGATAGTGGGAGCAGAAGGCTTGGCAACACAAGCCCTACAAGCAGCTGATGTGGTTGCACTCGGCCCGATTGATGCGATTGACCTGATACTCCAACCGAAACGCTTGATAGCGACGTTGCGAGGATAGAACGGTTAGCAACGAATCAGGTAATGCACTCTTCCATAACCCTCCTTCCGTCTCTCTCAATCGGTTGCAGTCGTTGTGGCACGGGCCATTCTTCACGCGCTTCAAGCACTGACTCAAAGAGGATGTCATAATCCCTGAACGCACTCAATTAAGCTGGCCTTGACACCTCCTATCTCTGAAAACTTGGCCGAGGGAGATTGCAGTGATAGTAGAACATCTCAAGGAACCTCACACTGTCCCTATGCATCCAAAGAAAGTGAGCATGTACTCGGGTTGTATCAAAGCAAAAATTGTGCGTTCTCACTCCCAACAAACCAGCGCACTGCATCGAACCATACGACAAACTCATCTGGCTGCATCTGATCTTGCAGGTGTTGAGAACACTTCTGTACATATGCCTCCAATCTTTTTGAGAGCAAAAAGGCAGAATGAAACAGCGCGAGTACGAGACGTTCTGCGTCTCTCTCATTCGAGACAGAATACAATGCGATGTTTGTGTGCCAAAAGCACAGTTGCTCCTGTTTTTGCACGCCAGACGCCAGATGCTGAAGCCCTTCAACCCGAACAGTCTCCTGCTCAGATGTCCATACACAGAGATGACAGAACGCTCTCTCACTCTGTTGCCCAGTGTGCAACAGAGATGTATCTACATCACGAAGGATCGGTTCGATCCGGGCAAGAAGTGCTGAATCTCTCACACATTGCTTGAAGACCCACCATGCATGCCAGTTGCAGAGAGAAAGCGCAGTATTGCTGCTCTCTTCTGTATGAGAGGCACCCTCAAAATGATCCAGAAAGGCTGCAAGTGTCAGTGTTGTCTCTCGTGCTTCATCTTGACAGGCTAGGCAAAAAGGGGCATTCGTATCGGATATCTGCACCGTCACACGAGAAATGTAGTCTGACCATAAGAGTGTATCCATACCATAGAGCATACCAAGCCACTGTTTCAACTGATCGAGCGAAAGTGGTGCGGGTGCCTGTGACACAGAACGTTCTTGCGTGTGTGACTCGATGTCTTTTAGGAGGTGATGAGGCTCCGAAAGGCTCTTTTGCATGTGTTGAATATGTGGGATACACAGCCCATCACACTGGGCATAGAGGTGCTGGAATGCTACGTCCGAGGAAAATGACTGTATGAACTGTTCTCCATACGCTGTCTCGTTCTGACGATGGTCGAAGCAGAGTGGGCACTCACTTTGATGAACAAGATGGCGAAGTGGAGAGAAAACCTTCCAATCGAGAGCATACAGAGGATTATGACCAAACGCTGTAAGAAACTTTTGGAGATTGGGCAAAAGTTCCTGCTCGATCACATCCACCGAGACCATACAACTTCCTAGATGGCTCCAGAGAAATTCGCTCCCCTCAATGAGCGTGAGAGAGAGCGTATGAGGAACACAGAACCCCAAAGAGCGGCGGACGCGTTGTTGCGTCTCTTCGTCAAGCACCCCATCGTTCACATACCAATCAAATTGCTTCGTATCCAACTGCCAGATAGCGCGGCAAAGAGGGCATCCTTGTTGCTGCATGCACTTCTGTAGAGTTGCCTGTTGAAAGTCAGCTAACGGCATTGTTTTCTCCTCTCATAATGTATTTCTACAGACAAGTCAGTGCCATAGGACGCGTTCGATGCGGCTTCCATTTATTGGCTACGCTGACGTTTTAGAAAAAGTTCAACTGTCGTCACAGCTTCCTCTGGATCGGGTAATTCAGACTGTTGGCGGCCTCTTAACCAATGCCACACATTCCATCCTCGTGAAGGTTCTTGTTTCTCTTGTCTCGCGAGATGACTCTGAGGTTGAGAAGGTCCAGAAGACGAAACGGTAGATCGATAGCAGCGACGACAGATCAAGCTTTGTCTGGCGCTACTATCTCCTCCCATGCCCACAACTGGAGGGAATGTTAGCTCCACTAGATGCTCGACACAAACACCCGCACCACATCGCTGGCAAAGAGCAAAAGCAGGTCGATGGTGACATCCCGTTTCTACGAGACACAGGTAGCAATTCATCATGCAACTCCTCGTTACGGGTATCAGCACTTCTGATAGGAAATGAAGTGATGATGCCTCAGTCAGTCAGGAAAGACAAGGCGGCGTGGAGGGGGTAGAGATGTTTTCTGCACTCTGGCATAAAAAAGCCTCTACTGAGACAAGGACACGCTCTCCACGTCTCCGGCCAGTAGAAGCTATCAGCCACCAGGCAATACGCGAGCTTCATCGCTATGTACTCTTCTCGTCTACAGCAGGAGATGATGAAGGGAGTCAACACTTGCTCTCCCTGTCATCCTCCTGCTCCTCTCTGTCTTGCATGAACGCAACCACCACAACGCTACTGTTATCCTCACCTCCAGCCTCGTTTGCGAGGCGGATCAACTCATCACATGCCGCCTGTGGGGTATTGCTCCTCACCACTGTGGCAATTTGCGCTTCGGAAATCATGCCCCAAGTGCCATCACAGCAAAGAATCAAGGACTCTCCAGCATGGATATCACCTGTTGTAATATCAGGCTCTACAGTCTCTTGTTTCCTCCCCCCTAACGCCCGCAAGATGATGTGACGGGCGGATGAAGTTTGCATCTGTTCAGGAGTAATGGCTCCCGCGCGTGCCAGTTCTGTCACCATTGAGTGGTCAGTCGTCAAACGTGTCATCGCTGGAGGTGCCTCTGTTGTATGGAGCAAGTATGCTCGGCTATCTCCTACATGTGCAATAAGAAGGTGCTTTCCCTTTACTACTGCTGCTACGCATGTTGTCGCCATACCTGAATACTCAGGTTTGACGGTAGCCTCTTGAAGGAGACGCGTGTGTGCAGCCAGGAATGCCTGTTGGATTCGCTTTCTCAGTAGAGTTCTATCCTCGTACACATCTTGTGGGTGCATCTGGGTAGCACCAGATGAAGCATTGCCCGTGACTGACGCGCGAACGGTATTCTGATCGTAGTAGACAGAGGCAATCGTCTCGACTGCCAGGCGGCTTGCTACCTCACCAGCAGCATGACCTCCTGCACCATCAGCAAGAAGGTAGAGATGACCCAAGTGTTCCAAAAGTGTTTGATCTGAAGGTATGTAAAGAGCAACTGCGTCTTCGTTCTGCTCACGCACCCGTCCCCTATTTGAACTACTTGCCGCATTGATGTGCAACGTGTCCATGTTCGCAGAGTTCTCCTGAGACATTGTATTTCCTCCTACTCAACGGAAGGTTGGTACAGCACGAAAAAAGTACTCTCGCGACAGAGATAGCTCTGTTGCAGGAGCACTTTGCTGTTCATAGGTCTACACGTCGGAGAACAAAAATGCTTCTACCAGCCGACACGATCTCTGTCAGGTGCTAGAAGCTATCAGCACAAAGGCGTTAGGCGAGCTTCATCGCCAGTCGTTTATAACTCTTACAGAGAGTATACAGCATGCAGTACCAGAATGGCAAGACTGGAAAAATAGTGTTTTTTATGGTATAGTACAAACAGTCTTAGAGAATACATGGTGATGGAGTCCACCATGTCGAAGTGCAACTTCGACAAAACCGCAGCGATGCTAATAACTCCTGATGACGCCTGTGTGCGGAGTCGGGAGCTTTTTTATGCCCTCTTTCTCTGTGTTGCCCAGGCAAGACATCTCGTATCAGAGGAGGAGAGACATGGACAACATCTGGTTTATTGCTGCCCTGTGGATGGGCGCAGCCTTGATTGCAAGCTTCATCTCTATTCGTCTCGGCATCTCGGTCGCGCTTGTCGAGATCTTCGTTGGGGTGATCGGTGGTAACTACCTTGGCTTTCACACCACGCCCTGGATCGACTTTTTCGCCAGTTTTGGCTCCGTTCTGCTGACCTTTCTGGCAGGAGCAGAGATCGACCCGGTATCCTTTCGTAAGCACCTCAAGCCCAGCCTCCTTATCGGGGGTATCTCCTTTCTCATTCCGTTTGCAGGTGCTCTTGTGTTTGCCTACTTTGTCGCCCATTGGAATCTGCGAGCCGCCGAAATTGCAGGCATTGCCTTGTCCACGACCTCGGTCGCTGTCGTCTATGCGGTCATGATTGAGACCGGACTCAATAACACCGATCTCGGCAAACTCATTCTCGCCGCTTGTTTCGTGACGGACTTCGGTACGGTTCTCGCACTCGGCATCCTCTTTGCCAGTTTCAACATCTGGATGCTCATCTTTCTCGTTGTTGTGGCTGCTGCACTCTGGAAACTGCAATTTATTACACGGTGGTTGATTGGTGCATGGGGAGGACGAGTCAGCGAGGTCGAGGTGAAGTTTCTCTTCTTCTTGCTCTTTTTCCTGGGAGGACTTTCCACCACCGCGCAAAGTGAGGCCGTGTTACCAGCCTACCTTGTAGGCTTGGTGATTGCTGGTGTCTTCGTGCGTGATAAAGTCCTGATCAATCGTATCCGCAGCATTGCCTTTGCGCTCTTGACGCCGTTCTTCTTTCTCAAGGCAGGAACGTATGTCTCAATTCCTGCTCTGGTAGCAGGCTTGCTCCTCATTGTTGCATTCTTAGTCCTCAAGATTGCAACAAAATTTGTTGGCGTATGGCCTCTGACTCGTGTCTTCAAGTTGACACCACGTGAGGGCAACTATACGACGTTGCTGATGTCAACAGGGCTTACCTTCGGAAGCATCTCGGCACTCTATGGACTGACGCATGGGATTATCAATCAAGCACAATACACGGTACTGGTGACAGTGGTCATCGGTTCAGCAGTCATACCCAGCCTCATCGCGCAAAAATGGTTCTTCCCTAGAATGGCACCGTCTCTTCCGCTCGCATCTGTAGACGAGATTGCAGCGAGAGCTGAGGAAGATGCCGTTTTTGAACATGGTCGAGAGTGACTCCTGGTTGAGAAGGAGTCGCTCATAACGGCAAAGATGCGAGAGCAATACAAGGAGAAATCTCTGCATTCTCTTGACGGTTTCTTGTAGGAACTCGTATACTCTGAGCATAGACTTTTGTCTCGCGATGAGGCTCGCGTAACGCCACACGGCTAATAGCTTCTACGTGTTGTCGTCTCCTTTCCAGGAAGGTATGGGGCAGCTTGTAGGAGTTTTTTCTTCTCCTCTTTCTTCCCCACGATGAGCTATTCAGGCACAGCTATACAACGAGAAGGATATCGTATGCATAAGGATGTTTCTGAGGGAAGCCATTCACGGGATACCGCCTCACTGCGTGTCGCATTTGAACAGGAAGGGTGCCCTGTTTGCACAGTGGTGCTCGAAAACATGAACATGGCAATGGAGACATGGAACTATGAGGGGTTTACCGATGTGGAACATCGGCAGTTCCTCACTCGTGTTCGCGGCTTTTGTCCATTGCATACCTGGCAATTAGCCCAGCGCAACAACGCTTTCCAGCTCGCAGTGGTGTATCAAGAAATCCTCGACGATATCCTGGAGAAGATGAGTGATGATGGCGGGGACCAGGAGAATGGGCAGCAGGTGGCAGGAAGTGACGTGATCGCGAGTATGAAACGGCTGTTTCAGGCAGAGCCTCCTCCTGCCCAGGACGCTGCACATCTGTACGCACAGTGCCCTTTTTGCCATACTCGTGCCACTCTCGAACAGCGTCTCATCGAGCGGCTCGTGGAAATGGTACGGTTCGAGGAGATGCAACAGCGTCTCTGTCAATCAACAGGCCTCTGTCGTCTGCATTTCATACGAACACGACAATACGCGGAAACACATGATACTCCTCAGCTCCGCACACTCGTCGAGTGCCAACGAGCCTGTCTACAGCGATCTCTTCATGAAGTACAAGAGCTGATTCGCAAGCATGATTACCACTTCAGTCAAGAGCCACGAGGCGAAGAGATGACCTCGTGGAGGCGTGCGGCTGAACTCTGTGCTGGTAACGCTGGTGTTTGGTAGTGGGTAGGCAGAGGAGGACTTGGTATACATGAGTGAGAACTCACGACGTGAAGGCAAATCAAAACGAACGTCACCACAGCCTCTGACCGTTGAGGTGGAGGTACGTGAGCCTCAACATGACTGCCTTCTCTATGCATGGGACCGCGAACATGCCTGTATGCGGGTGACAGGGATACACCATGCCGAAGCAGGATTACCGAGTGATATTGCTACCCTTCGTTTAGAGGGGCAGATGGAGGTACCCACCTTTTTGCTCACGCCATGCAGCCTCCAGCCGGGAACAAGCGTTCAGGCACATGTGCTTGGTGCGTTGCAGATTGTCTCCCCATTGAGAAGGGAGAGAACACGTTGTTGAACGATGGCTGGCATCTTCTTGCGGTTGCAGAAATAGCTTCTGCGTCCTCCTCCTATGACACTCTTGAACACGTTCCTCCAACACGGTTGGCTGCTCTATGGGCGTATCTGCAAGAGTACATGACGCAAGAGGAAATCTTCCAGAGGTGCGAAGGTACGGGCAAACTTATTTTCTGGGATGCTGAGGCAACAGCACGCCATCTTCGTGAAACACGTCTCTACCTCAAGCGAGTCCAGCGTTCGCAGAAGCATGGAAACAGGCGGTTGGGGCAGAAGCAAGAAGAGAGACCTATCGCATGGCGTACTCTCGAAGGACTTTCCGCCTCTTTGAAAGCAGAGGTGTTCAAGCGCGATGCTTCTTCAGATGCTTCCGCACCACATGCACAGGCAGAACTGCTTCTCCGCTTTGTCCCCCAGCGCTTTCAGCACGCCCTGGCTGATCTCTTGCTTGATGATGAGCGGCTTCTTGCATTCATCGAACGGCCTCTGCTTCGTCACCAGACAGGCTTCCTCGGTTTGCAGACACGGCGATTGAACGAGGGTCTCTTGCTTGCCACGGATCGCCAGGTCCTTTGGCTCCGTGATTTCCTTTCGTCTGCTGTAGGGGATATTCCAGGAGGCTATCTTGCTCACTCAGCACCAATCGAACGGCTCAGGGCGGTCACGCTTCTCCAACCAGGCAGCATTCCAAGCGAGTTGAGAGATCGGATGGAGCAGCATGACTCACCGTATCTCCGCTTTGTTGTAGAGATGGAGGGCCATGACGGGAGTGAACTCGTTGTCGTGGAGTTTCCGCAGGTAGCACGCATGGTCGATCTGCTCCAGGCATTTCTCCCATCGTCTGAAGGAAATGAGGATCGACGGCTGCGTCGTCTTCCTATCGTTGAGGTCTGGCAGCCGCAAGGAAAGGAGGCCGAGCGACTGGCTGGACTGGGAGGGATCGTTCCTGCTGACATAACCAGACGGCTAGAGCACCACCTGACAGAGGTGCTTTCTCTATCGGAGGAAGAGGTACTTGTCTCTGCCCTCGTTCCAGCCCTCGAAGACACTCACACGCCAGCACGACTCGTCGCACTCACGCGCAACGCAGCGCTGGTCATTGATGATCTGAACGACACGCAGGAGCGTTTGCCGGAGGTACGTAAGGGTCTGGCTCCATCCATGCGACGCATTCGTCTCGCAGCCATTTCATCGGCACAACTCCGTTACTCGTTCTTTGGTTCGAGCTTGAGCGTGTTTGTTCCTCAGCCCGATGGTCACATCCAACAGGTGGTCATCCCATTTCATAGCCCTGCTGTCGCGTGGTTTCTCCCACTCTTCACACGACTCCGTGTCGCACTCAGAGGTCCCTTCGTAGTAGAAAGAACAGAGAGTGTCTCGTAGAAAGGATGTATCCGTGTCAGAAATCGAACATGAGCGACAGAAAATACAAGGACAACGTGTTGTCCCACAGATGGCTGATCTGCTGAACGAAGGACAACGCCGCAGTCTTGGAACGGTGCTACGACGGCTAGAGCGTGCGGCCTGGCAACTGGAAGAGCAGATGTCACGAGGATTGGTTCCTCCATTGGCCTTGACAGACGTGACTCATGTCCCAACTATGGTGCAGCAAGAACAGCTTATTCGGCTGGCTCAATGTGTGCGCCAGGACGTTGTCCATCTGGCGGAGGACTCAGGCGTCAAACACGATGAAGAAGATAGACTGAGAACGCTTCACGCTCAATTTACCTTGTTGTGGGTCGAGCTAGAAGATGTTCGACCGCAGAAATTGCGTCACTATGGTCCATTGCATCCACACTTGATGGAAGCACTTGGTCCACGTATCCAGCACATAAGCGAGCTTGTTCTTGCTCTTGATGCCGTTGTGAGTGGAACACATGAGAGTACCAAGAGACAGAATATGGTGAATACGTGCAATGAAGCACTGCGTGCGAGAACCAAAAGGAGGGATGGACAATGAGTTTACTCCGTCAGGGAAAGGCCCAAATGCTCACGCTGTATATTGGCGAGTCTGATCAATGGCAGGGACGTTCTCTGTATGTGGCGATTATCCAGGTGTTACGCGAGCAAGGAGGTGCAGGGGCGACGGTGACACGTGCCATTGCGGGCTATGGTGCAGGCTCACGCTTCCATGAACAGAAAGGGTTTCATTGGTCCTCCGATGCCCCCCTCATCATCTCTGTGGTAGATCAACCTGCTCGCCTCCAACGCCTGATCCCGCGTCTGCAAGAGATGATGAATGGAGGGATGATGACGCTCCACGACGTTGATGTCTTGAAGTACACGCATGCGCGGCGTCAAGGCATTTCAGGGAAACTTCCTGTTCGTCAGGTGATGGAAACCAATGTGACGGTTGTTCATCCTGAGACATCGGCTTCGACTGTCGTGAACTTGTTGCTTGCGGCACCTTTTCGGGTCTTGCCTGTGGTTGATGAACGGCAAAAACTCCAGGGCATTCTGAGTACCGGCGACCTGATCAACGCTGATCTGCTCCCCATGCGTCGAGGTCTGGTGCGAACGGCAAGTGAGTTGGATCACTCTACGGCAGAGGCGATGGCACATGTATTAGAAAGGGGACAACGTAGCACGCTGACAGCACAAGCTATTATGAACCGACAGGTGCGAACCATTGGTCCCGATCAGCCCATCCAGGAGGCTGCACGGGTACTGATTGAAACACAGTTACGCAATCTTCCTGTCGCCGATCCCAATGGAATACTCCTTGGCATGGTCACACGGGCAGACCTGTTACAGGCTATTCGGACCAGTCCTCTCATGAGTTCGGATGCTAGCAGTGCGACACAACCATTGCAAAAGACGTATCCCCTTCCGGAATTACCTCCACAACAGCAGTCTGTGACGGTCTACATGACCCAAGAGGTAGTGACCGTTGAAGAGGGAACTCCTTTTGCCGAGGTGATCGATGCACTCGTGACATCACCACTCAAACGCGTGCTGGTGGTCGATACTGAGCGACACATCAAAGGAATTATCAGCGATGTGGATGTGCTGGCAGGGATTGAGGAAAACGCACGTCCTGGCTTCCTCACGGTCCTCAACGATTGGGCGAGAGGCAAGCCCAGTCGCTTGCCCACAGGAGCCTTACGATCCTCTTCCGGTAAGGCACGCAGTGCTGCGGATGTGATGAATAGGAATGTCGTGACCATTGCCGACACGGCGACGGTTCAGGGAGCCATTGAACGCATGATGGCAACACGCCGAAAGGTGCTCCCTGTCATTGATCGAGAGGAGCGTCTCGTTGGGACGGTGGGACGCTTCGAGGTATTACGCGTACTCGTAGGGAGCGAATCATCATTATGACACTCTACTCTTTCTCGCCCATTGGGGGCAAACGTCTTCGTATCTTTCTTGGAGAGGCTGAGGAATGGCAAGGGAAACCGCTCTACCAGGTCATTGTAGAACAGGCGTATCAGCACGGGCTTCTGGGAGCAACGGTCCTTCGTGGAATAGAGGGTTTTGGCCCGGAACACCTTCTTTCTACTGATCGCCTGCCTGATATCTCGGACAATCTGCCAATGATCGTGGAGATCGTCGATAGCAACGAACACATCGAGGCATTTCTCCCTGTGCTGGATCGACTTGTACAACAGGGAATGATTACGTCCACGCCAGTTGAGATGATCTTGAGAGAGGAGGCACAAGGACAATGAGTATTCCATCGTTCATTGAGGTTGGGCTTGTCGGGATTGCAGGGGCGATTGGAGCACTCGTCCGGTACCTCGTCGGTCGTTTCTTTGCGGAGCGTGTCAGTTCACAGTTTCCAGTGGGAACACTCATCATTAACGTCTCTGGTGCCTTTCTCATTGGACTCCTTGCAGGATTGGGCGGTCACAAGGTGGTGAGTGCCTATGTCCAACTCGTCGTAGCGACAGGATTTCTGGGTGGGTACACGACCTTCAGCACGATGCAGTGGGAAAGTGTCCAACTCATGCGTAGCGGTGGTGTATCACAGAGCCTGCTCTATCTCCTGAGCACCTTTGCTCTCGGTCTACTCGTTGCTACCGGGGGCTGGATGTTGGGAGGGTGGGTATAGTGGTACAGACGCTTTCAGCACGGCGAAGAATCGTTGCTGTGGTGTATGGGGGCTTCTGCGGAACGGTCCTCCGCTATCTGCTCAGCCTCGTCATTCAAGCATGGCTTGGGAAAGGATGGCCCTCTGATATTCTACTCATTAACATCACAGGAGCCTTCCTTCTCGCGTTGATAACGACCTTCGCCGATGCGACTTTTCTGGTTGGACCGACGCGTCGTCTCTTCATCAACGTAGGATTTCTTGGGGCGTACACCACCTTCAGTAGCTTCGCGCTTGGAGATATCCTGCTTGTGGCGGGACACGAGTGGCTCCCCGCGTTCCTCTATCTGATACTGAGTCTTCTAGGAGGGATGGGAGCGGTCGTCGTGGGAGATTTGGTAGGCCAAAGGATCATCCGTCTGGCACAACGTTCGGTTGTACCAGTCATGGTGGCCCAGGCAACAGGGCAAGGACTGCCCACAGATGGCACGATGTCCCCCGAGCATGTGGATGTCGATGACGATCTCCTTGTTCCTGATGTCGAAGAAAAGCACCTTGTGGATGAAACAGTTTCCCCCGAGCATGTGGATGTCGATGATGACCTTCTCGTCCTTGACGTTGAGCAGAAGCATGCAAGTCGGCTTGCTCACTTACGAAGAAGTGATCAGAGGGGAAAACCGATTTCATGATGGAGACGCTTCGGCCTCAAGAACGAGAGAGTACACGCGTCCTTTTCTGACACAAGGAAAGGTATGAGGCATACTGTTCTTGTTATAGGGAATGAGGAAACGCTCGTTGCTCTCATGAAATCTCTTTTAGAGCAGAATGGATATCATGTGATCTCTCTGGAAGAGAGTCGTCGTACTCTTGAGATGGCTTGCAATGAAAAACCTCATCTGATTGTACTAGAGACCACAGAGGTAGAAAGCAATGGAGGTGAGGTGTGTCGTCACAAAAAATATCTTATGGCATATTTGTTTCGTAAGTGCTGTACTCGGTCTACGCTCTCTTTTCCGGATTCACATTTGGAGAAACGGGATCAACAAGCATCTTGCCTGATCCCATCTTCGTACTCAATACCCCTCTGGATTTCAAGACGAGATACATCCAAAGCGCAATACCAAGCAGGAGGCTTCCTAAGAGATACGCACCTAAGACATCACTGGCCCAATGATCACCAACGTAAATGCGTGCGGGTCCGACGAGTACGACAAACAGTGCTGGAACGAGAAGTACCACGTAGTGCCACCAACGGTCTCTCTTGAGGAGAATGATTCCCAACGAAAAGAGCAGGCCGAAGAATGCAACATACGACATGACATGACCACTTGGAAAGCTTTGCCCACCTGCCTGCTGGATGATCTCAACGAGTTTAGCGTTTGGGCGTGGACGATTCACCAGCACCTTGATGCCTACATTCATGACAGAACTGAGAACCGAAAGGGCGACGACAAAGAGTGCTTCGAGGCGCAGGTGCATCATCCAGAACACGATTGCCGCACCGAGAATGAGAGCGGAAAAGACGAGGATGTGAAACCCAAGATAATTGACAGCGATCATGGTGCTTCGTAATCATGGGGATTGATTCTCCTGAAACTCTTGCGTGATGGCAACATCGAGGGGGATTACCGGATGAATGTGAACAAACCACGCAAGCAGCGAGAAGAGGAGAAACTCCAGAAAGTAAAACACAATGAAGATATGTGTACGTTTCGAGGCGCGATACCAGGGTACACGACTCCTCATAACTTCCTGTTGTGCTTGCTCTACGAGAGGAATGGAGGTACCTTCTACAGGGTGATTGACAGGCTTCTGCCGCTTTTGCTGCACGCTTCGCTCCTCAGTGGTAAAACATATCCATATGGCATATGTATAGTACGTATCCAGAGGCGAAAATGTGACGACTGGATGTTCCGCATTCACAAGAAACACCCATAGAGATGTACCCCATCATGCTCACTACTCGGTTTCTAGGCCAGAACTACTGCGATGAGGTAGGCAATATAGGTTCCGACGAGAAGACCACCCATCACGCGAGAAATCTTCCCATACCAGACAAGAGCCAGAAGTACAAGGTGAACCACGACCATGACAGGTAAAGCAATAAAGGTCACATGGGGGTCAACTGGAATGGCATGAATGGCGGCTGCCAGTCCAAGCGTCACCAGGAGATTGTAGGCAAAAGAACCAAGGATACCACCCACCAGGATATCGGCTTGTTTCTTACGTGCGGCACTCACTCCCAACGCAATCATCTCTGCCCCCGTTCCAAGTGAGACGATAGTTGCTCCGACAACCCCCTGGCTCAGTCCAATGATCCCAGCGAGACGAAGGGCACCCTCCACAATAGCTGGACCACCCGCAGCCATTGCAGCCAAGCCACCAATGGTCAGCAGGACAGGTTTCCAATGCAGACGGGGGCGCACATGCGATTCCTGGGCGTCGTCATCATCGTCGTCGCCTTCAGACTCGGCCATGCGCTTGACCGCCTCCCGGTCTGTCCGAAACAAGAAGATCGTGTAGCCCACAAACACCATGAGCAGAAACACCCCTTCCAGTTGAGTGACGACTCCCAGAAAAAGGAGCACAATGGGGATGATCGACACGAGAGTCGCAATCACAGCTTGTCGTCGCACGCTCCGGTCGAGAGTCATGGGAAAGAGAAGGGCCGAGAGACCAAGAGCAGCAGTAACAATAGTGACATTGGTGCCAATGACGTTGCCAACAGCGAGTGCTGGAGCACCGCGAGCCGAAGCAATAGCGGCGGTGAGCATCTCTTCGGGTTCCAGTCCAGCAAGCAGTACTCCAAGGACGAGCGCACTCACACCGAGAGACCGCGCAAGATCGTTTGCCCCATCAAGAAACCAGTCGGCCCCAAGCAAGAGCAGAATAACTCCTATCACTAGCAAACCAAGAGCGAATACAATTGGCACCATTTCATACCTTTTCTTCGATGATTCTTTTCCCTTCACATGAAGGGAATGCATGTCTCTGTCCATGCAGGACTGCTACTCGTGCTGAGCGGCACTTTCGCGAAGTGCATGAATCGCTTCTCTGATGCCGTAGTAGACAATGACGAGAGATGCGAGCGGATCAGCCCACCACCAGCCAAAGAGCGCATTGAGCAGGAGTCCTACCAGCACTGCTCCTGCGAGATACGCATCAACCAGCGTCACACGCCCTTCCGTAAGCAAGACCTCATTCTTCAACTGTTGCCCTGTCGTCCGTTTGCCAAAGGCGAGGAGCAGCATGGTCAGAAAGGTCGCGGCAATCCAGACAATGCCGCCCAGTGACGTGACCGCATGCGTTCCCGTGACGAAGCTAAAGATAAGCTGTGCAGCAATGTAGATGACCAGCGCAATGAACGCACTCCCGATAAGACGAAGTGCCATGCGCTCACGGTGTTGGTTGACGCCTGTGAGTTGCCACACCACCACCACGGAGGCAAAGATTTCGATGAGGGAGTCAAGTCCGAATCCGCAAGAGCGACGGAACGAGCAGCGTAAGCAGCGATGACTACCAGAACGACGCCGACCACATTCCAGCCAAGCGTCACATATTCGAGCAGTAAGCCTCGTTTGAGTAGCGATCCTTCTGTCACAAGACACCTCCCCTATGGCTCACAACAATCGTCATCGCCACAACTGCACGTTTCTCCAGTTCGGGCTTCGTGCAGGGCTTCACGTCCTTCTTGTACGAGGAAGTAGACGAGAACCAGAGCAGCCAAGGGATCAGCCCACCACCACCCAAAAAAGCGGTTCAGGAGGAGGCCAAGAAGCAATGTGAGAGACATGTAGGCGCAAGTCACACTACAGGCCGCATCGGCTTTGAGAGCAGCACTCCCAATGCGCCTGGCAACCCGAAGCTTGCCTTGCCACAAGAGGGGCATGATAATCGCCGCAGCGATAGCTAAACCAACACCCCACCAAGATGATTCCGGTCTGGTTCGGGTCAGGAAGGTCAAAGCACTGTCACCAACGATGTAGACGGCGAGGGCGAATAAGCTCATGGCTGTGACCCAAGAAGCACGCCGTTCAGCCTGTTCAATGCGCTCGACAGAGCCACCACGTTGCTCAACCAGCAAACGCCAGAGCAGAATCCCGCCTGCAATCAGCTCGACGATGCTGTCAATGCCAAAACCTTGTAGCGAGACGCTGTGTGTAGCGAAGCCAACTGTGATGGCGATACTTGCCTCAATGGTCATCCACAGAATCGTGACCAGTTCGATCCACACTCCCTGACGCACGTTGCTTGTTCGTGTGGTTATGGGTTGCGCTACAAGCGCATCGTTGAAGATGGGAAGGCGTCGTGCCATTAGCAGCATTCCTCCTCTGTCTGCTCGTATCGCGTACATGCATACACCCTATGTGCAACGCCAGTGAGGAGTTCGTCAGCCAGCTCAAGGAGTTTCGCGACCCGCGGATCACTGAGTTGATAGTGCGTGTAGCGTCCTTGCGAGGCAGAAATGACCAGATCACAATCCGACAGACAGCGCAGATGATTGGAGACATTGGTTCGACTCAAGCCTGTTTTCTCGACAAGAGTTCCAACCGTAAGCGGTCCAGTCCGTAAGGCTTCTAAGATCAACAGACGCGACCGATCTGAAAAGCCACGAAACAATTTGGCTTTGATGGCAATCGCATTGAGCGTTTGTGTCATCTTGAACTCTTCTCTTTTCGTAGAACACGTCAGTAGTTACTGACATGATAACGGTAGCAAGGGAAGTATGTCAAGAGAAATGGGGAAATCAGCAGGGCAATCGCATCTAATGAACCCCATCCACAGAAAAATACGTAGTGGGGGAGTACTAGGTAAGCTGGCATGGGTAGCCAGGATCGGTTACGTGCGCGAGAAGAGAGGCTCAATCTATCAGTGATTCGATGCTCTTCTCACTCCATGTTGTGGCAATCCTTTCCCATCGTGCGAAGAGAAAAAGGCTCCGACTCGGCTTCTCTTTACCATTTTTTCTTCCTCTATGGCCGATCTATTTCCGATTTTTGATCGCAGTAATCAAGAGAAACATAGGGCGGCGCGTTTCATCCCGCATTTCGGGATGCTTGTCCAGCATTTCTTGCGTCGGTTGAGGTTCGGAGAGCTTCGCAATGGTGAAACCGGAGTCAATGAGCGCATTCAGATGGGTGGCGACAGTACGATGATATTTGACCACATCATGGTCCAAAAATCTTGTCTGACGCGGACCTTCATCCTGATAATGGTCGAGAGGCCAATGCAATCGCTCACCATGCGGACCGTAATACCAGTCTTGTGCAGCGAGCGTGGTGAAGACCGAATGTTCGACCGAGAGGACGAAGATGCCCTCCGGTACAAGGCAGTGATGCACTTTCCGACACACGATATCGAAGCGCTCGACATAATGAAGTGCAAGTGAACTTACCACCACGTCGAATTCCTCTGCGGGAAAGTCGATATCTTCAATCGCAAGCTGACGATACTCGATGGCGGAATCGTTGGTACTCTCTCTGGCATGTGCAATCATCTTCTCTGAGAGGTCTATCCCCACCACTGACCGTGCCTGCTGTTCGCGTGCATAGCGGCAGTGCCAGCCAAAGCCGCAGCCAAGATCAAGCACCTTTTTTTCGTGTAGCCTGGGAAGCAACGCGCGGAAGGCGGGCCATTCCCCGGCCGCATCCAGTCCGCCGATTGAACGAGCCATCTGACTGTAATTGGCGAAGAAGCCGGGATCATCATATTTGTTCTGCTTCATAAAACCAAAGCCTCCTCGCTTCATCTTACCCTCTGTTTGCCCTTTTTGGAAAGGGGGAGCAGGAAAGGCAGAGCAATCGCATCTCAAGGTTGAGGAGGTGATAAAATCAGGTCTAAAAAGGGGGCGACAGTGAGATGGAAGAAAAGGCTTCCGAGACCTCGAAACACTCTTTAGCCAGGTGGAAGATCCACGTATGGAAAGAGATGAAAAAAGTGGAGCCTGCCTCTTTCCTCATGGCACAAATCTATGGGAGAAGAGAAGGCTCCATGAATTGACCCGTATTTCAGCCACAAAAAAAGCTTCTATCAATGTTCCAGACACAGTGTCATAGGAAACATTGGTAGAAGCCATTAGCCTTTTCAGGCGTTATGCGAGCTTCATCGCGGGGTCATATTCTTTACTCATACTCAGTATACAAAAACGCTACAATGGGTGTCAAGGGAAAAATGCTCTTTTTCTACATCTGGAAACGATGAGGAAAACCGATCTTGACCCAATTAAATGAGGTCAACCTTATTGGTGGTCTGATATCCAAGCTGTTCAATCGCATCGGTAGGGCCAACTGAGATGAAGCTCCCATTATGCCCAGTTGCACCAGCAGAGGGAAAGGCACGTTCCAGAAGCACAACATATACCCCTTCTCGTGTGAGCCAACACAGAGAAGTTCCCAGATATCCTTCACCAACAACAACGCAATCTGCTAAAGGAGGCGGGATCGTAAAAAAGATGGCTCGTCAACATCTCTCTGTTAAGAGGAGGTTGGTTCAGATCGAAGCACGCATGGTGTCCTTTATAATGTAGCGAACTTGAGATAAGAGCAGAAACAGCATCCGCAACAACGTCTCTACCAAGCCTTGTTATCGCGTCAGGAAACCTGCATCTTGAAGCTGTGTAAATGATCTTGCCTTTTCGCTGGCGTATCATCTGTGGAATAGCAACTTTGCATGTCAGCCATACCCCTTTGAGGACAACGGCAAGCGTCTCATCCCATTGTTGCTCTGTCAACTCCCAGGTCGAACCGAATGAATACAGTCCCGCATTCGCCATACCAATATCAAAACCATTGCGGTAGGATCGCTTTATTCTCACTGTATGATATACTGACGTACCTGATATAATACTCCAAGAACGATCACAAAACCACATCATGTTTTCCAGGAGCGAACAATGATTGAGAATCAGCCTTCTATCAGTCCTTCCCAAGCAAAAACGAAGAAAGTCTCGATTCAGGAACGTTCAGTACGTATCGGGGATTTTGTTGTCATAAATGGATATCGGGTGAATCGCGATTTGCTGAAAGAACGCTTTGCTGAAGGACGCTATCAAGCACATGAGACACCTCATTTCCTGCTCTTTACTCGTTCAGAAGCACCAACAACCATTCTAGTTCATTGGTTTGCACCTCAAGAAATTACGACCAATATCACAGGGTATCTCGCTGAGGAAATGAAGCCATTTGGTTTCATTACAAACAACCAGCGATTGAGCGAACTATTTGCTGGTATTGTTGGAGGAGCATTATTTCCTGGCGATGTTCGACGCGCATGGAATTATTTTGGAGCTAATACACTTCAACGCTTGCTGACCTTCGTCTGTTCTGCAACCACTCTGAGCGTTTCCGATTATGGAATACTGGGGGAAGCTGCTTTTCTTTATCAACGTGTGTGTGAACTAGGCGTGGGGAAACGATTTCTTGATGCAGCTTGTAATGGAGGTTTCTTATCTCTGCTTCTGGCTGAACGTATGCCCTTTATAAGCGATGTAGTAGGAGTGGATAGAGACGCAGATGTTTTTCGAGTAGCACAGGAAATTGCTGAAGAACGACATCTCACGAACGTTCGGTACCTACAAGCAGATTTGCTTGCAGACAATTTCAGCACCATCGGAATATTTGATACAGTGACAGTGCTTCATGTGCTAGAACATTTTATCGAAGAGGACATGTACTCTGTTCTCACAAACTTGCTCAAAGTAACAACGCATCGTTTGATAGTAGCCGTTCCCTATGAGTCGGGAAAGCCATCACAAGCTTACGATCACAAGCAGCTTTTTAGCCGTGCGAAGCTTGAAATGGTGGGAACATGGTGCGTGGAGCAACTCCAAGGTGCTGCTCGTGTCTGGTATGAAGACCTTCCTCACTGTGCAGGACTTCTACTCATTGAACGGCGAGAGTAACAACGTGGCAACGCGAGACTATACTTCCTGCTGACATTCGTAGCATCGTCTATATTCTCTCTGCCGTGAGAAGGTGTGGAAGTTTTTGCTGTATTTCCGTAAGAAAGTTCTGTACATTGCTGTCACACGGAAAACCCTTCATGATGTCATCTTGAATATAGTTCAGGAAATGCTTGTTTAACATAGGAGCATTTAATGTTCCAATGATAGGTATTGCCTGTTGTGCTATGGAGAAACTCTTCTCACGTTCTTTCTTGCGAACATAAGCAATTGCTAATGGAATCAGGATTCCAGCATGACGCACTCGCCAATGAGGAGGATTGGCGGCTGATGCACATTCTAAATAGTCAATGGCTTGTTGGTAATCGCCTGCCATAACTGCTCTTTTCCCCGCGAGTTGTAGCCAACAAATATGATCGAATTCCTCTATAATAGTGCTATCATCAAGATAGTGGGACGCTTCATCGAGTTTCTTTTGCGCGAGGGTATATTCTCCTACGGTCATATTAACGTCAGCCCAACAGCTTAAAAGATGCGCCTTTGCCCGTTTATGCTCTTCATTGATTTCTCCCAGTCCGTACATTGCCTCTTCGATGACGTGTAACGCTTCTGCATACATGCCTAATGTCAAGTACACATCTGCTTGACAAATAAGGCTTTGGGCAAGGTACCAAGGATCGTTGGTAGCTGTGGCTGAAAGGTGGGCGTTATGGTAAATACGCAGTGCTTCCTCGTTACGGTTCTGAAAATGTAACGCCAATCCTATTAATCCATACGCTCCAGTATAGAGGTAAGGTCTCATAGAAGGATGTAAGAATAAGTGTACTTGGTGAAGGAGGGAGAGTTGTATTTGCCCCTGTGCAAGAAGTTGGGCATTGCTAGCAGAAAGAAACAGTTTCCAATTAGAAACAATACTCTCACCCAACGCAGAGTGAAGCTGTGCTTGTTCTTCCTCTGAAACATGACGGATTGCGATACGAGGAACACTGTTTGCTCTACTCTCTAAATTTGATATGAGCAGTTGCTGTCGAATGGCAATTGGTACTCCTTGAACCCCCTGCAAAACGATCTTCACTGATTCAAGTATCTCGTCAATCGACCAGCCACTGTTGAAGAGTTGTCCTAGTGAGCTTGCACCAAGTGTAAGCCATGCCTGTTCTTGTTGCTCTATAGAAAGACTGGCATTCATCGACGGTTTAGCCGGAAGAGCTACAGCTTGTGCTTGGTTCACCAGAATGATAGGTGGGGATTGTGGTTGTACAGGTACAGTTAAAGATGAGGCGGTCGGCGGAAATGAAGAATGCTCTTGTTCTTGGACGGGAGGAAGTGGAGATGATGGATAAATCACTTCCTGTTTCTTCCCTAGCAACCCCAACGCTTCGGAGGTCATGTCCAAGCGATCACAGAGTTGACGACGCACTTTAGGACTGAGTCGATGCCCATTCTCTGCTCGCGAAATCGTCGCCTCACTGACTCCAACGGTGGCAGCAAAGTCTTTTTGCGATAAATCGAGTTGTGTTCGCAATACCCGCAACGGATGTCCATTCTCACTATTTATATCGTGTATCATGTCTTCCTCCCTCTTTGCTTTCTTAGTGTAACATTCGACTTTGCATCTGTCGAGAACTTTTCACGAACTGAAAGAAGTTGTAAGAAAACTGACGCCATCGAGTGAGCATTATGCAACATCCTTTTCCCCTTTTGATGGAGAAATGTCTTGTTTCCAGACAGTTTTTAATCTGCAATGCGGCATACTTCTCTCTGAGAAACAAACACTCTCAGTCGAAGAAGGAACATGGAGACACGTGCGAAGACAAAAAACATATCACTTGATTTTCGCCAGTGATGGCAAGGGGACAACCCAATTGGCTCATGTGTATACGGAAACCTTTGAGCAGGCGTCGCAAGCAGCCACACACTGGCGCGATGAGACGCATCCCGACCTGCGGATTCTCAAGCTGCGAGCAGAGCCAAACGGGTTTCGAGCAGGGGAGATTGTCCTTGCCCCAATGATCGAGGAGGAAAGGGAGGGAGCGACGTTCGTTGATGCTCCTGACATCTCCCTTCCTTCTGAGTAATGAAAGGAGAATACAACACGATGAATAAACATCTTAGCGAAGTCGCCCACTTCCGTGAGCAACAAGCTTTACGCGACCAATCCGCACACTTGGGACTCTACGGACCAGCGATAGTCGCCAATCATGCCAGCAACACCGTTCGTATGCAACAGGGAGCGGAGCGCATTCTTGGTCTCATCAGGGAGGGCAAGCACGAGGAGGCCGAGGCACTCATGTCCACCGAGTATTGGCATGTGGATGAGCAAAGAGAACAGGCATCGCAACCCGAACAACACGAGGCTGGAGGCGACGAGCAATGACACAGATGAAATGGTATGCCGGGCGTGGTGGCTACAGCTATAGCCCCAATGGACATCATTTTGCCCGCTTAGAGGATGGCACCGAGATCGAGGTGCATCCCGATACCTACGACCAACGGTTTGCAGCGTACCTCGAACGCATTGGCGTCGCGCGGACATCACTCTCTGAAATCATGCAGAAAGCCGAGCAGGAGTGGCAGCAATATCGCTGCGTCATGGATGCCTTTGCACAAAACACCCAGCAATGGCTTGACTCTCATGAGCGTGGTGTTTTTGTCAAGCGGCCTCTCGTCTTGACACACTACAAAGACCAGCAATGAGACACACCCATGCTGCTTCCATGCACGCGATGATGGAAATGGTCGCCACAAGAAAAGGCGTTCCAGTGGACAATGCTTCCCAATGATAAGGATACTGACCCATGAATGAACAACTCCCACACGATGAACTCCTGCCCTACCATATTCCGTATGTGCTTCCAATCTCACTGAATACCACGGCTCATGTGTTCAATCAACTCAACGAGGTGGATGAGATTGTGCGCCAAATCGTGCTCTCACATGAGAAGACCTTCCTGCTCAAGCTCATTCTGGATGCAGCACCACACCCCTGCTCACCAGAGAGTCTGTTGCAGGTCCTCCTCACGTCTCGCCATGAGATACGGCCATTGAGCATGCTTTCGCGGCAGGAGAGAGAGGAGATACGAACATTTCTGAGACGGAGCCTCTCTGAACTCAACCAGGAGCTACATCCGTTTCAACTCACTCTGCTTTCCGTGTATGAAGTGGGCTACCTCATCACGGATGTCAACTATAATAAACGTGGAGCCGAAGTGTAACGAGATGCAAACCTATTACCTTGATCTCTCGACCTTACAAAAACTCCTTGGAGATATGCCTGTCCTTTTATGTACCCCTCTTCCACAGGGTATCCCAAATCATCCCTACCCGTCTTACGGATGTATTCGTCTGAGGGAAGGGAACATTGACGCCTGTTGGATCGACGGAAAAGATGGATTTCATCTGCAAGGATCGCTCGCCATGCGTTCTCTGCAGGACAGAGAAGAATGGACGGTGGAAGTCGAGCAACTCCATCAACCGCTTCCTCTGCCATCCACGCCATCACCATCGTTGTCCTCCGATCCTTCGCTCTCGTTGCAAAAGAAAGTATTTCATCAGACGGTTCCGCTTGAAGAGCATCTCTTACTGCATCTTTCTCGGAAAGAACGCGTCATCGTTCGCATGGTCCATCTCATGATTGATGGACACAGAACGGTTGAGCAAATAAGTTATAAACTTCACTTCTCCTCTTTTACCGTAGAACAGGCGATCACAACTCTTCAACACGTACATGTGATTGAAGAAGTTCTTCTACGATAACATTTCGAGAAAGAGAGAAGAAGTGAAGAAAAAACCAGCGTCTTGTTCTGTATACATCCACAGATAGAAATGCATATGTTATAGTTTATAAGGCGTGTATCGCACAGCACAAGCGTTGCACGCAAGGAAAGGAAAGAGACAATGCACCCGTTCCTTCGTTGGTGGTTTTCCTCTACCGTCCCAAAGATTCAACCCACGACTCCCGCTGGGCGCGAGAGAATGCGTTATGCGCGACTGATCAGTAGTTT
>JAABUO010001852.1_pt1 | contig 26663 bp, 13 predicted proteins | sample 5559291 | NCBI WGS metagenome assembly JAABUO01 (sample SAMN10711878, study PRJNA513372) | rock metagenome | isolation source: Antarctica rocks | place: Antarctica: Victoria Land, Finger Mt sud
GGATTTTCAATGCGAGATCTACCTCTTGACCCATCCTTACCTTTGACTTGGCTTGGCTACGTGATTGAGTTGGTGCGAATTCGAGCATACGTCATTTTGTACCCCACATTTGACAGCTCGTTTTCGACGTTACACAACGAACACAAGTCAAATCGCAGTGCTGCAGGCGAGGAACAGACAATCATGGATCGTAATACCATGCTGAGTGAGCTTCCGGAGCTCCAATTACCTCAATACACGGATCTTATCCCCCATAATATAAGGGGCGAGCCAACAAGCTGGGAGGCTATCATTCAAGACGCACAGCAGTATCATGAATTTATGAGCAGCTGTACTAGTGCTGACCCGCAAAGATCTCAGAAAATGTGGCAAGTTGATGACATATTTTGTGATCCTGTCCCATAGAAGACGTAGGATTCAAAACAGGCACAATGAACGTGGGCTTTATGCCTTAATGTACATATAGTGAGGTTTCATACCTCAATGCAAAAGATTTACATGTCATGTGAATCAACAAACCTAACTACGAATGCATTTCAATTTGGAAAAGTAAATTGGGTAGGCTCAGGTGGGCTCTGAGACGGTCCCTTTGTCTCTTTCGAGGATTTAGATTTTGGAGTTGCTTTTCCATTCCTCTGCACGACTGGGGAGGGCTTCTTTTCAGGCTTGTCGCGCAAGCCCTCTCTGCTACTTTTCAAACGCGCCCGCATCCCACTTATCTGGCCAGCTCCTCGAAGGAGCTCTTGCAGCTTCGATGGATTTTCGGGATATGCACTATCGTCCTCGATACCATATTCCTCGTTGCCGTCATGTTCGCCATAAGTTTCGGGAAGTAGAGAGGAGGACGGACGTCGAGGGAAAGAGGTAGGAAAGCGAAGAATTTGCGTTTGAGGAGGCGAGTGGAAAGCGGCCGTGATTGGTGTCATAGCTCCATTTCGTCCGTCTGTTGGTGATACATTCCCAAACGAGTCAGCAAGCGACGTTTTGAAGGAAATGACGGAAGGTGTTCGCGCCAACGTACGGCCTAAAATCGCGGCAACACGGGTATCGTATAATGCTGGTGCAGATTCTGTTTGATCTACGCTGTACTCTGTATCCGTTTGAGAGGGTGAGTGGTGATGATTGGTAGCTACATCTTCTGTAAAGAAGACATCAAGACTGTGCAAGGTCGACACCATCTCTCCCAGAGAGCCAGACTGCTCTTTTTCTTCTGAGATCATTGTTGCTGTCCGGCCATTCATATGCGAGCCCACGTAAGAATAATCGTCCATATGAAATTCGATCTCGTTCGCCGTTGTGTCACTTTCCTCATTCGATGCAGAACAGGTATAGAATACCGCATGGACATTTGCTCGAGTAGAAGAGGCAGTAACAGCGGGCATAGGCACGGCCCATCCACTTTCGTCTGGAATACCGTAAAGTGTAACCGTATTTTCATATTCTTTGCGTAACGATCGGCTCCCAAGACTCATTCTCATAACTTGCTTGTCCGAAGGGCCTCCGACAATGGCTTTCGCGCTGTCAAGCACCTCCAAAGCTTGCTGAGCATAATCCGTTTGCAGTAGCCGTAGTAACGGAGATATCAAGTCTGCACCAATGCCTTGAAAGTCAGTTTTCCGCATATCCACGAATGGCAGTAATGCCTTCAATAAGTCCATAATCTTGATCTTCATCCACTTCAACTTGTTTGACAGCAGACCCAGGATAAAAATCATGGTGGGCGCTTCCCATTCGGGAAAAAACGATTCACGGAATGCAGAGGTGGCTTGTGTGAGTAAGTCTCTCTCAGAGCGAAACCGAGACTTCGAGACAGAAGTCATAACCCTGGTAAGCGAAGTCAGGCCTTGTGATTCCGCTAAAAGTGCAAGAGTCTCCGCAGCGTAGGATATTTCTTCTGTTATGCTTTTCTTTTCACAAGCATCCAGGAACCTTGGAAGGTTTGCAAGAACTGCATACAAGAGCCGGCTATCCCCACCTACCAATTCACTGCTTGGCAGAGCCGACAACTGATCAAGAATCTTCAGGGTAGGGCTTAATGCCACAGATGATCGTAAGCCTTTAAATATCAAAGCCTGCAAGCCATCGAATTTGCCTTCCCATTTTTCTGGAAATGCCGAGAGAATCGGTACTATCACAGCATCATCTGCAAAATCAAGCTTTGTGAGATATTTTTCAAGGATAGATAACGTTTCGATAAACTCCTGCTCGTGCATAGTGTTCAAACAAGCGACCGTGGTCCAGAAAAGCTGCGGACATGACAAGAGCTGTGCTTCATCAAGATCTGCAGTAATGGCATTTAAAGTGCACAAAATCTCCATGGCAAATCCTTGAATGTCACTAGACTCATCTGATATTGTGTTTGATAGTCTAGCAAGCATATCACCAAGCATTGTTAGGTCGAGTTTTGCCATCAAGCAACGGAAAAGCTGAAACGATCGGCAAGCTAAATGTCGCACAGGACAAGAAATTGCCCACGACAGTGCAATACTTCCAAATTCTTGCCGAAGATTAGGATACTGGGTGTCAAAAATATCTATCACAGCATCAACCATATGTTCCATTTGTGCTGGAGTTCGCAATCCATCTGAGGTTCCATTATGATCATACTGCCAAGTTGTATTCTGTTCCTTATTTCGTACATTTTCAACAAACTCCGCAATCGAGTCCATCTGTACATTCGATATAGCACCTTGCTTTCGTATGGTGAGCTCGTGAATGAGATGCACCAGCATTTCTCGAGCTTCATTTTGAATGATGGAGACGTAGTGATCAAATTGTGCAAACACAACATACAATAGAAGAGCCAGATTCGAAGACATTTCCTCGATTGGTTCAATCAAGAGATCGACGAGTAAAATTAGAGCCAACTGACCATGAGAAAATATAACCTGTTTTTGTTGCGAAGGAAGTATGGAAGAGAGGTCAGCAACGTGAGGGAAAAGCACATCAGAAGCCATGGTACCGCTAGGTTCTTTGACGTGGGGGATCATTCTCCGAGGTTGAAGGTAAGCAAGTAAAGCCTCTACTAATTTGTTACCTTGCGGAGTCCGGCCTAGAAAGACCAAGACCTGCTTACCATATTCCACAAATGCTGGGTCGCGCCGTTCAAGACTTTGCTCTACCACAAAGTCAAGGGCTGCTTTTAAGTTGCCAATATGTGGCCCAGTCGCCAGTGCCATCCACAATGCTGCAACCTCATTGCCCATTTTGTCGGAGTATTTGATCGTTATCTCGAAAAGATTGGCTAGGACCATATAGGTTGAGGGACTAAGATCTGCAGCATTTGGGTCAAGTTGCAATTCCACAGTCTGCACCCAAGGAAGAAGAACTTCCGTCAAGTCTCGGCGACTCTTGGCGTTAACTACTTCGAAATGTACCGTGAACTCGGAGAAGACCAACAGTATTTGATCGGGATGTTCTTTAGCAAGTCGTGCAGAAAGCAGGTATTGTGCTTGTTTGTACACAGCCGTTGTTTTGTCTGCCACTGAAATTTCATAATCTGAAAGGCAAGAACTATTATAAAATCTCTTCTCGGCGGCTTTCAATAACTTTGCAGCCTGTGCTCGAACTAGGGCATTCTCATCACCAATCTTGAACAGCCCCAACGCGAAAGCCTGACGAACTTCATAGGGATAGTCTGGATCTTTGACAAGTAAGTTTGAAATCACTGTAAAGTAACTTCTCATCGCCTTGTCATCAGTGTCTCCATCATAACACCTTGATATAGCGGTCAGTAGCAGTTCTGGGTGATCGCCATTGTGCTTGAGGATATTGTGCAGAGCGCGCATCCCTACGTGCTGCATTCGGTCGCCTGCACTATTCAGTACGCTGTCAATCCATTGAAATAGTGCTCCCACATTAAATGACATTGTTGCAGTTTGATTGTCAACTAGAGAGACCACGGGTCCGGCCTTTGTCAGTAAAATAAGGATCCAGCTTACACAAAGAGAAGCCATCGCATAAAGTGCTGCATGTTCGAGGTTACGTTTCTCAATTTCCATCGAAGCAGTCAAGGCGCCTCGATCACGTACATCTTTATGCAGTTCGTGTATTGCCTGCCTCATTTTGCCTTCTCGCTCCTTTGCGAGCAAGAAATGCTGACCATGGCCGCACCATTCCTCAATTAATCGGAATAAAGAGACTCGTCCTTCGAATGGAAGCCATTGTGGATAGTTTTCGCTTCGACGGATCCCTTCAAAAAGCGTCTCCACTAGACCGCAAAACCATCTTCGAAGCTTCTGGTACTCCCAGTCGATTTGAACATCATACTCGCTGAGAAAACTTTTCATGTCCTTCACAAACGAAACAAGAGTCTGTAAAATCCATTCATCAAGTTCGTACCGATCGTTGCAAAGGAAATGTGAAGTTAGTTGAAAAACATGGGTCACTTCTGCCGGCATTCGGTCATGTTTCCGGATTTTGCGAAGGCTAGACATAGACCGAGAACTCTTAATGCGCTGGTCGTCAGCTGTCCAGGCATTTACCAGCGGTTGTAATTCTTCGATGAGTGTGCGATACAGATTGAAATTTATACAACCAAGACCAGTCACAACAGCCTCACGAATAGCTGTGCTATCAACACCAAGAAGAGGAATGACCATCTGAAAAATAGCTCGAGCAGAAGTTATTCTTTCAAAAGGTAGATCTCGCACCGACTTCTTCCTGCCATGCTGATATCTAAATTGTGGCACTTGCTCATCAGTGACCGTCAGTGTAGAACATGCCACTACAAGGTAAAGTTTCCACTGCTCAATCAAAAGTTCTGGCGAACTTGATTGTCGATTGGACTTTGGCACCAATTCGAATGGGCCCGAATTTTGCATTTTTGACGTGTCCGCAGTGGCTATTAGCGTATTTTGCATTTTGAGGAGGCGGATACAGATGCTATTACGGCACAAGACAACAGTCATAGGGAAGCGCTCAAAGCATTGTTGAATGAAGCGTGGAAAGGCGCGAAACCACAGGGCCGAATCGATTCCATTTTCTGATTCCGCAAGACGTATCAGAAAGCTTACCAAATTACTACCCTGTTGAAGTTTCTGTAGTCTGCTTCGTTCTGCAACACTTAGATTGTCGGGTTCGACGCCAAGGTCAGCAGAGCTAAAATTGTCTAAAATGTTAATAATTCGCGTATACTCAGTAGGTGGAGCTGAAGGTTTCGGTGGCTTGTCTGCTTTTGATGCGCCTTCCCTTTCATCCAAAGCTGAGTCAAATTGAGTGACCAGCCTAAGGACAACGATTGCGTAATGCCGCACAATCCGGCTTTGCGAGCATAAAAAAAACAGCCCGTTGGACTCTATCTCCTCAATCAATGTCCAAATACTTGTAGTTTCCATTTCCTCTTTTCTGTTTTTTGTGTCGCCATTGAGCTCAATAGGCTTTGCTTTAACTCGAATCGCATCAATCCATAGTTGCAAGAGCTCAGAGTAAAATTCTAAGGTAGTTTCCACATGGTCATCCCCCAATAATCCAGTTTCGCTCGTTGTAGAATATTTCTCATCGAAACCAAATATGAACCTTGCAAATCCAGTCGCCACTTGTCGGCTGTTGATCTCGCTCACACGCGCTACAACCTTCAATGCCATCGCAGCAGAATATGCTACCCCAGGATCAGGATGTGCAGTTCCTCTACACAGCATGACAATTACTTTACTGAACGACAAATTGATGGGTATGCATCGCGGCAAAGCTTGGAAGGTCACTTTCAAGAGATCGAAGTAAGCCTGTTTGCCGACAGCAGTGCCTGAATCCAACCCGAAACTGAAAGTTGCAGAGACAGGAGTCTTAGGTTGCTGGGATAGACGATCATCAAGAGCAGCTTGTCCACCAAAAGAGAGCTCTACTGTATTTGAAATTTTCCCCAGCAGTTGACCAAATTGTTCATATGAGTCTCTCGAGAAAGAAGAGTTGCCCATGACTTGTACTTCCGAAGGGTATATATTGTCTTCCTCAGATATCGTGGGGAAAGGAGGTGGGGTATCGGGGTGTCCAAGATCAGAGAGAATCAAGAGGAAGGACCGAAGTGCAATTATGACACGCTCTGGATTAATTTGGTCGAGAGGTACTTGTAGATTTGGTGAGAACCTCAAGACATCACTGTTGAGTAGAGGAAGGATGATGGTTTTAGAAGTATAGTCCGGATACTTGAAGCCGATAAAGCGCACCAGTTGGACCAATTGTTCAATGGTGGCAGGCTCCATGGAAATGGAAGAGTTCTTTTTCCCTTGGAACAAGAGGCCCTTTACTATGGTATCAAGTTTCTTTGTCGAATTGTTGAGAGATTCGGAACAGCGGTTTAGGTACACCCAAACAAGCCGCGTTATACATTGTACAGTGGTTTCCCGAGTTGAGCGATCTTTCAGTCGAGGAAGATTGGCTTCCACTAGATGCAACCAGCTTTTGGCAAATAGTTCACGAGGAGCAACGCATAGCAGGCTGCAAGCGAGAGGAAAAGCTTCTGCCCAATGCTTTGGTTTCGTAGACATCTCGCGAGCTTTAGGGAAAAGAGCATTGATGGCACTCGCCCATGTGGGAATATCCACCTCGGCAGTAGCGTGAGAAGCCAATGGCAGGAGTAAGCGATTAAGAGTATTGGCGTATGCATGCTTTATTCGCTGCCCGTGCGCGTTGCCAAAGAACGTCGCAATAGAATTCAAAAAATCCGCTGAATCTTCTAAAGCGTCCAAAGGATATATTCGTAGTTGGAGATATCTCATCCCTTGAATAACCAACTCGACATGTCCTTCTCGCTCACGTGACACATGGCGAGCCTTGTCCCTCTCCAGATCAGCAACAAACTGGTCGCTAACGCTAGCAAATCTTATTCTGCTCATGGTACCAAGTAGTTGACTAAATAGGCGCCAATTAGCCGCGCGTATTGGACTTTTCTGTAGACTTTCAGGGTCAGTAAGGCGCAGCTGATTGAACACGATTTCTTCCAGCTTACTGCCCAATTCCTCACCTAATGCATCTTCCGATATGTGTGAAACCACTTCAATCAAGACGCGGCAAAGAACATAGATGCTGCTGAGATTCCTCCGATCGGCCATTAATGCCGCTTCTCGATAACCAGGTGAGGTATTGATAGACACATTTGGCTTTCCAGCCGGTTCTGTATTTCTCCTGTGGAGTTCAGGGGGAAACGGTTTGAGTGCTGCTACTTGAGCTGGTTGGGGGTTGACTGCAGCAGCCGCTGCAGCGGCTGCTTCGGACTTTGATTTCCTCCAAAACATGACGCTATCAATGACTGGTTTGGGTTTGTGACGAGCAATGTAGCCAAGGGAGGACAGGATTTTGTCAAATGCCGGGTCCGCCCCCTCACCCAGTATCTCAGAGATCGGAGGCTCATTATCGACAGGATATGAGAGACAGATGTTTAACTTGCGTTCACTCAGCCGCACAAAGTTCGTAAAGACCACATGAAGGCCAAAGTGCGGGCCAGAGATATACTCCCGAGCATCTGCCGTCATCTACCGCTGCATTGCCAATGTCGTGCGTCGGGGCGACACACGATCTCTGTGGGCGTGCAATTTTATTAGAACACGGGATTGAGGGGTTCACCCAAGGTCCCTTGCCGCAGTGTCAGGGAAGAGGGCAGGGGCAGGGGCAGTGGCAGGGGCAGCGAGATCAGATAACGGCCATGTAATTACTGTTTGCTACGTTTTCTAGTGCTGAACATGCATTTGGCAACAGCTGTCTAATTCGTCGGGGTTTATCGGCGTCTTTTGTGATTTGGTGCGGCTGAGCCCGATTTTTCGTCGATCCATATCGTCGCCATCGTCAGACACAAGAAACGATTTGACAAAATCCGCTAGAGCGCAACAAAAGGAGCAAGGGAAGATCAGGACCCATTGACGACACTCGACCCGACATGATGGAGTTGCAGTTCGACAAGACTGATATTGTGGTACTGATAATCGTCTGCCTTGTTACGCTTGCTTACTTCACCAAAGGCTCACTATGGGCCGTCGATAGAAGCCTCGAGAGGAAAACAACTGTCGTCAATGGAAATTCGGCAGCAAGGAGTCGGCGAACCAGAAATATAAATGAAAAATTGCAACAGACGAACAAGAAGGCTGTGGTCTTCTACGGCAGTCAGACGGGAACTGCCGAGGATTTTGCAAACCGGCTCGCCAAGGAAGCACAGTCACGCTTCGGACTTGCTTCTATGACTGCGGATTTGGAAGACTATGATTATGAGAACCTTGACGTCTTTCCCGCGGATAAAATTGCAATGTTTGTTTTGGCAACTTACGGTGAGGGAGAACCCACTGACAACGCGGTGGAATTTTCTGAGTACATTTCGGATGAAAGCGTTTCCTTTTCTGAAGATTCCTCAGATGCACCGCTGCAGAATCTTCGTTTTGTAGCCTTCGGTCTTGGCAATACTACTTATGAAAAGTACAATGAAATGGTTCGAAAGGTTGTTCATGCACTTGCGTCTCTCGGAGCAAAGCAAATTGGAAATGTGGGAGAGGGGGACGATGGCTCAGGCACGATGGAAGAAGACTTCCTCGCTTGGAAAGAAGAAATGTGGAAGGGCGTCTCAAAGGAAATGAATTTGACTGAGCGTGAAAATGTCTACGACCCTTCGCTCGCAGTAGTGGAAGATGCGTCTTTGACCATGGAAGACAATAGGGTTTACGTTGGCGAACCAAATAAACAACATTTATCCGGGGCAAAGGGTCCGTACAATGCGCACAACCCCTTTATTGCGCCAATCTCTTCGTCATCTGAGCTCTTTACAATTCCACACCGGAACTGCATACATATGGAGGTAAATTTTAAAGGTAGCGGCATGACGTATACGACTGGTGATCATCTTGCCGTTTGGCCAACGAATGCTGGTGTTGAAGTGGACAGATTCCTTCGAGTTTTTGGGCTTCGAGAGAGACGGCATACTGTTGTGAATGTAAAAGCACTTGACATTACCGCAAAAGTCCCTTTTCCGACGCCAACTACTTACGACGCTATTGCTCGTTTCTATCTGGAGATCTGTGCGCCTGTTTCACGTCAGTTTCTCGGAACACTGGCACCATTTGCCCCCACGTCGGCCGCTCAAGAGCAGCTTGCGCGCCTTGGGTCGGATAAGGAAGCGTTTCAGAAAGAAATAGTAGGTCGAATGCACAATATTGCACAAGTTCTTGAGCACACAGCTGGAGGTGAAGCGTGGTCCAAAGTCCCATTTTCTCTGTTGGTTGAAACGATTAACCATATTGTTCCACGCTATTATTCTATTTCATCTTCATCTTTAAAGTCAAATACTACAGCATCCATCACTGCGATCGTGGAATCAATACCGGCTGCCAATGGAGAATACGTGCTCAAAGGTGTCGCGACCAATTACATCCTGGCCCTCAAACAACGACAGCATGGTGTAAGTGAGCCTGAACCGCATGGACTGTCCTATGCAATTAATGGTCCGAGAAATCGATATGACGGCATTCATTTACCAATACACATTCGCCACTCAACCTTTAAAATGCCTTCCGATCCCTCTAAACCAATGATTCTCGTTGGACCAGGAACTGGCTGTGCACCGATGCGTGGATTTGTGCAAGAGCGTGCTTTGTTGAAGCAGAGAGGAGAACATGTCGGCAAGATAGTATTTTTCTTTGGGTGCCGGCACCCAGATGAGGATTTCTTATACCGCAAGGATTGGGCTGAGTTCAAAGAGATCTTGGGAGATGATTTCGAGCTCATTACGGCATTCTCCCGTGTCGGTCCGCAGAAAGTGTATGTGCACCATCGCTTAACTGAACACGGAAAGGAGGTGAACAGCTTACTTTTACAAGGCGGCTATTTTTATGTTTGCGGAAATGCATCTAGAATGGCGCGCGACGTTAATAACACACTGGGGAAAATTCTGGCAAAGGAGAGGGGGCTCTCCGAGGAGCGTGGATCGGAGATTGTAAAAAATATGAGGTCGTCCAACTTGTATCAGGAAGACTGTTGGTAAATAGCTTTAGAGATAGAATTGCATTCACAGCACATCATTCTATTTATTCTCCCGCCTTGTCTCGATCATGTTTGTGGAGGATCCTCGGTCCAGGTGTGCTTCCGGCAATATAACCCTAACCACCTGTCAAAACGTCGTAAAAAAAAAGGGTTTATCTTCAAAATGCGCCAATCAGCGATGAGAAGGAAAGCAAGCAAGAGTGAGCGTTGCCGCAAGAAGGAAGGGATATCGATGTATTTCTAAAATGGCTGCTCTCGGTGGGATTTGGTTTCTTTGTTTCAGGCTTGAAGATGGTCCACAACCCGCACATTTCAAGGGAAAAAGGAAAAGGCAAATAATGGACTTCTAGGTGCCCCACCAAACATCTAGCCCTTGCCCTCCCGACCCCCCGCGTCCGCCGACGCTCATAGCCCGAGTGGGATGAAAATATGGCACAAAGACAGTCAGATCCATCTCATTATCCCCCCACCCACGCAACCTCACATCCATCTCATCAATAATCACCCCTCCCATTCTTGTCTTAAATCCTATCAGAGCACCTACTTCCCATTGGCAGGCGACAAAGACCGTTTGTTTGGAAAAGACGGCTTCCTACACGGTGTATTCTTGATCTGCGACCTTATCCATCTGGCCCATATCTTAACGCATAGTACTCATGCTCCGTCCTGTACTGGCTCAGGGAAGCCCAAAAACGCCAGCGACAAAGGTACGGCAAGTGGCGCAGTCACCCAGGACTCCAACAAGAGCGAACAAATCTCCAGGGATGGACAATAGTGTGACTTGGGCTAAGAGTCCAGCCAAACATCACTCGGCTACTCGAATGGCATCTACACGCTTGTCTGAGAAGTTTCATACACCTACATCAGCCGTTGAAAATGGGCCGAGTGGTCAATTCTACTCGGCTGCAAGGGCAGGGCCATACCCTCATGTCGTTCCGCAACAGGTCTTGTACAACCCTAACTCTGGTCTACCAGTATATCAGTATGATTCCTACCGCATGGTACCGCCATTTCAGGCTGAAAATGTCCAACTTGGCCCTCAGCCTTCTTACAATCCCTATTATCACCACGTGCCAATGTACGACCCGAAGCAAGTGGCTTTGGCACATGGCTCTGCTTATCAAGGCTTTAGTGACATGGCAATGATGAACCTTGGTCCATCGCCACTTGGGAGCAATGCAGTAAACTTGCCGTTTACTTACTCAACGCCAATGATGCCACACCACATGCCAACGCAGTATCCCGCCACACCAGCTTACACCCCTGGCGCCGCTAATAGTCTTGCTCCGAAATTAAGACAAGGCCCTGGACACATGGTAGTACCAGTTTCGCCTCCTGAGACACCAAACTCCCCAACTCATACTAAGCAAGTGCAAAGTCCTGACGTCAAAGGGACCAATGTCTACATACGAGGGCTCCCGCCAGAGACAACCGATGAATCCCTCCACCATATGTGCGAACGATGGGGACGCATATCTTCAAGCAAAGCTATGATTGATAGTGCCTCCGATACTTGCAAAGGGTAGTCATTGTTGATGCGTTGACTGACTCAGATTCGGATTTGCCAACTTCGAGACAGAAAATGAGGCCGCAAATTGCATTCGTGGTCTAACACAATATGGATTTCAGGTATCATTCGCAAAGGTACATGACTCTCAGATCTCACTAACTTCATAGGAGTCCTTTAGTTCCCGTTTGAAGCAACTGCAGGACGACAGCTCGACAAATCTCTATGTCTCCAACATTCCTTTGGAATTGGACGAGAAGAAGCTCGAAGAAGTCTTCAGTCCTTACCCCGTATTGTCCAACCGAATTCTTCGAAATCCGGACGGAACAAGCCGAGGAGTTGGCTTTGCGCGAATGGTGGACCGAGAGAGCGCAGAGGCGGTGATTGAGACTCTCAACAACGTATCTATATCTGAGGACCAAGAACCCCTTCAAGTTCGTTACGCTGACTCTACTTCGCAGAAACGTTTGAAACAGCAGACGGCAAAACGACGTCAGTACCGTGCACAAGAGTATAGCGCACTCACAAGCAACTCGTTGGAGACCGGTAGTCTTTCACCTGCAATGTACAGTGTGTTCCCGCAAGCGCAGACAGAAGGAAGAGTCCCTTCAGCGTCTCCAGTATCTCCATACTACGCTTATCACTACCCTCCTACACAGCCCGCCTTGCAGCAGAAGTGGCCACATGCTCATTTCAGCCATTCACCAAACATGTCTGAGCCGCATTATATGTCACATCAACGCATGGAAGGTGCTCGTGACGTCAATAGGAGCGCAGACGGCCACTGGCGGGAACATGAAGGAGACGCTTCTAGCTCTCAAAGTTACCTACAGCCCCAGTCAATTGCAGAGCCTTCACCATTGTTGAGGGTTTCGCATTAGTTGTCAAGCCAATGTGTTTGTCTGTCGGTGAACTTTTCTTCATCTGTTCTCTGAGCTGGCAGATGCATTTTGGTTAGTTATTTAGTAGTATTTAGCATCTAGCATATATACATTATCTAGCAAGATTTGCTGCATTCATTGGATCTGGTCCAATTATTTTTATTTCTTGCTCAGAAGTCTTGTTATCCGGCCCACTTTCAAGATCTTCTTCGCTGTCGATGTGTTCAATTTCACTACCGTCCTGTGTCGATTCATCTTCGGTGTTTTTAATGACCTCCTGGTAATCCTCGAGTTCTTTCGCGTGTTTCTTTGTGAAGCCGGATGCTTCTAGTTGCACATCCAGGTCTCCACTTCGTCGGATATCCGCAAATTTCGGTTTCTGTTCACCGTCAAATCCTAGCTTCTGAAAAAAAGAGTGTATACATTCGACATCTCGTTCAAAGTAACTAGTGTGGTCAGCCGGCAATATTGAAAGTATTACTATTGTGCATTAGGGTGGTCTGTGGAGACAACCTGAGGAAAATCAATTAGTTTCACTTCCCCCGAGTCATAAACAAGAATATTGAATTCATTGAAGTCACCGTGTATTAGCCCTTGGCTTGCGAGTCTGACAATGAGAGACATAAGAGTGGCGTATAGCCCGCTTGGATCCGCTGCGGACGTGAATTGGCGCATTGGGTACGCGTCAATAAACTCCATCACAATGCAGTGCCTGGTCTGATCAATCGGTCGGGGAACGGGAAATCCGTTTGCATGCAGTATTTTCATGGCAGCATATTCTTTCATGGCGGCTAATCTGGACATGTACATCCAACTGGCTGATTTTCGGTTCTTTAAATAATCTCTGTTGTTTTTGATTGTTCGAAAGGATATACGCCCCAGACGGTGCACTTTCAATACATTCGTGGTGCCGCCCTCGTCGGCAACCACGTATATGTCAGATTCCTTGCCCACGCCAATCTGATTCCCAACAGAGTATGTAGTTTTGCGTTTCGAAAAGGCCTTCAACGCCAAGTAGTCATAGCCGTAGTATGTGAGCCTGTACCCATCGTACTTTGCGTTCTTTACCCTTGCAATCAACCCGATTTTGGCCAAATTTGCAATGGAATTTAAAACCTTGGAAGCATTTCGCAACCCGGCGATTTGCTTGGCCAAAGTGGTTGGGACGACTTCATGATTCTTGCTCCCTTGCTCGAATGCAGTAAGCACCCTCCAGTCCTCAGCGGTGAGATATCTCAAGGCCGCAGTATTTAATCGCATGTTGGCAGTGCCTGTTTCTATACTATTAGCCGAGGACCCTCGCTAGAGGAGCAACCGACGCAATGTCGTATCTCTCGGCGCTCTCCTCGTCGACCTTAGACCCGGACAAGCCAACGCTGTTTGAGCTGATTGCCGAGTCGCGCTTGAGCGATTTGCTGGATCCGTCGCTGCGATTTGTTCTTGCAGGCTGGACTCAACAGCACCCAAGATATCTTCTTCGGCTGTTCAACCACTTTGACGAAGTGTTTGCTGTCTTGATGTTTATAGTTCAGCGGCATTATCTACGCAAATGGTCAGGCTCATTTACTGAGAACTTCTACGGTATATTACGCCAACGTAGATTACGGTTTGACTTTAAGGAAACGAGAGCCGCTCAGCCGGCATTGATGCGAGAGAAAACAAGGCTGAGGAAGACTGATATCTATAAGAGTCTCTTTGTTCTTGTGGCCGTACCCTATATAAAGAGAAAGCTAGACCAACTTCACGAACGTCAAATTGCGTCAAATGCAATCACTGGCGGCAGGAACAATGCTATGTCAACAACCTGGTCCTCAAGAATGTGGAGGAAGATTATGCAAGTTTTCCATCAGGTTTATCCGTGGATGAATTTTGGGTTTTATTCAGCCATTCTGGGCTTTCACATCGCCTATATGTTCAATCATTCTCCTTATCATCATCCTTTCGATTATTTAATAGGTGTCGAAGTGCGACGTCGTACTACTCTTGACCGCACCCTTGATTCCAAGGCTCCGACCCCTTCGACGGCAAGTTTCTCATCAATTCTACGTCCCCACAACTTACTTGATGCACTCCGTTATGCACTACCTTCCTCAGTCTTTCTTTTGCAGTTTCTGGAATGGTGGCATGCCTCTCCTTTCGCTTCCCAACTATCTTCCTCGACGTACTCGTCAATTTCAATGCCCCGCCCACGACAAGCCGAAGCACATGAGAAAGGACTCGAGCTGCCGGCCGATTCTGGAATTTGCCCCATCTGCAACAGCATTATGGTCGACCCTACCGCATCTCAGACTGGCTATGTCTTTTGTTATAAGTGTATACACTCTTGGACGGAGGAAAAGAAAACGTGTCCAATAACGTGGTCGGAATTGATGGGAGGGGTGAATGGGTTGCGGAGGCTGCGTGTATAGGATTTGCAAGTCATACTTGACAAGCCCGGTAGAGAGGAAACCAGATTCCTGAAATCTTGCTTATACATGCTTGCACTTCTATTAAGCCTAATGGGCAGATGAAGACGAGAGAAATGAGAGTGTTGGCATGTTTTTGTATTTGAAGTCACGGGAGGAAAATTGTTGTTATATTTTCCACGGTATTATTAATACCATATCACAGGCTTCGAGAAAATTTAGTCCCGCCTAGTCCATTCAATGAGCCACTGGGTTCGTTGGAAGAAAATGAGTGCTGCGAAGAACGGCAATACCCATTTTCATGAAAAGACGACATCAAAACACGCTATCGACGATGGTGATGCTGAGCTTAGCGTGGAGGAGGCTCTCGAGATAGAAGACAGAGTGCCCTGGAAGCCGAGCGAACCAAATTTGTCATCTTATACGAATGATACAAAGCCAATCATAATTACAAGGCTTCCTAATCACCACGACACGGCACGTCCACTCGGGCCTATTGAAGCGGCTTTTTTAACCAACAATCTCCCTCTTGAGATTTGTACAGTTATGGATGAAAATGTCTCATTGCAAGTAAGTGTCTGCAAGCTTGTATCGACTTACTAAGACTCGTTCTGCTAACAAACCACGATCAAATTCCAAGACAACTGTAAAGCGTGCACTTAGCGATTGGAGTCATTCGAATGAGCGCAAGCGAATCAATACGGACGTTTCTCACCCAAACGTAATTTGCCCAGTAGACTTAGAAATTGGCAGGGGTATGGTTTCTCACTCTTCATTACACAGCTCTGCCGACTCGGTCAATCCTCCCAAATCTGGGTATCTCAGTCGTCTCAATCGTCTCAATCAGCGAAGAGAGTGATCGATGCTACCATTCTTGTATTATCATGTACTATAAAATTGAATGCCACTACTTTAAACGATGAACATGAGAAATTAACCGACGTTAGTACCAATTGTTGATGAGGTGTTCCGTAGCGCCACGTACTGCATAGTGACAGTAAAGAAGTCAGAGCCGATCGACCATCCCACAATAAACGGTTGCGTGGTTACTTTACATTTCTCGGTGTCTGTTCGCCCGGAAGGTTTTGTCGCGTTCCTGGCGGCTGCGGTCCGGTCCGCCTTTCCTCAACGAGTATCGAAATTATTTGGCCTCGCGAAGTTACTCCCAGTGGCTCAGAGCTAGGTGGTTTTCGGCTCGGCTCTGTGACCATGGCTGGAGACTTGGCTTCGACAAATAAGTCGTTGAGGAGCCGACAGACCTCAAATGGCGATGCAAAGGATAAACTTCCGCCAGCTGCCTCCCCACGCTTGGGCGCGACAGCTTGGGGAACAATATCGGCGATACAGTCAGAAAGCAGGAGCACTGTGATACCAAATGGCGTTAAAGAAGGGGAAAGAAGCAAATTGACATATCCACCGTCTTCGATTTCTGATATGTCGGATCGAGGGCTTTCTTCAATGCGGCTGGAATTGAGCACAGGAATATCTTTTCAGGGTTACAGTTTTGGAGCAAGCATTCCAGTCTCTGGCGAACTCGTGTTTCAAACGGGTATGGTCGGGTACCCGGAGTCAATGACAGATCCCTCATACCGGGGACAGATTCTAGTGATCACCTTTCCACTTGTTGGGAATTATGGCGTTCCTTCAATGCAACAGAAAGATGCAGGTTTGAATGACATAAACTCGTACTTTGAGTCGAAGGAAATCCATATCGCCGGACTCGTAGTCAGCACCTACTCGAACGACTTTTCTCACTACCTTGCAGCGGAGAGCTTAAGTTCACTACTTAAGCGGCACAATGTTCCTGCTGTCTATGGCATCGATACAAGAGCACTCACGAAACTGATAAGAACTCAAGGATCCGTGCTGGGAAGATTGCATCTGGAAGACCAGCCCGTCCGATGGCAAGATCAGAATACAAAGAATCTGGTCAAAGAAGGTTTGTCTATAGGTAAACTTTGCTGAGTCAGTGTCAATTCTACACCCGCAAGTATATACACCTGATGTCAAGAATGCTCTGAAGCATCCCAGTGGGCGAACAGTGAGAGTGTTATGCTTGGACGTTGGAATGGTAGACCATGAGTGAACCGTTTTAATTCTAGAAATTCAACCAAATCAGATGTTTCGTTCATCGAGGTATGGAATTAAAAGTTGTCCCGTGGGATTTTGATTTTCTTTCGGAAAAAGATTATGATGGTCTCTTCATCAGCAACGGACCTGGAGATCCGGCCACAATGGTAGAGACAATTGCAAATCTGAAGAGGGCAATAGAAGCTGAAAGGACTCCTATTTTTGGAATTTGCCTTGGTAACCAGCTATTGGCTAGAGCAGCCGGTGCTGGAACTCTCAAAATGAAGTTTGGCAATCGTGGACAAAACATACCGTGTACCAATCTGATCAGTGGGCGCTGTTACGTGACATCTCAAAACCACGGATTTGCCGTTGATGGTAGTAGCCTTCCACCTCGCTGGAACGAACTTTTTGTAAATGCGAATGATGGGTCAAACGAAGGTATCTTTCACGAGACCTTACCCTATTTTTCTGTTCAATTTCATCCAGAGAGTGCTCCTGGACCCCGGGATACTGAATTTCTATTTGATGTATTCATAGATTCTGTGTTACGCTCGGCTCGTTCCGGGAAGCTGGAACCAATACTAATGCCTGGCGGAAAAATAAAAGAGAACCATGAAAGGAACCCTAGGCTTTCTGTGCAGAAAGTACTCATTCTGGGCTCGGGAGGATTAAGTATTGGCCAGGCTGGTGAGTTTGATTACTCTGGCAGTCAAGCTATCAAAGCTCTTAAGGAAGAGGGAATTTACACTGTCTTGGTCAACCCCAATATTGCAACTATACAAACATCCAAAGGCTTGGCGGATAAAGTATATTACCTTCCCGTAAATGCAGAGTTCGTGCGCAAAGTCATAAAGTTCGAAAGACCGGACGCCATATATGTTACATTTGGTGGACAGACTGCGTTGAACGTAGGAATACAATTGAGGGACGAATTTGAAGCTTTAGGCGTCAGGGTCCTCGGAACTCCAATTGATGCTATAATCACGACAGAAGACCGAGAGCTCTTTGCTCGGAGTATGAGACAAATTGGTGAGAAATGTGCAAAATCAGCTACAGCTAGCAATGTTGGTGAAGCTTTAAAAGCTGTCAGAGATATAGGGTTTCCTATCATCATTCGCGCGGCGTATGCTCTTGGTGGACTTGGTTCCGGTTTTGCAGATAATGAGGAAGAACTTGTTCAACTTTGCAACAAAGCTTTCGCAGTCAGCCCTCAAGTACTCCTTGAGCGAAGTATGAAAGGCTGGAAAGAAATCGAATATGAGGTTGTTCGTGATTGCCAGGACAATTGTATTACCGTTTGCAATATGGAAAACTTCGATCCATTAGGAATACATACTGGTGATTCTATTGTTGTTGCCCCATCTCAAACACTGTCAGATGCGGACTACAATATGTTGAGGACGACTGCCGTTAATGTGATACGGCACCTGGGCATCATTGGAGAATGCAATATTCAGTATGCATTGAACCCCTTCAGCCAGGAATACTGTATAATAGAAGTGAATGCTCGCCTCTCTCGGTCTTCAGCTCTAGCTTCAAAAGCCACTGGCTATCCGCTAGCGTTCATTGCTGCTAAATTGGGCTTAGGAATCCCAGTCAATGAAATTCCCAATTCTGTCACGAAGGTCACAAGTGCTTGTTTTGAACCAAGTCTGGATTACGTCGTGGTGAAAATTCCGAGATGGGATTTGAAGAAATTTACGCGAGTCAGTACGCTATTGAGCTCATCCATGAAGTCTGTTGGCGAGGTAATGAGTATTGGGAGAACTTTTGAGGAGGCTATTCAAAAAGCTATTCGAGCTATCGATTTTCATAATTTGGGATTTAATCAAACTGATGCCTTGATGTCTATAGATCAAGAGCTACAGACCCCATCCGATCAAAGGCTTTTCGCAATAGCGAATGCAATGTCTGGTGGCTACTCTGTTGATAAAATATGGGAAATGACAAAAATCGATAAATGGTTCCTTAGCCGCTTGATGGGTTTAATAACAATGGGCCAAACTCTTTCTCAATACAGTGCAGTAAGCGTGCCGAGTACAATGATACGGCAAGCCAAGCAAATGGGGTTTGCAGATCGGCAGCTTGCAATGTTCTTTAATTCCAACGAAATGGCTGTTCGAAGGATTCGGCTTGAAGCTGGAATTGTACCATTTGTCAAACAAATAGATACAGTGGCAGCAGAATTTCCAGCTCATACAAATTACCTTTACATCACGTACAACGCTTGCGAACATGATATTACTTTTGAAGATCAAGGTATAATGGTCCTGGGGTCTGGAGTTTACCGCATTGGTTCATCTGTAGAGTTTGATTGGTGTGCCGTAAGGACAGTACGAACACTGCGGAGTCGTGGCATTAAAACTGTAATGGTGAATTATAACCCTGAAACAGTAAGTACAGATTACGATGAAGCAGATCGACTGTATTTTGAAAATATTGATCTTGAAGGAGTTTTGGATATTTACGATGCCGAACGATCTAGCGGGGTGATTATTTGTATGGGTGGCCAAACGCCAAACAACATTGCGCTCCCTCTCCATCGTCTTAACGTGAAGATACTTGGAACATCTCCAGAAATGGTTGATAATGCTGAAAATCGATACAAATTCTCTAGAATGTTGGATCAAATAGGTGTGGATCAGCCAGCCTGGAAAGAGCTCACAAGTATTAAAGAAGCGACCGAATTTTGCGAAAAGGTGACATACCCGGTATTAGTGCGGCCATCATATGTTCTTTCAGGAGCAGCTATGAATACAGTGTATTCTCAAGATGATTTGGCTACTTATTTGCAGCAAGCTGTCGAGGTTTCCCGACAGCATCCAGTCGTCATCACGAAGTACATTGAAAACGCGAAGGAGATTGAGATGGACGCTGTCGCCAAGGATGGCAAAATGTTGATGCATTTTGTCTCAGAACATGTTGAAAATGCTGGGGTTCATTCAGGTGACGCAACATTGATTCTACCTCCACAGGATCTTGATCCCGAGACGGTGAGAAGAATCGAAGTAGCCACCCAAAAAATCGGTGATGCGCTCAACGTGACAGGGCCCTATAACATTCAGTTTATTGCAAAAGACAATGAAATCAAGGTCATCGAGTGCAACGTGCGTGCTTCGAGATCTTTCCCCTTTGTGTCAAAAGTTATGGGCTTTGACTTGATTGAATTGGCCACAGACGCGATCTTGAACTTTCCGGTAACCTCATACCCTCCGGTAAACATACCAAAAGATTATGTCGGAGTGAAAGTACCACAGTTCAGTTTTCCAAGGTTATCGGGAGCAGATCCGGTCTTGGGCGTAGAGATGGCTTCAACCGGTGAGGTTGCATGTTTTGGAAAAGACAAATACGAGGCGTACATTAAAGCATTGATTTCAACTGGATTTCAGGTGCCGAACAAAAATATACTTCTGTCTATTGGGTCATTTAAAGAAAAAATGGAGATGGTGCCATCAGTCAAAACTTTGCATAGATTGGGGTACAACATTTATGCCACAGCTGGCACGGCGGACTTCATACGAGAACATGAAATACCTGTCAGCTATCTCGAGATCTTGGCGGATGAGGAAAAGCAGAAGTCCGAATTTTCGCTGACTCAGCATCTGGCGAATAACCTAATTGATCTCTACATCAACTTGCCTTCTAGCAACAGATTTCGTCGTCCTAGCTCATATGTGAGCAAGGGATATCGGACAAGGAGAATGGCGGTGGATTATTCAGTCCCTTTGGTGACAAACGTCAAATGTGCCAAACTTCTTATTGAGGCAATCGCTCGCAACTTCACGCTTGATATATCACCTCTCGACTGTCAGACGAGTCATCGTACTGTGAGCCTGCCAGGTCTCATCAACATTGCTGCTTTTGTGCCAGAAATCGCAAAGCGCAGCACGCAAGACGTCGAAGCTGTCACAAAAGCGTCGATTATGGCAGGGTTTACGACCTTACGATTGATGCCAGTGGGAGTTCCCGCTTCCATTACCGATGCGAGAGCTCTTGGTATTGCGCAGGCGAATAGTGAAGCCAATGCATTCTGTGATTACAATTTCTCAGTTGCAGCCACTGCAGACAATGCCCTGCAGTTGAGTAAGTTGACTGCTGACGTCGGTTCTCTGTTCATTCCCTTCAATTTCTTGTCTGGTAACATTAATAAAGTAGCCGCCGTTACATCACATTTTACAACTTGGCCAAGTACAAAGCCAATCATCACTGATGCTCGAACAACCGATCTCGCGTCTATTCTGCTTCTCGCTAGTTTACATGGACGGCCCGTTCACATCACTAGTGTTACTAGCAAGGATGATATTTCTCTGATTGCATTAGGAAAGTCTAAAAGACTGCAGGTGACTTGCGATGTGGCAGTATACGCATTCTTTTTATGTCGTGACGATAATGACACGTGTACTTATCTCCCCACAAAGGAAGATCAGGACGCATTATGGTCTCATCTGGACGTCATTGATTGTTTCTCAATTGGTACGATGCCATATCAGGCTGCTCTTGACCACCAAGTTTCACCGTCTTCAGAGTATGGTATTGCAGACACATTGCCTTTGCTTTTCAAAGCAGTCGTGGATGGAAAGCTTACAATCGACGACATTGTCAGCCGATTCTACGACAACCCGAAACGTATCTTTGACCTACCTGATCAGCCTGAAACGTATGTGGAAGTAGAGATTGACAGGCTTTACAATCTTCCGGCCAAAAAACAATGGTCTGCATTTAATGAAGCACCAGTTGCCGGCGCTGTCAAACGAGTGGTTTTCAAAGGGCAATCTGTATGTTTGGATGGAAAAATAATTGACGCTACATGTCGAGGGGAAGACATGTCACACGCAAGGACTTCGGGTAGAAGCCATTCTATTGCTTCCATGAAGACGGTCTCATCACCAAAACAAAAAAGTACTATGGAACCTGGTCTGCTGGACTTGGGATTATTCCCACGACTCGACTCACGCGATGCTCGAACCAATGGAATCTTCGGGACTCTCAGCAAACAGGAAAGCTATATTCCGCAGCTTCCCAGTATTCAGAGGCAGATAATTTCGTCGCCATTTCTACAACGCCATATTATTTCCGTCGATCAAATTTCAAGAGACGATCTTCACTTGCTCTTCACAGTAGCTCAAGAAATGAGATTAGCGGTTAAGAGAGAGGGCGTTACTGATATTCTTCGTGGACGTGTTCTTTGCACATTATTCTATGAACCCTCGACTCGCACGTCGGCATCGTTTGACGCAGCAATGCAGAGGCTTGGAGGACGAACTATTCCGATTACAGTCAACCACTCTAGTGTGATGAAAGGCGAATCTCTAGCAGATACTGTGCGAACACTTTCGTGTTATGGGGATGCTCTTGTGATCAGGCATCCATCTGAAGATAGTGCCAGAGAAGCCGCGAAGTTTTCACCTGTGCCAATCATAAATGGCGGTAATGGCAGTATGGAGCATCCAACACAGGCGTTTTTGGATTTATTCACTATTCGAGAGGAGTTGGGAACCGTAAATGGTCTTGTCATCACATTTGTTGGCGACCTCAAGTATGGCCGGACTGTTCACTCTCTTGTGAAACTACTCCAATACTACTCGGTACAAGTAAGGTTGGTGTCTCCGAAGCAGCTATCATTGCCGGGCTCGCTGGTGAAGGTGATGGAGGAAAACGGAATGCTACAAGCTCAGAGCCACAAGTTGACTCCCGAGATACTGGCACGGACTGATGTGCTCTACTGCACACGTGTACAAAAAGAGAGATTCGACGACGCGACTGATTACGAGCGCCTCAAAGATTCTTTCGTTGTTGACAATGCTATGCTTAAATTTGCAAAGCAGCAGATGATTGTAATGCATCCCCTACCAAGAAACGCGGAAATCAGCCTAGAGGTTGACTTTGACCAGAGGGCGGCTTACTTTCGGCAGATGCGGTATGGTTTGTATGTCCGTATGGCGCTCCTGGCCTTGGTGATGGGTCCAAAGTGAAGATCATCCACAAGTTTCAATAACACAATCAAACTCATGCAACAAAAGAAATGAAATGTATAAAGTAGAGAGACATGAGAGCCTTTACTTGCTATAATATAGACAGACGCATACGTGTAAATAAGCTGTTCAAAATTGTAAGAAAAATAGAGGTTCCGTGATGACAGACAACGGAAGAGTAGCAAAAATGTCTTGCCTCGTAGTACACAAGCTTATCACTCGGTCAACATATCGATAGAGGTAGAGAAATCAGTCTCAGGATAGTTCATAAAAGTGGAACTGGATTTTGATTGTCAGATCTTGCAACCACCAGGGAATTAAAATTCGCTCGCACAACGTCGAGACGTATATGCATCTCAAATAGTAAAATATTCACATGTAATCATCTATGCAGTAATATCACGCCGGCCAATGACAGTATGAGCGTTTCGTGCGTCAATCGTATGAACTTAAATGCCGCCACCACTTCTATCGACTCCTGGTCGTTAGCCTGTATCAGCAAAATGGCGCACCTTTCAGTGAGATATCTGGATCTGTACTGTGTTTGGACGCGTCAGGATGACGTGCAGGGTCTGTTCCTGACGTGGTCGTCTTTGGTCGTCTCCATAAGAGCACCGGTATTGCAACAGCGCCTGTGACCACTATAGCAGCTGCAGTCCTGTTCATTAGCCAGCACTCTTCAAGCGATCTTACGTTCGGACAAGACTAGGGCTATTTGCCATGACGTTGTCGATTTCCGGGTATTTGAGGGAAAGGGTCTTTCTTCCACGTGATACTTTGCGGATCAGTCACGCGACCTAGATATGCTGATTATCTTCATACTATAATTTACAAATGCTGACATTGGTAGTCAACTCTATCTTCCTGCCCTTGCGATCGACTCGTGTATCCGCCGGATTGAACCCTCCAGCCCCAAATGTCGCCCACTCCGGCGTCGGAGCTGTGTAGTCTAGTGGTCCAAAGGATGCACCACTGGCCAAGAGCTCAAAGAACCTGTCGTAGTCAATGTGAGTATGCCAGGAGCCATTAATATGAAAGCGCTTGTGTGCAATCAGCACGCAGCAGCTGTGAGCATGTTCTGCTGCAATAGCGTATTCAAGGCCACGTCGATGCAGAGCGTTCTCAAGAGCCTTCACAAAGGTTACCACTTCTTCATAAAAGGGGACATTGGCCATCGTCAAAGAATCCCCATCTTTTGAAGTCCCACAAAACGTTACACCTTTTACTTCGACAAAGCATGGCGTTCCCTTTTGGACAAGATCAGCATAGCCTTCCACCTCTTCATCAATGTTGAATCCCTTTACCAACGTCAATCGAAACACAGTTCGTTGATTCTTTTTCTCTCTCAAGATATCCAAACAAGTTTGAAAGCGCTCCCAAAAGTCTTTGTAGAGAGGACGATCGATCGCCTTGAGACTGTCACGGGAACTTGCATCTATAGATACATAGAGCTGAGTGACCTGTTGCAAGGCGGCTAAGTTTGTTGGGTGTTGGGCATTGCATACGAGAAAGCTGGAGATCTCTCTTTCGTGCAACATCCCGACAAATTCGTTGATGTGTGGATAAAATATAGGTTCGCCCACAAGCGAAAGAGCACAATGGCGTATTCTGAAAGCTTCCTGATATCTCTCCGGGCGAACTCCTGGAACTCCTTTCATCGACTTTATCTTCGAATAATGACCTTTCATTGCTCCTTCCAAAATAGCAGCCGGCGGGTCTACTTGCCATTTCCACGTAGTACCGACAGGGTTGGTGCCATGACGCCAACAGAATACACACTTGTTTGAACAGGAAAGGCTGGGTGTCGTCTCCATGCAAAGATGGGACTGGATACCGTAGAAGCTGTACTTATAACACGACCCACGACCTCGCAATGCACTCTTCGTCCATCGACAGATTTTTACACCGGAGTGACTCCCAACAATTGTGTAACCCTGCTTTGTAAGATTCTTGTAAGTAAGTGAGTCTTTGGCCACCATTTCTGGAGTACTGTTGGGTTGAAGTGTACTGGCTCGCTTAATGATGAGACCCATATCTTCTACGTCCGTTAGGGTAGAGGTCCTGGTGTGATCCGTTTCTTGCTCATCATCTGAGGACTCATTGCGCTCATTTGATGAATTGTCTTCGCCTGAACCGTTAATCACTTGATCTGTCCATTCATTGAGACGTTCCAAGGGGTTCTTTCTCGCATCACCATATCCTATGGGCTGAAATCTATGAGCTCCGAGTTTACCGAGCCATTCATCTGCTAGTATGGCCTGACTACAAAATTCTCTGCCTGGCCATCCTTCAGAGTCGCCGAGACCAAATACAGAAAAGCCTCCAAGATCTTTAAGAGGTTTGCTGTCCACACGAAAGTCGTAATAGGTGTCCTCCAGAGATTGAAGAAAGCTGTCAAGGGGAGACTCACTTGCGTATGAAGGAAGTATGAGTAAGTAGATTGTATGCGAAGCAGATTTAGGTGTCACAAAATAATCGTCTATTTCGGCCAGCTCGTCCAAATTTAGGACAAGCACATCCTTGCACTGGTCTTTAATGCGCTCCTCCACTATGCGTGCGAGTCTTTTGCTCGATCCAGTCACGGTAGAGTAAAAGAGCACGACAGAAGCTTGATCAAAACTTAGCCTCTGGACTTTGACAGTTCGATGCCTCCTTCTGAAAGTTTTTACGGGCCTTTTGCTCGGAAGCATTGGCAAGCTTTCTGGTCGAATAGGGCTTTTGTGATATTGTCGCCACCTAAAGAAAACGTAAAGCACCGCTAACACATATGCCACACTGGCACGATAGTCGTGCCACAATTCCAACACCTCCGTTCCACCCATCTCAAGCCCGTATACTCCTAAAAGAAATAAGCCCAAGAAAAAGTCGACCACATGAGCACGTGACTGATGCCTCGGAATTTCAGAAGGATCGATAGGTCTCCCTGGGGGACGTAATAGAACATCATGCCTTCAGTCCGGGTAGCTTCGCCCTCAGAAGACGAGGAGATCAGCCGGATGTTTTTTCATGCTTTTCGAGAGACGTGGGATCAAAATTGGTTTCAAGGCCTTTCTGCCCTTTTAGAACCTTTGCCTTCATTGCTGGCAACGCCACAACCGTCACAGGCATCTCGAATTCTATTTTATTCTGCATTTCTGAGCCTTACAAGAATGATTGGAGGCGAGATTTGGGTGGCAACTCAACAGATAGATGAAAAGGAAGTTATTGTCTCTGCAATGGCTTGGCTGCCTCCATATAAGAGGGTCACCGCGCGTAATCCGTGGGCTTTATATCAATCAGGCTATCTTCGATTAATGTATCTTTGGGGCTGGAGAGGAATTTACCGTGTTTTATTTGCATACGACTCAAAGATGAACCACCTGTACTACGAAACACTTGCTCAGAAGAACATTCAATCAAAATCTTGTGCCAAAGTTCAGCTTATTGGTACCGACCCCAAGCACGCAGGTCATGGCTATGGGACTGCATTGTTGAAACATAAGTTAGATAAGATGGACCAAGAGTCGCCGTCCGTTCCAATTATTTTGGACACAGCAACTCCGTTGGCGCGTAAGATGTATGCAAGAGCTGGATTTCGCGATTTGGGTGAGATTCCGATTGCCGTTGGTGAATGTGATGCATTTGGGCTCACTATAACATCTGCAGTCAAGGAGACCAACGCTGAGATGTGTTTGTGGAAGATATGGGCGATGCTTAGGCCGGCAAAGACCTCCCACTGAAGAGTTTTTGCCAAAAGCCCAACTGTACCCGCGGATTTGGCGGTAAGCATATAACATATACGATATAGAGTCTGGGGAGGAGAGCAGGGATTTTTTTTGTCGTGACCGCCTTAGCTAAGTGGGCACGGAGCGTGGTGATCATGATCTTA
>JAABUO010001853.1_pt1 | contig 26649 bp, 26 predicted proteins | sample 5559291 | NCBI WGS metagenome assembly JAABUO01 (sample SAMN10711878, study PRJNA513372) | rock metagenome | isolation source: Antarctica rocks | place: Antarctica: Victoria Land, Finger Mt sud
CTCCCTGGCCCATCGTGTTCCCTCTCACAACGACGCGCGCGGTGCTCTGCGCCGCTGCACTCCTGCCCCTCCTCTCACGCTACCATCGTTCGCAGATCAGTGCATTATGTTCTTGCCCAATACAGAATTGTTAAATCCTTGTTAAATCGGTGCGCATCTACAAATACTCTTTTACGTGGGTTTGGTATCGGTGTATCATAAGGCTGTGAACTAGAATTGGGGCGAGCGTGTCGGAAACGAAAACAGTCCTGGTGGTCGAGGACGAGAAGAACTTGCGTGAGACCTTGACCTATAACCTGACGCGCGAGGGCTATCGCGTCCTTAGCGCGGAGGATGGCCGCGTGGCCATCGAGATCGCGCGGCGCGAGAAACCGGACCTCTACCTGCTCGACCTCATGCTGCCGCATATCGACGGCTTCGAGGTGTGCCGCACCATCCGGCAGGAGTCGCAGGCGCCCATCCTGATCCTCACCGCGCGTGACAGCGAGATCGACACCGTGCTCGGCCTCGAACTCGGCGCCGACGAGTATGTCACCAAGCCCTTTGCCCTGCGCCCGCTCCTCGCGCGCGTGAAAGCGCTGCTGCGGCGCGCCGACATGACCGGCGGAGCCCCCGCGTCGAGCGGCGATGACGACATCATGTTCGGCGATGGGTTTGTGCTCGATCGCTCCGGCCGTCGTCTGCGCCACGGCGAACAAGAGATCCCCCTGACGATGAAAGAATATGACCTGCTGGTCTACCTGATCTCGCACGAGGGGCAAGTACTCTCGCGCGACTTCCTGCTCGAGAAAGTGTGGGGGTACGACTTCGTCGGCAGCACCCGCACGGTCGATGTGCACATCCGTTGGCTGCGCGAGAAGGTCGAACAGGACCCTGGAGACCCCCATCGCATCGTCACCGTGCGCGGCGTCGGCTACCGCTTCGAAAACGCGCCGTAACGTGGCGTCGGCATAGGACAGCCACATCCAATGACCATCGTCGTACTGTTCCCTCTCGTCGCCCTCCTAGCCGTCCTGTGCGCGGTTTTAGGCGTCGTCGCCCATCGACAACGGGCGCCCCTACGCGCCGCGTGGGCGCGCAACGGCTACCTGGACGCCGAGTTGAGCCGGGTCGAGGGCGAAGCCCTGCGCCTGGAAACCGTGCGCCGCGACTTCGTGGCGAATATCTCGCACGAGTTGCGCACCCCGCTCGCCTCGATCAAGCTCCTGGTCGAAACGCTCGACGCGGGGGCGCTCGACGACTACGAGGTGGCGATCGAGTTCACGCGGCGCATCGGCGAGGAGACCGATCACCTCATCGCGATGGTCGAGGAGTTGCTCGACCTGGCGCGCCTGGAGGCGGCCCCGGCCATGCATCCCTGCGCGCTCGACCCTGGGGGTGTCGTGGCGCGCGTGGTGGAGCGTATGCGCGAGTTGGCGCGTGACAAGGGCGTGGCCTTACGGGTCGAACTCGCGCCCAACCTGCCGCCGATGTGGGCCGACGATGTGCAGGTGAGCCGCGTCCTGGTCAATCTGTTCAACAACGCCATCACGTTCACTCCGGAGGGCGGGGCCGTCGTCGTGCGCGCGTGCGCCGAGGGCGCTAGCATCCTCTTCAGCGTGGCCGACACGGGGCCCGGCATCCCGACCGGGGAAGAGGACCGCATCTTCGAGCGTTTCTACAAAGTCGACACGGCGCGGCGGCGCGGCGGGACCGGGTTGGGGCTGTCCATCGCGCGGCACATCGTGCAAGCGCAGGGCGGACGCATTTGGGCGCGCAATCGCGAGGAGCGCGGCGCGCTTTTCTCGTTCACCATTCCCCTCGCCGCCGCTAAACGCTAGCCTGCACTAGTCATCACCACCCATTGCACCACAGAGACACGGAGACACGGAGATTTTTTAGGACATCATGGTATCCTGCCGGGCGGCCTACCAGGGACGTTGATCCCTTTTCCGCGCGCTCCGTGCCTCCGTGTCTCCGTGCCTCCGTGTCCCCGTGGTGAATAATCCAGGCTTGGGGGTGAGGGAATTGCCTGACCGTGCTACTACTCTTCGTCTGGTGCCTGCCACTACTGTCCCCATCGACCTCGTGGCCGACCTGTTGCAGCGTGCATTCGCCGACGACATCGCGCCTGTAAGTCCGGCGGCGTTCTCATCAGCGACGCTCCAAGCTCTGGTCGCGCGCGACGATGTCCTGCTCGACCGTTCCTACGTGGCCCTACGCGACAGCGCGCCGGTCGGCGTCGCGCTCGTCGCCGTCCGCCCTGCCCGTAGGGGGCCGCGGACGCGGTTGGCCGGCATGGGCGTCGCGCTAGAGGCGCGCCGATTGGGGGTGGCGCGCGCGCTGTTGGAGCGGGTGATAGCGGATGCGCGGGGACGCGGCTCGCCGGAGATCGTGCTTGAGACGTTCGAGCACAACGCGGCGGCGGTACACCTATACGAGAGCTACGGTTTCGTCGCGGCCCGTCGCCTGCTCGGCTTCACGCTGCCCATGACGGCTGTGCCGGACGATACGGCGGCCGTGACTCTGCCACACGTCGTCCTGCACCCGGCCGCGGCGCCAATGTTGCTTCCGCTTATCACGCTGTGCGCGAGCGCGGAGCCGTCCGAGGCCACGCCGCCGTGGCAACTCGAGGCGATGTCCCTGGCGCGCCTTGGTCCCGCGGCGTCGGTCTACGCCTTCGCTGAGTGGGGCGGTCTGGCCGGCATGCGCCCAGTCGGGTACATCGCGCTAACGGGCGAGGGGCCGGATGCCCGCCTCACCGGACTCGGCGCCGTCCCCGCCAAGCGCCGCCGGAGGCTTGCCACGGCGGCGCTCATGGCGTTACGCGACACGCGCCCCGACATCGCCACGTTGTCGACGCCGCCGTTGGCGCCGGAGCAATCGGCGCTGGTCCTATTCCTGACCGCGCTGGGCACCGCGCCCAGCGGCGAGGCGCAAGTGGAGATGCGTCTGTCGCTGTAGCGGGAGCGGGAATTTCGGCGTACACTGTAGTTAGTAGCTGGTAGACGGAGCACCGTCGTTTGAGAGCGGCCGCCACCCTGGCATGGTAGACTGAGGGGGCGCGTTAAGGCACACGTTCGCGTGAAACGGCTGTAGCGCATCGGTCAATGGGGTCACGCCTGTTGGCGCTATGTCCGGGTGACTCCGGACGGGCCGGTCCAGAGCAGCGGAAGCCGATCCGCCTCCGCTGAGGCGTGATGGGCGACTGGACATCAGATCACCCGGCCCTGTCGCGTGAGCGGCACACGTCGGCGGCATCGCTGAGGCGGCCGTCGTGGAAGCCCGAAAGTCGCCGCGGGGGCGATAAGTGAGGGCAAGCCCCTGGCTTTAGCCATGGGGTAGGTGACAGTGAAGTGAGGTATTTTGGCTATGTCGACCACCTCGGCGAAATCCGGCGGCCTCGAAGATGTTGTCGCCGCGACCTCCGCGATCTGCGAAGTCGACGGCAAAGAAGGGCGTCTGCTCTATTACGGCATCGACGTCAAAGATCTGGCCGCGCATTCCTCGTTCGAGGAAGCGGTGTACCTGCTGTGGCACGGTCGCCTGCCCACGCGCGATGAGTTGGCGCGACTCCACGAACAGCTATCCACTGAGCGCGCACTACCGGCCGAAGTGTCGCGCATGTTGCGGGAATTCCCTAAAGAGGCCGTGCCGATGGAGGTGCTGCGCACCGCCGTCTCCCTCCTCTCGATGTACGACCCCGACGACCAGGACAACACGCGTGAGGCCAACGTGCGTAAAGCGGCGCGCCTCGTCGCACAGACGCCTACCATCGTCGCCACGATCCAGGCTATCCGCGAAGGCCGCGAGCCGGTCGCGCCGCGCGACGACCTGAGCCTGGCGGCCAACTTCCTGTATATGCTCTTCGGCAAGGAACAGGACGACACGACCGTACACGCCCTCGACGTGGCGCTGATCCTGCACGCCGACCACGAGCTCAACGCCTCGACGTTCGCCGCGCGCGTCACCGCCGCGACGCTCTCCGACATGTACTCCGCCGTGGTCTCGGCCATCGGCGCGCTCAAAGGTCCTCTGCACGGCGGCGCCAACGAGCAGGTCTTCAAGATGCTACAGGCCATCGGCGCGCCCGACCGCGCCGGCAGCTATCTCGACGACCAGTTCGCGGCCGGCAAGAAAGTGATGGGCTTCGGTCACCGCGTCTACCGCACCGACGACCCGCGCGCGACGGTCTTGCGCGGCATCTCCGCGCAACTAGGTAAAGAGCGCGGCGATACGACGTGGTATGATATCTCGCGCAACGTCGAGCGGAAGGTGCAGGCGGACAAGAAGTTGTATGCCAACGTCGACTTCTACTCGGCCTCGGCCTACCACGTCATGGGCATCCCCACCGACCTGTTCACGCCCGTCTTCGCCATCAGCCGTATGGCCGGTTGGACCGCGCACATCCTGGAGCAGTACGGCAACAACCGCCTGATCCGCCCGCGCGCCGACTACACCGGCCCGCGCAATGTGCCGTACGTCCCGATCGACGAGCGGTAGACTCCCTCGCCCCCCACCCCCCTCTCCCTGACGATGGGAGAGGAGGGAAGGAATGCTTACGCGCGATTCTGCTGTCACGCGATGAACGAGCCCAAGTATGTCGTGACCCATGCCGGTAAGTCTTGCGCCTGAGCGACAATTAAACCCTTTTCGAGTTTTAGCACGTCCCGCGGGCCTTGTACGGATGAGTTGTCGATAATCCGCGCCTTGTCTACCAACTCGATTATCCGTGCGAGGTTTTCCATGCTACGGGTATAGCGACGACGCACGTCTTCGTCGGGGACATTGTGCCCGCCACGCGCGACTCGGTTAGCTACGCGCTCGATGTTTGTCTCCGCATTGTTAGTAGCGATGAAGGTGAGATGGATGTCGAAGCCATGCTCCCGCGCCTGCGCTATCTGCCGTAACGCGGAATTGCCCGACAACGTCGTTTCGATGATAAAGCTCATGCCGCGTTCGATGTACGTGGCTTGGCGTTTGAGCGCCTCGCGCCCCGCCGCAACCGCTGCCTGTTCTGGCGCGACCGGATCGATCTCCCGCGCGATCGCATCGGGATCGATAATGGGAGCCTGTAAGTCGGTGTGTGTCGTACGCGTGAATGTGCTCTTGCCGGAGCCATTTGGCCCGGCGATAACCGTGAGGATCGGACGTGTGTCGCTAGTCACATGGAATTTCGCGTACGATCTCGCGCGTGCCGTCCTCTAGGACACGGTATTCGAAGCGCCGGCCATCGGGCCGGAGCATGAAGAGCTTACCGAGATTATCTTGTGTGCTGCAATAGTAAACGGTTTGCCCAGCGGCGAGCTGTTCCGCGATCTCGCGCTGAACGCCCTCGCGAAACAGGCGCATCATTTCATCAGGGTCGGCCATAAAATCGGTTGGGGGACGGTTAGGTAGAACAGACGTAGGCGCGTGTCGATCACTCATGTGGGAATACCTCCTGTTAGATAGAGTCTACCACTTCCCTCTATGCCTGACGTAGTTCCGTGAAGCTCACGGCGAGGGCGATGAGCATTCCTCCCCCCGCCATGATCCACAGCACGGGGCGGGGCCGGCAAATCCCAAAAGCAGGCCGCCGACCGCGAGGCCGAGAGGGCGACCGCCGTTGTTTAGCAGCCGGAAGACACCGGTGACGCGCCCTTGCAAGGCGTCGGGAATGAGCGTCAGGCGATAGGACAGGACGGTCACACTGTAGATGGGGTCGGCCAGGCTGATGAACGGCCCAGCCGAGGACTAAGAGCACGGGCGAAGGCGCGACGGCCAGCAGCCCGGTGGACAGCGCCTCGATGGCCACCGTTCCGATCACGACCACCCCCACGCGCAGGCGCGCCTTGAGCGCGGGCGCTACGATCGCGCCGAGCACCGCGCCGCCGCTTCCGATACTGAAGATCAGGCCGATGGTCCGAGCGTCGGCGTGCAGGCGTTGTTGCGCCAGGACGATGATGACCAGCGAGAGGGGACTAAAAAAGAGCGTCGCCGCCATGGACACGAGGGCCAGCGCGCGGATGCGGCGGTGTGTCCAGAGGAACTCCAGGCCCTCCGCGATCTCACCCCTCAGGGTGCGCTCCGCCACGGGCGCGCGCTGTGCTTGGAACGGGAGGCCGATGAGCAAGAGGGAGAGGGTCGAGGCGAGATAGGACAGGCTGTCGACCAGGAAGGCCAGCGCGGCGCCGGTGAGCGTACTACGGGCCAGGGAGATGAGGACGCCGCCGACCCCTGGGCCGACCAGGGCCGCGACCGAATCGGCGGTACGGTCGAGCGCCGTGGCCCGTGGCAACTGCTCGCCGGAGACCACGCGGGTCAGGGCCGCGGTCTGCGCGATGTTGAAGAACACGAGGGCCGTGCCCGTCACCAGCGCCACCCCGTAGAGCTGCGCCAGCGTCAGGCGGCCCCACAGGGCGGCTAGCGGGACGGACCCCAGCGCCAGGGCGCGGGCCAGGTCACAGCGGATCATCACCGCTTTGCGGTCCCATCGATCAACCAGCGCCCCCGCCGGGAGGCCGAGGACGATATAGGGGATGGCCTGCGCCGCGGCGATGAACCCCGCCTGCGCCGGCGAGCGCGTCAGGGCGAGCACAAGGAGCGGCAGCGCCAACGTCGAGATGGTACTGCCCAAGGTCGACACGGCTTGGCCGCTCCAGAGCAGCAGGAAATCCCCGTTGCGCCACAGGGGGCGCGGGGGCGCGGCCGGCAGTGGCGCCTCGTCGGTCACCATCCGTCCCTCCATCAATGCCATTTGCTCGCCAACCAGTCGGCGTGCGGCATGTCGCTCCGCAGCAGCGCCTGCACCACCAGATCCGCATCGATGGGCACGCGCCGCAGCTCGATGTTGAGGCGGCCTGCGCGCCACTCGACAATGCCATACTCGGCCCAGGGCGGATGCCGTATCCCCGCGTCCGTCACCTCGTAGGGGAAGCCGACGCTGCCCGGATTGAGGAACACGGCGTCCTTGTAACGTCGGGTGAAGGGGGCGTGCGTGTGGCCACCGGCCAATACCGTGGCGCTGTATCCATGTAACAACTGCGCGAGCATCGTGCCCGGCGTTGTGGCAACAATGCTGTCGGTGTTGCTGTGCGGCGAGCCGTGGCAGCAGAGCAGCGTCGCGCCATCGCCCAGGGGCAGGGTGAGCGTGGGCTGGAAGGTGCGGAGGTAGGTCAGGTCCTCCGGGGTGAGTTGCGCGGCGCCCCACTCCTCGATCTCAAACCAGCGACGGTCCTCCTCGTTGCGGGGCGACAACCGAACGGGGCGGAGGGCGACGACGTCGCAATTGCCCAGAACGACTGGACAATCGAGTTCATGCAGCCGCGCGGTGACCTCGTGGGGCTGGGGGCCAAGCGCCGCCACGTCGCCCAAACAGACCATCCGGTCGACCCCTGTGTCCGCCAGGTCGGCGAGCACCGCCTCCAGCGCGGCGAGGTTATCGTGGGTGTCCGCGATGACCGCGATGCGCACGAGGTCCCTCCTGTCGTTCGCCGTCATTGTCGCCGCGCCTCGTCGACCATGCGCCTGATGGCGTCGATCACGAGATCCGGCTGATCCTGGTGGATGAAGTGGCCGCTCCGCTCGGCGATCACCAACCGACTGTTCGTGGAGAGGCGCGACAGATCGCGGTGCAGTTCCGGCTTGACACGCGCCATGTGCGCCGCGAGTGGCGGCGGGATGTCGGCGTACTGCCGCGGGCTCCCGGCCGTGAGCACGACCAAGGGGAGGTCGCCCAGCGACGTGACGGCCCGCGCCTGGGCGATGCTGGCGCGTACGTCGAATCCCTCGGGATTTTGGCCGGGATCGTCCCAGGGGCGCTGGCGCATCCGTGTCAAGATCTCATGCTCTCCCGCCTCCGCCGGCGGCAGGCCCTCCAGCCAGCGATCCCATTGGTCGGGATGGGTAGCATCGACCAAGACCAGCCCCGCCACCTCCCGCGGATACAGGTGCGCATAGAGACGCGCCGTGAGCCCCCCGATCGAGTGCCCCACCAGGACGTAGGGCGGCGCGATGGCCGCGGTCTCTAGCAGGGCGCGCAGATCAGCGACCATATCCCGCGTACTCCGCGGCGTCGGTGCAGGCGTGCTCGCGCCTATGCCGGCGCGATCGTAGCTGACGACCCGCGTGAACGCGGCCACGGCGGGCTGGACCGCAACCCACGCGTCGGCGCCGTATTCCAGCCCCGCTTCAAGGATCACTACCGGGTTACCCACGCCGGCAGCCGTCAGGGCGAGGCGACGGCCGCCTACATCCACATGGGTACGCGCGATCATGCCAGCCGCTCCATGCTCTCCTTGCTCTCCTCGCGCGTGTCGGGGACAGATGCGTGTCCTGTCCGACGCCGCTGGTAGGGTTTCTTGCCGTCGAAAGGGTAAGCGGGCGCGAGGTCGCGTCGTCGTCGCTGTAACGATTCCCACAGCAGGGCGCTCGCGTAGGTGGCGGCCGGCATGCCGACATCGGCCGCCGCCTGCGCGACGGCCTCGTATAACTCGGCCGGGACCTCCAATTTGCGCCTATTCTTGCTCATCGGCATGCGACCTATCCTCCCGCTACACGGGTAGTATCGCACACTTACGTACGTATGTTCAACAACACTACCCCATGTATCGCTCGAACCAGTCGCCGATGGCGGGGTAGGCGGTGAACTGCGTGCTCTGGCGCAACATGAAGTGGCCTTCGTCGGGGAAGAGCAGCAACTCGGCGGGGCGACCGCGCGCGCGGACGGCGGCGACGATCTGCTCCGCCTCGCCCACCGGCACGCGCGGGTCGTTGGCGCCGTGCAGTACCAATAGCGGCGCTTCGATGCTGCCGGCTTTGAAGAGCGGTGAGAGCTCGCGCAGGAACGCGGCGTCGCGCGCGGGGTCGCCGTACTCCGGCGCGCGCAGATGGCGCCGCCACACGCCGGTATGCTCAAAGAAGCTCAGGAAGTTAGCGATGCCGACGATGTCGACCGCCGCAGCCCATAGATCGGGGTAGCTCGTCGCAGCGGCCAGCACCATGAAGCCGCCGTAACTGCGGCCCACCACGCCAATGCGGCGCGGGTCGGCCCCGCCCTCGCGTGTGAGCCAGCCCACGGCCGCCGCGAGGTCGGCCACGCTGTTGGGACGCAACTCTACATTGTCGAGGGCCATGGACGTCTTGCCGTAGCCGCTGCTGCCGCGCACGTTCGGGGCGAACACGGCGAAACCGCGGCTCAGGTAATATTGCAAGGGCGGCATCCACGGCGCGGCGTGCAAGGGACGGAACTGCGACTCAGGGCCGCCATGCACGAAGACGATGACCGGCAAACCCGCGGCGGAAGCGCGCGCCGTCGTAGCCGGGCGGTAGTAGTAGGCGGGGATGTCCAGGCCGTCGAACGAGGTATAGCGCACCCGCTCCGGCTCGACCAGCGTCTCCGGGTCGAGCCCGCCCATGGGGACGTGGGTCACCTGCCGCGCGGGGCCGGCGTCGGGAGCCGCCGTCCAGACATTGCCGTTGTGGCGCGTGCCGTTGAAGCTGAAAGCGACGGTCCGCCCATCGGGCGCCCACGCCAGCCCCTCCACGACGCCAGCCGGCAGCGCGGGCGCGGGCAGGTCGCGCCCGTCTTCGAGGTCATAGAAGGCCAGCCGCGAGAGGCCATCTTCGTTCCAGGCCCAGGCAAGCCGTCGTCCATCAGGCGACAACGCCAGCCCACCCTCGGCGTCCCACTGGTTGGCGGCGAGGTAGCGCAGCGGCGCGTGGGCGCCAGTAGGACTTACTACCATGTCACGGTCAACGTTTCCGGGAGCGCGGGTATCTTGCCCGTCGTCGATTTCGGGGGTCGGCTGGAGGTCAAGCGCGGCCGTCGCCAGGAACTCGCGGCCACGGTTCGCCAGCACGTAGAGCGTGCGCCCATCGGGGCTGAACACGGGGGAGACGTAGTCTGTCTCGCCGGACGGGCCGCGCCCGTCGTGCGCCGTGAGCAAGCGCGGCTCAACGTAGCGCCGATCGGAGCGGTCGAGCGGCACGAGGAACAGGTCGACGTCGTGGTTGGTGTTGGCGCGGCTCACCACGAGGCTGGCCCCGTCGGGCGACCACGCCAGGGGCGTCAGCGTCGCGTCCGCCTCGAAGACGGGCCACGCGGCCCCGCTCGCCACGTCCATGACCCAGACATCGAAGAAAGCGCGGTCGCGCTTGTTGCAGCTATAGCAGATAGAGCGGCCGTCGGGCGACCACGCGCCGAAGGTGTGGATCACGTCAGGCGCGGCGGTCAGCGCGCGCGGTTCCCCCGCGGTCCCGTCCGCTCCGTCGCCTAGCGGTACGAAGTAGAGTTGATCGTGCTCGTTGCCGCCCGCGTCGACGGTCACCAGCAGATGATCGCCCAACGGAGACCAGGATACGACGCCGACGCGCTCGTCAAAGCGCGTCATCTGCCGGGGCTCGTCGGTAGGTAGCCCATCGGTAGGAACAGATATAATCCAAGCCTGGTCGAGGCCGCTCGTGTCGGCGACGAAGGCCAGGCGCGTCCCGTCGGGCGACCACGATGGGCCGTGCGCGCGGCGGACGTTCAGATAGGGCAGCAGCGCGTCGGAACTATGACTCATGTACGCCTCCAAGAGAGCCTGGCCCTAAAGGACCATGGCAGGGATCGACGCCTAAAGGCGCTACATAGCGGGGAATAATTCTGGCCTTGTCAAGACCCTTCAGGGTCCGGACCCTGCCATGGTCCTTTAGGGCCAGGTCACAGCTATCGCGCCGCGGCCGCGAGTACGGCGGCGCCGACGATGCCGGCGTTGTCACCGAGCCCCGTGCGGACGATCGCGGTGCCGCCCCGCGTGGCCTGCAGCGATTGGTCCGCGACGCGGCGCGCCACCCCGTCGAAGTAGAGGTCGACGGCCTCGATCAGGCCGCCGCCCAGGATGATGCGCGGCGGATTGTAGAAGTTCACGACCGAGGCCAGCCCCGCGCTCAGGTAGCGCGACGCGTCCTCGATGGCCTCCACGGCCACCCGGTCGCCCTCGGCGACGGCGCGGGCGATGGTCTTGGAGCGGATGGCCGTGCCGCCGGGGGCTTCGGCGCCGCTCGTCGTGACGGCCCCGCCGAGCACGCTGTGACGTCCCGCGCGGAGTTCACCCAGGATCGCGCGCACGATGGAGCTACGCGAGGCGTAGGCCTCCAAATGGCCCTGTCCGCCGCAGCCGCACAAGCGGCCGCCCACGTCGACGACGATGTGCCCGACCTCGCCGGCCGTGTTTGTCGCGCCGCGGTACGGCTGACCGTCGCGGATGATCGCCCCGCCGATACCCGTGCCGACGAACACACACATGAAATCTTTGTGGCCTTTGCCCGCCCCGAACGCACCCTCGCCGGCCGCCCCGATCTCGACATCGTTGGCGAGCAGGACGGGCAGGTCGAAGCGCTTGCGCAGCAGCGCGCGTAACGGCAGGTTATCCATATGCTGGCCCAGGTTTGGTCCGCTAAGCAGGATACCCTTTCCCTGGTCGATCTGGCCGGGCGCGCCCACGCCGATAGTCTCGGGCTTCGCGCCCTTGGCGCCATCGATCGCCTCGCTCGCCGCCTCCAGCAGACGCGCCGTCAACTCGGCGGGTCCTTGATTGGCCTGACTCTTCCGCTTGGCGACGGACACGACTTTGCCGCGCTCGAGGTCGATCACCCCGGCCAAAATCTTCGTCCCACCCAGGTCGATGCCCAATGCGTAGCGCATCTATTCTCCTCTATCAGGCCGCCGCGTCAACAGCTCACGCCTGTCATCCATCGTCGTATCCGGGACCGCCGGCCGGCGGTCCCAGCGGAAGCTACTCATTGTGCGTCAGGAAATACGCCTGCGCGTCGAACGGCTGCGTTCCATCGGGTCCTGGGCGCGTGTACGCGCCGTTGGACTGCAGGATATACGTGCTGACCGTATCGCGGCGGTAGACCGCCAGGATGTGCAGCAACCGCCGGCGCAGCGTTTCGTCCTCGACCGGGAAGAGCGTCTCCACGCGGCGGTCGAGGTTGCGCGGCATCATGTCGGCGCTGCCCAGATAGAGTTCCTCCGCGCCCCCGTTGGCGAAATAGTAGACGCGGCTGTGCTCGAGGAAACGGCCGATGAGCGAGGTGACGCGGATATGCTCGCTCACCCCTGCCACGCCGGGACGGAGGCAGCAGACGCCCCGGACGAGCAATTCGACGCGCACGCCTACCTGCGAGGCGCGGTAGAGTGCGGCGATGATGCCGCTGTCGACGAGCGCGTTCATCTTGAACACGATGTGCCCCTTCTCGCCCTGGGCGATCTCGCGCTCGATCAGGCGCATCAGCCGCTCCCGCATGTTGACCGGCGCCACGAGCAGCTGGCGGTACTCGTCTTGATGCGAGTACCCAGTGAGGTAGTTGAAGAGCTCGGTGACGTCGGCCCCGAGCGCCGGCCGCGCGGTCAGTAGGCCAAAATCGGTATAGCCACGCGCCGTCGAGGCGTTGTAGTTGCCCGTGCCGAGGTGCATGTAGCGGCGCAGCCCGTCGCGCTCCTTGCGCACAATCAGCAGCAGTTTGGCGTGGGTCTTGAGCCCGACGAGCCCATAGGCGACGTGCGCCCCCACCTTCTCAAGGGCGCGCGCCCATTCGATATTGTTCTCCTCGTCGAAGCGCGCTTTGAGCTCAACCAGGACGGCGACCTGAGTGCCCTCCTCGGCCGCCGCGAGCAGGGCGTCGACGACGGGAGCGTGCGAGCCACCCACGCGGTAGAGCGTCTGCTTGATCGCCAACACGTTGGGATCGCGCGCGGCGGCCTGCAGCAGGTCGAGGATCGGGGTGAACGAGTCGTAGGGGTGATGGACGAGGATGTCCTGGCGGGCGATCGCGGCGAAAATATCCTCGCCGGACTGCAGCGCGGCGGGCACGCGCGGCTGGAAGGGCGGGTATTTGAGGTCGGGACGATCGAGGCGATCGAGCTCTATCAGGGAGCCGAGCGCGAGCATCCCGTCGACAGCATAGACGTCCGCCGACCCGATCTCCATGTGCCCCGTCAAGATCGTGCGGATGCGCTCGGGCATGCTCGCCTCGACGAACAGACACTCCACCGAGCCGAAGCGGAGTTCGGAGAGGGCCTCGCCGATCGAGAGGCTGAGGTCGGCGGCCTCGTCCTCCGCTATCTCGATGTCGGCGTCGCGGATAACCTGGAAGGCGTACGACTCGACGACATGCAGCCCTGGGAAGAGGCCGGCGAGGTTGGCGGCGATGAGCTGCTCGAGCGGGAGCAGCGTCAAGTTACTAGGGCTGTCGGTCAACGCCTTCGCCGGTCCCAGCGACGCGTCGCCGGGGCCGGCCGTGGTCTCGGGCGGCGGGACGGGGACGAAGCGCGGCAGCACGTTGGGGATCTTGAGGCGCGCGAAGCGGTTGCCGAGCTTGGGATCGTCGATGACGACGGCCAGGTTGAGGCTCAAGTTGGAGATGTGCGGAAAGGGATGCCCTGGGTCGACGGCCAGCGGCGTCAAAACCGGAAAAACCTCGCGCTCGTAATAGGCGTCGAGCGCCGCGCGGTCCTCGGGCGACACCGCGTCGATGTTGATGATGCGGATACCACGCGCCGCGAGGGCGGGAAAGACATCGTCGCGCAGCAGTTGCTGCTGGCGCCGCATCAGCGGGATGGCGCGCTCGCGGATCGCGACTAACTGCTCCGTCGCCGTCATGCCGTCGGGCGGCAACTCGCTCAAGCCCCGCGCCACCTGTTCGCGCAGGCCGGACACACGGATCATAAAAAACTCGTCGAGCCGCGAATAGTAGACCGATTTGACGCGCTCTAGCGCGGGCCGGTCCGGCTTGGCCGCCTCATCGAGCACGCGCTGATAGAAAGCGAGGAGGCTCAACTCTCGATTGATATAGAGATCCGGCCGCTGCGGATCGACGACATCCGAGGGCCGTTCCGCGCGCCGTTCCGCGGGCCGTGGTGGTGTTTTTTGTGTTGCTCGTACGGACACGTCGTTACTCCTTCGCGGCCAGCAGCCTTTCGCGTTACAAACCTATTATAGTACTCTGAGCAGGGGGGATGAGTGAAACATGCGCCTGGCCATCATGTCCGACATTCACGGCAACTTAACCGCCCTTGAGGCGGTACTGGCCGACATCGCGGCGCGCGGCCCCTTCGACGCGCTCGGCGTCGCCGGCGACCTATGCGAATGGGGGCCACAGCCGCGCGAGACCCTCGCCCGCGTGCGGGACCTCGGCTGCCCCGTCGTGCAGGGCAATACCGACCGCAACGTGACAATTACGGATGAGGCGCGGCTGCGCGCCCTGGGCAAGAGCGAGCACGGCATCGAGGGCCTGGCCTGGACGCGCGCCCAACTCGGCCCCACGGGCGTCGGCTACCTCGCGGGGCTCCCCTTCGCGCATACCTATCCGGCCCCCCACGGGCAGGATGTACTAATGGTCCACGCCAACCCGCGTGACATGGACACGCACCTGGATCCCGACGCGCCGCTCGACGAGGTGGACACCCTGCTCGCCGGCGCACGCGCGGCTGTTATCACGTTCGGCCATCTGCATACGCCATATGTGCGCCCGGTTCCCGGACATCTCCTCGTCGACGTATCGAGCGTGGGCTACCCACGCGACGGCGACCGCCGCGCCGCCTACGCGATCCTGGAGTGGGACGGCGGCTGGCGCGCGGAGATCCAGCGCATCCCCTACGATCTCGCGGAGACCGCCGCCGCCTTCCGCGCCCGCAGCGCCCCCAACGCCGAGAAACGGATCAAACAACTGTACCGCGCCAGCTACGGACGCTGAAACGTGCCGACGATGGATATGTACCTGAGCCACTGCCGCGTCGTCGCCCTCAAAAACGCGGGCAATGTATACGCGGTCCCAGGGGGAGCTTTCACATGGGCCACGCGCAACGCGATAAGTGTGAAATAGTAGTGGTGCGCCGGGGCATGGAGAGGCGGACAAGGGCCGTTGTACCTGGCGTTGCCGAAGCTGGTCTTCCCTAACGTGTAGGTGGGGGCGCTGGCATCGGTCAGCTTATGCACGGTCGCGGGAATGTTGTAGACGAACCAGTGCGCCAACTTGGCGTCCAGATCGTACATATAGAGCGCATAGCTGCGCGTCCTCGCGGGGGCGTCGCGCCAAGCAAGCGTGGGCGCGACATTCCCGCCGTGGCACCCCCCTGCGTTGCCCTCATTCACCGTCCCCAATGGCGCGTTGTTGGCGAAGGTGGGGCTGATCAGCGTAAAGGTTGCGTGAGCGGGCGCCGGAGCCGCGACGAGTAGCCCGGCCAGAGCCAACCCGAGTGTCTTGATCATCCTGCTCTCCTAGTCGTGAGTCGTGAGTCGTGAGTCGTGAGTCATCAGAGACTGACGGCTGCCCCCTACTGAAACAGTAACAGTTGAGGGCATTTAACGGCCAGCAGTCCCGCTACTATGGGGTACGCCCCACGACTTTCACATGAGGGTGTGGATAAATCGCGTGACGGTAGAGGGGATGTGGCTACGCTGGTGGTGTTGTACGTGATTGTCCCTGCTTATGGAGATAGACGATGCGTTTCCGAGTGGAAGACCGGCCCAAAAATCTATACGCTATTGTGCTGGAGGGGGGTGAGCCTTTACCGGCCCTCTTCGATAGCCGGGAGCAAGCCCAGCGTATAGCGGACAAGCTGGGCCAACGTGCCATGCGCCCCGAACCGGGTCGCAGGCCCGCGTCGGCAGCGCGATAGGAGCGATTATCGCCGCGCCACCTGCGCGTCGCGCTCGCGCGGCAGGCTGTACCAGGCGTCGTCGCAGGCCGCGCGGACCTCGTCGTCGAGCGTGAGGCCGACCCCGCCGAGGCTGTCCCTGAGCTGTTCGGGCTTGCTGGCGCCCAAGATCGCCGCGGTGACACCGGGCCGCGCCAACACCCAGGCCAGCGCTACATGCGTGAGGCTCAGGCCGCGCCCCTCCACGAAGCGGGCCAGGCGGTCGACCACGTCGAACACCTCATCGTTCCAGTAACGCTTGCGGTACAGGTCGCCGGCTCCTTGGAGCCCGAAGCGCGTGCCCTCCTGCTCGCGCTTGTCGCGGTAGCGCCCGGTGAGCATGCCGCCGGCCAGGGGATTGTAGGCGATAACCCCGACGCCGTGGGCCTGGCACAAGGGCAGCAATTCGTCCTCGATCATGCGGAACAGGATGTTGTAGCGCGGCTGGTCGCACTCGAAGCGCGCCAGATTGTGCTTGTCGCTCGTCCATAGCGCGTCGGCCAGTTGCCAGACTGGATAGTTCGAGCAGCCGGCATAGCGTACCTTGCCGCTCTGTACCAGGGTATCGAGCGCGCGCATGGTCTCCTCAATGGGCGTGGACAGATCGGGCGAGTGCGTCTGGTAGAGGTCGATATAATCGGTTCCCAGGCGGTGTAAGCTGGCCTCGCAGGCGGCGATGATATGCTTGCGGCTGAGCCCTTCGTCGTTGGGGCCAGACCCCATAGGGCCGCAACACTTAGTCGCCAGCACGATGCGTTCGCGCGCGCCGCGCTCCGCGAGCCAATGGCCCACGATCTCCTCGGTCCGCCCAACGCTGGTCAGGCCTCCGCCCAGCGGATACACGTCGGCCGTGTCGAAAAACGTGACGCCGTCCTCGTCGGCCGCGTCCATGATGGCGAACGACGTCCGTTCGTCGGCCTGGTTGCCGAACGTCATTGTCCCCAGGCAGATCTCGCTAACTTTTAGGCCGGTACGGCCCAGCTGTTTAATGTCCATATGTCCTCCAAGGTAGTGGATCCGACCTAGCGGTTGATAGAGCTCATATCGGGGTAGCGCTCGCCCGCGGCGGCGCCCTTGGGCGCGACCTCGTCGATGCGCCGCAGGTCCTCCTGGCTCAACGTGACGTCGGTGGCCGCGACGTTCTCCTCCAAATAGGCGCGGCGCTTGGTGCCGGGGATCGGCACGATGTCCCGTCCCCGCGCCAGCAGCCAGGCGAGGGCAAGCTGCCCTGCCGTGCAGCCTTTCTCGTTGGCGATCCCCTGTACGCGCGCGACGAGGTCCAGGTTGCGCTGGAAGTTCTCGCCCTGGAAGCGCGGGTTGTGGCGGCGGAAGTCGTCGGGTGCGAAGTCGTCGGGACTCTTGATGGCGCCGCTGAGGAAGCCGCGCCCCAGCGGGCTGTAGGCGACGAAACCGATGCCGAGTTCGCGCACCAACGGCAGGATCTCGCTTTCGGGATCGCGGCTCCACAACGAGTATTCCGTCTGCAGGGCGCTGATGGGGTGGGCCGTGTGCGCGCGGCGGATCGTCGCCGGCGCGGCTTCGGAGAGACCGAGGTAGCGCACCTTGCCGGCCGTCACGAGCGCGGCCATCGCGCCGACGGTTTCCTCGATCGGGACGCTCTGATCGACGCGGTGCTGATAATACAGATCGATGTAGTCGATGCCGAGACGTTGCAGCGAGGCGTCGCAGGCTTGCCGGACGTACTCCGGTCGGCCACTCACCCCGCGATAACGCGGGTCGTCGGTGCGCACGACGCCGAACTTCGTGGCCACGACCACACCGTCACGGCGGCCGGCGATGGCCTTGCCGACGAGGCGCTCATTGGCGCCGCGGCCGTATATGTCGGCCGTGTCGAGCAGAGTCACGCCCAACTCCAATGCGCGATGGATCGTCGCGACCGACTCATTCTCGTCGCCCGCTCCGTAGAACTCAGACATGCCCATGCAGCCCAGACCCAACTCGGAAACGGTCAGCCCTTGGCTGCCCAATGCGCGTGCTTCCATATCTCACGTTCCCCTTCTACATGCTCTATGCTCTTGACGTTTATGGCCTGTCGCGATCCTGATCTACATCGCGCCTTTTGTATGCGGGATATTCGGGGCGTGCTACCGCAATTCACATACCGGCCGCCCTCCTCCCTCTCACGGAAAGAGATATACTATAGTTTACCCCTGCCTATACGCTAATTTAGGAGCGATATCTTATGAGCAAAAACCACCGCCACAATCACGATCAGGAACCGGAGGCCGCCGACAAGAAAGCGTTGCGCCGCCTCGAGGACGCCCGTGCGTCATACACGAAGGCCGAAGAGCGCGTTGCCGCACTGCGCGCGCGCCTGACGCGCGCCGAGGAGAAGCTGGTCCGGCGTACCACGCGCCTCGCTAACGCCGAGGACGCTCTGGCGGCGCGGGCGAACGAACGCGCCGATGTGACCGGGGAGCAGCAGACCGCGAACACTACTATGGCCGTGGCGGATGGCGACCTTGTGGCCTCCGTGCGTACGGACGACGACCTCGTGGCGGTTGCCCCGTTGCCGGATACGGCCCCGATAGCCGTTCAAGCCATCGACGACCTGGCGCCGGTCGCGGTTGCCGCCAAGGATGGGTCCAACGGGGCCACGCCGCGGCGCGCACGCGCGCGCCGCGCGTCCTCCACGACGGATGAGGCGTAGCGGGCCGTGACGGATCAACAAGGCCAGGAGCGCGGCGAGAGGGGCGCCGCCCTCGACATCGGCTCTAACACCGTGCACCTGCTCGTGGCGGCGTGGCGTGATGGGCGCATTGAGCCGCTCGACGACGCGTCCGAGCTCGTTGGACTGGCCCGTGGCGTCTACGCCGGCAAGATGATCGCGCCGGAGAGCTTGGACCGCGCCGTCGCCGCTGTCGAAAAGTTGGTCGAGCGGGCACGCTCCAAGGACGCGAAGGTGGTACGCCTCGTCGCCACCGCCGCCGTGCGCGACGCCACGAACAAGGACGACCTCATCGCGGCGGTTCGGCGGCGGACAGGGCTCGATCTGGAGATCATCGACGGCGAGCGCGAGGCCGCGCTCTCCTACCAGGGCGCGTCGGCAGGCGAAGACGGCGGCGCCCAGCAGGTCTGCGACGTGGGCGGCGGCAGCACCGAGGTCATCCGCGCCGAACACGGTCATATCATCCTGCAGACCTCGCTGCCGCTGGGCTCCTCGCGTCTGGCCGACCTCTACCACGCCGATCCGCCGGCAGCGGATGAGTTGGCGCGCGTCGACGACGCGGCCACGCGGGCGCTGACGGGATTGCCGGAGTGGCGGCCCGCGCGGCTCATTGTGACGGGCGGCACGGCGACGACCCTGGCCCACGTCGCGGGCGCGCGCGAGCGGCGCTACGTTATGTCCACGAAAGAATTGTCCTCCCAGCGCGAACTCTTCGCACGGGAGACGGCCGGCGCCATCGCCCACTCCTATGGCGTCGAGGGCGCCCGTGCCCGCCTGTTGCCGGCAGGGGCGGCGATCATCGCGGCGCTGTGCGCCGCTACGGGCGCCGCGGATGTCGTGCTAACGGGGGCGGGGCTACGCGACGGCCTGCTGATCGAGTATTTCACGAAGGATACGGAGACACATGGCTAAAGAGGACGAGATCGAGGGGCTCACGCCCGCGCAGCCGTTCGCGGACGCTGGACGTCTCATTATCCATCACCGTTTCGAGGAGATGTGGACACATCGCGAGGGCACGCTGGCCGGCGACGAGGACGCGCTGCACGATATGCGCGTAGGCTCACGTCGCCTGCGCGCCGCCCTCGATGTCTTCTCCGCCGCCTTCCATGGGGGCGAGTACCGTACTCTGTGCGGCCTCACCGCGCGACTGACCGACGAGCTCGGCGCCGTACGCGACGACGACGTGATGCTGCTCGGCCTCAAAAAACGGCGCAAGCGCGCCGCTCCCGACGAGCGCGCCGGCATCGACGATCTGATGTCCACGCTCACGGCTGAGCGCACGGTGGCCCGCCGCGAGTTGCGCCGTTTTTTCGACACGCTCGACGACGCCCAGTACGCGCAACGTATGAAGGACAGTTTTTAGCCGACAGCTGTCGGCTGTCGGCTGCCGGTTAGTAAGGAGCTACTCATGGCCAAAGCACGCCCCGTCGCGGGCCTGCATCCGCACGCCTCGCTGGTGCGGAACGCACGGGCCATCGTGACCGTCCGCGTCGCGGAGATGTTCGACTTTGCCCACGCCATCGGCGATCCGGCGCAGGACAAGGACCTGCACAACATGCGTATCGCCGCCAAGCGGTTGCGCTACACGCTGGAGATGTTCCGTCCCGCGCTCACGGACGATGGGCCGCCGCTGATCGACGTGGTAAAAGAGGTACAGGAGCGCATCGGCGCCATCCACGACGCCGACGTACTCGACGGTATCGCGCGCCGGCGCCTCGCCGTGGCCGCGCAGCGCCATGTCATGGCCCTGACCGCTACCGCCGCCGGCGGTGGAGAGGAGGAACGCGTCTCCGCCGTACGCGCGCGCGCCGCGCGGCCCGACGATGCGACGATGGGGCTGGCCGTCCTGCTAGCGCGTACGAAGGCCGGGCGCGACCGCGACTTCGACGAGTTGACTGTCTGGTGGGCGCTACACGGCGGCCAGCCCCTACATGAGCGGCTGGACGCGTGCGTCGCCTCTTGACGCATCAGGAGTTGGCGCGCGGCTACGACGCGATGCGCCGCTCGCCCGTGGCGACGAAGACGACGCGCTCACAGATGTTGCCCGCGCGGTCGGCGATGCGCTCCAGGTTATGCGCCACCCACAGCAAGTACGTGTCGGTGGTAAGTTCGTCGCGATCCCCTTTCATGCCGCCAAGGAGCGATTGCACCAGTCGATTGTGCAGGTTATCCACGGCGTCGTCGCCCGCCCACACCGTGCGCGCGCGCACAGCGTCACCGGCGCGGTAAGCGTCGAGCGCCCCTTGCAGCTGCACCCGCGCCAGCGCGGCGAGGCCGTTGAGCCCCAGCAGCGCCTCTCTGGATGGCGCGGAAGCGGAGGGTAGACGCGCCACCAGTTGCGCGATACCTTCGGCATGGTCGGCGATGCGCTCAAGCTCCTCGGCGATAGCCAGCGCGGCGAGCACCGCGCGCAAATCGCCGAGGGCCGGTTGCTGCAACGTGATCAGGTGCGCGCCCATCTCCTCGATGGCCGTACACTCCTGGTCGATCACGTCGTCGTTCCTGATCACCGCGCAGGCCGCGTCGCGGTCGCCGCGCGCCAACGCATCCACGGCGCGGCCGATCGCTACGTCGACGCTCTCGCCCATGAGGAGGATAGCCCTACGCAACTCACCCAGCTTACGATCCAATGTCGTCCGCAGCATCATCGTCTTCTCCTTACGGCAGGGCGGGTCTTGGGGCTCGCCTACCTTTGCTCTCGACGCATACTCCTATGCTTAAACGTGTTCCTCATATGCTTAAACGTGTTCGTACCATTCGTCAATAGCCCGCGCCGACCGGCATCCGATCGGTCTGGCGCTCTGGTAATGGGACGGACAAGCGTGTGTCGCCGGCGCAAGCGTAGCGGATCGCCAGCCAGACCAATAGCCACGCGTCGCGCGACGCCGGCTGGTAGCCATCGACGTTGATCCCCGCCAGCATCGCCGTCGTCGCCGCGTCGAGACCAAGCTCGGCGGCCAAGAGGGCCAGCGCCGGCGGCGCCACGACGATTGTGTCGACGCTGGACGGCTCGCCCAGCAACTCCGACGTCGGCATCCCCAACGCGGCCGCGAGCGCGTTGAGCACCTCCAGGGAGGGCTGGTCCTGCTTGCCATGCTCGAGTTGCGACACGTACGACGGGCTAACATCGGCCACGCGCGCCAGGTCTTTGGCCGTCAGGCCAATCGCCTTGCGCCGCCGCCGGATGCGCTCGCCAAGCTCGCCATCGCCACGCGCTTTCTTCTCGTTACTTCGTGCCATACCAACTATAATAGCACAAAGTTAAGCGATAGTAAAGAGCTATGAAGCGCAGTGAATTAACTGTCTTCGTCGTCGCCGTCCATAGCCTGCCGCGCCGCGGCCATGCAATCGACGCACACGAACGCGTAGCCCATCGCAAAGCCGCGCGCGACGTGTTCGGCGCAATAGACCTGGCCGCACGACGCGCAGTGCAGGGTGGCGCGTTCGCCGCACACGGGGCACAGGTACGCGGCCACCATCTCGGCCGGGGGAGTGTCGTGAGGGGTGTTATCAGATGTGTTCATACTACTACCATACCCTGTTCGCGCATTACAGAAGCAGGGATTTGTCTTCGCGGCGGAACTCCACCCAGTGCTGCCGCCCGCTTTAAAGCGGCTGGGAACAGCGGGGGTATAGCCGAGGTCAAGGGCCTTATCCAAGGATTGAGGTTGGACCGCGCGATGCCAGGTCCCGCCCTCGACAGTACGCAAGAGCGTGGGACACGCGCTCAAATTCATGAGAATACACCGTACCTGGCCGATAGGAGCAGGTCGCGCAAGGGGCGGTCCATGTCCGGGTCAGGATCCACCAGGAGCGCGGTCGGGGTCCGGCCCCCGAACAAGGTATTTGGCGCTTCCAGTTCAGCATTGCATGTTTTCATGATACTACGCGGACAAGTAGCGGGCGACCAACCGTCAGGTGCGCCCCACGAAACTGATACCGCGCTGAAAATAGGCTCTCCCCGCTCGTCGCACCACCGTCGCTCACACACTTCTCCTGCCGCACCCTGACGACGCCCACCCCCGCCTGCTATAGTTCCCCTAACAGCCTCTATTATTTATTGCGCGCCTATGCGCCCACGACAAGTTGAGGCGAAACAATGACCTATTCGAAACGGGGACCGCGCGCGCGGGCGCGGCGGCTGCTGCCGTTCGCGCTGATACTCGCACCCTTCGTGATCACCGCAGGCGGCCGCTTGGTCTATTCCTCGGTTCCACCGGTTCCGCCGCGCCGGGTCCTCACGCGCCATAGCGCGGCGACGCGCACACCGCCGCGGTTCTTACCCGCCTCGTGCGCCCCGCAGCTAGCCGTTACCCCCGTGGCGGTGGCTACCCCGACGGCCACGGCCGCTACCCCCACCCCCACGCCATCCACTGCCCTCGTCCTCGACCAAGCGCAGCTCACCTGCACCGGCGGCTTGAGCGTGCGCGCGGCCGCCACACAGACGTTCACCGTGGGGATCGGGGGCACGTTAGCGCGAGTGGACATCCCCTTGTGCGCGCCCACAAGAAACGCGCGCATCGAGGTAACGGTCAGCGCCAGCGGGTCGTCCGCGCGCGCGAGTACGGCCGCGCTCACGCTGCCCCACGACTACTCCGACTGCGCGTGGTACGAGTTCGATTTCACGCGGCCGATCGCCGCCGCCGTGGGCGACATCCTGCAGCTCAAGGTCACCTCGCCCACCCATAGGTCGGCCCTCTGGGGCTATGACGGGCAGGGCGCTAATCCGTATCCGGGCGGCGCCGCCTCGTGGCGCGGGCAGGCCGTCAACAGTTTTGCCTTCCAGACCTACATGCGGTAACTACCTGGTATTTTACGACACGTTGCCTACTCCAACCGGTACCAGTAGCATCCCACAACGCGTTCGCGGACAGACCCAGATTAGGAAGATAACGATGAAGAACACGTCGCCCGCGCGGCCGTTGCGGCTGCTCGTCGCGCTCCTAGTAGTCCGTCAGCCAAAGTTTTGACAGTAGCGGTGCGCCCAGTCAAGGGCTGTCAACTGTTCAAAGAAACCTTGACGGACTACTAGCGAGGCTCCGCCTCAGACCGACGAGACATGACGCGCAAACTTGACTCAATCGCATCATGTTTGCCTGTATTAGGAGTCTAGTGCTACTCCTGCCCCTGCTCACGACCGCGGGAGATTGGCCCTCCTATTTGCATGACGGCCAGAGTACGGCCGCGAACGGCGACGAAACGACGCTCTCGCCCTCGAATGCGGGACGGCTCGCCAAGCTCTGGACGTTCAAGACGGGGGGCAAGATCGCGTCCTCGCCCACGGTCGTCAACGGCGTCGTCTACGTCGGCTCGTGGGACGGCTACGAGTACGCCCTCAACGCGACGACCGGGGCGCTCGCGTGGAGGACGTACCTGGGTGTCACGTCGGCGCCCAACTGCAACCCCACGTCGGCGGGCGTCACCTCCGTGGCGGCGGTCCAGCATGGCGTCGTCTACGTCGGCGGCGGCGACGCCTACTGGTATGCCCTCGACGCCTCCACGGGCGCCGTGCTCTGGAAGGTGTACACGGGAGACAACAGCGCGAGCGGAGGGCACTATAACTGGGCCAGCCCCCTGCTCTCTAACGGCTACGCCTACATCGGGATCGCCAGCTTCGGGGATTGCCCGCTGGTCCAGGGCCAATTGTTGCAGGTGAGTCTGAGCACCCATCAGGTGGTCAACACGTACAATTTCGTCCCGACGGGGCAGGCGGGCGCCGGTATCTGGACCTCGCCCACCCTTGACGCGACAAGCAACACGGTCTACGTGACTACCGGGACGCAAGTGGGCGCCCAACCGCTCGCCCAGGCGATCGTCGCCCTGGACGCCGCGACGCTGACGTTGAAGGGCTCCTGGCAGATCCCGGCGGCGCAGGCTATCAGCGATTCCGACTGGGGGACGACACCGCTCGTGTTCGACGACGCGACGGGGACCCATCTGGTGGCGGCGGCGGACAAGAACGGCTACCTCTACGCCTATGATCGCACCGCTGTCGCGGCCGGCCCGCTGTGGCAGCAGAAAATAGGGAACGGGGGGTCGTGCCCCCAATGCGGGGATGGCATGGCCTCGTCTGGAGCCTTCGCCAACGGCCGGCTCTACTACGCCAGCGGTTCCACCACGATTCATGGCTCCGCCTATCCGGGGTCGGTGCGCGCGCTCAATCCCGCGACCGGCGCCTACTTGTGGGAGCACGGGTCGCCCGCGGTTATCGTGCCGGCCATCGCCTACGCCAATGGCCTCATCGTCGACGGCGCGGGCGCCACGTTGGAGGTGCTCAACGCGTCCACGGGCGCGCCGCTCTACAGCTACGTGACCGGCGGAACGCTCTGGGGCGCGCCCAGCGTGGCCAACGGCCAGATCTTCGAGGGCTCAACCGACGGCTATGTGTACGCGTTTGGTCTCGCCAGCCCGCTGCCCTCCACGCCCGTCGACCTGCGGGCGGCGTCCAACAACGCCGGGATCAGCGACGACGCCGCCCCGAGTCAGGCCAACCTCGACGGGATCGGCTATAGCTATTCGGCCCAGGCCCTGCAGGCCGCCGGCTTCGGCCAGGGGCAGAGCGTCACGGTCAACGGCGTGACCTTCCAGTGGCCGGCCGCCGCGCCGGGGACGGTGGACAACGTGACGGCGCAGGGCCAGACTATCAGCGTGGGCGCGCCGACCGGCGGGACCACGTTGGCTGTCCTGGGCGCGGCTACCAACGGCCCCTCGACCGGCGGCGGGACGATCACTTACAGCGACGGCTCGACGCAGAGCTTTAGCCTGGCCTTCTCCGACTGGACGCTCAACGGGGGGGCGGTTCAGCCCATCTCCGGCAACAGCGTGGCGGCGACGATGTCCTACCGCAACGGTAGCGGGGGCAAGCAGACGCTCCAGACAAACGTGTTCTACGCCGCCGTGGCATTGCAGGCGGGCAAGGCGGTGGCGAGCGTCACGCTGCCCGCGTCGGCCGACCAGGGCCACCTCCACGTCTTCGCCATGACGGTGGCGGGCGCCGCCTCGCCCCCGCCAGCTACGGCCACCGCCACCAGCACGCCGGCGGCCACCCCATCGGCCTTGCCCACCGCCACCAGCACCGCGCCGGCCCTACCCACCGCCACCAGCACCGCGACGACGCTGCCCACCGCCACCAGCACGCCGGCGGCCACCGCCACCAGCACGCCGGCGGCCACCGCCACCAGCACGCCGGCGGGCGCCGGCGCCGCGTCGGCTACCGCTACCGGCGCCGCGTCGGCTACCAGCACCAACACCAGCACCCCATCGGCCCTGCCCACCAGCACCAACACCGCGACGCCGCCGGCCCTGCCCACCAGCACCAACACCGCGACGCCGGCGGCCCTGCCCACGCTCACCGCTACCAGCGCCCCGCCAGCTACATCCATTTTCGCCACTGGCTTCGAGAGTGGAGACCCCCAGCCAACGTGGGTCAACACGGTCGACACTGCCGGTGGAGGCGGAGGGCTCCTCAATATCGGAGGCATTTGCTGCGGGCTTTCCGGTCCTGAGATGGGGGTGCGTAACGAAACGACCCACACGGGTAGCGGCGCCCTGATGTACTCAGGGATGGATAACAGCGCGACCAGTTCCTATGCCTACCTCAAAGTCTTTGATCTGAGCGCCCGGAACATCGTCGTCGGCCCGACCACGACCCTCTCGTACTGGATCTACCCTCAGAGTAGCGCCACCTCACCAGTAGGAGTGAGCGGGAGCAACAGCGGCTGTGTCGCCGTCGACTTGGTCTTCGCCGACGGCACGAACCTGCACACGTCGGGCGCAATCGACCAGGCCGGCTATCCGCTGAAGCCGTCCGCGCAGTGCGGGCGCCTCGCGATGGACGCCTGGAACCACGTCACGTCCACCATCGGCGCCGTGACGAGCGGCAAGACGATCACGCGCATCGACGTAGGCTACGACCAGCCAGCCAACACCGGCGGCTATCGCGGCTACATCGACGACATCAGCATCCACAATTAAGGGGTCAGCCCTCTTCTGGTGATGAAGGTTCTGACGTTGCTCAGGGCTGCCGCCGTCGAATGTGTAGGCGATGGTATTGATGCCCGCGCGTAGAGGCAGCCGTTCTACCTTGTGAGTAGCCAGTACCAGGCGCGTCGCGTCGCAAGACCGACGCGGACGAGCGGACGAGCGGATAGGGTCTGTGAATTGTCCTGGGACCGGCGGCTGCCAGCCGGCCAGCCCGCGCGGGCGCGCACAGCGCTGATGGCGCATGCGTCGGTCGCGACCGGGGCCGGCGGGCAGCCGCCGGTCCCAGCACCGGCGGCTGCCGACTTTTCACAGACCCTCGAGCGGACGAGCCTGG
>JAABUO010001854.1_pt1 | contig 26614 bp, 29 predicted proteins | sample 5559291 | NCBI WGS metagenome assembly JAABUO01 (sample SAMN10711878, study PRJNA513372) | rock metagenome | isolation source: Antarctica rocks | place: Antarctica: Victoria Land, Finger Mt sud
TCAGTAGTCAGTAGTCAGTAGTCAGTAGTCAGTAGTCAGTAGTCAGTAGTCAGTAGTCAGTAGTCAGTAGTCAGTAGTCAGTAGTCAGTAGTCAGTAGGTTTCTGGCGGCGGGCTACGAGCGACTGGCGAACAACAATGTAGGGCGAGCGGCACGAGCTCTCGCCCTATACGTATGTCTATGTTCGTACATGGCGCAAGGGTGGTCAGGAGCGCGTAGTGTGTAGTCGACGGACAGAGGACGCCTTTGCAGACTCTCTGACTACTGACTACTGACTACTGACTACCAACAAAAGGAGGCTAGTCTTGCTCGAACAACTCTCGCTGCCCCGGATCGAACGGGTAGCCTACAGCGAGACGCATGGCCGCTACGAAATCGAGCCCCTGGAAGAGGGGTACGGCGTCACCTTGGGCAATGCCCTACGCCGCATCCTGCTCTCATCGCTCCCGGGGGCAGCGATCACCGCCGTGCATATCGACGGCATCCAACACGAGTTCTCGGATATCCCCCACGTCCGTGAGGACGTGACTGAGGTTATGCTCAACCTCAAAAAGGTGCGCCTGAAGTATCAGGGCGACGATCCGATCCAAATCGATCTCGACGTGAGCGGCGCGCGCGAGGTGATGGCCGGTGATATCAGCGTACCGTCGCAGGTGGAGATTGTCAATTCCGACCAATATCTGTTCACCATTGACGGTGATAGCGACGCGTCGCTGCACGCCGAACTGACGGTCGAGTGCGGCAAGGGCTACGCGGCGCTCGATACGCGCGAGAATGTGGACATTGGGACGATCCCGATCGATGCTATCTTCGCGCCGATTCGCCGCGCCAATTACGTTATCGAACGCACGCGCGTTGGCCCCATGACCACCTACGAGCGCCTCGTCCTGGAGATCTGGACCGATGGCACCATTGCGCCCGACGATGCGCTCAACCAGAGCGCGCAGATCCTGACGCGGCACTTCCAACAGATCGCGGAGTTTAGCGGCCAGGCCGTCCTGCCCGCGCCGACGCGGGACGCCGTACGTCAGGCGCTCCCGCCTGTCGTCTACGACACGCCGATCGAGGCGCTCGACCTCTCGCCGCGCGCCTACAATTCGCTCAAGCGCGCCGGCGTCAGCAAGGTCGGCGAGGTCCTGGACATGGCCGAGGAGGAACTGCTCAACGTGCGCAACTTCGGGCGCAAGTCGCTCGACGAGTTGCGTGACCGGCTCATCCTCAAGAACTACATCACGGCCGACCAGGCGCAAAAGCAGTTCGGCGGCGCGACCGAAGACGGATACGACTACGACGACGAGGACGATGACGACGAGGAGTGACGGTGACTAGTCATGAGTCGTGAGTCGTGAGAAAAGCGGACGACTCACGACTCACGACTCACGACTCACGACTAGAAAGGAAATGCCCGTGCGGCACCAGAAAGCAGGCTACAAGCTGGGGCGTCCGACCCATGAACGGAACGCCCTCTATCGCTCGCTGATGCTGGCCATCATCGAGCACGAGAAAATTACGACGACACACGTCAAGGCCAAGGCGGTCCAGCGGCATATCGAGAAGTTGATCACGATCTCGCGCCAGCCGACCGTCCATCACCGGCGGCTCGCGTTATCCACGTTGCCCAACAAGGGCGCCGTGGAGAAGCTGTTCGAGCACATCGGCCCGCGCTACGTGGATCGGCCGGGCGGCTACACGCGCATCACCAAGATGGGCGTACGGAAGGGCGACGGCACGCTGATGGCCCAGATCGAGCTCGTCTAGACCGTGGCTGTGTCGTCTATGTCAGGGGTATCGAACGAGGGAGGAAGCGGGCGTATGTTGCGTGGAACGCTGCAGTACGATGGAACGTCCTATGCCGGCTTCCAGTGGCAGACGACCGCGCCGACCATCCAGGGCGCGGTCGAGGCGGCGATCGCGACGGTCACGGGCCGCCGCAGCCGTGTGGCCGGCGCGGGCCGTACCGACGCGGGCGTGCACGCGCGCGGTCAGGTCATCTCGTTCGAGACCGACACGCGCCTATCGACGGATGTACTGCTGCGCGCGCTCAACGCGACGCTGCCGCGCGACATTGTGCTGCGCGACCTTGTCGAAGCGACGGACGGCTTCCACGCGCGTTACAGCGCCCATAGCCGCGCCTATGAATACATCGTCTATAACGCGCCGATGCCCTCGCCGTTCTGGCGCTTGTACAGCCACCATGTGCCAGGTCTGCTCGACCTAGAGGCGATGGGACAAGCATTGCGTCATCTGCTCGGTGAACACGATTTCGCCGCTTTCGGCATGCCGATGGAGCGTACGCGCGACGGCCAGAGCGTGCGTGGCGGCACGGTGCGTACGATGCTCGCGGCGCGCTGCTGGGCGCGGGAAGAGTTTGTATACTTCTATGTAGAGGCTAACGCTTTTCTACGGCATATGGTCCGGCAAATCGTGGGATCGGCGCTCAAGGTCGGGCAGCGGCGCTTAACGACAGGCGATGTGTTAGCCCTCGTGCAGCGGCCGCACAGCGGCGTCGCGGGGCCCGCGGCCCCGGCGCACGGGCTCTATCTCGTATCGGTGATGTACTGAGCGATACTTTAGTATGACCTGCTGACAGCTGTCAGCTGATAGCTTAAGAGAGAAAGGAGGTTACAGTGCGTAAAACTTTTACACCCAAGGGAGCCGATGTCACGCACGATTGGTACGTCGTCGACGCCGCGGGTAAGACGCTGGGGCGGCTCTCCAGCGACATCGCGCACGTCCTCAAGGGGAAGCATAAACCGACCTATACGCCCAACATGGACGTGGGCGACTACGTCATCGTCGTCAACGCCGAGAAGATTCATGTGACCGGCAACCGTGCCGAGCAGAAAAAATACTATTCGCACTCGGGATATCCCGGTGGCTTGAAAACGCGCGTGTACAAAGATGTGCTCGCCGTCCACCCCCACCGCATCCTGGAGCACTCCATTAAAGGTATGCTCCCGCACAACAGCCTGGGCGAGCAGATGTACCGTAAACTCAAGGTGTACGCCGGGCCGACGCATCCGCACCAGGGGCAGACGCCGCGCGATCTCCATGAGACGATCCAGCCCGCGACCCGCCACGCGGTGACGGCCTAAGCCTGCGACTGCGGTCGCATGGCAGACAACGCCGACTGCGGTCGGTTGGGCGTTGGATCCGCAGAGTTGTGAGGCTAGCCCATGTAGTCGTAGGGGCGTATATCAATACGCCCCTTTAAGAAATCCTGTGGCACCGCAGTGCCCACACGCTGCCATGCGACCGCAGCCGCAGGCCCATGTTAATGGAGAAGATATGCCAGATCAGGTTCCATACCACTACGCCGTGGGACGGCGTAAGACGGCGGTGGCCACGGTACGCCTGGTACCGGGTAGCGGCCTCATCATCGTCAACGGACGCCCCGCCGACCAGTACTTCGGCCGCGCCACGCTGGAGTACGTCGTCAACCAGCCGTTCCGCGAGGCCAACCTCGCCGCCAGCTACAACGCGATCATCAAGTGCGTCGGCGGCGGGTTGTCCGGGCAGGCCGGCGCCGTACGCCACGCCATCGCGCGCGCGCTCGTCAAGAGCGACGAGGGCCTGCGCCCCGTCATGCGCCGCGGCGGCTTTCTGACGCGCGACCCGCGCGCCAAAGAGCGCAAGAAGTACGGCCTCAAGCGCGCCCGCAAGGCGCCGCAGTACACCAAGCGGTAATCCACCGCAAGCCACTGCACGGGCCGATCAGTCCAAAGGGCGGGGAGAATGTATTCTCCCCGCCCTTTTTGCTATCCTGACAATATGTAAAACTCTCTGCCTATTCCCCCAACGCCTCGGTGGCGGCCGCGTCTAGGGTCAGCGTCCGTCCCTGCTCCCAGGAAGCCCGGTAGGCCGCGCGCACGGGGGCCGCCAACTCCTCGTACTTCGCCCGATACACCGACGGCAGTGGATCGTTGCGCTCTTCGCGGTTGGCCTCCGCCGCGCCATAGAGGCGCGCCGCGCGTTCGGGGCGTCCCGTCGCCGTCGCCAACCGCGCGTAGCTGACGAGCGCGGTCGCCATGCCCCATGGATAGCCATTGTCGCGAGAGAGGATGAGGCTGTCCCGTATCCTTTCCTCCGCTGCCGCGTAGTCGCCGGCGAAGAAGTGGGCGTAGGCCAGGCCTAACAGGGCGTTCGCTTGCCCTTCCTTGTTATCCATCGCGCGGAATAGGCGCAACCCTTCCCCGAAATGAGCAATGGGCGACTCCACCGTGGGGTCGAACAGCGCGGCGAAACCGAGCAGCGTCGTCGTATCCGCGGCGCCGCGTTGGTCCCCCAGCTGACGCCACAGCGCTATAGCTCGTCAGATAATGTTTGAGAGAAATAGGCCGCTCTGTGCGCGTGGCAGCCGGCCGTGGAGTCTCATTCTTTATCTGAACATCTATAGCGCCTCCCCCAGGTGCGCCTGTCCACCCGCGCTGTCCCCCGCCTCAAACAGAAGTTGGCCTAGATTGTGCAGCGCGTAGGCCAAGCCGAGACACCCTTCCGCGCCCATCTGCCGGAACAGTATCACGCTCTGATTGAGGATCTCGGCCGCGGCGGCTACCTGCGCCGGAGTTGATGCCTGGTAGGACGCAAGGCCACCGGCGGCGCACAGGGCTCGAGCGCGCACGGCCAGGGAGATGGTTGAGGGCAGCGACGCGGCGTTCACGAGCCACGACGAACCCTCGCGCAGATAGCCCCGCACGGCCCAGAAGCGCCACAGCGCCGCGGCCAGACGCAGGCGCTGCTCGAGTCCGCCCGGCTCGGCCGCGTTCCAGGCGAGCGCCGCCCGCAGGTTGTTGTGGTCCGCCTCCAGACGATCCACCCACGACTCCCACACGGCGTCGGATTGGTACGCCTCCGCCGTCTCGGCCAGTCGCAGGTACCAGTCGCGGTGACGCCCCCGCAGCGTCGCGGTCTCCCCGCCCTCGTCGAGGAGTTCGCGGCCGTATTGGCGCACCGTCTCCAACAGCCCATACCGCGGATGCGGCGTCGCCACGGAGGGCGCCTGGACCAACGACTTGTCCGCGAGTTCCGTCAGGAGATCGAGCACCGCGTCTTTCTCGACCACCGCGTCCGCGCACACCGCCTCGGCCGCCTCCAGCGCCCACCCGCCGCCGAAAACGGCGAGGCGCCGGAACAGCGTCTGCTCGTCGTCGCGCAGGAGGTCGTAGCTCCAGGCGATGGCCGCCCGCATCGTGCGCTGGCGGGCGGGGGCGTCGCGCGGCCCGCCGACCAGTGCGGGAAGGGCGGGCGCAAGGGCGGCGAGGAGCGCCGCGACGGAGCCGTAGGTCTTGATGCGCCGCGCCGCCAGTTCGAGGGCCAGCGGGAGGCCATCCAGCCGGGCGCAGATGTCCGCGATCACCGGCGCGTTCTCGTCCGTGCGCGCGACATCGGCCTGGATGTCCCGCACTCGTCGCACGAACAAGTCGGCCGCGTCGGGCACGGACAGCGGCGGGACCTCGCGCTCGCGTTCGCCGTGCAGCGAGAGGGGGGCGCGGCTGGTGACAAGCGCCGTGACCGCCGCGCACGCGGCCAGGATCTCCGATACGAGGGGGGCGGCGTCGAGCAGATGCTCGAAATTGTCGAGGACGAGCAGCACGTTCCGGGGGGCGAGGAACGTCAGCAAACGCTCACGCGCGTCCGCCGCCGGCGGCGCGACGGCCCCGATCTGTTGCGCGATCGTCGCGGCGACCATGCCGGCGTCGACGACAGGCGCGAGGTCGACGAAATAAGCGCCGTCGCGGAACAGGCCACGGAGGCAGTGCGCGACCTCGATGGCGACGCGCGTCTGCCCACGCCGCCCACACCGAGCAACGTCACGAGGGCCACGTCGGGCTCACGCATCAAGGCGCAGAGGCCGTCCACGAGGTCGGCCCGGCCAACGAGGGCCGTCAGGCGGCGCGGCACGGCGAAGGGGGGCGCTGCGGACGCCACGCCCGAGACGGCGAGGGCAGGCGAAGGGGGCGCGGCGACGCGACGGCGGCGGGCGCGCCGCGCCTTCCAGGCGGCGGCGAAGGCCGGGTACTCGTCGGGGCGCGCCGCGCCCCGCTCACGGTAGTAGTTGAACAGGCGGCGCCAGGTCGAGCGGGGGCGTACGGGCCGAGCTGCGGCCGGGCGGGCACTCGTAGGTCTCGACAGCCTGCACACCGACGCCGAGCGCCTCGGCGAGATCTTGGCGCGAAACGTTGGCCTGGACGCGGTAGCTCACGAGCAACTCATGGAACGCGGGCGGCCTGTCCGGCATACCCTCCCGGTTCGGCGCCCCATCCGCGATGTGCATGGTCGTCCTCCCGCGCCCCATCCTTGGAGCGCTCATGGGGCATGATAACGCTCATGGCGGCATGATAACACGGAACGGGCGGGCGCTTCAGGGATCACGGCGGGACGACGTGGGAGACAATCGCCGGATCGTAGGTTTCTGTAGGCGTAGCGTCGTTGCACCTATTTACAGGGCCAGGGGCGCGTGGTACGATAGCCAGCAATTGGATGCGTCGAGCAATTTAGGCGATCGCGTTGAATGGGGAGGCGATATTCGGCATTCTCATCGAGCAGGAACTTCATAGCACAGGCTGGTGGGCTGTCGTGGCTGGACAGCGTCATGCCGTCGTCGTCGGGTCCTCCGGTGGATGCCAGCCGGCCGTGATCCATCGCTGCCGCGCCCGCACCAGCAAGGGCCGGTTCAAGGCCAGCGCCATCACTGTTGCCCGACCTTCCGGCGTTCGGCCAGCGATGCGCGCCTCACTCTCGACCCAGGCGAAATGCTCCACCCATGCCTGCCGCCGTGGGTTAAAGAGCGGCACAAGCGTCGTAGTGACCGGATCGGTAGCCTCGACCCGGTCACTCTTCAGCGCATTGCACTGCCGGCAGGCGGCCCACAGGTTATCGCGGCGCGTCAGCCCGCCCAGTGCCTCCGGCGTCATGCGCTCAATCTCCAGAGGGGCGCCAGTGATCTCCTCGCTCGACCGGCAGTAACCGCAGCAGCCACTTGCGTCCGCCAACACCTGCACGCGTAGCCGTCGCCCGACGCGCGCCTTGCTCACGCGTGGATGACCCGCTCCTGCACATCGACCCCGCGCGCGTGGAGGAGCGCCACGGCCTCGGCGCGCAGCACCATCACCCGGTCGTGCCGATCAACCAGCTCGGCCAGCATCCGCTCCTCGTCTAGGGTAAGCCCCCGGCGGCGACGTTTGTCGACGAGCGTGTCGAGCAGGATGCCGTCTTCGACGGTCGGCTGGCTCTGGCTGACGCGCCAGAGGCTCTCGTCGTCGAGCGTGGCGAGAGCGGCGAGGGCCGCGGTCACATCGTGCGGCAGCGCATCGGCGACGCCGATAGCCGCCGTCAGGGTCAGGGCGGCCTCGTCCTCGAGTTGACGCCGATGCCGGCGGGCGCGCTGCCGCAGTTCGTCGTACACCGGCGCAGGTAGGGTCAACGTCAGGGTTGGTTCGACCATTGATTACTCCTCGCCCCCATTTTATCAGTTTGGTGTTGCCGCGGGGGCGTCCTCGCAGCGCCAGGGTGTGCCCTGAGTTTGTGATGGCGTCCGTTGTGTGCCATGGACTTCATTAGAAGACCTTGCCGCACGGCCGCGACGGCGCATGACACCGCGCCGGCACAGCATCACGGAGTTTCGCGGCCTGGGCAAGGAGGTGTGGCAGGGTATCGACGCGCGGGAATACATCAATCAGGAGCGGGATGCGTGGGATTAGAGCAGCAGGATGTGGCTGTCGTCCGGTCCCTCGGGCAACAGGCGCAAGGTGTGGTTGTGGATATCCGGCTCGATACCCAATACCTCCATCGGCGTCACCCCCAATAGACACGACGATCCTTGCGGTACTTCGAGGCAGTCGAAAGTGCCGGTTCGTCCCATCACGGTCAATTCGACATCGCGGAATTGCCGGATTGTGCGCGGCCCGGCGGCCGTGCGCGCGATGACCTCGCGTCTCACCGCTAGCCCCAGTCCCTCGATAATATCGATCGGTAAGGCGAGCAGCGTCGCCCCCGTATCGACCATCACGTCGTCGAGCGTGGCCGCGCGCACCTCGCCCGCGTCCATCAAGCCGCGTTCCACCAGCGCCTGGTCTATGCGATTCGCGACCATAATCGTCGCACGCACATGGCCCACGGAACCCTCCTCGCCCGGCCTCGGCGCCGTCCACACGATCACCATATGCTGGCCCTCCTACGTCGCCTAATTCGATGCTACCCTGCGTCATTGATGCCTCCCACGGCTGAAGCGCGTGGGCTACCTGGCGCTTTCCCGTGTTATGCAAGGGTTGATACGAGGCGCAGGCGCTTCCACATGATCTCCTGGCTCGCCGGGGCCAGGCTCTCGCTGTACCGGGTCGGTGAGCGGTTCCGGCCCGCTCATAGGTCGGCCCGGTTCATCGAAGATGGCGAAGGACCGCGCCCTGTCGTTCTGGCCGGCGCTCATCATGGCTGCTAGGGGAAGAGACGTGCGATCTGGTAGGTGAAGCCCGATACCACGTCCTCACCGTCAAGCGTGTCCTCGACGCCGCGTGGGGTCGGTGTCTCATCCCCTGGGCGCCACACGTCTACCCACTGGTAGCGGGGCCAGACGACCCACACCAGGCGTGTCCCGAACGTAAGGTACAGGCGGGCCTTCGCGCCCATGCCCGGCGCGTACTGATTCTTAGAGGCCACCTCCACTGCCAGATCGGGAGCAAGCGGCCACGCTTCGTCGTACGCGGGCGACGTGGGCGGGGGTACGCGGTCCGCGCGCACGAAGGCCACGTCGGGGCCCACCTCCGTGTCGCGGGGGTGGGCGGGGTCGAGGCGGTAGCCGCCCTGCTCACAGGTCACGACACCCAAGCCGTTATCTTCGACATGCACGGTCAGGCGTGCGGCGAGGCGCATACCGATACTCGATGCTCCGCCGCTGCTTAGTGGCATGCGGACCAGGACCCCGTGAACCAGTTCATAGGTCCACCCGTCGTCGGGGAGGGCGTGCAGTTCGTCCGTTGTCATGGGATACGGCGCGTCGGGCACGATCTCGGCCCATGGCGCCACGGGGCTCGGTGGATGGGCGCGTAGTGCGGCCATAAGCTTCCTGCTCTCCGTTCACTCCGGTCATCGGTCGCGGCCAGTCGCTTTCTTTTTCCCTCTAGTATACCCCAGCCCAGGGCCATTTAGTTCTCCCCCTCACCCCCAGCCCATGCGGGTTGGGCTCTCTCCGCTCCGCTCCGACAGCCCACCCGGCTCTCCCTCAAGGGGCGAGGGGAAACGCGCAGCACACGGCAGGTGGCCCCCCTCTCCCGCGTCAGGGAGAGGGGCTGGGGGTGAGGGCCGTGCCGTCGCCGCGAGAACTAAATGGCCCTGACCCCAGCCCAATCAGCTTGCGCTATGGCGTCTAACGTGACATAATATAAGGAGATAGTATACCACATTGGGACATACGGCGGCCGATCGGCCATCGTCTCTCCTCCCCCTTCGTCGCCGCCCGGCGACACTGGACGTGCCTTTTTATGACCTACATGCAGGCTGCCCTGACCATCCTCGCACACGCCGAGCGCCCGCTCACCGTGCCCGAACTAGCCGCCGTGGCCGTGGCCGACGGGCTGGTGCGCCCGCGCGGCCTGACGCCCGACCGCACCATGTCCTCGGTGCTCTACCGGCGCATGGCCGGCGACCTCGACGCACCCATCATCAACCGCGCCGGTCGCTTCTGGCTGCGCGAGCGCCCTCTGCCCGAGACCGAGCCGGTGACGTACCGCGCGCGGCTTCCGCGCCGCGCCCGCCCCTCCGTGCGCCGCGACGCCTCTGATCATGAGGGGACGACGCCGCGCCGCGTGACCGCCCTTCCGGCGCCGCCGTTACACCTGCCGGCCGACGTGCTGCGCGCCGTGGCCGACCCCGCCGCGCGCGCGTCCGGCTACGCCCCGACGCGGCGCGAACGCGCTGTCGCGCGCGCCGGCGCCCGCGGCTCGCGGCTGCTGGAACGGTTGGCGACGCGGCGTGCCCGCCCCGGCGCGTGGGACCTGGCTGCGACTGATCGCCGCCTCGTCGCGCCGCTGCTGGCGCACCTCGGCTACCGTCCCGGCGCGGGCCTGACGCCGAGCGACTACCACAGGCAGGGGCGTGGTCTGCGCGCCTACACGCTCGCGGACGATAGCGGCCCGCTCGTGACGCTGCATGTGCGCCGGCTCGCGCACGACCTCGGCGACGACGACGCCTGGCGCGCGCTGGGCCACGCCCACGAGACCGGCGCGGCCTACGCCGCCGTGACCAATGGACGCGAGCTGCGCCTCTACGCGGTCGTCGCGGCTGAGGCCCAGGACGACGCCAACGCCGCCCTCGTGCTGGCGCTCGACATCGCGCCGATCCCGGCCGATGACGCGGCGTACGCCGCGCAGGCGGCGGCGCTGTGGCTGCTGCGGCGGGAGTCCGTTGGCGACGGCGCGCTCGACGCCTACGCCACGAACATGGTCATCGGGGCCGTACTGACGAGTGCGCTCGACACGCCCGACTCTCCGTTGGCGCGCGCGCTCGTCGCCGAAGCGCGCGCCCGGCTCGGCGTGGCCCTGCCCGCCGCGCTGATCACCCGGCACGCGCGGCTGGTCCTGCGCGAGCCGCGCGGCCGCGACGGCGCACCGCTGCCCGCGGATGTGGCGACGGTGGCGGCGGTGCGCGGCCCACGCCTGCGCCCCGCCCCCTTAGAGGTCGTGCGGAGCGCCTAGCTTTTCTCCCATAGGCCGACCGGAGGCAGTCCCGAGCGTGAGCGGCGCGTCAGGGACGTGCTTCCACCGGGTGTACCGGCGAGGCGTCGGCGGCGACGAGGGATAGGGCAATGGGCGCTTCGTCAGCGGTGTGAACCGGAGGTTTCGGATCGACATCGACGCGTACCTTGGCGTCGAGCGCGTCGAGGATGCGTTGGGCGCGTTCCTTTGTGACGCCATGATACTCGTTGCGCTCGGCGCGCGATACAACCGATTCGTCCACTCCAAGCTTGTCAGCCAAGTCGCGCTGGCTTAGACCACTGGCGATGCGCGCATAGATGAGGGTATAGCCGAGGTCGGCCACACGCTCGACCGCAGGGATCTCTCCCGCCCGCGCGCGCTCGTACAAGGCTACCTCGTCAGCGATCTGCGCATGGTAAAGATAGGATAGGCTCCATGAGCGTCGTTATCTCGCTTGTGTCGAAACCCTCGTCGGCGAGAGCCGCTCGCTCCATCTCCACGCGCGCGCTATTCTCTCGCATCGTGTCGAGAGCTCGCTTGTATTCCGCGTTCGTGCGGATCATCTTTGTGCCCTCCTACTGAATGATATCGTGCTTACTACCTGGCGCGCCATCGCGCGCCAGGACACGAGGCGGATGCCCTCGCGCGTCAGCGCCTCCCCTAGATGCGGGCGGGTGAGGAGCAGCCACTCGCGCTCCCGCGCGTGGGTGAGGGTGTCGATAGAGAGCAACTCGTCGTCTACGTAGCCGGGGTGGCAGACCAGTTCCGTGACGCCATCTGGCAGCGCGCGCAGGAGCGCGTGCAGCGGGCGCGGCGTGCGCGCCGGACCCATCACCGTGAGCACGCTGAAGTAGTTCGATTGGTACGGCGCGTACGGGGACGCGTCATATCTTGGGAAACCCACGACGCGGGAGAATAGCGGCAGGCGCGGCGGGCGAAAGATGAAGTTGCTGGCGGCGCGGCGGACGCCCGGTATGCCGTACTGCCCGGCCAGTTCCACCGTGAGACGGTAGAGCCGCGGCAGCGCGTGCAGGTGGCAGTGGCTGTCGAGGTGGCTCGGCGTCGCGCCGGTGGCGAGGAAGCGGTCGATCTGCGCGCGACACTCGCGCCTGACCTCGTCCAGGTCCAGACGGCCGGACAGGTAGCGCCACTGGAGCTCGCCCGCGGTCGCGAAGCGGGGGCTACGCGTGGCGCCGCTGGACAGGAGGCTGGGAACGGCGTCGGGAGGCGAGAGCGGCGTCCCAGCGCACAGGTTGAGGTGCAGCCCCAGGTCCAGGTCGACGGCGCGGGCGGCGGCGAGCGCCTCCGCGCTGCCCGGCATGGTCACGATGGCGCTGGCGCTCGTGATGGCGCCGCGGCGCGCGAGATCCAGGATGGCGGCGGTGACGCCCGGCGCGAGGCCGTAGTCGTCGGCATTGATGATCAGGAAACGCCGCGAACCTGCACTGTCCATGCCTTCATGGTAGCACGGTTATGCCGCACGCAAAGCCAAAGCGGGTGTACAGGGACGCCCCATATATCCCTATACACCCGCTTCGGTGAGAGCAGGACGGACATTACATCCGCCTGTTAGTACTGTATCGCTTCCCATCGCCTTACCTATGACAAGGGCGGCGCGGATACGCGACACTATTGTCAAATAGGGCGAAGTCTATGACAAACGCTACGTACCGGGGCGCGGCGGCAGGTACTGCGCGTATTTCTGGTAGCCCTTGTTGAGCCAGGCGCCGCCGTCGATGGTCAGGTTGGCGCCGTTGATGTAGCTCGCGTAGTCCGAAACGAGGAACGCCGCCGCGTCGGCGATCTCCTCGACGGTCCCGAAGCGCCCCAGCGGGTTCTCCTTGCTGATGATGTCGAAGAGCGCGCCGCCCCCGAAGAGTTGTCCGGTCGTGTTCTCGGTCGCCACGGGACCGGGCGCGATGGCGTTGAGGCGGATGCGGTGCGGCGCCCACTCCACGGCCAGGCTCTCGGTCAGGTTGAGCACACCCGCCTTGGCCGCGCCCGAGGCGGCCGTGCCCGGCGCGCCGGTCCAGGCGTAAGTGGCGATGATGTTGAGCATCACGCCGCCACGCCCCTGCGCGATCATCCTTTTGGCGACCGCCTGTGAGCAGAACCAGGTACCGTTGAGCACGATACCCACCACGGCGTTCCAGCCGTTGGGCGAGAGGTCGATGGCCTGCGCCACGAAGTTGCCGGCGGCGTTGTTGACCAGGATATCGACGCCGCCGAAGCGTTGCACGGCCTGCTCGACCATGGCCTCAACCCGCGCGACGTCGCGCACGTCGACCTGCACGGCCAGGGCCTCGCCGCCCTTAGCGGTAATCTCGCCCGCGACGCGCTCCAGGTTCTCCATCTTACGGCTGGCCACCACGACCTTGGCGCCTAACTCAGAGAAGCGGTGCGCCATGGCCTTGCCCATGCCTGTCCCGCCCCCGGTGATGATCGCCACGCGGTCCTTCAGTGTGTTCTCCGGCAGCATCCTGCTCTCCTCTTTGCCTCTTTGTTTGGCCTGATGTCTCTCGCATTATGCTACATTGGCCACTGCTATGGCTGTGGCCGCATTAGGTGTACTGTAAGAGTGTGCGACATGGCCTGATCGTAAGACGTGGCCAGCAAGACATCGATAACGTAGGAGTCGTAACCATCACATGCCTCGATCACACCAGAATGTCGCTCGACAGAGCAACGGCATCATTCTGAAGCTCGTTGCTACCGCCCTCAGCGGCGATCTGTTCCAGCGTTTCGGCATAGCGTTGCCGCCTATCGTCGCTGCGTTGCCATCCGAGTTGCCAGGGGTGCAGGTGCGCACGCGTGAAACGGATCTGATCTTCCGTCTCGCCGATAACAGCAAACTGAATCTCGAGTTCCAGACGCAGCGTCGTATGGAAACGTTGCCGCGCTTCGCGGGCTACAACATGGATATCGTCGAGCGGTACGGGCCACCCGTACACACGGTCGTCCTGTATGGAGGGCGCATCAGGAGCGCTCCCGATACCGTGCAACTCGGCTCGATCACGTTCCGGGTCCAGAACATCATTGTAGGACAGGTCGATGGCGACGCCACGCTGCGGCGGCTGCATGAGAAAGTGTCGCGCGGCGAGGCGCTCGACGCGCAGGATCGCATTGACCTTATCCTCTCACCGCTGATGCGCCAGCGTCGCGCGCTGGACGACGTGCTGCCCGACGCGGCCCAGTTGGCGCAAGCGTTGCCGGTGGGGCAACTGAAGCCGACCGTCGCCGCTCTCCTCGGGTTGGCGTATCATTATATTGATGAGCGTACAGTAAAGGCAATTTTGGAGGGCATCGACATGGCTAACCTGTTGCAGCAGTACATAGAGCAGGGCCTGGAGCAGGGCCTGGAGCAGGGCCTCGAAAGGGGTCGGATGGAAGGTAAGCGCGACGCGATCCGCACGGTGCTTCAATCGCGCTTCACCTCCGTGCCTGCGGCTGTCGAGCGGCGCATAGCCCACGCGAATGCCGATGAGTTGAACGCACTCGTTGCCCACGCCGGCACGGTCAAGAATCTCGACGAACTCTAATGAAGCTATCCATCCCGGACCTGTCCCTCAAACCACTGGCTCGTAGATGAGCGCGCATGGGTGCAAGACCCTAGAAGCTCCCGACCTGTAGGCGTGGGAATCATCACGGCGATGGAAAGAGGTTGACGTGTACGACCGACCATACGTAAGCGCTGCTGATGCGGACCGGGCGCTTGATGCGTTGCTCGTGCAGCGGGCTGGTGGACGTCCGGATTGCTATCCTACTATGTACCGGCTGCGCATGCTGCTCATCTCGCGTTTATGGTCGCCGGAGCGCAACGCCCATGTGTGGTCCGACAGCGAGGGTCGCCTTTGGGGCTGTGCGCTTCTCTTACAGGGCCGGCCGGACAGCCCGCGCTTCGAGCTTGCCTGTATCACGCATCCGCGTGCGCCTGACACGCTCCTCGCGGACAGGATGCTGCCCTGGGCGCGGGCGCGCGGTCAAGAGATCGCGGAGGAACGCGCCGCGCCGATCATGTTGGAGCACGAGGTCGGCGACCATGAAGCCGCCACCATCGCCCTGTTGGTATGCCACGGCTTTACACCGTTGACCGCTCAAGCCCTCTACATGGCGCGTCCGCTGGATACGCCCCTACCCGAGCCCGTGCCGGCGGCGAGCTTCACGATCCGTGCTCTCGCCGGTCGAGATGAGGTTGACGCGTATCTCGCGCTCTACAACCAGGTGTCCATGCCGTTGAGCCGGACGCACCGACTCGCTCTGATGGACACGCCCGACCACTCCCCGGCACTCGATCTAGTCGCCGTGGAGCCTGACGGCGTACTTACCGCATTTTGCGAATGCTCGATTAGCAAGCGCGAGTGGCGGACCGGTGAGCGGCAGGCGGGCTGGATCGACCATGTGGGCACGCGCCCTGCCATGCAAGGGAGGGGGTTAGGACGAGCCATAACCCTCGCTGGTCTCCAGCGCTTACAAGCATCTGGCGCCGATATGGCGCTCCTTGCGACGCATAGCGCTAACGCGCGCGCTCAACGTTTATACGAGCATCTCGGCTTTAAGACGGTGGGGAAGGGGCTATGGTTGGCGAAGGAATTCGGCGTAACGAGGACGCGGGGCGCCTGATGAAGAGCGGTCACGATAGCGCGGCGCGGCTAAGTCCTGTTGATGGGAGCGACCGTGTTTCTATAGGTGGATAATGAGGTTGGGTGGAGGATACACTGATGGCGGGAGAGGCAGAGAGCGCATTGCACCCTGATTTAACAGGGCGCGTGGCGGTGGTGACGGGGGCCAGCCGCGGCATTGGCAAGGCGTTGGCGTTACGCCTGGCCCGCGAGGGGGCCGATGTGGTCGTCGCGGCGAAGAGTGAGGAGTCGACCGAGCGGCTGCCTGGCTCGATCCATGAAACGGCCGAGGGGGTGCGGGCGCTGGGGTGGCGCGCCGTAGCCGTCCCAACCGACGTGCGTGACGAGGAGGCTGTGCGCGCGTTGATCGAGCGCGCGGTGGACGAGCTTGGGCGCGTCGATATTCTGATCAACAACGCGGGGGCGCTGTGGTGGCAGAACGTGACCGATACCCCGCCCAAGCGCTTCGACCTGATGATGGGGGTCAATGTGCGTGCGTCATACTTGACCTCCTACTACGCCCTGCCGCACATGCAACGGCAGCGCTGGGGCCACATCGTCAATATGTGTCCGGCCATCAGTACCGATCCATCGCCCGGTAAGGTCTGCTACATGATCTCCAAGATGGGCATGGCGCGCCTGGCCATCGGCATCGCCGCCGAGTACCGCGATGACAACATCGCCGCCAACGCGCTGTGGCCGCGCACGATCATCGAGAGCCAGGCCTCGATCAATTGGAATTTGATGGACCGCAGCCAGTGGCGCACGCCCGAGATCGTGTGCGACGCCACGATGGCTATGCTGGCGCAGGAGCCGCCCTCGTACAGCGGGCGCCAAGCCGTCGATGAGGATGTGCTGCGCGACCTTGCCGGAGTCACGAACTTTGACCACTATTGGGTCGAGGGCAAGCCGCCGGCCCATCCGCTGTACATCGACGGCAGCGATCCGGCGACGTGGGCATGAAAGCTGCCCTCTCGTATCGGAGCGCGGCCTGTGAGACAACGAGACTTTGGTGGGGAGATATGCGATGGCAGCCAACACAAGCAGGGCGCTCGTCAGCCGCTACCTGGATCTCTACAATACGGGCAACGTGGTGATCGCGGATGAGATTATCGCCGCCGATTTCGTGGATCACACGCACCCCGAATTACGGCGTGGCCCGGAGGACGTAAAGCACATGGTCACGGGTTTTCGCGCCGCCTTTCCTGACGCGTTGGGGATGGTGGAACAGGTCATCAGTGAGGGGGATATGGTTGCCTTTCGCTTCGTCTTACGTGGAACCCACCAAGGAACGTTTGGACACCTTGCCCCTACGGGCAAGCAGGTGGCATGGACGGGAATGGATTTCGTGCGTATCGCCGATGGCAAGTTTGCGGAGTTGTGGAGCAATCAGGACACGTTGAGTCTTCTACAGCAGCTTGGAGGGATACTTCGATGACTACACTAAGCACACCCCCGACAGCCCTGGAAGGCGATCAGGCCCCGTCCTACCGCGCGCTACGCGTGGAGCGGCACGGGGACGGCGCGGTGGCCGAAGTCGTGCTGATCGGGCCGGGCAAGGGCAACGCGTTCGGACCCGACTTCTGGCGCGAGGCGCCGGAGGTCTTCGCCGCGCTGGAAGCGGACGGCGAGGTGCGGGCCGTGCTCATTCGGGGCGAGGGCCGGAACTTCTCGTACGGGCTCGACCTGCAGGCCGCGCTGGGCGAGGGACACTTCAACGTGGCCGGCGAGAATTTGGCTGCGGAGCGCACCGCGCTCTACGACCATATCTTGCGCATGCAGCGCTCGTGCGGCGCCGTGGCGGAGTGCCGCAAGCCGGTCATCGCCGCGATCGCCGGGTGGTGCATCGGCTTCGGGCTGGACCTGGCCGCGGCCTGCGATTTTCGCCTGTGTTCGGCCGACGCGCGTATCAGCCTGCGCGAGGCCAAAATGGGCATCGTGGCCGACATGGGCAGCCTGCAGCGGCTGCCGTACATCATAGGGGAGGGGCGCCTGCGCGAGCTGGCCTTCAGCGGCAAGGACATCGACGCCGCCGAGGCGCTGCGCATCGGGCTCGTCAACCGGGTCTACGACACGCCCGAGGAGCTGTTCGCGGCGGCGCGCGCGCAGGCCGAAGAGATAGCGGCCAACCCGCCGCTGGTGGTGCAGGGCGTCAAGCGCGTGCTCAACGCGGGGCGCGACCAGTCGATCGAGGAGGGGTTGCGCTTCGTGGCCGCCTGGAACGCCGCGTTCATGCAGTCACACGATCTGGTGGAAGCTATGACCGCGTTTATGCAGCGGCGGCCGCCGGAGTTCCAAGGTCGATAGTCGAAAGTCGAAAGTCGAAGGTCGAAGGTCGAAGGTCGAAGGTCGAAGGTCGATAGTCGATAGTCGAAGGTCAAACAGCCACCGATAGTGGGATAGTAGACAGCGCCACGGCGGCTTAACCTGCGTGGAACTAACGACTAACGACTAACGACTCGTAAAGGAGATACAGTGTCCGACATCATGACGCCCGAGTGGGTCAAACATGCCGTGTTCTATCAGATTTTCCCCGACCGCTTCGCCAAGAGCGAGCGGGTGGAGAAGCCCGGCAATCTGGAGCCGTGGGACAGCGACCCGACCGTGCACGGGTACAAGGGCGGCGACTTGCTGGGAGTCGCCGAACATCTCGACTACCTGCAGGACCTGGGCGTCACCGCCATCTATCTCAACCCAATCTTTCAGTCGGCCGCCAACCACCGCTACCACACGCAAGACTACTATCGGGTCGATCCACTCCTGGGCGGCGACGAGGCATTTGACGAGCTGCTGGCCGCCTGCAAGAGCCGCGGGCTGCGCGTCATCCTCGACGGCGTCTTCAACCACGCCAGCCGGGGCTTCTTCCAGTTCAGCGACATCCTGGAGAACGGCCAGGACTCGCCGTGGCGCGACTGGTTCTACCTGGACGGTGGCCCTATCAACGCCTATGACGAGTCGAAGCCGGCCGGCTACCGGGCCTGGTGGGGTCTGCGCGCGTTGCCCAAGCTCAACACCGACAACCCCCAGGTGCGTGAGTTCATCATGGAGGTGGGCGAGTATTGGATACGCAAAGGCATCGACGGCTGGCGCCTCGACGTGCCCAACGAGATCGCGACGCCGGGCTTCTGGCCGGAGTTCCGCCGCCGCGTCAAGGCCATCAACCCCGAGGCCTATATCGTCGGCGAGATTTGGGAGGACGCACGGCCCTGGCTGCAGGGCGACCAGTTCGACGGCGTGATGAACTACCTGTTGACCGAGGCGCTGATCGAGTTCGTGATCGGGCCGCGCACGGACCTGGAGACCGTCAAGGATCGCGGCTACCACCCGCGGACGCCGATCGACGCCGCGGGCTACGCCGACCGCGTCGATTGGCTGCTGGGGCTCTACCCGCGGCCGGTGGAGTTGGCGCAGTATAACCTGCTCGACAGCCACGACACCGCGCGCTTTATCACCATCGCGCAGGGCGACGAGGCCAGCGTGCGGCTCGCTCTGCTGCTGTTGTTCACCTTTCCCGGTGCGCCAAGCATCTACTACGGCGACGAGATCGGGCTCACCGGCGGCCTGCCCGACCAGTGGGCGCGCAAGAGCTTCCCATGGGACCGCCCCGACAGCTGGAACCACGGCCTGCTGCACTACTACAAAGAGATGATCCGGTTGCGCGCGGCGCACCCCGCCCTGCGGACCGGCTCCTACCGCCGCCTCTACGCCGGCGAGGGCATCTATGCCTTCGTCCGCGAACTCGACGACGAGCGGCTGGTCGTGGCGGTCAACGTCGACGACGCGCCACGCACGGCGCGCCTGGACCTGCCCGCCTCGACGGAGACGCGGCGCCTCAACCCGCTGTTCGGCGCGCCGCGCATCGAGGGCGTCGACAGCGCGGGCCTGACGCTGGCGCTGGGGGCGCGTCGAGGCGCCATCCTGGATGTCCGTGCATGATGTGCCAGTGACGGGCGCGCCCCTGACATAGCCAGTGACCGGCGCAAGGAAAGGAAGGGCCGATGGGACGCTATCATTGTCCTATCACGAGGGCTTCTTAGCGAGAGGCGTCGAGGACGCTCACGCTGTTGCTGAACGTGTTGACAACGATGACGTGCCCACGGCGGTCGTCGACGACCCAGGGTCTGTGAAAAGTCGTTAGCGCGCGGACGTCTCAGGGTAGCCTGGGACTGCCGGCGCTCGCTACGCTGCTCGCCCGTCCCCCGCGGGCGCCCGAGACGTCCGCGCTCCCAGTTGATCCACCCGCTCACGCTGGGACAGGTGGCGCACTACCACGACCTGGGCTTGCGCGACCGCTTGGCTCGGCCTCGACGCTGGTGCGGGTGCTGCACCGCGAGGGCTTGCTGTGGACCGCGCCGGTCCAGGTGAGCCAGCAGGCGCTCTCGGCGCGCCTGCGCACCTTCCCGGCCGCCCTGTTCCGGCGCGTGCTCGACGACTTGCTCCCCCGGATGCAGGCGCGATGGGCGGACCGGACGCGCCCGCTGCCGCCTGAGTTGGCCTGGGCGCGCGCCCAGTACAGCGCTACCTGACCAACGACCTCGAGCCGCTGTGCCTGCCCCCCGCGTACGCCGTGGCGCTGTATTGGCAACGTTGGAGAATAACCGATGTGGTAGCCTCCGACAAGCTCAACACTAGCGAACAGGAGTACACGGTCATGACCTGGACACGGAACGACACGGCCATATCCCCCACGACCATCAGGCAGCTGCTTGCCCTCGGCATGGCCGGGTCGGTGCTGTTCACCGTCGCCTACCTGATCGAGGGCGCGACCCGTCCCGGCTACGACGCCTGGCGTCAGCCCATCAGCGCGCTCAGCCTCGGCCCCGGCGGCTGGGTCCAGGCCATCAACTTCATCCTCTTCGGCCTCCTGATCCTCATCTCCACCATTGGCTACCGCGCGGCTCTCGCCCCGGGCCTGGGCGCGCGGGCTATCCCTGTGCTGCGGGTCATCGCCGCCCTGGGCCTGATCACCGACGGCATCTTCTCGCAAGACCCCGCCAATGGCTACCCGGTGGGCGTGGCGACCGCAGTCGCGCCGACGCTGCACGGGCCGATCCACCAAGTGGCGGCCATCGTCGCTATCACCGCGTTGGCGGCCAGCAGCGTCGTGTTCGCCGCGCGTTTCGCGCGGGAACCCGGCTGGCGCGTGTGGGCGCCTTTCGCGGTGCTCGCCGGGGTGCTCACTATCGTCTTCATCGCCGCCTTCGGGGCGTCGATCGCGCACGGCCCGGCGGGGCTCCTCGAACGGCTGGCGGGTGGGACCCAGTCGGTCTTCGGCCTGGCGGTCGCCGCGCGCCTGCTGGCTGGCACGGGACGGGTGTCATCCCAGAGTGAGGGCCACAGTGGCATCGACGGAGCACGGTCCTAGCACGGAGACCGCGCTCGGCGGGCGCTGCGAGGCCGGAACTCGACCTGAGGGCGGGTTCCGCCTCGCGGTCACCTACCGGCCGGCGCGGGGACCACGGTCAGGGAGCAGACTGCCGCGCCGATTGGCGCGGACACGGGTGACGGCACATGAGAGGCATCGCGCTGGCTGAGGACCAGGGGCTGGCGTGCGACGACCGCGACGACCTCTCCTTGACCATTCAGAGGCTGGACACGCGGAACCGCGTTGAGGCTGCTCGCGAAGTATCGGCGGGTCGGTTAGATTAGGTCGAGGTGGCGCCGCTGCCGACACGGACATCGCGTCCCCCATGGACGCCCATCGCGGCGAGGTTGGTTGTCAGTAGGAAGCCGGCGAAGAGGACGATATAGCCGGCCGTCGTGACGATCCAGAAGGGCGCCGCGTTGCCCAGGCGCGCCGACGATCCAGCCCCCGCGACAATGAAGGCGCCGGCCGCGATGACGACGTTGGCGATGACGAAGCGCGGCGGCGCCTGGCGCCGCACGACCTTGTAGGCCGAGTAGAGGGCCACGCCGATGAGCGCGACCGATCCGAAGACGTTGTTCAGGATGACTGGGATCAGCCACAGGCCCGGTTTGAGCACGCCCGTCCCCTCCGTGCCGGCGTGTTGCGCGGCGAGCAGCGCGGTGTGGTCGAGCGGCGCGGCCAGCATCAACGCCACACCAAGCGCGCTGACAATCGCAAGCACGGCTAGGATGAGATCGGCGACGCGCCGCGACACGACCAGGTAGAGGCTGCCCATGCCCAGGTAAGCCGCGGGGAACAGCGCGACGCAGATGTAGTACAGCCGGAACAGAAGCTCGTGCCCCACGCCTTCGAAGCCGACGAAGATGAACGAGCCCACGGCCGCCCCCACCAGCAGGGCGAAGCTCCACACGGCCTGCTGCGGCCGCCGCCGCCGCGCCCACTGCGCGAGCACGACCAGACCAAAGACCAGCGATACCACGGCCACGATCAGGGGATAGATGAACAAGTGACAGGCCCTCCTCGCGCGCGGGCTACCGGCGCGTAGCGTACCGATGGAGTGTACCGCATCGTACTATTTAGATGTGTTTTAGCGTCTAAGGTGTGGTATGCTTAGGGCATGATTGTGCTAGAGTTCAAGCTCGCGGGCGCTGCTCGTCAGTACGCCGCGCTCGACGAGGCCATCCGTACCACACAGTTCATCAGGAACAAGTGCGTGCGCAAATGGCGCGACGAGCGTGGCGTGAAGCCCTACGACTTGAACAAGTATTGCGCGGTCCTGGCGAAGGAATATGATTTCGCCATGTCCAACGACGTGATCGCCTACGAGGATTTGCAGGTAGCCAACATGGTCAAGAACCGCCCCCTGGCAAAGTCTATCGCGGATGCGGGCTGGCATGCGTTCGTGTCATGGCTGGGCTACCTCGCCCATGTCTACGGGAAGGTCGTCGTGGCCGTGCCGGCTGCGTACACGAGCCAAGATTGCTCGGGGTGCGGCGCACGCGTCAAGAAGGCGTTGAGCGAACGCACGTACATGTGTCCGCGCTGCACGACAATTCTTGACCGCGATCATAACGCGGCGCGCAATATCCTGGCGCTGGGGCTGCGCCAGGTAGACGAAACTACGGCGGGGCACGCCGAAAGTAACGCTTGGGGACAGTCCGCCCTCTATCCGTCAGACGCACGTTTGGTGGACAAGGCTGCTGGATGAGCCAAGAATCCCACGGCGCAAGCCGTGTGGAGTGTCAATGCTTGTCTGGATGTGGTATAGAATACTACAATGCATGCGCGGCACGATGACGCGTCGTCGCATCGCGGGCGCGTAGACTAGTGGCGCTCCTTGACACGGCGGACAGGCGGAAATCGGCGCTTATGATCGGGCACCCCAGCGACAGGTATTATTGGACCTCGGAGGAGAGCGTCCGCGCGGACTTGCGGCACGAGCCAAGCCTCTTGCTGCGTCTGGCCGAGAACGCGCTCGTCGTGGCCGAGAATTTGCGCGAGGGCTACATCGGCAACACCGCTGCCTTCGTCGCCGACCTCAAGCGCGCTATGGCTGCGGCCGACGAGGGCCGCCGCGCCCACTCGGTCCTGCCCTTACGCGCGGTCGACGACCTCTCATGGGCGCGTGTGCGCGGCGAGGTGACGACGTTTATCGACGGCGGCGTCGGCCAGGCGTCCATCGCCGGCCACGCGCCCATCCTCTTGCGCGTCGGCTCGTACACCGTGCGCGCGGGCGAGCGCGATCTGGCCGCGCGCGAACAGTTCCGCTACTACCCCATCATCCTGGGCGACCTGGAAGGGGGCAGCAAGGAGCGCGACGATTTCCCCGACATCGTGCGCATCATCGCCGAACTCTTTGGCGGCCTCGCCGCGCTGGAGCGCCGCCCCGATCTCGACGTGCTGATGTTCCACGGACCCCTGGTGTACCACGTCATCGACAAGTACGTTGGGCACACGCCGTTTACCGAGCGCGATGTCGATCTCTTCTTGAGCTACTACGCCCTCGACCACGCCCCCGGCGCTAAACTCAAAGAGGATTTCCTGCGCGAGGCGCGCCGCGATATCTACCCGCGGATGACCCCGCGCGCCGCCGAGTGGGCCACGCGGCGCTTGTTCGAGCCGCTGGCGCTGATGGCCTTCCTGCAGCGGCGCTTGATCGCGGCCGCGCGGGCGCATCCCAGGCGCCCGTTGATCGCGGGGGTGATCGAGCGTGGCGGCCGCGGCCGCGAGTTCGTCGAGCGCATCCTGCTGGCGCGCGTCTTCCAGGGACTGCGCGTCAAGGGCAATGGCGACTACTTCAACAAGCTATACGGGCGCACCGGCTTCTCCTCGCCCAAACGGCTGCTCGACAGCACGGGCTACACCGATACGCTGCTGCTGTCCCTGCTGCTCGCGCCGGGGCAGGCGACGGAGTCGTGGATCGGCGTCAAGCACAGCGGTCTGCGCGCGGCGCCGGTCTTGTTGCCCAACGACGCGGCGCCGGGATCCGTCGACTACACGGCGCTGCGCAACAACGCGATTGGGTTCCCCGCCGTGCGCGGGCGCTACGTCCGCGTCTCGCCGGATAGCGAGCCGGTGCGCGTGGAGACGTTCAAGGACCTGGGAGAGGAGCAGTCCATCGACGCGGCGCGCCGCGTCTACCTCTACGCGGGGCTCTTGCCCGGCTACGGCTTCCCGGCGGGCCTGGACACCGTCGACAAATACGCGCGCGTCCCGGCCTGGATGACCGACGCCTACGGCAAGCTGATCCGCTACCACCTCGGCGCGAGCTTGCAGCGGGGCGAGGTGGACGACGCCGAGCTACGCCGCGTGCTCGTCCAGGCCGTCTATATGAATGGGCGCGACTGGCTGCTGCGGCCACAGTGACGAGTGACGAGTGACGAGGGGCGAGGGGCGAGGGGCGAGGGGCGAGGGGCGAGGGGCGAGGGGCGAGGGGCGAGGGGCGAGGGGCGAGGGGCGAGGGGCGAGGGGCGAGGGGCGTACCCCACGATCGCGAGACATGCCTGACCTTAAAAGGTCATGGCAGGGGACGGACCTTGAAAGGTCTGTCTGGGCGCACTCCCCCGTGCGGCGCGTGACGTATCTACTGGGAGCGCCGGCTTCCAGCCGGCAAACGGTGGCGCCCGCGACGGTTGTCAGCACCGACACGCATGCCTGCGACGACATGCCAGCCAGCAGCAAGAGCCAGTGCTCCTGATAAATGTGTCGCATGCCCGGTTGACTAACGCAAAAAAGCGGTGCGCTCTTGTATTGACACGATAGCGCAAAGGCAGGTAGTATAAAGTTAGATAAAAGGTGCAAGTCCCTTTCGGTGTCGGAAGGAACGCGGGCCTTTTTCCCATCAAGGACACCGCCCTCGGCAGTGTAGGGCCGTTGCTCGATGTAGGTTCGAGCTTACTTGATGGGTTTTTGCTTTCAGGGAATGTTCCGCAACGTTATCTTCCGCTTCAGCGGCGCGAGGAAATTAGACGATTTTTTGTCGGACCACAATTTGTCAAGCGCGATTAACCTGATTTTGACGTCTGCCTTGAGCATACGGGTCGTAGTGCTCGCATCCAGGTGTCTTCAAGTAGGGTCGCCCGCAGGTACGGCGTGATCGGGGACGTGTAGAGGCGGCGCCTTGGACGCGCGTGGAGGTGGGCCGGCGTCACGGGGGAGCATTGCCACGGCGAGCACCCCCGCGATGAGCCAGAATCCGCACGCGAGATCGAGGCCGACCACGGTGCCGAGGCGGTCCCCCAACACGCTAGCCGCCCCTGTCCCGAGCAGCGTCAATAAGGCTCCCGTCGTGCCGATGGCCCCCAAGACGCGGCCCCGGTAGCGGTCGTCCACCCTGCTCTGTAGCAGTGCCTGCTGGTTGATCCCCATCACCACGATGGCCGTCCCTCCTAGGATAAAGCCCGCGAGGGTGAGAGGCAGGACCGGGACGTTGAAGGTGACCAGCGAGATCGCGCCCACGGTCAGGAGTGCGGCTCCGATGATCCGGTTCGGGGCGACGGATCGTCCGACCCGGCCGCCGACGAGTCCCCCGACCAGCCCGCCCACGCCTTGCGCCGTCGACAGCCAGCCCAGCACAACCGCGCCCCCCAGCAGCGCATCCTTCACGAAGAGCACAATGAGCACGATGAAGATGCCCTGGGCCAAGGCCGATGCGGCCTTCACCAGGAACAGCGTGGCCAGGACGCGGTCGCGCCGGATTACCCTAAGCCCGTCGCGCCACTCGCGCCACGCCCTCGCCCACGACGCGGCCGCGTCGGGATGGGACCCCTGGCCTGCCGGCGTGGTCGCGTCGCGCGGCGGGCGGATGAGTGCGACCAAGAGGCCGGACACGAGATACGAGGCGCTGTCCGCGAGGACGACGCTGGGCAAACCGAGGAGTCCGAGCACGGCGCCGCCGAGCGATGGCGCGACGAGTTGGGTCAGGTTGCCGCTGAGCGCGCCCAGGGAGTTGGCCGCGACTAACGCGCGGTCCTCGACGAGGCGCGGGAGCAAGGCCCCCGCCGCGGGGGTGAAGAACTGGGAGAGGGCGGACTCGGCGCACGCCACCGCGTAGATGATCCAGAGCCGATCGCGCGTGTCGGCGGCGAGCAGCAGGAGCAGGAGGGCGGCCCGCGCCAGGTCGGCGACGATCATGGTCCGCCGCCGGTCCCACCGGTCGACGAACACGCCCGCGACCGAGCCGAGGAGGACGGCCGGCGCCATCCCCGCGATGAACATGGCCCCGGTGGCCAGGGCGGAGTGCGTGCGCGCATAGACGTAGAAGGGCAGGGCGATGAAGAGCATGGCGCTGCCCACGCCGGATGTCAGGCCGCCGATCCACAGTAAGGCGATGTTGCGCTGGCGCAGGAGGCTGAACACCAGCACGCTCCTCCTTCATGGTGCAGTATCAGAACTACCCCCATCTTACGTGCTTTAGGCGCGCTTTGGTGCTCGATTACGATGCTCCTAGCATATGTACGGTCAATTTATGCTATAAGCATACGTGCTCGTGGCGACGCCGACACGCTCTCGATCATCAGAGGACTGTTCGCGACAGTGTATGTAAGGATTGGCTGACGTGCAAGGCGCTCGCTCATAGCGCGCTTCACTATGCTTCTTAGCGTGTCATGGACGTCGGCCATACGGCGTTTTCGCACGTTACTGCTATGCCCGTCGCGGCAGGATGCCCCGCTTGTGCGGCGGGGCGGCGGGGATCTGGCGCGGGGGGCGATCGGAGGTCCAGGGGGCCGCGGGCGCGACGGTCAGCTGGGCCAGGGTTAGCAGGGCGGTGTCGTAGTTGACGCGCCAGCCCGCGAAGTCGCGCCAGGCCCGGCCGCGGTCGGGCTTGAGCGGCACGTCCACGGCGGCGAGCGCGTCGTAGGCCGCGTCGAACTCGTCCCTGGTGATGCTGATGGGGTCGCCCGGCGCGGGCGTGGGGTTGTGCGCGATGCCGAAGTAGTC
>JAABUO010001856.1_pt1 | contig 26610 bp, 23 predicted proteins | sample 5559291 | NCBI WGS metagenome assembly JAABUO01 (sample SAMN10711878, study PRJNA513372) | rock metagenome | isolation source: Antarctica rocks | place: Antarctica: Victoria Land, Finger Mt sud
CAATCGGCAAGCTCAAGCGGTTCAAACGCGTCGCCATGCGATGCGAGAAGACCGACACCAGCTACTCAGCCATCATCAGTTTTGCGTGCGGACTGATGTTGGTTAAATCCGTCCACACGGCCTAATGAGGTCATGAAGCGAGAAGCATCTTTTTGATACGGAAGCTCCTTGATCAGTATCCCCATAAACCTTGCAGCACCTGCTCCGAGACCCGTATCAGGCCGCTTGCTGCCGAAGCCAATCAAGGACGATCAAGGCCGCCGCATTAGGCGGGAACACCGGGTAGAACACCTGTTCGACGATGCCGTCTTTCACAACCATCGTCAGCCGCTTCAGCAGGGTTATTCCATCGGCCTCGAACACCGGGAGCCGCATGGCATGGGTTAGCACGAACTTGGCGTCACTGAGCACGGCGAAGGGCAAATGCAGCCGCTCTGCCATCTCCTGCTGGTAGGCCGTGTCCTGAGTGCTTAAGCCGTAAACGTCTGCGCCCAGCTCTGCCATTTCCAGGCGGTGGTCCTTGAAGGCCAGCGCCTCGACGGTGCAGCCGCGGGCACCGGGTATGGCGTCCCAGTTCGTGGGCAGCGGCACGCCCGGCACTCCGGTCATCGGATAGGCATAGATCACCGTTCGGCGCGGCAAGGCGCCAAGGTCCACCAAGCCGCCGGTCGTTGCTGGCAGCGAGAGCGCCGGCAGACGCATACCAACAAGGTGCCGTGCGCCACCGTCGTCCTCCGGGCTGGTCAGGCCAGCAGGCAGTTGGTTCAGTTCGACGCTCTCGCCCATGCGGATGCTCCTCGATGACGGCGGCAGCTGTCGCCAGAAAGAGCCATAGTGCGTGCAAGGCTTGGATTCGTCACGCGCCGTGTACCTTGGTACCACCAGCCCCTGGCCCTGCCTGCTGCCTTCAGCCTGGCGAGTGCCAGCCGATCGCCTTGCGCAGGAACGCGGCTCCCAGTGCCGAGAACGCGGCGATCTCCGCGTTGTCCTTGCCGTAGCCGTGCCCGCCTGCCGCGGTCTCGTACAGGTGCGCCTCGTAGCCGAGGGCCTGCATCTTGGCCGCCATCTTGCGGGAATGGCCAGGGTGGACGCGGTCGTCGCGGCGCGCGGTGGCGAGCAGGATCGGGGGGTAGCGCCGGCCGGGCACGGCGGCGTGGTAGGCGGAGATGTCGCGCAGGAACGCCCAGTCCTCGGCGATGTTCGGGTCGCCGTACTCCGCGATCCAGCTCGCGCCGGCAAGCAGGCGGCTGTAGCGGCGCATGTCGATCAGGGGGATGGTGCAGAACAGGGCGCCGAAGCGCTCGGGGTGGCGGGTCAGCATGTTGGCGATCAGCAGGCCGCCGTTCGAGCCGCCCTCGGCCGCGATGCGTGGGGCGGTCGTGACGCCGCGCCGGACCAGGTCGGCGGCGACGGCGGCGAAGTCCTCGTGGCTCAGAGTCTTGCCCTTGCGGCGGCCGGCGTCGTGCCAGCGGGTGCCGAACTCCGCGCCGCCGCGGATGTTGGCCAGCACGGTGGTGCCGCCGCGCTCCAGCCAGAGCCGGCCCTGCACGCCGCTGTAGTGCGGCAGGGTGGACAGGCCGAACCCGCCGTAGCCGGACAGGTGCACGGGGGCGTCGCCGGTCTCGGTGGCGGGGCCGATCTGGACGTAGGGGATGCGCTCGCTGTCCACGGAACGGGCCTCGTGGCGGGTGACCACCAGGCCGGCAGCGTCGAACAGCGCGGGGGCCTGCTTCAGCACGACGGGGGCGGCGGACTTCGTGGCAACGGGGTTGAGAACTGTCGCTCTGGAGACGGTCACGTTGAAGCCGGCCGGGTCTGAGCCAGTCGTGCCGGAAGCAGGCGTGCCGGGGCTGGCCGGATCAGCGGCGAGGAGCAGCAGCGTGGCGGGGGTGAGCGGCGCCTCGGTGCGCGCCAGGAGCGTGCCGTCGCCCTCCTCGGCCTGGGCGTCGAGCGGCCACACGCTGACCACGCCCACCGACGGCAGCCCGCCCAGCCGGCCCGGCGACCAGCCTTCGGGCGAGGGCGTGGCGGTCAGGAACACCGGGTCCAGCTCGTCGAGGATCGAGATCACCAGCCGTGCGCCCGACCAGAAGAAGCCCTGCAGCGCCTGCCGCTCGCCCGGCTGGAACAGCACGGTCATCTCGCGCTCGCCCGCGAGGAAGGCGGACAGCGCGATGCCGAGCACGGCGTCCGGCGCGTGGGTCGTGCCGCCCGCGGTCCAGGGCGTGCGCGGCGAGACCGCCATCCAGTCGCCGTGCCAGTCGACCCGCATGTCGGTGGGCAGGTCCAGCGCGCGGCCCGGCCCGTTGCGGTCGCCGAGATGCAGCACGGTGTCGAAGAAGCCGAGCTGCGCGCCGAAGGCCACGCGCTCGGTGCCCGAGGTGCGGTCCACCTGGGCCCAGGCGGCCATGCTGTCGGGCGCGGTCTCGAACAGCACGGGGGCCGACAGCGGGTCGGTGCCGCGCCGCCACAGGCGCACGGTGCGCGCGTAGCCCGAGCGGGTCGCCATGCCCTCGCCCAGGGCTGCCGCGAGCAGCAAGGTGTCGCGGTCCAGCCAGGCGACGTCGCCCTTGCATTCCGGCAGCGCGAAGCCGCCCGCTGCAGAGCCGGAGGGCACGAAGCGCCGCGTCACGACGTCGTATTCACGCAGCACCACCGCGTCGCCGCCGCCGGGCGAGAGTCGCAGCATCGCGCGGTCATGGGTGCCGGGAATGGTGCCGGCACCCTGCCATACCCAGTCCCGGTCCTCCTCGCGCGCCAGGGCGTCGAGGTCGAGCAGCACCTCCCACTCCGGCGCGGCGGTGCGGTAGCTGTCAGGCGTGGTGCGGCGCCACAGGCCGCGCGGGTGCGCCGCATCCTTCCAGAAATTGTAGAGCAGCCCGGCGCGCCGGCTCACCGAGGCGATCCTGTCGGTGCGGTCGAGCAGCGCCTTCACGGCGTCGCGGTCGGCGTCGTACGCCTGGCCGGCGAAGCGTTCGAGCGTGGCGGCGCTCTGGCGGTCGACCCAGGCGATCGCGGCGGCGCCGTCCACCTCCTCCAGCCAGAGGTGGGGATCGTCGTCGGGGGCCTCCAGGGTCGGGCGCAGGTCGGGTGCGGTGTCTGGCATCGGGATCGCGCCTCGTCGGTCGATGTGCGGAGCAGGCAGGCGTGCGGCAGGACGGCCGGCACCTGGGCGAAGGAAGCAGGCAAGGTTGAGGCTCTGCCTCAAACTCCGCCAAAGGCAAGCCTTTGGAATCCATTTTCTAAGGAAAGAGCATCCGAAGGCCCCTGCTTGAAGGAGGGGGGCTTTGGCAAGTTATGGGCGTAGCTGCCAAGGAGTTCGGTCGACCCGCTCGGGTCGTTGGAATGGCAGCGGAGGGAGAGCCGGGCCTTCCTTCCTTCACAGGCCCTTCCTCGCGCGCCAGCCTGGTCCCATGTGCCTGCCCGGGCAGGCCGTGGAGCGCGCATGAGGCACATCGCTGCGGTTCTGGCCTGCCTCGCCGTGCCGGCGCCGCTCGCCGCGGCCGAGGTCACCGTGCTGGACGAGAGCGGCGCCTGTCTTGAGCTGGCGCTGACCGGCACGATCGACCGCGGCGACCCGGAGCGTCTGGCGCTGGTCCTCGGCCGGACGGTCAGCGGGCGGGGCAGGATCAGGGTGCTGATCTGGTTGAACTCAGGCGGCGGCGACCTGAAGGCCGGGCTGCGGCTGGCCTCGGTGGTGCTCGATGTGCGCAGACGGCTTGCGACCGGGGGTGTGGTGGCCACCGTGGTCGGCGCGGACGACGAGTGCGACAGTGCCTGCGTCCCGGTGTTCGGCGCGGGGCAGGAGCGGCTGCTGGTCGCTGGCGGGGATCGGCCTGCACCGCGGCAGCGAGCAGGGCGGCAACGAGGGGGGCAGCAGCGGGGCCGGCGGCGAGAGCGTCGCGTCGCGGTCGGACACGATCGTGGCGGCGGACCTGCTGCACAGCTTCGGGCTGCCCGCCTCGGCGGTGGGGCGGATGGTCACCACGCCGCCGGGGGAGATGTCCTACCTGACCGCGGAGGAGCTGGCGACGATGCGGGTCAGGGTCCTGAACAGCATCCCGCGATGATCGTGCCAGGGGCGGCCGGCCGTCGTCTCGCGGCCCCGGTTTGCGAGGGGGCGGGCCGTCTGCGAGAAGCGCCGGCGCTGGAGAAGGACAAGGGGATTTCGCATGGCCAGGGAGTTGACCGAGGGGCAGCGCGCCTACGAGTCGAAGCGGGCGGCAAAGGCCGGGATGAGCCTGGACAAGTGGCTGCAGGCCAAGGAGAAGCAGCAGGAGGCCGAGCTGCGTCCCGCCGCCGCGCCGCGCAAGCCGCCCGGGCTGATCAGCCGGTGGCTGGACCGGGCGCACCGGCCGATTGGCGGCGTGAAGAAGTAGGCGAAAGAAGCAGGGCCGGGCTCTGCCCAGACCCGCAAAGGACCTGAGGCGCTTTGATCCCTTGGCTTAAGCGTTGGATTCCCAAGGCTCAGCCTTGAGCGGAGTCCAGAGGCAGAGCCTTTGGCCTTGCTTCCTGCTGTTCTGCGTCGCCCAGCAGCCGGGCAAGGCTGGCTGCGACCTCGCGCGGCTGGGTGGAGACCTGCGGCAGCCCCATCAGCTCGCCGTGCTGCCCGCGGGCGAGCGGCCCCGCCACGAATACCCGGGGGTTTGGCACGCCGTCGGCGCCGAGGACCCGGTTGTGCCGGTCCACGGCGATGCCGAGCGCGAGCGGGTCCGCGCCCAGCACCCCGTCCTGGTGCAGGCTGCGCAGGACGGGGCTGGAGGACACCACGGACCGGTGCCCGGGCCCGACGCAGCTCACCACGGCGCCGAAGCGGTGCTCGGCTGGCGCGGCCGCGCCGCGGGGGCGCAGGCTGACCACGAGCATGGCGTCGCCCGGGGGGTGTCGGCGTCGATGCGGGCGGCGACCGGGCTGGCGGCGATTACCGCGACGCGGCCGGCGTCGCGCTCGCGGCGCAGCAGGGCGTCGATCTGCGGGGCGCACTGGAAGCGGTGCACGTCCCAGAACGGGCGCAGGTGGCGCAGCAGGCGACGGCGCTGCGGCACCGGCAGCGTGTTCCACACGGTGCGGGCCTGCTCGCGCAGGGCGGCGACGACGTCCTCCCAGGGGCGGTCCTGTGCATCGGCCTCGGCCACCGCCCGGCGCACGCGGCGCAGCAGGCCGAGCGCGGTGGTCTCGGGCCGCGTGTCGAACGCGCCGAAGGTGGTGACCGGACGCTCGGTGCGCGCGCGAGGCAGCAGGCCACGCCGAGAGACCAGGGTGATCGGGCCGACATGCGCCCTGGCGCGCAGCGACGCCACCACATCGCACGCGGTCAGGCCGGTGCCGACGACCAGCACCGCGGCCCCGCGGTCGATCGCGTCGAGCCGCGCCGTATCCCAGGGGTCGGCGACCAGACCGGATGCGCCGCGCAGCCCGGCCAGCGCCGCCGGCAGGTCGGGCGCCGGGTGGCCCACCGCTAGCACCATGGCGTCGGCCCGGATCGCGTCGCCCTGGCCGAGCGTCACCACGATCCTGCCAGTGTCGATCCGGGCGGAGGTGGCATACTCGCGCAGGTGCCGCAGGGCAGGCCCGCCGCGTCCCGGGCGGGCAAGCTGGCGCAGGGTCTCGTCGACGTAGCGGCCGTAAGTGCTGCGTCGGGGGAACAGCCGCCCGTCCGGCAGCCTGCTGGCCGGGTCGGCGTCCGGGTCGCCGTGCGCGTGCAGCCAGTCCTGAAAGTGGTCGGGCTGCTCGGGGAACGGCGACATGCGCGAGGCGGCGACGTTGACCCGGTGCTCCGGGTCGGCGGTGCCGTAGGCCAGCCCGGCGCCCAGGCGCTCGCGCGGTTCGACGATCACCAGGTCGGCGCGAAGGCCGGGATGGTCGCGCAACAGATGCAGGGCAACTGCCGCGCCGCAGAAACCGCCGCCGAGGATGACCACCGTGGGGCGCAAGGGGGTGTCAGGCATGGGGCTATCCTCCTGAGGGAGGTGGTTGCGGGTGGCGGGAAAGAAAGCAGGGACAGGGTTAAAGGCAAGGCAGCAAGCAAGGCTGGGCTCTGCCCGGACCCGCCATGCCTGAGGCTTCTGGAAACCCCTGCTTCAAGTCCAGGTTTCCAAAGGCTCGGCCTTTGGCGGAGTTTGAGGCAGAGCCTCAACCTGGTAGTGGGTCAGTTTGCCACATGATCGTCGTAGGGCAGTGCAAGGCTCGGAAGGGACGCAAAGATTGAGGCTCTGCCTCAAACGCCGCCAAAGGCAAGCCTTTGGAATCCGTCACTTAAGCAAATGGGTTTCCAAAGGCCTCAGGCCTTTGGCGGGTCTGGGCAGAGCCCGGCCTTGCTTGCTGCAAGGCTGCCTGCGCCCTGCCGCCGACGCGTTTCAGACTGACCCACTACCCTCAACCTGGCTTGCTTGACATGCCCCCGGCGGGCGGCCTACCTCCCCGCTCCGTCAAAACGCCGCATCGCGAGGGTTCGCGCAGCGGCGTATTTCTGTTTGGGGTGGCGCGATGTTCGACACATTGTCGGGCAGGTTCTCCGATGTGCTGGATCGCCTGCGCGGCCGCGGGGCGCTGAGCGAAGCCGACATCGGCGACGCGCTGCGCGAGGTGCGCCTGGCGATGCTGGAAGCCGACGTGGCGCTCCCGGTGGTCAAGGACTTCGTGGCGGCCGTGCGCGAGCGCGCGGTGGGCGTGGAGGTGCTGAACTCGGTCAGCCCGGGGCAGCAGGTCGCCAAGATCGTCAACGACGCGCTGGTGGACGCGCTGGGCGGGGCGGGGGCGGTGCCGCTCAACCTCGCCGCGGCGCCGCCGGTGCCGATCCTGATGGTCGGGCTGCAGGGTTCGGGCAAGACCACGACCTCGGGCAAGATCGCGCTGCGGCTGGCCACGCGCGAGAGGAAGCGTGTGCTGCTGGCGAGCCTGGACGTGCAGCGGCCGGCGGCGCAGCTCCAGCTCGCGCAGCTCGCCGAGCGCGCGGGGGTCAGCTCGCTGCCGATCGTGGCGATGCAGACGCCGGTGCAGATCGCGCGCCGGGCGATGGACGTGGGGCGCCGCGAGGGCTTCGACGTCGTGATCCTCGACACGGCGGGGCGTCTGTCGATCGACGCGGCGCTGATGGACGAGGTGCGGCTGATCCGCGAGGCGACGAACCCGGCGGAGACCCTGCTGGTGGTCGACGCGATGACCGGGCAGGACGCGGTCAACACGGCAAAGGCGTTCAACGAGGCGGTGGGCGTCACCGGCATCGTGCTGACGCGGATGGACAGCGACGCGCGGGGCGGGGCGGCGCTGTCGATGCGCCAGATCACCGGCGCGCCGATCAAGCTGACCGGGTCGGGCGAGAAGATCGACGCGCTGGAGGAGTTCCACCCCGAGCGCGTGGCCGGGCGCATCCTCGGCATGGGCGACATCGTCGGGCTGGTGGAGAAGGCCGGCGAGACGATCGACCAGGTCGATGCCGAGAAGCTGGCCCGCAAGATGGCGAGGGGGCAGTTCGACCTCGACGATTACGCGAACCAGCTTCGCCAGATCACCAAGATGGGCTCGCTGGAGGGTATCCTCGGGATGCTCCCGGGGGTGGGTAAGATCAAGGATCAGCTCCAGGGGGCCAACCTCGACACCACGGTCCTGAAGCGTCAGGCGGCGATCATCTCGTCGATGACGATGAAGGAGCGCAGGGCGCCGGACATCATCAAGGCGAGCCGCAAGAAGCGCATCGCGGCGGGGTCCGGGTCGAGCGTGCAGGAGGTCAACAAGCTGCTCAAGCAGTTCGACGACATGAGCACGATGATGAAGCGGATGAACAAGCTCGGGCAGAAGGGGCTGATGCGGCACGGGATGCAGGCGTTGATGCCGAAGGGCATGGGGCAGAAGCGACCGTACTGAAGGAAGTAAGGCCAGGGCTCTGCCCTGGACCCGCCAAAGGCTGGGCCTTTGGAATGCCTTTCCTAAGGGATGGGTTTCCAAAGGCCCCTGGCCTTTGGCGGGTCTGGGCAGAGCCCAGCCTTGCTGACTTGGCTTGCCTCCGCACGGGGGCGATCGACCGGATCAGGCAGAGCGCCGGTCCGAGCAAATGGAGAGATCGACATGGGCCTGAAGATCCGCCTCGCACGCGCCGGCGCCAAGAAGCGCCCGTACTACCACATCGTCGTGGCCGACAGCCGCTCGCCGCGCGACGGGCGCTTCATCGAGCAGCTCGGCTCCTACAACCCGATGCTGCCGGCGGAGCATGCCGACCGCATCCGTCTCAAGGACGAGCGGATCAAGCATTGGCTAAGCGAGGGCGCGCTTGCCACCGACCGCGTGGCCAAGTTCCTGGGCAAGGCCGGGCTGGCACCGATGCCGGCGTTCCGCGAGCAGCCGGTGCAGTCGGCGCCGAAGAAGAAGGCGCAGGAGCGCGCCGCGGCCAACGCCGCCTGATCCTTCGGGGATAGACGGGAGCGAGAGTGGCGCAGGCCCGCATCCTGCTGGGCATGGTGGGTCGGCCGCACGGCGTGCGCGGGCTGGTGCACGTGCACAGCTACACGGCCGAGCCGGAGGCGCTCGCGGAGTACGGGCCGCTCGTCGACGGGGAGGGGCGGGGCTGGACTCTGTGCTGGCGCCAGGCGGGGGTCGCGGAACTGCGCGACGCCGCGGGGCGCGCGGTGGCGGACCGCAGCGAGGCGGAGCGGCTGACGAACCTGCCGCTGTATGTGGCACGCGACCGCCTGCCGCCGGCCGAGGAGGACGAGTTCTACCTCGCCGACTTGGTCGGCATGGCGGCGGTGACGCCCGACGGCGCGGCGCTCGGGAGGGTGGCGGTGGTGCATGACTATGGCGCCGGCACCAGCCTGGAGATCGTGCGCGAGGGGTCTGCGCCGCTGCTGGTGCCGTTCACCCGCGCGGCGGTGCCGGTGGTGGACGTGGCCGGGCGGCGCCTCGTCGTGGTGCCGCCCGGGGAAGTGGAGGCGCGCGAACTTCCCGTGGCCGCGGCGGACGACGATGCCGGCGTGCCGCGCGAGGCACGGGCGTGAGTGCGGCGCAGCGCCCGGTGTGGCGGGCGAATGTCCTGACGCTGTTCCCGGCGATGTTCCCGGGGCCGCTCGGGCAGGCGCTGGCGGGACGGGCGCTGTCGGCCGGCCTGTGGAACCTGGCGACGCATGACATGCGGGAGCACGGGCTCGGGCCGCATCGCAGCGTGGACGACGCGCCGTTCGGCGGCGGCGCCGGCATGGTGCTGCGGCCGGACGTGGTTGACCTCGCGATCGGCGCGGCGCTGGAAGCCGCCCGATTGATTGCGCCTCGACTGGTTGCGCCCGGACTGGATGCGCCAGGAGCGGGAGCGGGCGCCGGCGGGGAGGTCGTCGACGCCTGTCCGCTGGTGTGCCTCACGCCGCGCGGGCGGACGTTGGCGCAGGTGGACGTGCGGGGCTGGGCCGAGGGTCCGGGCGTGGTGCTGCTGTGCGGGCGCTACGAGGGCATCGACCAGCGGGTGATCGAGGCGCGCGGCGCGGTCGAGATCAGCGTGGGCGACTACGTGCTGGCCGGCGGCGAGGTGGCGGCGATGGTGCTGCTGGAGGCCTGCGTGCGGCTGCTGCCGGGCGTGATGGGCGGGGTGGAGAGCGCGGTCGAGGAGAGTTTTGCCGACGGATTGCTGGAGTATCCGCACTACACGCGGCCGGCGGAGTGGGCGGGCCGGCGGGTGCCCGACGTGCTGCTGTCGGGCAACCACGCGGCGATCGCGGGCTGGCGGCGGGCGGAGGCGGAACGGATCACGCGCGAGCGCAGGCCCGACCTGTGGGCACGACGGCGCGGAAATATTGCAACGGCGGCCGTCGGGCCGTAACTGAGCGCATCGAGAAGGAAGCGACCATGAACATCATCCAGACCTACGAGGCCGAGGAGATGGCCCGCCTGTCCGCCGCGCGCGCCGTGCCGAACTTCGCGCCGGGCGACACGCTCAAGGTGTCGGTGAAGGTGGTCGAGGGCGAGCGCACCCGCGTGCAGGCCTACGAGGGCGTGTGCATCGCGCGCTCCAACCGCGGGCTGAACAGCAACTTCACCGTGCGCAAGATCAGCTACGGCGAGGGCGTGGAGCGCGTGTTCCCGCTGTATGCGCCGACGATCTCCGAGATCGCGGTGTTGCGCCGCGGCGACGTGCGTCGGGCGAAGCTGTATTACCTGCGCGGGCGCCGCGGCAAGTCGGCGCGCATCGCCGAGAAGGCGCGCGACACGCGGGTCGCGGCGAACGCCGGGGCCGAGGCGCCTGCGCCGGCCGCGGCGGAGTAAGGCAAAGGGCTTTGCCCGTAGGTCCCGCTGGAGGCAGCGCCCCCAGACTTGCATCTTCTGGCGTTTCCTGCCGGTGGCCCGCGGGACTTGCTTCCTAAGTAGCGTGGGTCTGGGGCCTCAGGCCCCAGCGGGTCCAGGGCAGAGCCCTGGTCTTATCTTGTCTCTCGGGGAGACCGCCGATGTCCGCTCCGCGCACGTTGTTCGACAAGATCTGGGACGCCCACGTCGTCGAGCGTTCGTCGGACGGCACCTGCCTGCTCTACATCGACCGCCACCTGGTGCACGAGGTCACGAGCCCGCAGGCGTTCGAGGGTCTGCGGCTCTCGGGGCGCCGGGTACGCCGCCCCGACGCCACGGTGGCGGTAACCGACCATAACGTGCCGACCAGCGACCGGCGCGCGGGCATCGCGGAGCCGGACTCGCGGCTGCAGGTCGAGACGCTGGAGCGCAACGTCGCGGAGTTCGGCGTTCCGTACTTCCCGCTGCTCAGCCGCGAGCAGGGGATCGTACACATCGTGGGCCCCGAGCAGGGCATCAGCCTGCCGGGCATGACCATCGTGTGCGGGGACAGCCACACCTCGACGCATGGCGCGATGGGCGCGCTGGCGTTCGGCATCGGCACCAGCGAGGTGGAGCACGTGCTGGCGACGCAAACGCTGCTGCAGAAGCCGGCGCGCAACATGCTGGTGCGGGTGGACGGGGTGCTGCCGCCGGGGGTGAGCGCGAAGGACGTGATGCTGGCGATCATCGGGGTGATCGGGACGGCGGGCGGGACCGGGCACGTGATCGAGTATGCGGGCGAGGCGATCCGCGGGCTCGACATGGCCGGGCGGATGACGATCTGCAACATGAGCATCGAGGCCGGGGCGCGAGCCGGGCTGGTGGCGCCGGACGAGGTGACGTTCCGCTACGTCGAGGGGCGGCCGTTCGCGCCGAAGGGCGAGGCGTTGGAGCGCGCGGTCGAGTACTGGCGCACGCTGCCGTCCGACGGGGGCGCGGCGTACGACCGGACAGTGGTGCTGCGAGCGGAGGACATCAGCCCGATGGTGAGCTGGGGGACGAGCCCGGAGGACGTGGTGGCGATCGGCGGCGTGGTGCCCGACCCGGCCGCGGCCGGCGACGAGGCGCGGCGCGCGGAGCTGCAGCGGATGCTGGACTACATGGCGCTGGTGCCGGGGACGCCGATGACAGAGATTCCAGTCGATGTCGTGTTCATCGGGTCGTGCACCAACGGTCGGATCGAGGACATGCGGGCGGCCGCCGCGGTGGTGCGCGGGCGGCACGTGGCCGAGGGCGTGCGGGCGATGGTGGTGCCGGGCTCGGGGATGGTGAAGTTCCAGGCGGAGCAGGAGGGGTTGGACGCGGTGTTCGTCGGCGCCGGCTTCGAGTGGCGCGAGGCGGGGTGTTCGATGTGCCTGGGCATGAACCCGGACAAGCTGACGCCGGGGCAGCGCTGCGCGTCGACGTCGAACCGCAACTTCGAGGGGCGGCAGGGGCCGGGCGGGCGCACGCACCTGATGTCGCCGGCGATGGCGGCGGCGGCGGCGGTGACGGGACGTCTGTCCGACGCGCGGGCACTCGGGGTGACGTCTGGAGGGGTCGCCTGATGCAGCCGTTCACGCGGCTCACGGGGATCGCGGCGCCGCTGCCGATGGCCAACGTCGACACCGACAAGATCATCCCCTCGCGGTTTCTCAAGACGATCGCGCGCACCGGGCTCGGGCGGAACCTGTTCGACGGGCTGCGCTACGCGGCGGACGGTTCGGAGAAGCCGGGTTTCGTGCTCAACCGCGAGCCGTACCGCCATGCCGAGATCCTGGTCACGCACGAGAACTTCGGCTGCGGGTCGTCGCGCGAGCACGCGCCCTGGGCGTTGCTGGATTTCGGCATACGCTGCGTGATCGCCCCGGATTTCGCCGATATCTTCCACGGCAACTGCTTCAAGAACGGCATCCTGCCGATCCGCCTGCCGCGCGAGATGTGCGACGCGCTGATCGGCGACGCGGAGTTGGGCTCCAACGCGCGCATCAGCGTCGACCTGGAGCGCCAGGTGGTGATCCGGCCGAACGGCGAGGAGATCGCGTTCGAGGTGGATTCGTTTCGCAAGCACCGCATGCTGCTCGGGCTCGACGACATTGGCGAGACCATGCAGCGCGGCGCGGAGATCGAGCGCTTCGAGGCCGAACAGGCGGCGGCGCAGCCGTGGATGCCGGGGATCGGGAGCGTCTGAAGCAAGCAAGGTTGGGCTCTGCCCAAACCCGCCAAAGGACCGGGCCCTTTGGAAACCCCTCGACTTAAGTAGTGGATTCCAAAGGCGAGCCTTTGGCGGAGGTTGAGGCCCATGCTTCAAGGAGGGTCCTCAACCTTGCTTCCTGTCACTGATCGCGGGCGCCGCCTGCAGCCTGGAGACTCCGTCATGGCCGCCAACAAGACGCTTCTGGTGCTCCCGGGCGACGGCATCGGCCCCGAGGTAATGCGCGAGGTCAAGCGCGTGGTGGACTGGATGGCGCGTGCGCGGGGCGTGCGCTTCGACATCACCGAGGGGCTGGTGGGCGGCGCCGCGATCGACGCGCACGGGGTGGCGATCACCGAGGAGACGCTGGCGGCGGCCAGGCGCGCGGACGCGATCCTGTTCGGCGCGGTGGGCGGGCCGAAATGGGATCATCTCGGGTTCGACAACCGGCCGGAGATCGCGATCCTGCGGCTGCGCTCGGAGCTGGGGCTGTTCGCGAACCTGCGGCCGGCGATCGTGCTCGACCCGCTGGTCAACGCCAGCACGCTCAAGCCGGAAGTGGTGCGCGGGCTCGACCTGATGATCGTGCGCGAGAGCACGGGCGGCATCTACTTCGGCGAGCCGCGCGGCATCGAGACCCTGCCGGACGGACGGCGCCGCGGCTTCAACACCGAGAGCTACGACACCGCCGAGATCGAGCGCGTGGCACGGGTGGCGTTCGACCTGGCGCGCAAGCGGAAGGGACGCGTGACCAGCGTGGAGAAGGCGAACGTGATGGAGAGCGGCCTGCTGTGGCGCCAGACGGTGCAGGCGCTGGGCGAGGCCGCGTATCCGGACGTGGCGCTGTCGCATATGTACGCCGACAACTGCGCGATGCAGATGGTGCGCAACCCGCTGCAGTTCGACGTGATCGTCACCGGCAACCTGTTCGGCGACATCCTGTCCGACCTCGCGTCGATGTGCACGGGGTCGCTGGGGATGCTGCCGTCGGCGACGCTGGGCGCGGTGGGCGCGGACGGGCGGCGGCATGCGCTGTACGAGCCGATCCACGGCAGCGCGCCCGATATCGCCGGCAAGGGGATCGCCAACCCGCTGGCGCAGATCCTGAGCTTCGCGATGCTGCTGCGCACCTCGTTCGCGATGGAAGAGGACGCGGCGATGATCGAGCGCGCGGTCGGCAGCGTGCTGGCCAACGGCCTGCGCACCGCCGACATCCTCTCGCCCGGCACGGCGCGGGTCGGCAGCAGCGTGATGGGCGAGTCCGTGCTGCGCGAACTGGAGAAGCTTGCCGCCTGAGCAGGTACGCTTACGTCGCCCGGGTGTTTACTCCCGACCGGCGCGGCGCCGAATTTGCCCGTCGCCTCCCTTGCGGCTGCGGCAGGGCTCGGCTACACCCCGCCGGCGGTTGCGCCCGTAGCTCAATTGGATAGAGCACCAGACTACGAATCTGGGGGTTGGAAGTTCGAGTCTTTCCGGGCGCGCCACCTTCCGCCCGGGCCGCGTTCGCGTGGTATCGGGTTTGCAGGGGGACCACGGTGGCTCCCACCGCCTCTCCCCCGGCGTCAGGCAACCGGCAGGCTTGTGCCGCTCAAAGCTCGGCGGACTGGCGAGGTGGGTCCTCGTCCTGCATCCGTGTGCCGGCCTGTGCCGCGTCGACCGCCGGCAGGTTGGCGAGCAGCCGTCGCAGCGTGCCTGCGTCGTGGTCGGAGAACCCGGCCAGCAGCCGCTGCTCCCGGCGCAGCGCCAGTGCGAGGAGACGCGCGTGCAGGTGCTCGCCCGGCGGGCTCAGCACCGCTTCGCGGTCGCGGCCCCTGGTCTCGAGCCGCACCAGGCCGCGTCCCGCCAGGGCGGCGAAGCTCCGGCTCACCGCGGCCTTGTCGAGGCCGGTGCACGCGCAGACCCGCGCGGCCGAGCTGTGCGGGCTGACGGCGATCTGTGCCATGACCCGCCAGTCCGTGACCCCCAGCCCGAATGCCCAGCGGCACTCGCGCGATGCGGCGGCCGACAGCTTATTGGACAGCATGGACAGGAAGGCCGGGACGTGCCGCTCGAGGTCGAGCGTCTCCCGCGGTGCCGTGTCAGACTGCATCCGTCGCGCTCCCGATGGCAGCCGGTTCGTCGCATCCAGGATGCGCTCGTCCGCCGCTCCCGCCACCCGGCACGACTGCCGCGGTGGTCTTCCCCGGCGCAGTTTGGCATCAAGCGCCGGCTTGTCGATTGGCGATCGTGCTGCGCGCCGACACGAGGGCGTAATCCTGGCAGCACCGGATCGTGTCCCTCCCGCGGGCCGACCCTTCGGCACGCCTCGCGTGACCGCGCGTGACGGCGGACCTTCCTGCCGGGTCCTCGGGTGACGGCGTGGCAGGGCTGGGCGGTGGTCACCGATTTCGCGGACCAGGCGGTGGTGCTGCCGCTGGCGCTGCTGGTGCTGGCGGCGCTGCACTCCCGCGACCGGGGCGGAGCGTCGAGCGGCAGCGAGGCGCGAGGCTGGGCGGTGGCGGTGGGCGGGGTGCTGGTGGCGCTGCTTCTGCTCAAGCTCGCGGTGGGCGCCTGCGCGGCGTCGGGGGCGGATGGCCGTCACACCGGCCTGCTTGGCCTGGGGCTGCGCAGCCCCAGCGGGCACACCGCCGCCGGCGGCATCGTCTACGGCGGGCTGCTCGCGCTGGCGCTGCGCCGCGGCGCAGCGGTCTCGGCCGGGTGCTGCCTGGCGGCGGCGGCGGTGTTCGCCGCGAGCCGGCTGGCGCTGGGCGTGCACACGCCCGTGGAGGTCGCGGCGGGCTGCGTCGTGGCGGCGGGCGGCGGCGCGGGGCTGGCCTGGCTGGGCGGGTGGCCGGGCCAGCAGCGCCGCGTCGCCCGTCCGACGCGTGCCGGCGGCTGGGGCTGGGTGGTGGCGGCCCTGGCGCTGGTCCTCGTGCTGCACGGCCATCGCCTCGCTGCCGAGCCGGTGATTGCCCGGGTGGCGTCGGCCTGGCTGTCGCCCGCCTGCAACTGGTGACGCCGGAACTGCCTGGATCGGGCGGGCGCGTGGTGTGGTCCCTGTCCGGCGCCGCCGTCATCGGCGTAGCCTTGTCGCGCCGCGAGGTGCGGGCGATCCCCCGGCGACATCCGGGCGGGAACGGAGGCGGCATGGCGCAGACCATCCTGGTGGAGAGGCACGGCAGGGTCGGGCTGATCCGGCTCAATCGGCCCGAGGCGTTCAACGCCCTGTGCGACGCGCTGATGGAGGCGCTCGGCGCACAGCTCCTGGCCTTCGACGCCGATTCGGCGATCGGCGCGATCGTGATCACCGGGTCGGACAAGGCGTTCGCCGCCGGCGCCGACATCCGCGAGATGCAGGAGCGCCGCTTTCCCGCGATCGCGCTCGACGACTTCATCGCCCGGCGCTGGGAGGTGGTCACGCGGGTCGCCAAGCCGGTGATCGCCGCGGTGGCCGGCGTCGCGCTGGGCGGCGGCTGCGAGCTGGCGATGATGTGCGACCTGATCGTGGCCGCCGAGACCGCGCGCTTCGGGCAGCCCGAGATCACCCTGGGCATCCTGCCCGGCGCCGGCGGCTCGCAGCGCCTCGCCCGTACGGTGGGCAAGGCGAAGGCGATGGACATGGTGCTGACCGGGCGGATGATGGACGCGGCGGAGGCGGAGCGCAGCGGCCTGGTGGCGCGCGTGGTGGCGCCCGACGTGCTGGTCGCGGAGGCGCTGGGGATCGGCGAGCGGATCGCGTCCATGTCGACGGTGGCCACCGTGCTGGCCAAGCGCGCGGTCAATGCGGCGTTCGAGACCACGCTGAGCGAGGGGGTACGGCACGAGCGTGCGCTGTTCCTGTCGCTGTTCGGCACGCCTGACCAGCGCGAGGGCATGGCGGCGTTCCTGGAGAAGCGCCGCCCGGCGTTCTCGCGGCCGGACGGGGTGTAAGGCGGTCGCCGGACGGGGGGCAGCGCACCGCGGTGGCGTGCCAGCAGCAGGAAGCAGGCAAGGCCAGAGGCTCTGCCTCCGGACTCCGCCAAAAGCCAAACCTTCGGAGTCCGCTTTCTAAAAAAGTTTCCAAAGGCTGCGGGCCTTTGGCGGGTCTGGGCAGAGCCCGCCCTTGGCTTGCCGGTGCGCTGCCGTGCCGCCGGTCCAGGCAAACTGACTCATCACCGGGCAGGGGAGCGCCCGACGCCGGCGGCACAGGGTTCGGACTCGGCCGGGCCGGGCCGGGCCGTGCCTCGGGCAAGGTGTGCGCAGCGGTGACAGGTCGTGGGCCATCTGTCCCGGCACCGCGCACGCTGCCTCCGCGTGCTTGACTCGCCCAGGGTCCGGTGACTAGAAACTCCGCTTCCTCGCCGGCCCGGATCAATCTCCGCGCCTCGCTGCGACACCGTATTTCGAGAGACTGGTTCATGGCCAACACCGCCTCCGCCAAGAAGCGCAACCGCCAGACAGTGGTGCGGACCGAGCGCAACGCCGCACGCAAGTCCCGCATGCGGACCTTCGTCAAGAAGGTCGAGACGGCGATTGCCGGCGGCGACAAGGGTGCCGCTGCGGCGGCGCTCCAGGCAGCGCAACCGGAGATGCAGCGTGCGGCGGGCAAGGGTGTGATCCACCGCAACACGGTGGGCCGCAAGATCTCCCGGCTGTCGGCCCGGATCAAGGCGCTCGCTTCCGCCTGAATGTTCTGGCGGCCTGCGGTCCCGGCGCCTTCATGTCAAGACTAAACTGCTCATGCCTGCCGCAGATCTGTTCTGGGCAGGCATTTGTTATTTAAGCGTTCTGTTTTGCCGTAGATTCATATTGCCTCGCAGCGTCTCCTGACTTACTGCTTGTCTTGCACACTTCCGGATCATGCAGTCGTGGCACTCGCCCCGGGCGATCCGTGTGAGATCCGCGCGGGCGTCCGGAGCACGCTCGCTCCGGTTGGCGTTTCCCCTGCGGTGTGCCTGTGGATGACGCTCGCCGTCGTCATGGACCGCCAGGGACTTGCTCGGGGATGATGACCATATGAGTCAAGACGTCACCCAACCGGTCTTGCAGGGCGGACCCGCTGTCGGGCTGGCGGAGATCGGCGATTGCTGGAGCCGGGTCCGCTCCCGGTTACAGACAGAGGTGGGCGACGTCGAGTACCGCACCTGGCTGCGGCAGATGACGCTGGTTGGCGTGGATGGCGACGAAGTCACATTGCACTTGCCCACCCGGTTCCTGCGCGACTGGGTGCGCAGCCACTACGCCGACAAGCTGTCCGAGCTGTGGCAGCAGGAAAACCGCCGCATTCGCCGGGTCGACGTTCGCGTGGGCGTCGGCATCGCAGCGCCGGCCGGGTTCGAGGCGGCGGGCAAGGAGGCGCACCCGGCTTCCGAGTTGGCCGGGTCCGTGGCTTTCCCCGCAGCGCAGGCCTCGGCGCCGGTGTTTCCTGCGGGTGTCCCGATCTCCGGCATCCGCGGCATGGCCGAGGCTGTCGCCGGGCTGTCGCCGCCGCCGGCCGCTGCGGCCGCGACGCCGGAGCGGGCGGAGGGCGTCTCGCTCGACCAGCGCTTCTCGTTCAACAGCTTCGTGGTCGGCAAGCCCAACGAGTTCGCGCATGCCTGCGCGCGCCGCGTGGCCGAGCGCCCGGCCAGCCCCGGCTTCAACCCGCTGTTCCTCTACGGCGGCGTCGGGCTGGGCAAGACCCATCTGATGCACGCGATCGGGCTGGAGCTGGGGCGCGCCGACGTGGACCGCGGCGGGCGGCCCACGCCGTCGGTCGCCTACATGTCGGCCGAGAAGTTCATGTACCGCTTCATCGCGGCGATCCGCAGCCAGTCCACCATGGAATTCAAGGAGGAGCTGCGCTCCGTCGACGTGCTGATGATCGACGACCTGCAGTTCCTGATCGGCAAGGACAACACGCAGGAGGAGTTCTTCCACACCTTCAACGCGTTGGTCGATGCCGGCAAGCAGATCGTGGTGTCCGCCGACAAGAGCCCGTCCGACCTGTCCGGGCTGGAGGACCGCCTGCGCACCCGCCTTGGGTGCGGAATGGTCGCCGACATCCATGCGACCACCTTCGAGCTGCGCATCTCGATCCTGGAGAGCAAGGCGGAGAACTCGGGCGTCGCGGTGCCGCCCAAGGTGCTGGAGTATCTCGCGCACAAGATCACCTCGAACGTGCGCGAGCTGGAGGGATCGCTGAACCGGCTGATCGCGCACGCCAATCTGTTCGGCCGGCCGGTGACGCTGGAGAGCACCCAGGAGGTGCTGCACGACATCCTCAAGGCGCACGACCGGCGCGTCACCATCGAGGAAATCCAGCGCAGGGTCGCCGAGCACTTCAACATCCGGCTCACCGACATGAGCTCGGCGCGCCGCGCGCGCGCGGTGGCAAGGCCGCGGCAGGTGGCGATGTACCTGGCCAAGCAGCTCACCAGCCGCTCGCTGCCCGAGATTGGCCGCAAGTTCGGCAATCGCGACCACACCACCGTCATGCATGCGGTCAGCCGGGTTGCCGAGCTGATGGAGCTGGACGCGGGATTCGCCGAGGATGTCGAGCTGATGCGGCGGATGCTGGAAAGCTGAGGCAGAAGGGCCTGTCCTAGACCCCACAGGGGCTGGGCATCTAGAATTCAGTCCCTAGAGGAGAGACGCCTGTGTTTCGGCAGGGCGAGGCGATAGGGGCGTCCGCTTGGCACAGGGCAGGGGCCGAGGGTCAGGCGGCGGAAAGATCTGCCGCGTTCGCGCCGCCATCCACCTGGTCCATGCTGTCAAGCAGTGCGGCCAGCGCGTCGGCGGAGCAAGGACGTCCGAACAGCCAGCCTTGTCCCAGGTCGCAGCCGAGATCGCGCAGCAGCGCCGCCGTCCCGGGTTCCTCGACGCCTTCCGCGACGGTGACCAGCCCGAGGCTGTGGCCAAGGCCGACCACGGCGGCGACGATCTTCCTGCTGTCCGGGTTGACGGCCATCGCGCCCACGAATCCCGCATCGATCTTGAGCTTGTCGAACGGCAGCAGGTTCAGGTGCCGCAGGCTTGAATATCCCGTGCCGAAATCGTCGAGCGCGAGCCGCACGCCCAGAACTTTGAGCTGTTCGAGAAGCTCCAGCGCCAGGCCTATGTCGCCGACCAGCGCGCTTTCGGTGATCTCCAGTTCGAGGCGGTGCGGCGGCAGCCCGGCCGCCTCGAGCGCGGCCTGCACCATCGCTGGAAGGCGGCGATCACGCAGCTGCAACGGCGAAATGTTGCAGGCGAAGAAGAGTTCGGGCGACCACGTCATGGCGATGTGGCAGGCCCTGCGCAGGAGGCTTTCGGTCATCGGTCCGATCAGCCCGATATCCTCGGCGATCGGCACGAACTCTGCCGGCGACACCATGCCGCGCGTCGGATGGGACCAGCGCGCCAGCATCTCGAATCCCACCAGATGCCCGGTGTCCATCTGCACCACCGGCTGGAAGTGCGGGATGATGAGGTCGTCCGCGATCGCCTCGCGCAGTTCGCACTCAAGCAGCGCGCGCACCTGGATCGGGGCATCCATGCTGGGCTCGAAGAAGCAGAAACGGCCGCGCCCGTCGGCCTTGGCCCGATACAGGGCGATGTCGGCGCGATGCACGAGCGCATCCGCGTCGGCGTCGTCCGGCTGCGCGAGGGCCAGCCCGATGCTGACGCCGATCTGCACGGTCTGTCCGCCGCGAAGCACGAACGGGTTCTCCAGCGCCGTGACGATCCGACGTGCGAGCTGGGCGGCAGCCTCGGCGTGCGGCAGGTGCTGGCCTGCCAGATCGAGCGGGGCGACCAGCGCGAACTCGTCGCCTCCCAGTCGGGCAACCAGGTCACCGGAGCGCGCGATGGCGCGGAGCCGGGCAGCCACCAGCTGCAGCAGCTGGTCGCCCGCGGGATGGCCGTGCGCATCGTTGACCACCTTGAAGCGGTCGAGGTCGAGCAGCAGCAGAACGACCGCGCCGCCGCTCCGCCCCGCTCCTGCCAGCATGGCCTGCAGCGTCTCGTAGAGGCGGCGACGGTTGGGCAGGTCGGTCAGGGCGTCGGTGCGCGCAACCGCCTCCGTGTAAGCCAGGGCCAGCCGCAGCCTTGCATGTCCGCGAAACGCGAAGGCGGCGGCGACGAGGAGCACGGCAAGCAGCATGAGCCCCGACATCTCCACCCAGGCACGGTCGTTGAGGGTCCTGCTGCGGGCCTCTGCAAGGGTTTCGAGATCCTGGCCGAACGCCTCGATGCCGGACGCGTAAACCGCCTGGAGATAGGAGAACTCCGGGCTGTCGAGCAGCGCCCTGGCGCCCTCGCGGTCGCCGGCGGCGGCCCGCGCGAAGGACGCCCGCTCCATCTCGATCAGGCCGCGGCTCGCCTCGTTCGTGGTCTCCGCGAGCGCCGCGCTGACCTGCGGCGTCGCGAGCGCGACGGCCTCGGCGATGGCGGCTGCCAGTTGCGGGCGGGCCTCGTCGTAGCGGACGACCCAGCGGGGCTCGCCGGACGCCGCCGCCATCCGCGCGGACATGGTGAGCCACTCGTCAAGATAGGCGAAGGTTCCGCGCAGCTCGGCGACGCGCACGGCCTGCTGCGCCGCGAGCCGCATCTCCCCACGCGTCCCGGTGCCGATCCAGCCGATCCAGACAAGGAAGCCGAGAGCCACCGCCACCACCAGCCCCGGCATGACCCGGCCGGCCGTTCCCGCCCTGCGGGCTCTGCTTGCGGACGCGAGGAGACGGCGCATGAGAGACATGATTGGAGTGTACACCACCCAGCTTAACAGGCCGTTGCGGAACGTGGAGCGGTGGCCGCAACGCCCTGCGAAGCCTGCCACGTCCCGCCGGGCGGAGTTTCGCTCCGCCCGGCGACCGCTCTTCCTGTGCCGATGCCTTGTTGATAGTGTCTTCGTCCCGTTCCCGTCCGGGTTCGTCGCGATCCCCGGGGCCCAGCCGCAAGGACCGACGCCGATGAAGCTCAAGGCTGATCGCGCCACGCTGCTCAAGGCGCTCGCCCACATCCAGAGCGTGGCGGAGAAGCGCAACACCATCCCAATCCTGGCCAACGTGCTGATCTCGGCCAGGGATGGCGCGCTCAGCCTGACCGCGACAGACATGGAGATCGCCGTCGTCGAGACGGTGGCGGCCAGCGTGTCGCGCGACGGGGCGACCACCGCGCCGGCGGCCACGCTGTACGAGATCGCGCGCAAGCTGCCGGACGGGGCCGAGATCGAGCTGGACCATCCCGGCGGCGACGCGCAATTGGCGCTGCGGGCCGGGCGCTACGCGACCAGCCTGGTGGTGCTGTCCACCGACGACTTCCCCTCGATGACGGCGGGGCAGCTGCCGCACCGGTTCAAGCTGGCGTCGCTGACGCTGAAGGGGCTGATCGACCGCACCCGGTTCGCCATCAGCACCGAGGAGACTCGCTACTACCTCAACGGCATCTACCTGCATGTCGTCGACGGCGAGGCGGGGCGGATGCTGCGCGCGGTGGCGACCGACGGGCATCGCCTGGCGCGGGTGGAAGAGCCGCTGCCGGAAGGCGCCGGCTCGATGCCCGGGGTGATCATCCCGCGCAAGACCATCGCCGAGCTGCGCAAGCTGCTGGACGAGGGCGGCGAGGAGGTCGAGGTCGGCCTGTCCGACACTCGCATCCAGTTCACCGTGGGCACCGTGACGCTGACCAGCAAGCTGATCGACGGCACGTTTCCCGAGTACGACCGCGTGATCCCGCGCGACAACGACAAGCTGCTGCGGGTGGGCAAGAAGGATTTCTCCGACGCGGTGGCGCGGGTCGCCGCAATCAGCAGCGAGCGGTCGCGCCCAGTGAAGCTGTCGCTGTCGCGCGACCTACTGGTGCTGTCGGCGGCGAGCCCGGACCAGGGCACGGCGAGCGAGGAGCTGGACGAGGGGCGCGTCACCTATGCCTCCGGGCCGCTGGAGATCGGGTTCCAGGCGCGCTACCTCAACGACATTACCGACCAGATCTCCGGGCAGGTGGAGTTCGCGTTCTCCGACGGCTCGGCGCCAACGATCGTGCGCGACGCGGAGGACAGCTCGGCGCTCTACGTGCTGATGCCGATGCGGGTCTGAGGCGGGGCCGAAGGCAGGGAAGGCCGAGGCTCTGCCCCATGGCTTGAAGATGGGGACCCGCCAAAGGGCGAGCTCTTTGGAAACAATCTGGTCTGGGTCGGCGGCAGGTCGCGCGGCTATGTGCCGCTTGGCCTCCTGTGTGCAGGTCCAGGGGCGCTGCCCCTGGCGGGTCCAGGGCAGAGCCCTGGCCTTCCTTTCCCTGGCCTTGCTGCCTTGACCCTGCTCCGCCTCCACCTCACGCAGTTCCGCAGCTACGAGCGCCTGTCCTGGCGCCCGACTGCTCGGCTGTCCGTGATCACCGGCCCGAACGGCTCGGGCAAGACCAACCTGCTGGAGGCGGTGTCGTTGCTGGCGCCCGGCCGTGGCCTGCGTGGCGCGCGGATGGCGGAGCTGGCGCGGCATGGTGGCGACGGGCGCTGGGGCGTGGCCGCGCGGATCGCCACGCCGGGCGGCGAGGTGGAGCTGGGGACTGGGGCCGCGCCGGACGTGGCGTCGGACCGCCGGGTGTTCCGTCTGGACGGGGCGGCGCCGCAGAGCCAGGCGGAGGTGGCGCGGCAGTTCGCGGCGGTGTGGCTGACGCCGCAGATGGACCGGCTGTTCCAGGAGGGGGCGTCGGGTCGGCGGCGGTTCCTGGATCGGCTGGTGTGGGCGCTGGAGCCGAACCAGGCGCGCGAGGTTGCGGCACACGATCAGGCGATGACGCAGCGCAACCGGGTGCTGGCGAGTGGCGGCGATGCGGGCTGGCTGGCGGGGCTGGAGGACACGATGGCTCGGCACGGAGTCGCGGCGAGTGCTGGGCGGGCGGGGCTGGTGACGCGGCTGAACGCGACGCTGGCGGCGCCGGGGGTGCTGGGGGCGTTCCCGACGGCGGCGCTGGGGCTGGTGTGCCCGATCGCGGAGCGGCTGGCGGCGGGCAGCGCGCTGGACGCGGAGGACTGGCTGCGGGGGACACTGGCGGCGCGGCGCGGCGCGGACCGGGCGGCGGGCAGCGCGGGGGTGGGCGCGCACCGGGCGGACATGGTGCTGGCTGATCTGGGCACGGGGCGCCCGGCGGGGCTGGCGAGCACCGGCGAGCAGAAGGCGCTGCTGATCGCGGTGGTGCTGGGGCACGCGGCGCTGATCGCGCGGGCAAGGGGGATGGCGCCGCTGTTGCTGCTGGACGAGCCGGCGGTGCATCTCGACGCGGCGCGGCGCGCGGCGCTGTTCGCGGCGCTGGCGGCGCTGCCGGGGCAGGCGCTGCTGACCGGGACCGACCCGGACGCGTTCTCGGCCCTGCGGGGGGTTGCGGAGGGGCTGCGGACCGGGGAGGGGGGTCTGGTGCCGGACCCGGCGTTCGGCTCCGCGCCTGCCCTGCTTTCCGGGGCGGCGGGCCTCGCTCCGGCGGCTGGGAGTGACTATATTCCCTGAGCGATTCCCGCGCCTTCACGGAGCACCTTCACGGCATGTCCGATCCCGCCCAGCCTGATCCCCAGTCCCACGCCGCGAGCGGGGGGGGGCGCCACGACGGAGCCGAGCCCGACAGCTACGACGCCGCGTCGATCTCGGTGCTGCGGGGTCTGGATGCGGTGCGCAAGCGGCCGGGCATGTACATCGGCGACACCGACGACGGCTCCGGGCTGCACCACATGGCGTTCGAGATCATCGACAACGCGGTCGACGAGGCGCAGGCCGGCTTCGCCTCGCGCTGCTCGCTGACGCTGAACGGCGACGGCAGCGTGATGGTGCGCGACGACGGGCGCGGCATCCCGACCGACATGCACGCCGAGGAGGGCGTCTCGGCCGCCGAGGTGGTGCTGACGCGGCTGCACGCCGGCGGCAAGTTCAACCAGAACTCGTACAAGGTGTCGGGCGGGCTGCACGGCGTGGGGGCGGCGGTGGTCAACGCGCTGTCGGAGTGGATGGAGGTGCGGATCTGGCGCCAGGGCGTGGAGCACTTCATCCGCTTCGAGCACGGCGACGCGGTGGCGCCGCTGGTCGTGGTCGGGCCGTCGGACGAGGCGCAGGGCACGCAGGTCACGTTCAAGCCGAGCGCGCGGACCTTCACCCACATCGAGTTCGATTTCGCCATCCTGGAGAAGCGGCTGCGCGAGTTGGCGTTTCTCAACTCAGGGCTGGCGATCACGCTGCGCGACGAGCGGCATGCGCCGTCGCAGGAGGCCGCGTTCCATTACGAGGGCGGTCTTGTTGCGTTCGCAGAGTATCTCGACCGCGCCAAGACGCCGCTGTTCACGCCGGTGATCTCCTCGGCGGTCGATGATGCGTCGGGCATCCGCGTCGAGTTCGCGCTGTCCTGGAACGACAGCTTCCACGAGACGATGCTGTGCTTCACCAACAACATCCCGCAACGCGACGGCGGCTCGCACCTTGCCGGGTTTCGCCAGGCGCTGACGCGGGTGGTGACGAAGTACGCGGAGGGAATGGGCAAGAAGGAGCAGCTCGCACTGGTCGGCGACGACATGCGCGAGGGCATGACGGCGGTGCTGTCGGTCAAGGTGCCCGATCCCAAGTTCAGCTCGCAGACCAAGGAAAAGCTGGTCAGCTCCGAGGTGCAGCCGGTGGTGCAGGCGGCAGCGGCCGACACGATCTCGCACTGGTTCGAGACGCACCCGAAGGAGGCGCGCTCAATCATCCAGAAGGTGATGGATGCGGCGAGCGCCCGCGAGGCGGCGCGACGCGCGCGAGACCTGACGCGGCGCAAGGGCGTGCTCGACGTGAGCACCCTGCCGGGCAAGCTGGCGGATTGCCAGGAGCGTGACCCGGCGAAGTGCGAGATCTTCCTGGTCGAGGGCGACAGCGCCGGCGGCTCGGCCAAGCAGGGACGCGACCGCAAGTACCAGGCGATCCTGCCGCTGAAGGGCAAGATCCTCAACGTCGAGCGCGCCCGCTTCGACAAGATGCTGGGCTCGGCGGAGATCGGCACGCTGATCACCGCACTCGGCACCGGGATCGGGCAGGGGCCGGTGGAGCAGGGTGGCTTTACGGTGGACAAGCTGCGCTACCACCGCATCGTCATCATGACCGACGCCGACGTGGACGGCAGCCACATCCGCACCTTGCTGCTGACGTTCTTCTTCCGCCAGATGCGCGAGCTGATCGAGCGCGGGCACCTGTACATCGCGCAGCCGCCGCTGTATCGCGCCAAGCGCGGCAACGAGGAGCGCTACCTCAAGAACGACCGGGCGCTGGAGGATTACCTGCTGGACAAGGCGCTGTCCGAGGCTCGGCTGAGCTATGCCGACGGGCGGGTGCTGGAGGGTGCGGAGCTGGCCGCCGAGGTGGAGTGGCTGCGCGAGGCGGCCCAGCAGATCCGGCGCCTCGCCGCCGATCAGGTGCCGACGCCGCTGCTGGAGCAGGCGGCGATCGCGGGGGCGCTGAGCGCGGAGGGCAGTCCCGCGGCGGCGCAGGCGCTGTCGGCGCGGCTCAACGACGTGTCGCTGGTCAACGAACGCGGCTGGATCGCCGACACCTCCGACGGGCTGACGATGCGGCGCACGGTGCGCGGAGTGGCGGAGCGTTATGGTTTCGATTCGGTAGCGCTGCGCTCCGCCGAGGCCCGCTGGCTGACCGAGCGGCAGGAGGGGCTGGCGCAACGCTTCACCGAGCCGGCGACGCTGCGCCTCGACAACGCCGAAACGGCGCTGGCGGGTCCTGCGAGCGCGTTCGACCGCATCCTCGCGCAGGGTCGGCGTGGCCTGAGCATCCAGCGCTTCAAGGGACTGGGGGAGATGAACCCGGACCAGCTGTGGAAGACCACGCTCGACCCGCAGATCCGCACGCTGCTGCAGGTCAAGGTCGGCGACGTGGAGGACGCCGGGCAGGTGTTCGCCACCCTGATGGGCGATGTGGTCGAGCCGCGGCGCGACTTCATCGTGGGCAATGCGCTGAAGGTGGCGAACCTTGACGTATAAGCGTTGTTGTGTAGGCGTCTGGAGGGAACCAATAAGCTCCACTACAACATCCAATTCGTTACCTCGTGGAACCAATTGTTTGTTTAGCTGTCTGGTTGTGAGACCTCCTTGGCGCGATCAGCGATGAAGCGAGCCTTGGTGGTGTCGCACGGACCTGCGCGGCCGTTCGGTGCAGCACGGGCGAGGCCGGGCTCGGCTTCGAGGCGCTCGG
>JAABUO010001857.1_pt1 | contig 26600 bp, 20 predicted proteins | sample 5559291 | NCBI WGS metagenome assembly JAABUO01 (sample SAMN10711878, study PRJNA513372) | rock metagenome | isolation source: Antarctica rocks | place: Antarctica: Victoria Land, Finger Mt sud
CATTGGTACTCACCGAAAACTCGCCCAGCAAATCCGAAGATGCTGCCTCCGTCGATGGAGTGGGAGCATCCACATCATCGCTCTCGACAAAACTTGCATCTTTCCTCCTCTGGGCAAAAACCAAAGCTGTTTCATCCAGCTTAGCCCTCATGACCTCCTTGTCATGATCTAGCTCATCTTTAGCCTTCCTCTTCAACTTGTTGTCCTTTCGCTGGTCTTCAACGTCCTTCCAGGCTCGCTGCAAGGCCTGCAGTTCGCCATCAGGCATGTTTGTGCCCGTATCCCTCTTGGCATTTTTCACTGCTTGAGCAGCGATTTTTGCTTGGCCCTTCAGGTGGTGGTCTATGGTGCTTGCGGGTAGAGGCTTCTCCGCCGGATCTCCATGCTGGAGGTTGTAGTCCTCTGCTACATCATCCTTAAAGGATGCCCAACCGCCCTTTAAGTATTTCTCCTTGTGCTCAATAGCAATTTTGAGCAAAACAACGAAATCTCCGTCGCAGAGTCTTGATCTCGACATTTTCTTCTCTGCTTCAACGAATTGGATGTCGGCCATGTTCAATAGGATTTATTATAACAAGTTCCGTGTCGCGTTTTTATATATTTTTTATTTTACGGGGAAATTTGCTAGACACAACTTTAAGTGTGTAAAATTATACTACTAACTCGGATTTTTATTTTTATTTTTTTTCGGGGTGCTAAATTCCACTACTACTATTATATAGAGATAAGAATTAGCATTTCAATTCACGCACGTGACTACTTCTTCGGGATGCTCCGGTTAAAGAGGTTCCGAGATTTTGGAATGAAGTCATTACGAATATCGCAAAGGTCTTGAGAATGCCTGCACTGCGCTCCAAGGCCAAGACTGGCGCGCAGGGGGCTGTGCCGAAAAGGAAGGTGAAGAAGGAGGATGGGAAGGCGATGGTGAAGAAGGAAGAACAATTGAATGGACGAAAAATCAAGACGGAATTCGTGAATGACATCAAGAATGAAATCAAAGAAGAGGCTGATGCATATGTGAAAGAGCAAAAGAGCACTCCCAAAAGATCCACGTCAACGAAAGACGGAAAAATGAAATTACTAGACGGATTTGGAGAATCGCCATTTCCTTCATTCAAAGCGCCAACCCACGAACAAGCCCATCGCATTCTTGATTCCCTTGCTGCTGTACATGGAGGCGCACCCCAGCGACCTTTGGAACCTCCTAAATCAGCAGATCTCCATGCCGGTTGTGGGGAGGTGCCATCCGTCCTCGATGCGCTCATTCGGACCATCCTCTCACAAAACACAAGCGATCGAAATTCTTCCGCAGCAAAGCGCTCCCTCGATGCCACTTTCTCCTTTGACCCAGAAGAAAAGTATAAACTGGTGCATGCTGCAAAGGAGGAAGAGGTGGCCGACGCACTACGTTGCGGAGGCCTAGCCAATATCAAAGCCCATCGTATAAAGGCCATTCTGCAGGATATCTTTAATCGGCGAGGCGGAGAGCTGAATCTCGATTACATGCATGAAAAATCCAACCGCGAAGTCATGGAGGAATTGATGTCGTTCAACGGGGTTGGACCAAAGACTGCCTCGTGCGTTCTACTCTTTTGTTTGAAACGATCCAGCTTTGCTGTCGATACACACGTGTTTCGCTTGACAAAGGCGCTTGGATGGATACCACCTAAAGCGTCCCGCGAACAAGCACACATGCATCTCGACGCGCGCTTGCCGGAGGAAATCAAGTACCCGCTTCACGTGTTGCTTATTCGTGAGGGCAAGCGATGTCCGAGATGCGCAGCAAAAAGCCGCAAAAGCGACATCCCATGTGGGTTGCGAGATGTAAAAATTGAACCCGGAGATGTAGATGTATAACCATGCATGATGCTGGATGTTGTTATGCTCAGTGCTTCTTTGGTCCCCATTTGATGCCCCAGAGAGAGCGAGAGCCGGCTGCAGAGGCATTTGTAGTGGTACTTGGTGCCTCGAGGATGAGTCGAGGATTGCCGGGAATGTCCACATACAGATGAAGATACTTGAATGCTGAATCCTCCGGTGTACTTGCCATATCAGCGTGAACCCGAGCTTCTGCCATCTCCCCACGCACAAAGAACCGCATCTGCACTCTCTCCCTTCCCGTCTCATCTTTTGTCCGCGTCAAGGGGATGCGGCGATTACGAAACATCCTGCTTTTGCTTGATGTGTCGCCGGTATGTGCTTCCATTGACCTTGGAGGCCCCAGTAGACGTATGACTTGTGAATCGTGCTTCACGCGGTCAAATACCTTTCCAAAGAGATGCGTGTCGCCGTATGGAGAGAGGACGGAGGTCCACAGGTAGTAGCCCACGATGGCACTCATGCTAAATCCAATGGCAATGAGGCCAAGACTGCCGGTGAACTCAGTACTGCGGCGGATCTTGCCCCCCACCGAGAGGTCGTTGAATCGACCTCGGCCAGCATTCGCGACAATGCTCTTCTGCCGCGTGAACCTGAAAGCAGCAGCGCCCGGAGGAAGGCGACTGGCTAATCTCCCGCTGGTCCTGTAGAGACTCATGAAGTTTCCGTGTCGTGCTCCGTCCAAGCCACAACCTCGCTCCCTGTGGAAAATACTTGGGATGCTTCTATCTTGATACTTACCCTTCTTGTGACATACAGAGCTGGTACACGGCCAGATCTTGGGCTACGTTCAGGATGTAGGAAGGACCCTTATGATGTACAATCTATTTCTTCGTAACCAGGTCCCTGAGCATCCTGTTCTCCATGCTCAGCACTCTGACCTTTTCCTCTAGCCCACCCACTCGATCGGCCAGGATGCGAGCCTCTTTCTCTAGCGCCTGCTCACGCTGCTTCTTTTTTATCCTGAATCGCGCACTCGCAGCTGTGTTACGTCGCCGTTTGTCCTCTTCCGCAGCATCCCGGGCGGCATAGTTGTCTGGCTTCCCTCGACTGATGGTCGTCCCACGCGATGAGGATGTATTGGAGCCCGGGGACATATGCATGCCGTTAGACACAATAGCCTGATTGTACTGTCCTTGCGTGTCGAAAGGTATAGTCACGTTGGAAAGGTCGAGGTCGTCATACTCTGTTTCCGGCTGCGAGTAATTGAAGAGCCGTGCGTCCTGCATTTCGAGCTGGCTGACGTCCGGCTTGATGTCCCGCAACTCGTCGACCATATCAAAATCAAAGAATTCGCTGTTCGTGAAGAGAGAGAGGTCGTCCGCTCCCGTCGCCCCTGCTACCTGGTCGGCAGCGCTTGGTAGCGCCGCCACGTAGCCCTCGAGATCGCTCATTGCCAGCGCGCTTCACTGCCTGGTAGTGTGTGCTGTCAGAGAAGGTGGCGTGGTGCAGGAGTGAGATCAATTTCGGGCTACAGCGAGAAAGGGGTCACTCGACCAATCAGCGTTCAGAACGCGGACCAACTTTTATCCATGATGTCAGCGCATAGCAACGGACGAATGAAGAATGCTTATAAACGGATGAAAATGATAAGATTCACCGAAAGAATACGGCTTTGTGAAGAGAGAAAGCCAGCTTGAACAGGGATAATTTATGGGAATAAATAGCGTCAAGGTGGTTTCATTCCGTAATGTCTTAGCCATGATCGTCCATGATCGTCTGAAATGAAAGACGTTAATATAGCGTCCATACATCTGGACAAAGAGCCCGTAGAGTGGCACGACAAGTCGTGCCACACTCTACGGAAGTAATAAACATCAAGTAGCATATCTATTGGCCAATCTTCAATCTTCAATATGAAGCTCATGACAACCATGGCTTTGTTGTATTCGAGCGCTGTAGTAGTTGGTGCGGAATGTTGCTATGGCGATCGGGTAAGGGATAGCTACAATGGACGAAGGATTTACAGGGTTTGTACCAACGGACTTCGTCCGGCTGAGGGTGTTTATTGTGCGTATGGAAGCTGCAATATATTTGGTTGCAGCTGCAGGGGTGGGTGCGTAAGAGCAACCAGAGAAGAGTGTATCTGGGATTGTTTGAAACTTGGCATAAGCGTGACCTACGATTGTCTAGGATTTGCATCAAGGTCGATGACGTCGAATGATTACTGTGGCTGGGCGATAAAGACTCACCAACTTTCAAGCTTTTACTAGTTGCGTATAATGTCCCAATAATAGTTCGCGCGTTTCCCAGGATTGAGGAAACCAGCCTTCAGGAGAATTTGAATGATACGACACGCGTCTTGGAAAGATTAGCCAAGACTCGAAAAGCCTCAAAATGGATTGGAGATATTCTCACAAGACAAAGCTCCGAGGACGTTGATGGGAAGGAATTTCACTCTTTCTTGGCAAGAGAAGCAAAACATTTAAATCCCCGCTAGAAGTGTTTTCTGGCATTGCATCTTACCTTTTTCATGCGACTCTCGTTTATTGGGATTGTTTTGCTCAATGCATCATTGGCATTATCAGAATGCTGTCCTCGATACCAAGTCTCTGATTTTCATATGAGAAACAAGCACCATATTTGTTTGCATGGAGCTCCACCACCTGAGGGCTACTACTGTGGACTTGGCTCCTGCAATATATTTGGATGTAACTGCTCTGGCGGATGCTTGAGAGGAACAGAACAATCATGTATGCAACGTTGCACTTCACTTGGTCCCAAACTCTTCTGGAGCTGCCTCAATGTTTGTGATGTTTATGGATTTTACGAAGCGCATCGAGGAATATTCCCGAAACATATCACTAAAGGCAAAACGCATTATGAGGTGCTGCAGATGACCACGAAATGCTACGTCAATCAAAATTTCCCTGGAACTAATTTCCGGCTATAGTATGGAAATATATTGCTCCTTTTATTCCACAGTCCCAAGAAGACTTCCTTTTCCAATTTCTCCTCTTCATTCTCTTGCATATATCTATTCAGACCACGTCTACCTACTCGGAATGGAAGAAAAACCTAGACCTAAAACCAGCTTAGGCCCGACCTTGGCAATAGTCTTTGCAGCCATAACCACTAGTCATGACAAAGAATTGCACAAACAATATGGTATAATTGTCGGTAGAGCAGTAAGGAATAATGTTTAAGAGCTTTTAGGAATATAGCTACCAAAGTCAGATATGGAAGTCGTTTGGGTGAAATTATTCAGCATGAGATTATTAAAAGGCCCCATGCAACACCAAGTCTCCATGGAAAGATTGCTAATGCGCCAAGAAGTAAATCTCAGCACTTCAGCTTGGGAGTCTTGGCAACTTATTTTTTTATCATTCGGGACAAATCACAAGCCAGACAAAACCCTCGTGTGAAATTTGGACATGAAAGCCTTGTGGATTAGACACCACCTTCCCTTCCTGGCACTATCTGCAGCAGACTGCTATTACTGCTATTACCGCATCCATTTTACACCAAATGTTCTCTGATGGAGAATCAAAATATAATGCCCGGGACGTTAGGAGGCACTCGATGAATGGGAGAGGTCCGTAGAGTCTGTCGAGATGAATTGGACCCGGATGAAGGGTCTCACTATTGTGGAGTTGGGTCATAGAACTTTTTGGTTGCACATGTGATGGTGGATGTAAAGTTCGGGAGAGACGAATGTGTTCCTCTGTGTTTGCATTGCGAGCCTGCGTATGAGAACATTGTCCGGACTTTTTGTAGTGACAATCGAAACGATTATAAAGCCGCTATTGTGGTTTCAGGTACAATTTTTAATTGCTTGGAGATAAGAAGAAGTTTTGGACCGTGCGTAATAAAATAAGTACTGTTATCATGAGCCCAAGCGCTCATTAAACTTTAAGGCCTGCCAGTTTGAACTCGGGATATGGCCAAACTTGATAACAGATGAGCCTTTCGACGCTCGACCTGATTCTTAAGTCGGCAAATAGGGCACTACTAAAAGCTGAACCGTCTCTTAGATATCGTAAGTAATCATGCATCCCGACTATCTATTCACTGACTTCACTGTAAATTCTAGCTTAGCATCGCTTTCACGGTTTTTCAACCTTAAAGATTTGCTTGAAAGGAGAGGAACAACTCCTGGGTACTTAGTTTTTAGATGCAACTGCAATGGCGGAGGCTTGAAGTCGAGCTGTGAAACGCGCTTCGAAGAGTGCGTTTACATGATTGGGGATACGAAATTGCTGACGTGATAATGCGGAAAATAGTCTGATCGTATAACTATATGTCAGGGGAAATGTTCTCTAGAAAGCGCCGGAAAACTAGCCTCCGCCGCTATTTTATATTTGGCGACGAAAATCATCGTTCCATACGCAAGATATGGCACTATTTGTACCGCTCTATTGCCCGAATAGTCCGCCAAGAAATAGGAAAAATAACTCATATTTTCAATTCGTAAAGCATAAAGTCAAAGTATAGCAGCCCCAAAAGAGTTGACGAAATGCAGCTCTCTTGGTTCATATCTTATCTTCTCTCCGCCAGATTTTCACAAGCGGTTTGCTGTCATCGTGAGGAAATCTATCCCTCAATCATACGAACAAGAGGTGGGATGATGACTTCCCCGTGGTCTTCTTCAATTTCAGGTCCGGCCTATGGGCACCTTTTTGGTGTTCGAAAAATTTGTTTGACTGGGACCAAACCGCCCGAAGGTTTCTACTGTGGGGTTGGGCGATGTAATATTTTTGGATGCAATTGCGACAGCGGATGCTTGAAGGCGAGTAGTGATGAATGTTTTGAGCGATGCTCGATGCACGGAGAAGAGTACGAAAGCGATTGCCATAAAATTTGCGGGGTATAAATTTGACTGGTTAAGCAGATTTGCAATCAATGGGTTTTGGGGAGAATTGACTTCCAGCTGTATTCGAAATAGGTCTCCATTCTGCCCTCGCTGGTCAAGTAGTATCGTACATAAGGGGACATTGCCAATTTTATTAATAATGTACTGCCTGGCGGTAGACGGAAACCGGTGGGAGCAGCATTTCGACAATTCTAAACAATACCAAGAAGTTTGCTTGTCACCCAATCTTGGCGGAGAATAAGACTTCGCGTGAAAGTATTGGGCTCCTCAGTCAACTCCAAGGATCTGCCCTGCATGACGAGATCGTTCCGTCCGTTTTCGGGCCTCCTTGTGGGTTCGGCAGTTTGTATTGCGTGATGAAGTCGTTCATATCGAACACTATAAATAATCGCAGACTCTTTAAACCCATCGATCGCTTTGTATCTCTGTTAATTGCTCTTCGCCAGCCATGAAGCTCTTATTCATGTGTTATATCCTCCTCAACGCTGTGACAGTTTTTGCAAAGTGCTGTCCACGCTACCATGTAGCGAGCTCTCATCGATCCAGAGGTAAACGTGTCTGTCTGACCGGAGAGCCACCTAAGCATGGGAGATTCTGTGGAAGGGGCCGCTGTAATATCTTTGGGTGCAATTGCTCTGGCGGATGTATGCAGAAACCAAAGCGAGAATGTTATGATCGATGCTCGGCCCTCGGAGATGAATTCAACCAGTCCTGCTTCAGGATCTGCTATCCTCAAGAATATAACATGCTGCAGCGCAGTGTCTTTCCACCAGATTTCTGGAAGAACCGCACGATTTGGGATCTCATCGAGCAAAATGAACCGCGCCCGACCAAGGGGACGCAATTGACCAACGAGGTACAATCGACTTCACTCAACAACACTTTACCTTTCTCACTAGCAGCTCGACTTGAGGATGTGATTCATTCGATCTGACCTTCTGTACGACGTCTACCGTGAAAGTGGAAGCTGTCGTGTATTTTAAGAATTTTAATGTCCTTTACCATTGAGCGTCGTGGAGTTCTACGCTGCGAGAAATACAAAGGTTTTCAAGTGGAGAATGTCTAATTCATTATAGAGTGTGAAAATTATTTACTGAGTCCGAGAAGAACGCGCGGCAGTGAAAGAAATTGCAGTCATAGCCTTGACAAGGATGCAAAATGCCATAACCATTAGACTCCCAGAAAATGCAAGCATCAAGACAAACATGCTTCCAATGTCTCTTCTTTCCATCGCGTTCACTGTTTCAGAGTTTGAACAGACAAATACAAATCCGCCGCTCATGAGGCTGAAGGATGCAAGCAGCTCCGTGAGTGGCCGTGAGGGGAAAGTTGAGGTCGGAGGGGAAAGGTATAAGAGCATATAGGTCAGTATCCGGAAGATGCCGAACATTGCAAGCAAAGCACCCCACTGGGCGTGGATGGTGGTTGCCAGCATAGTTGGCTGGTGATGCGAGGACATCATAATGCCAGTGATGAAGACAACAAGGGCGGGAAAAACGTTGCTAGAGAGTTCGTAGCTAGACGGCTGGTGCTCCTCTTTTTGAGCATCTGGATCCTGCAGACGAACAGAATTGAGCAGCCTCCGGATCATCTTACTCTCCATCAAAATGCCACACAATCCCCCGCCTAAGAAGAGCAATGCAATAGACAGATGTTGCAGGTCCGAGTGCGACCACTCGCCGCCTTGGTTTCCTAAATGTTCAAGCCAGACATCCAACACCCCATAGGCAAATATAACGCTGCTCTCGACAAGCTCGGCGGTTGGTGCAGATGATGTCCAACGTCCGACCACCCGTGGGTCGGGTTTGACGTTCCAAGCCCAGCCCATCTCGCTAAACGCACCCGACCAGCGCCCGAGGGAGATGACTCCATACCAAAAGAAGATACCGCCTTTGATGAAATGCGCCAAGCCATTGAAAACGTCTGTGTCGTGCATCAGGCCGGTGGCAGTAACGATACCCGTGCAGATCTGGATATAACCAAATGGGATCATGATTCTCCCAATCATAGAATGGACAACCCTGGCCACTTTTGCTGGCGCCAGTCTCTCTAAGAAATCGCAACCCGCCTGAGGAATGGTATCATGAAGCCGGTGCAGAAAGGCTGATCGACGCCACCGGGTGTTGGCTGGCTTTTCATACGCCCCATTATGTTCCTCGGCCAAGGTAGCAGAGGAAGTGGACGACGGGAGGAGTCCTCCCCGGTCCTCGTCCAAGGAACTGATATTTCCGTTTTCCTCGTGACCCGAGTCATGTGACCGGACAGACTCGTCGGAGTGCCGCGGCACTTCGCAATACGTTTCCCGAAGCGAGCGTACCGGTTTGGGCGTGCCCAGTGTTCTGCTTGGGATTGCAAACAATACCCGCATAAGTCCAAAAACCACCTGCACCAGCAGAGTCCAAATGAAGATCCATCCTATCTTGTGGTGTGCATTGTTGGGGTAAAGGTCCCGGCTGGTCTCATTTAGGGCGACTGCACATATAACACCACCTGTTACCAGTCCGTTGAATGCCATTTGGAAAGGGACGTGCAGCTTGGATCGGTAGATGCCCAGCATAACCCCGATGGGGAGAACAATCGCCCAAGCCAAGATCATGAGGGTGACGTGAGCCACCAGCCAGCCTGACCCGAGACTGAAGTAGGTGTCTTCATCTGGGCTGGCGCTTGCGTTGATGTTCTGGGCAAGGGAGATATTATGATGGAGTGCGTGCAACTGGTGATGTTCCATGTACCCCTTAGCCCTTCTTTCGATTACGTATTCAACTGCTAATGTGAGCGTGAAGTCATACCACGAAGTTCGGAGCCATTAGGGAGCGGCTATTTATTCCAGCAATGGGACGGAACAATTCAGACCGATTCTAGTTCTTGGTCTTCGGGGCCGGATGAACGGAGCTCCGAGGATATAGGCTCGCAACGCAGCACCCGATATGGGTAACGGAGCAACCGATATGGGTCACGCGGGCGGCCTGTCAGGCTAGGAACGGGTAGCGGGTAGTACAGTCGGTGAAAGTATACCCATTCGATCCAAAATCTTGAAGGTCACGGCAGATTCATTTGCCAACGTCATACTACCCAATAAGGTTGAATTCAATTTTTACCGAGCTCGGCAACACGTTCCCCATTAGGAAGGACTTACGAACGGGACGGGCATTTACGGATGGAGAGTTGGCAGTTGCATGGACCACGCATGCACCTGATCCAGCTGACCGCGCACTTTGCGCTCGTGATAGTCTAGGCTTGCCAGGTGCTGGTCAACGATTTGCTGCAGGCGTTGGAGCTTCTCCTGCTTGGTCCGCTGGTGCTTCTCCACACGCTCTACAAAAACTGCTGTGCGCTTTGCCAGCTGACGTCCCTTTTGTCGCCATTCCTCCACACTCATTGCCGCGTACACTTGCTCTCGCTGATCGTGCCATTCGTAGCTGGGCTTGGAGGCGACGGATGGGGCAAAGGAGTGGGGCGATTCATCGATAGAGGAAATGGTGCTGCTCATCTCGTGCTTAATGTGAACTCCATCATCGTCTTCGTCATTCTCATTCGTCTCCCTGATCTCATCGACCTCTTCGTGATCTCGTCCGTGTGATGGTGGTGTGGTGCGGTCGGACATGGCGATATGGGGCATCAGGCACACACGCTCCATACATGCATGAATGAGTGACGCGAAATTCTTTACGCGGGGGAAGGTGGCAGAGCTGAGGGCAGAGCTGGCCACCAGAAAAGATCGCGGCTATGTAAAGAAGAAGGTGGCGCTCAAACGGATTGTGGCCAATATGACCATGTCCAACAATGACATGGTGGCCCTCTTCTCAGACGTTGTGGCATGCATGGGAATCCCGGTCATTGAAATCAAAAAGATGTGCTTTCTCTATCTCGAAAATTACGGCCGTCAGAAACCCGAACTTGCAGTCCATGCGTTGCCCCATATTCTAGCAGACTTGGAGGATGCAAACCCGCTTGTACGCGGTCTAGCCCTTCGCACGCTCTCCTACATCCATGTACGTGAGTTTGTGGAAACCTCAGTGAAACCTACTCGTGCCCTTCTCTCGGACTCCGATCCATACGTACGGAAGACGGCTGCATTTGCAGTGGCCAAGCTGCTCGACCACGACAAGAGCTTCCTCGATACGGCAGGGGATCTGGTGGATAAACTCAATCGCCTACTTGGTGACGCAAATCCAACCGTGGTAAGCTCTGCTCTGGCGGCTCTCGCAGACATAACGGAACGACATCATCCTGGGCTCAAGCTTGTCCTGGACCACAGCAGTGCGAGTAAAATCATCGGAATAATGCCAGACTGCTCTGAATGGAATCAGATCTATATGCTGGAGGCGCTGGCGTCTTTCGTACCTCAGAGCACAAGTCAGGCCTTGGTCCTGGCCGAGCGAATTACACCAAGGCTACAACATGCCAACGCTGGGGTAGTGCTCACTGCAATGCGTATCATCTTTTACTTCATGAATTACATAACACCCGCTGATTGCAACACGTTGGCAAAGAAGCTCTCTCCCCCACTGGTCACCTTGCTTTCAAAAGGCCCAGAGATTCAGTACCTAGCACTTCGCAATGCATACATTATTCTTCAACGCAGACCGGATGTGCTACAGAATGAAATCAAAGTGTTTTTCTGCAAGTATACCGATCCCATTTACGTAAAAATAGCCAAACTCGAAATTCTGTATATGCTGGCTACAGAGGACAATATCCGCCAGGTTCTGACGGAACTTAAGGAATACGCAAGCGAGATCGACGTCGATTTCGTGCGTACGTCAGTCAAGGCAATCGGCAAGCTTACTCTTAAAATTGAGTCTACCGCTTCAGAGTGTATTGACGTGTTAATGCAATTGGTGGCGACGAAAGTTTCCTACATCGTACAGGAGGCGATTGTAGTGATGAAGAATATCTTTCGCAAATACCCCAATCGATATGAAGCAATTATTGCAACTTTGTGTGAGAATTTGGACTCCTTGGACGAACCTGAGGCGAAGAGTGCAATGATTTGGGTGATTGGCGAGTATGCCGACCGTATCAACAATGCACCACAGCTTTTGGATGACTTTTTGTACTCTTTCGCAGATGAGCCGGTCTCCGTTCAGCTTGCTCTACTTACGGCCACCATCAAGGTTTACATTCACCGACCCACAAAAGCTGCTGAATTTGTTCCTCGCGTGCTCACGTTTGCTACTGCCAATACAGATAACCCCGATCTTCGAGATCGAGCATACATGTATTGGCGACTTCTCTCTAGTGACTCGGTGGCTGCGAAGCAGATAATCATGGCACCGAAGCCGTCTATTGCGACTACGGCGGCCGGTGCCGACTCCATCGAGCCTGCAGTGCTGGAGGAACTGTGCCTTGGAATTGGTACTCTTGCGAGTGTTCATGGAAAGCCTCTCCGCTCCATCTTTCCCAAGCTAAAGCCAAAGAAATTGGAGTTGAGCCCGGCGTTGCAGACAAGGGCTGCGGACATTGGGGCGATGAACATTCCAATGAATGTCTTCACGCCGTCTACGAATGTTGCAAACCCCATGGAGGATCTTCTCACGTTTTAGAATCACGACTGATGCGATTTTTGGAACTCCAGGACATAAATATATTGAAAATTACGACATGGATTTAAAGGTGTTGATGAGACTATTGGTGGATTGGTCGTGCGACGTCACTTCACCTGGCCCTAATTCAGAGCCAATCTTCTTCGCCAAGACCTTGCCCAGCTCAACGCCAAATTGGTCGAAGGAATTGACATTCCAGATGGCTCCCTGGGTGAAGACAAGTTGTTCGTAGTACGCAATAAGTGCGCCCAAGGTGGACGGTGTTATTTGTTCAGTCAGAATGCTTGTTGTGGGCCTATTTCCGACAAAGACCTTATGCGGGACGATATCGTCAGGAGTTCCCTCCGCTTTAACCTCATCGGCCGTCTTCCCAACCATCAATGCCTCGGCTTGGGCGAAAAAGTTTGAAGCCAGCATTTTCTGGTGGGTATTATCTGTTGTCGGGTTATGTGATTTGGCGCCGAGAATGAAATCGGCTGGGATGAGTTTTGTGCCTTGGTGGACCAGCTGGAAGAAACTATGCTGGGCATTTGTACATGGCTCCCCAAACACAATAGACTCTGTAGAATACTTTACGTATTCACCCGTGCGCGTAATTGCCTTTCCATTCGATTCCATGAAGAGCTGTTGCAGGTAGGCCGGGAAGCGACTCATGTACTGATCAAAGGGTGCAACGAGTTGCGTTTGCGATCCAAAGAAGTTGCCATACCAGACGCTCAGTAGACCTCCAATAATTGGAATGTTTTCCTCAAGCGGAGCTTCGCAAAAATGGCGGTCCATGGCATGAGCCCCGGCAAGGAGCTGATGGAAGTTGTCAAAGCCAATGTAGATGGCCACCGATAATCCGATTGCGGACCACGTGGAATATCTCCCGCCCACAAAATCAGAAAACGGGAAAAGGTTCTCTTTGTCAATGCCAAATGCTGTGACTTGCTTCTCATTCGTGGATAGTGCCACAAAGTGCTTTGCGACTGCCGAGTCGTCGCTAGCCTTCTTTAGGAACCATTCCTTCGCAGTAGCTGCATTTTGACTCGTTTCTGCCGTAGTGAAGGTCTTGCTGGCAATGAGGAACAGTGTTGTCTCGGGGTCACACTGGTCAAGTGTGTCCACAATATGCGTTCCGTCAATGTTGGAGACAAAGTGCATAGACAGGCCCTTTTTCCCATATGGCTTCAGCGCCCCTGCAAGCATTTGCGGACCAAGATCGCTGCCTCCAATTCCAATATTCACAATAGACTTGATCTCCTTACCGGTATACCCTTTCCACTCGCCATCCCGTACCTTGGTAGAGAAGGTCTTCATGTGCTGCAAGGTGTCGTTGATTTCCTTCATCACGTCCTGCCCGTCCACTTTCATGGGCTGATTGCTGACATTACGAAGAGCAACATGGTACACCGCACGATCTTCGGTGAAGTTGATCTTCTCCCCTGCAAACATGCGGTCACGAAGGGACTCCACATTGGCGTCCTTGGCCAATTGAATGAGCAGTTTGAAGCCCTCCTCATCAATGATATTCTTGGAGAAATCAAACAAGGTCTTCAAGCCGTCTGCGTTGTGAAATGTCCGTGAAAGCTTGTTGAATCGCGCGGGATCTTTTCCGAAGAGATCCTTCACAATGAGCGACTTGCCTTTCGAATCGTAGTACTGCTGCAACTTGCTCCATGTCGGCAGCTCTGTGGCCTGTGAAAAACTCGCTCCACTCATTTGCAATTGGAAGGGTTTCAGTCGAGACTTGTGGTCGGGGAGGTGTACCGTGAAACTTCGGCAGATTGCCGACGATCGCAACGTCATCGGACGATGAGATTTCGATCGAGTATTCCATCACCGACAACTGCATCCATGGACTGGTCGGCTGCTGATGGACACGAGCTGGAGTGATCATGACTCGTCTACGGGCTGCAACCCTCTCCAATAAGCTCGTGAAAGTGCGCCAGAAGAGGAAGGGCGACGAGGTCTTTGACCTGACGAATGAGCCGGTGAAAGCGAAGCGAAAGACCAAGAAGCCGGATCTGAACAGGACAGACTCAATAGCATCCAATAATAGCCATGGAAGCGGTGTCGTGCCGTGTGATGTACCTTGGCCAGATCATTTCAAGCGTCTAGGAACCCTGCACCGAAGCCTCAACACAATCTACGTCTTTTGCTGTACGCGAAAACATGTAATCACTACATTCGATACATTGAAATCATCCGTAGAGGCACAAATCAAGCGGCCACTGCAAGTGTCTGATGTTGCACAGCTAAAGTATCTCTTACCATCAGTCATCAATTTCTCCTACGTCAGCGAAGCTGCGCTACAGGTCAACATCTTAGAGCAGGGTGGTGGGAGCAAGCCGGACGTGTACGATCCATCTTTTTCCAAGGAGAGTGTCAACCGTCACGCTTTGTACCTTGAGTACGTGGATGGAGAGCTCAAGCACAAAATCACCAAGACGCAATTTGGATTTCGTCGAGCCATAAACGATGAGCTTAAAGTGCTAGAGTATACTCCTGCTGCCATGGCAAAGCTAATTGCGAAGCGTAACAAGAAATTCGATAATGCCGTCAATGCCTTCTTAAGTGCGTGCCGGGAGAATGCTGTGGATCCTGAAATGAAAATAACTGATGAGAGTCAATCATTTATCCCTGAAACACCAAAAGTGGAGGAAGACACGTTACAGACTACTGCCGGGCAGATTCCAACCGAGATTCCTAAAGTTCGAGCAAGTATAGAGGAGATCGTAGACGATCTGCAAAAAGACGAACACTACTCGTGCCAGATTGTCCCAAACGGTAGAAGAATATTGCCAGCTCAACCAGCCCGGTATGGAGAGTTGTCGAAACAGCTTTCGCAAGATATGGTGAATGCTCTTTACAACAGCAAGAATATTTCCCAATTCTTCACACATCAGGCGGATGCGATAAATAATTTATGGGAAGGTCACAACGTTATTGTCGCGACATCCACGTCCTCCGGCAAGTCCTTGATCTATCAACTTCCTGTCTTATGTGCCTTGGAAGAAGACGCTGCGAGTAGAGCTATGTACATCTTTCCCACAAAAGCTCTGGCCCAGGACCAGAAGCGCTCACTGATTGATTTGATGTCATACATGCCCGGCCTTCAAGATGTTCTTGTCGATACATACGATGGTGACACCCCAATGGACGAGAGAACTAGGATACGTGACCAAGCTAGCATCATTTTCACCAATCCTGACATGCTCCATGTGAACCTGCTACCGAAAGAAGAGTACTGGCGGACATTTCTCAAACACTTGAAATTTGTCGTTGTCGATGAACTTCACGTCTATAATGGGTTGTTTGGTGCTCATGTTGCCTTCGTGATGCGAAGGCTCCGCAGATTGTGTCATACGCTAGGGAATCGTCATGTCCAATTCATTTCATGCTCTGCTACAATAGCCAATCCAGTAGAACACATGTGCACAGTTTTTGGCCTGAAGGACGTCAAACTCATCGAGGAAGATGGTTCACCTGCGGGAAAGAAAGAATTTCTGTGTTGGAACTGCCCTTACAAAGATGTGGATGACTCCTCTTCTGGTAAGGTGGATGCATGCACGGAATCCGCCAGGCTACTTGTCAATTTGATCTTAAGAGGAGTGCGCACTATTGCATTTTGCAAAGTTCGTAGGATGTGTGAAGCAGTATTGCAGGCTGTGCATCGGCAGCTTCAATATGTCGACCGGCCAGACGTAAAGAGCCGCGTGATGAGCTACAGAGGTGGCTATACTCCGCAAGACAGGAGGCGAATAGAGAAAGAGATGTTTGAGGGACAGCTTTTGGGAATTATTGCTACCAATGCTTTGGAGTTAGGAGTCGATATTGGAAGTCTAGACGCAGTAGTCATTGTCGGCTTTCCCTACTCCATAGCAAATTTACGGCAGCAAAGTGGCAGGGCAGGCCGCAGGAATAAGGATAGCTTGGCAATCCTTGTTGGGGAAGCGTACCCCATAGACCAGCATTTTATGAATAAACCCGACGAACTTTTCACAAAACCGAACAACTCTCTACAATTAGACCTCTCCAACCCACTTGTCCTGGAAGGACATTTACAATGTGCAGCGTTTGAGATGCCGATTCGCGTGGAAGAGGACAAGCATTTTTTTGGCGCAGAGCTAGCTAGTTTGGCACACGACAGATTGCAGGCAGACTTGCAAGGTTTCTTTCATTGCCATCCCAGATTCCGCCCGTATCCCTCAAAGTTCGTCGCAATGCGAGATGTGGAGGAAGAGCATTTCCCCATTGTGGACATCACAAACGGCCGTAATCATGTCTTGGAAGAACTTGAAGCATCGCGAGCCTTCTTCACAATCTATGAAGGGGCAATTTTTATGCACCAAGGTTCGACTTACTTGGTCAGGGAGTTCAATCCCGATAAGAAGATGGCAAAGGTTGAGCGGGCCAATGTTGAGTGGACTACGCGACAGCGTGATTACACGGATGTAGACCCCATTGAGACACAAGCTATTCGGCATTTAGAAGGCAGTCCTTGCAGAGTCTACTATGGAAATATAAGAGGTAAACTATTTGCAGACATAGCTGACTGGCAGTCACAATGGTCGTCTTTGGCTTTTTCAAGCTTGATAAGAATCGGCGCATTCTTGATGCTATCCAAGTGAACAACCCGCCCGTCATCATCAACAGCAAGGGAATGTGGATCGATATTCCACGCGAGCCGCTTGAAATTCTCCAGAAAAAGCGTCTGAATATTGCGGCCAGTATCCATGCAGCGGAGCACGCTATCGTCTCACTCATGCCTAATTTTGTAATGAGCATGCCTGGCGACGTCCGCACAGAATGCAAGGCACCTCAGAAAGAGTTTGCTAAGAAGGAAACGTCGAGAAAACGCCCTGCGAGATTGACGTTTTATGATGCAAAGGGAGGTAGCACTGGGTCCGGCATTTCTACCAAAGCCTTTGAGTTCATAGACTCCCTGCTAAGACAAGCCATCACACGCGTGGAGCAGTGTGGTTGTCGTGAAGGTTGTCCCGAATGCGTTGCTAGCACTACGTGCGCAGAGGCTAATGCTGTCATATCCAAAGCCGGTGCGTCTGTCATACTTCGGAGTATCCTGCACTTGCCGATTGATATGGACGCAATACCAGAAGGTCCCGAAGAGGGCATTAATATTGAGACAGTTGTGGCTATCGGAGTTCCGGTGCATTCATCGCAGGAGCTTCAAGTTATTCGCCCTGTCAAAGAAGAGGTCGAAGAGCAGAAAATAAAGGTCGAGGAAGTCGATTAGCTCGATGCTCATTAAGACCCTTTCAATGCTAAACTGGCGAGCTTGGAAATATAGCCCTCCACGGATTCATGATTGTGATTGCCGTGTTCTTCACTATCCTGTACATTTGCGTCGTGACCCGTGTTTTCAATCACATCGTCATTCAGTTTGAGGTCGGCCACCTCCTTCAATACCGACCCCAGAGCCGCTTCATGAGGCGTGTCAGCGTCTCCAAACAGTTTGATATCTCGCTCCCAACGACCTCTGCCCGGCTCGGTGTCCGTGATCCCTTCGCGTGCCCAAACAGGGTCCTCGGAGAGTTGTGAACGAAAGTACACTGCATCCTGAAGGTGTTCCTGTCCGCAGAAGCTCGACAACCTGTCCAACGAGTAGACCTTCTTTTCCCTTGTCGAGATCTTGAATTTCTGACGTATCTTCACTCTCTTCCGTGTGCACAGGGGATAGCCGCAATCTTCAGCCAGGTTTCGCTCGACAATTACCTCGTCAAAATCCTGTGGTCGGAAGAATCGGCTTGACATCTTCAGCTCTTGCGTAGAGATGGGGTCTAGCAGCTTCTCAATCCATTCCAATGTCTGCAATTCAGCCCGTTGCCGAGCTGCCATGGTCTCGCGCACCACCGTCTCCGCTCTCTGGATTCTCTCCCGGGCCGCCTGCAGCTCCTGCGCACTGGCGCTTTCCCCGTCAGCCTCGCCAACCCCTCCACGGCCACTCATGGCGTCCCTCCTAGCGCTCTTGACCGCCAAACGTCCCCAAAGGCTCTGCCAATTTCTGGTGACAAAATTTGCTAGAATTGCCCACACCAACAACGATACCTCCGCCCATTACGCAATAACGAGAACAGAGCAATACGCCAAAGCAGAGCCCCAACAGCCACCCTGCTTTGCGCCCTTACCCAAGCCAGAAGGGCTTTCGTCGCTTCAGCCGTAGCTCGCGAGCATGCCTGGGTCGTACCCATTCCAGGCCAGGGCAACCTATGCATACACGTCAGAGCACAGCGACGATCTTCACTTTGATGAGAAGCAGGTCATCACGGTGACCGCGGAGGAGGACGAGGACTGGTACTTTGGAGAATACAAGACGGCAGATGGAGAGCTGAAGCGTGGGATTTTCCCCAAAAACTTTGTGGAGAATCTTGCGCCACGCAGGCCGAGAGCCAAGGATATCAAGTCTGGAAAGACAGCGGAAAAAGCAGAGGAAGTGGCCAGTATCCTGTCCACAACGAGCCAACCAGCCTCCTCTGCCGAGCCGGTACCTGCTGTCACGGAATCTGCGGAAACCGAAGCGGAAATTGCGTCGCCTAGGCCGATCAATGCACTTCCTGCCACCATTCCCGAAATGAAGATGAGCAGCAGAACCGAACCGCCAGCAGACACTGCTCCGTCTGCGGAAGAGCCGAGCGTCGATAAAGGAAGTGGTACATTTCGCGACAGGATTGCCGCCTTTAACATCCCAGAGAAGGCTCCCATCGTCCCACATTCAAAACCCAAACCGCCACCCGCAAAGAAACCATCTTTATCTACTCATTCCTACGTACCAACCGTCCCTCCTACAAGCTCAACACAACAGCGACCAAAGCCGTCAACATCAACGCTTCCACAGACAGAGCCAGAGGAGTCGGTCCAAGAGGATCCGCAACCACTCTCTAGTCTCAAAGATCGCATAACGAAGCTGCAAAGCACTCAGTTGGATTCAAGTGGAAAGAAGCCGAAAGGAGCCCGAAGGACGCAAAGTATCGGGAGTGAGGCGGATAATCCTCCCGGTTCCCCGTTTGCAGAAAACCCAGAGGGAGAATCGCCATTTGGCCATGAAGCAGTTGTAGAGGAACCGAATGATGCAACGACTGAATATCCCAACCGCAAGAGTGGAGAAGAACTTACACGCCAAGTGAGTGGTGTCTCCTCTATATCTCAAGGCCAGAGCCATCGATCTGGACAGGAGGACGAAGCTTCTGGGAGTTCTGAAGAGGAAATGGACCCGGAAGTTGCGCGGAGGATAGCACTCAGGGAGAGGATGGCCAAGATGTCTGGAGGAATGGGCATGCACCTGGGTTTCGCGATGCCTGGGGCAGTTCCGCAAAAGCCATCAGCAAAAAAGAAACCTCATGAAGTGCAAGAGAGACTTGAAGAAGAATCTGTCGAAGCTCGTGCTGTACCGCACCTCCCTCAGATCAACACATCTTCGCAGCCGAAGCAATCTGACGTGCCTGGAGACAGGCGATCACCTACACCAACTTCTGCGCAATCTCGTTCACGATCTTCCCCGATGGCTTCACCGCCCACGGTAGCTCCTGTACCTCTTCCAAACCGAACTCCTAACTCTCGGGCAGTACCACCTCTTCCACCTTTCTCTCCTCCAGAGCGGTCAAGCACCATTGGAGCTACATCACCCAGAAACGAACGCGCCCCACCACGTCCCGGAAACTTGTCTGAAGAAGGTATGAGCGGGTATAATTCATTCTAATGATCAGATTCAGAAGATGCTGAAGAAACGGCGAGTGATCATGGAGAACCAGTGGAGTCCCCAAAGTTCAATCGCTCAACTACACTTCCAATCACATCAACAATGACTTCTCAGTCGCGACAAAATCGATCTCATTCACCGCCGACCTCCCCGATGCTCTCCAAGCGTACTTCCTACATTGGAGGTGGCGGTGCAATGCCCGCAGTCCCGGGTGCCTCAGCAACTCCTTCACGCAAAGAGAATGTACGTGCGCCACCACCAGTGCCAAATGTGCCGGCGCCTGTACCGCGAAACATGGAAGTCGAGAGAGCGCCTTATCAGGCGACTTCGTCCATCTCGTCAACGCATTCCGGTGGAGATCATAGCAGTCGCGGAGTTGGAGCAGAACCCAGCGGTCCTTCAAGTATTTCCTCGGACGGTGAAGTCACTGGTTACGAGGCCGATGATGATACAGATCTGGCATCCGGTGTCAACCATAGAGATGCATTGGTAAATGCTGACGAAGGCACCGAGGATGATGTTTCTGTATCGTCGCCTCACCCGTCACGGAGCATTCCACCGCCCCCTCCTCCAACAACTAGACCACCACACGCGAGAGTTCCATCGGGCGCAGCGTCGATGGCTCCCGAAACTCCGACTGAGGAGCGCCTTAATCGGGTCGTACCTCCACCCCCAACTCCGACTGAGCCGCAAGAAGGTCGGCGAGGCCAGCGACAGAGTACAGAAATGGCAAGACCACCCGCACCGGCTGGCGCGGCTTTTGGGAGAACCTCCGCCGACCAGTATCAATCGAGCATGGAACATGAATACATGGCTAAAGATGTGGATCTCTCCCGAGATCAGACATGGTGGCGAGAACCAAACATGCCTCCACCAGTCTTCCGTCATCGCCGAAACGAACTTATTTATGAAATTGACGAATCCTCAAACACGCGGCGAGGAGGCAGAACGACAGTGACAAGGGACATTTACGTCCTCTTTCATGACTATAGCCAAACAGTGGTGACTGTGCAGTATGATCAGGATGAACTGGCTAGTGCCAAATTCGAGCAACGACATGAAGCCCCGCCGAAGCAGGTAAGGAAGGACGATCTTGAATCCGCACACAAAAGATTCGGCCGGCCGCTGTTGGACAAGGCGATGAAGGCGCAGGGTAGTGTAGTTGGGGACGGTGAGGCCTTCACCCTTGTGACTGAAATTTTCAAGAGCGTCCCGGAAGCGCTCCCCCCTATTGGGTATGACGCTCTCGGGTCGGTGATTTTTGTCAATCTGGCGAACTCGAGTGTTCAGCAACATGACGAAATCCGACCTGGAGACATGATCAGTTTTCGCCTGGCCAAATTCCATGGGCACAAGGGGGGCCTGCATCAAAAGTACAGCATGGATGTTGGCAAGCCCAGTCACGCTGGGCTTGTGCAGGAGTGGGACGGGACGAAGAAGAAAATCCGCGTCATTGAGCAGGGCCGCGAGAGCAAGAAAGTGAGTAGCGTGAGTTACAAGATGGGCGACCTCAAGAGCGGGGAGGTGAGCGTATGGAGGGTGATGCCTCGCGGTTACGTAGGATGGGAGTGAGTGATTCTACTATTTACAACTGGCATCGTGACTAGCTCTCATCCTCTGCCGGGGGCTTTGCTGTAGCGTACTTCTTTACTTTGCTCCCAGAGGTGACCCGTTTGTAGTCATCCAAGACACCGAGTATTCTTGCATAATCAGCCGACGGGCTGCTCGCCGGTGCTGGTGCCGGTGCCGGTGCCGGCCTCTTTGTTCGCTGTGCGGTGGCCTCCGACGTCTCATGTTCGCTGGCTCGCTTCTTTGATCGAGCCTGGGGAAATAACGCAGCCCACGAATCCATCTCCTGAGCCCGCTTCTCTCGCGCAGCACCCGTCTCTGGCGTATATGGCTCCACCGTCATCTCTAGATTTCCCGCCGCATGCATGATTGCTTTCGTCGGCCTCACCGTGATTCGCGCTCGGTCGCGTGTCTTTTGCCGGATATTATCCACGACGGTGCCCATAACGGCCGTGAATCCACCCACACCAACTGCATGCACAATGCGTCCCGAACTACGACCGCGCAGAAAGCGTGCCGGCACAGTCCTCTCGCCAAAGCCGGATCCATCCGGTAAGTTTGAGAGGGTGGGCGGGGCGTAGGAGAGTCCGGCAGTCGGAGCCGTCTGCGGAACACGCAATGGCACTCCCTTCAAGCCTAGGAAGTCTTCCGTCTGCGCCTCGAGTTCCTGCATGGAGATGGATTCAAGATCGATCGACTTTTCCCGTAGATAGTCAAGAAACTCCTGCCGTCGCCCACGCACCTGCTCGACCAGGCGGGCAAACTTCGCCCCGCCCATCGTAGCCAGACTGACTGCGTGTGGGTCCGTGAGCGGCGCAGCCATGGCCAGCCTGTTGGTCGTGCTGTGGCCTACCCGCAAATCCATCCAGAGCTCCTGGAAGCGCGCTCGCTGGAGGTAGGGCTCGTTGGCAGACTTGAACGGCGTCTGGTGCTCCACCGTGTCGAGGTCTGTCAAGCTTATCATGGCCGTCTTGCGCACGGGCAGGTCGCGCTTCAGTCCCCAGTCCCCGACGGCGCGATTTGCCTTGGGCGCAGTAATCACCTGTCGCGTGGGATACACGGACCGGACGCCATGCGCGCGCTCTAAAGCGGAGGGCGCAAGCGGCTCTGGAAGCGCCACTAGCTTGGTGCGTCGCAGCAATGCGTGGAAGCTCATTCTGTCATCTCGTCATCGTCATCACAATGGACACGAACCACCACGAGGAAATAGATACGATCGAGAAGGCAATCGAGGCAGTGCTCTCGTTGCAGGAGGACGTGCAGCCCACCCAGAGACAGGTCCGCCGTGCTTCGCGCCCAAGGAGTCACGACGCGGACGAAGTGTGGCGACGCGAGGTGCTTCTTGCTGGGAGGGAGGGGAGTCGGCGGCGGCAGAGGTGGCTGAACGACCGGCTGGCTGACTGTGAGCAGGCCGTGGAGCCCACGAGGGAGGACTGGGCGCCGGAGAATGCCTCGGCACGCGGACACGCCTTACGAGCTGGCCAGCCGGGTGGGCGACATCCCCGAGCGTGCAGGCAGACCAGCACGCCCGCAGGGATTGCCACGACATGTCCGCGCGGATCTGAAGCGAAAGCACGTTCCCACCCAGCTGGTCCGGGCAATGGAGGACCAGATCCGGGCATTTGCCTGCGCGCACGACGACGAGGAGGAAGAGGAGGATTTCGTCATTGTCCCCGCGGAGAAACGGCCCATTCGCCTAGGTGCGCAGGACCCGCACGCGGCCAGGTTTGGCCGATGGCTGGTCCATTTGCTCGCCGGCCTCTACGGACTGGCCTCTGTGAGCCAGCCCCCCGACACCGTGATTCTTGCCCGATGCGCAGACGGCGTCAAACTACCAACCCAGCCGTTATGGCTCCAATTATGATTCTATTATGTACAAAATTTCAGGAGGCGGCACGGTAGGCCTCCGTGCTGTTGGCGACGAGCAGGTCGAGGTCGAGCTGGGCCCTGCTGCTCTGTGCTCCAGCGACAAAGAAGTCCGCCTCACACAGCGGCCGCACCTGGAAATCCTCCATCGACTGAGCGACCAGTGCTCGGTCGCTCGACTTCATGAGGCGCAAGTACTCCCGCACCGGGACCATGGCCGCGTCCCGGCAGGCGTCTTTGAGGTCGGAGCCGGTCATGCCCTGGCTCTCCATGGCGATCTGCCCAAAGTCAAAGTCGCGCACGAGTGGTGTCTCGCGGAGCATGAGTTTGAGTATTTTGAGGCGTTGCTGGTGGTCGGGGCGCTTGATGGCGAATCGCTTCGGCATGCGTCGCATGATGGCCTGGTCAATGTCGTGCGGCCGGTTGGTTGCGCCTAGGATAATAATCCCGTTCCCCTCTGCCGACGTCAGCCCGTCCCAGAGCGTCATGAACTCTGCCTTGAGCATGCTCGTCACTTCAAAGTCGTTCTTTTGCCGCTCGCGTAGGAATGCATCGATCTCGTCAATAAAGATGATGGAGGGGGCCAGCTTCCGGGCCAGCGAGAAGACGGCACTCACCAGCTTGTTGGACTCCCCAAACCACTTGTCGGTGAGGGAGGAGATGTGCAGGTTGATGAAGGAGGCTTTGGACTCCCGCGCCAGGGCCTTTGCCAGCATCGTCTTGCCCACCCCGGGCGGGCCGTAGAGAAGGACGCCCTTTGGCGGGGAGAGCAGGGCCGACTTGTGGGCAAAGAGATGGGGCATGGCCAGGGGGTAGATGCAGCTGTCCTGCAAGTCGTCAATGATCTCATCCAGCCCGCCAATATCGGCAAACTTGATCTCGATGTCCTCGGGCGCAATCACCTCCGCCATAATCAGCTGCTCGTACTCGGTCAGATCCTTCACCTCCAGCCCGCTCTCCTCCATGCGCAGCCGCTTGATGATGGAGGAGGACTTCTGCTTTGCCTGCAGCCGCTTCTCTGCCCCGGGGTCGAGCCGGCGCAGGAGGAAGAGGAAGAGGTAGTAGAAGCTGGCGGTGCTGACGGCAAAGAAGGCCGCATCGGTCGCCGCCTTTCTGCTTCCCAAGTACCTCAGGATGGCGTCACGCATCTTGCTGCTTCATGCCTGTCCTGCCTGTATCGCACACATCACCACCACCCACACCACAAGACACAGGATGGGCGTCACAAAGGAAGTCACACAGCCGGGCGACGGGCAGAACTTCCCCAAGAAGGGAGACACGGTGTCCATGCACTACGTGGGGACGCTGCAGAACGGCAAGAAGTTCGACTCGTCGCGAGACCGCGGCCAGCCCTTCCAGACCAAGATTGGCGTCGGACAGGTCGTTCGAGGATGGGACGAAGGTATCTCCGACTTCTTCTTCTTCCATGGCGCTAACGCTAGGCGTGCCGCAGATGTCGCTTGGGGAGATGGCCAAACTGACCATTACCGGCGACTACGCATATGGAGAGCAAGGGTACCCCGGTCTCATCCCCCCCAATGCTACCCTCATCTTTGATGTCGAGCTGCTGGCCATCAATGGGAAGGGAAAGTAGGAATGGCTAATCCTTCTGATGGAGAGATTACATGATATTGAACAGTCCTAGGACCATCTCCAAAATTGACCAAAAGTACACGTAAACGCCTGCCACTAACGCCTGTTGTTTGTGACGCGCGAGGACCGCCGCGTGGCACCCTCGACTTCTCTAAAACTCTCTCTGGCCTTGGAAGCAGGTTTGCTCCTGCCAGCACTGCCTTTTGCAGGTTCCTTGTCTGCTTTCACGGTCGTTCGAGCTCGCTTTGCCTTGCTTTGTGCGGGCTCCTTCGCGTCCGCCTCCGTTGCTGACCTTTTCGTCTTGGGAGCAGCGGCTTCCTCTACAGGAGCAGCCTCTTCCTTTGTCCTAGCTGATCGTTTCGTCTTGGGAGCAGCCGCTTCCTTTGCAGACACAGTCTCTTCCTTCGTCCTGGCTAATCGTTTCGTCTTGGGAGCAGCCACTTCCTTTACAGGCGCAATATCTTCCTTTGTCCTAGTCGATCGTTTTGTCCTGGGAGCAACCACTTCTTCCCTTGCAACAGGAAGAGGAGCAACCTGATCTACTTCCTTTGCGGACCGTTTTGGTTTTGTTTTCTCTTTCGCCGCCGTGGACGCTTTCGTGCGCGTTCGTAGTGCAACGGTTGATGTAGCGTCGTTCACCCTGTCCTCCACCTGATCTATGGCCTTTTGTCCTCTCTTTGTCTGTGCTGGCCCGACTTTCTCCAGGTTCGTGGCCCTAGTGCGTGGCTTAGCCGTGACATCCCCATTGTCTTTGGCAGGTTTGACTGAGCGAGTCTCTCGAACACTTTTACTCATTTTCGGGCTGGGCTCCGGCTCTGCATCAGCTTTGGCTGGACGTTTGCTGGATTTTCTTGTAGCTCTTGCTGGCAGAGTCTCACTCACTTCCGCCTGCTCTTCTCCGTGATCTTCCACAACCGGCTCAGTGACCTTGTGCAAAGGCGAGCTGATGTGAATTGCTATCTCAGCCAGATTTGCCGGGACTTCATTGTTGTCTACTGAGGCCTCTTTGCCCAGTAAGACACCGTTTTGCGACACTTGTGTAGGAGTTTCTTTTGCAAGCGGGCTCTCATGTACAACGGCGTCGATTACTGGCTCTAGGCCCGTATTTTCACTTATAGGCACAAGTGGTGTTCTCGACAGAATTGCTGAGACTTCAGGAAGACCCACGTCAACGACATTCTTCAGTGGAGATAATTTTCTGAATGGTGACACCAAATGATTGGCAGCCACTGCCCTTCGTAGTGGCGACGCTGTCTTGCTTGGAGATACGTTCAACATCGGCACCAATTTTCTGGCAGGAGATGCCACGATAGGCGACTTGATCGGAGAAGACTTGCTTGGAGTTCCAGGTTCTTCCAATAAGAACGGCTGGGGAGACAGGATTTGGCTCTTTGGAGTTGCTGTAAGCGGATCAGAGAGTCTTCCTAAGGAAGCTTCCTTTTGTAGTGCTTCTGATCCCGTGCGGTCTTCCGGTCTTTTGAACTCCAGAAAGTCTTGAGCCAGGCAATCACTAGGATTTGATGCGTTTGCTTCTGCGTAACTCGAAGCTCTTTCTTCCGGATATTGCTTCACCGGCAAGAAGGAGCACTGAACCGCATTGCGGTATTTTGACGGCGAAAATCTCTCTTCTCGG